>Ga0268298_10001474_pt1 | contig 27712 bp, 21 predicted proteins | sample WWTPWeurt_MetaG_FD_194462 | JGI IMG/M metagenome (GOLD analysis project Ga0268298, IMG submission 194462) | Activated sludge microbial communities from WWTP in Nijmegen, Gelderland, Netherland - WWTP Weurt | ecosystem: Engineered > WWTP > Aerobic digester > Activated sludge | place... | reverse complement strand
CCGTCCCATCCAACGATTTCGTCCGCTGGGAATGCCTGTCCACGATCGCTCGGATACTCCTGCAACGTATTCGTGAGCGGCAGGAACAGTGGGGGCTCTTGACGGCTCTCGGGTCGATTCTCCTGGCGCTCCCCAACACCGACTTGGCCGACCTGTCCCTACCCAGCCTCCCCGCGGATGCGCCGCCAAAGGCATTCGCGTTGCGCTCCGTTCTCGCGCTCGTCTCAGGTCAGTTCGTCGCCGACGAGCTTCCCGCACTTCTCAGCACGCTCGTCAAACGAAAAGAAGGGTCCGCGGAAGGGGCCTTGTTTGACTTCCGGCTTGCCCTGGCCACACATCTTCGCGAGCGGAGTCTGGATCACGCCTCCACCCTCCAAATCCTCCTTGCTGCGCTCGACATGGAGCCTCGTCCCACTGGCCAGGTCCGCGATGCCCTCCTCGGCGCCCTCTTCGCCTTCCAGCGCCGATCGATCACCGCCTCCTTCGCGACGCCCGATGAATGGCGCGCCCACGACGTCCCGCTACCCTTCCTGGCCCTCGTGCCGCCGGACCGCCCCCCGTCCCGAATTCTGGCCATCCAGGAGCTGAGCAACATCCGGCTCTTCCGGGAGACTCCCACGGTCGATGTCCCGTTCCCCAAGCCCACCGGCGATCGTGGCCAGTGGATCGTCCTCGTCGGCGAAAACGGCGTTGGCAAGACAACGCTCCTGCGTGCTCTCGCGCTGACACTCGCCTCGCCCACCATCGCCTCCAAGCTCCTCGACGAGCGACTGCCCATGATGCGCAACGGCCAGGAAGGGCGCGTCTCCGTCGAGCTCGACACAGGCACCCTCTCGATCGCCCTCACGCGCGACGATCGCACCGAACGGGTCGAATCACTCTCCCCCGCCGAGGTCGTCCGTCCGTGGGTGGTCGGCTACGGCGTACGGCGCGGAAACGCTCGCGGAGAAAAGGACCGGGAGGCCGAGGTCGGGCCCATCGGAGAGCTTCACACGCTCTTCGACCGGCCCGCGTCGCTGCACAACGCCGCGCAGTGGCTCAAGGACTTGGACGCGGACGTGCTCCGCGAACAACGCAAGAACAAGCGGGGCCCGGACGCACCTCCCGGGCCGCGAGAAGGCATCTGGCGCTCGGCCAAGCGCGCGCTTCAAGTGCTCCTCGGTGTGACGGATGTCGAGGTGGACGAGGGCGGCCTCGTGCACGTGACTCATCCGCAGTTCGATCGCGTCCGTCTGGATGCGCTCAGCGACGGCTACCTTACGACGGCTGGGTGGGTGATTGACATGCTCGCTCGCTGGATTGACCGCCAGCAGGAGCTGGACGAACCCATCGGTCCGGACGTCCTCCGTCAGATGTGTGGCTTCGTGCTCCTCGACGAGATGGACCTGCACCTTCATCCGATGTGGCAGATGCGGATCCTCGAGGACGTTCGGCGGCTATTTCCCCGACTGAGCTTCGTCGTCACCACGCACAACCCTCTCACGCTCCAGGGGGCCCGTCGCGGGGAAGTCTATGTGATGCGCCGAGAGGGGGCGCGCATCGAGCTGGTGCAGCGCGACATTCGCCCCGGGCACGACGTCGATCGCGTCCTCTTTGAGCAGTTTGGCGTGGAGCACACGTTTGACCAGCAGACTCGTGATCTCCTTCGCCGCCACGGAGAGCTGCTCGAACGCGGTGTCGCTGCCGACGACGTCGAGCGCGTCCACCTCGAGGCCCAGCTCGTCGAGCGCCTTGGCCCTGCGGGCGACACGTTGCGCGTGGAACGTGACGACGCTCGCGCGCTCGTGGCCCCTCTCCGCCCCGATGAGCGATCCCTCCTCACGCCGTTCCTCAAGAAGAAGGGTTGACGGGACACGCGATGCTTCCGTGGAATCGTCCCGATCCGCACCCCGAATTCGAGCCCGACGCGGCGGTGCTCCTGGCCGAGCTTCGCGCCGACGTCGCGAAGAACAAAGGTGTGCCGCACGGGGATCACTTCAAGAACCGGGAGATCTGGACTTCGTCGTGGGCGCGTCGGAAGCAGCAACGGGGACTCCACAAAACGGCGCTCGGGGGCGCCGAGTCGTGGCTGTCCAAATGTGTCTGGTGCGAGCAACAGAGGCCGCCAAAGGGTGAGCTCGACGTGGAGCACTATCGTCCGAAGGTGGATGTCAGCGAGTGGACCGGCACGCCACCGATCGTGAGCGACACCCCGCCCCCCAAGGTCACAATCGGCTCCGGTTACTGGTGGCTGGCTTTCGACTGGAAGAACTACTCTCTCGCCTGCGGCACATGCAATCAGATCTGGAAACGGAGTCTCTTCCCTGTCGCAGCACCGCGGACGGTTTGCGTCGAAGGCGTCGAGAAGGCGGAAAAACCTCTGTTGCTCGATCCTGGGTCCACCTTCCGCACGCGCGATCACTTCAGGTGGGCCATCGACGGGATCGTTCAGCCCCTCTCTCCTGAGGGCTACGCGACGATCGTCACTTGTGGTCTCAATCGCAAGGACCTCAGGATCCGGCGGGGAAAAGTCGCATACGAGATCTCGAGGACTCTGGATGAGCTCATGATTTCGCTGAGGACGGGGAAGATCGCCGAACGAGACAAGGCGTATCGCGAGATCGCTCGGCTCGGGTCGCGCGCGGAGGAGTTCACCAGCATGGTTCGGTGGTTCGTTGAGGAGCGGCTGGCTTGCAGTTGGGATGAACTGGACGGTTTGCCAGCTTGATGTGAGCGTCTCTTGAGCGAGATCGGCCTCCGCCCCGCCGTCCTGCTGAGCTACCTGGCGGGGCTGAGGCAGATCGACGCGGGGATCGCCGGGGAACACTCGGAGCTCCGATTCGGGCTTCGGCCCGGTGGGAGAACGTTCCGGGATCCTCGGAGAACGTTCCGGGATCCTCGGAGAACGTTCGCCGTGAGAGGCTCTCCTCAGGATTCACGGACCCTACGATTCACCCGTCTCTTCGAGCCTTTCCTGATAGACTCCGCGCCGCTCGACCTCCCGCGCGCGGTTCGAGCAGGCCGGAGAGAGGAATGCCCGCGAGGAAACCCGAGAAATCAAGCGTTGCGCGCTCGAACGCGGAGCCGCTCGTCGTGGCGTCTCTCTCCCCGATCGCCATCCTGCCCACGATCCTCGTGGCCCTGTCCACGGGCCGTCTGCTCGATCTCTGCCGCATGAGGAGGAGGATGGCGCTCAGAAGTGGCAGCCGCTCGGTACTGTGTAGACATCGGCCCATTGGTCCCAACACTTGTCGAGCGGGTACGACGAGAGCGGGATCCGGTTGGGATCCGTGCACTTCTTGGATTCGACCATGTACATCCAGTTGTACATAAACCGCCGATCGTCCGGATCCTGGCCGATCTCGCAAGTGTCGAGCGCCCGTGTGGCGTTCCACCTATCCATGAACCCGCCGTAGCTTTTGAAATAGCAGGAGCCGGCGTTGCCGGACGTGCAGTCCGTGTCCGCCGTGAGCTTGTGCAGGACGAACGAGCCCAGGATGTAGATGCGCGGCTGAGAGTGATTCGACGTCATGGCGTCGAAGAGGTCCTGCGCCTCGGTGGCGGTGAAGTCCGACAGATCGCGCACCATGCGAATCTTCTTCACGACGTCCGCGGACGGGCACAGGGCGTTCAGCTTGTCAGCGACGATCTTGGCGGTCGCGGTGTAGCGCTTGTTCCCGTCCAGGTCGGTCGCGCTTTTCAGGCGAACGACGAAGGCTTTCTTGACGTCGTCGCACGACACGCCGGCCAGCCCGTCCTCGATAGCCTTCTTCCCTGCGGCGGTGATGTTCTTGCCGTCGAACGTCTCGCCGTGGCGCATCACGAAGATGGGGGCGCTGCTCGACACGTTGTCTGCGTGCGTGCCGTATACCTCCTCTTCCTCGTCGCCATCTGCGTCGCTGTCGGCGTCGGAGACGCAGCCGGCGAGCGGGATGGAGCAGAGCAGGGCGCCAATGAGAACGGTGAGCTTGCGCGAGGTCATGGGATCTCTCCTGGTTTCCGGGACATCGCGTCTGGCGAGCCCTGTCGAGAGGAGCGAAGAGCAACGTGCATGCCACCTGTTCTAGCCGCCTCCGAGGCGCGAAATCGCTCCCGGTCGCAGGAGCGCGCTCGGTCACGTCCAGTCACGGCGCGAGGGGATCTGTCGATTCGAACAAATTGTACAAATACAATTTGCTCAGACGCCCGCGCCCACGTCACTCTTTCCCGGCGGGACTGCCACGTTCTGGGACGGCAAGCCGCACGCCACGGTGGGTCAGCGCGTGACGGTGGTGAGGCCCGCGGGGACATTGCCGAGGCTGTCGCGATAGAGGCGCTCGATGGGATATTCGGTGGTGAAGCCGCGCGCGCCGTGGAGCTTCATCGCGGCGTCGGCCACGCGGACCGCCATCTCGGTGGATTGGACCTTGGCCATCATGAGCAGAGTCCGGGCCTCGCGGCTCCGGCCCGTCTGCCACGCGGCGTCCTGAGCGAGGAGCCGAGCGGGGTCGCCCCGCTGTCGAGGCGCGCCGTGATCACCCCGACGTGCGCGATCGGGCCGTTGCTCACCCACGGCTTCTCCCCGCGAAGGAGATAGCCGCCCTCGTGACGGCGGAGGGACGTGTCGTCCGAGGCGGTGTCGTTGCCGGAGCCGCGGCCGACAGCGCCGAATCAGGGCCGCCAGACGCGCCAACAATTCCACCGGTGCCTGCACGTTGAAACCGTCAATCTCGGCAGTGAGCGGTCCTTTGCGCTTGGGCTGAAACCGCGCGTCCGCGTCCTCGCTGCGCGTGGTGCCGTCTTCATCAAGCTTGGCGAAGGTGCCGTGTTGCACAGCCGCCTCGGCGCAGGCTTCAAGGGCCGTCTGTGGCGGTGGTTCGTTCGGGCGCTCTTCGGCAGGCAGTACGTCGAGCAGCCGGTTCTTCCCGAGCCATCGGACCACACGGTCGCGTACGGCTGCGTTCAGCGCCGCGCGCAGCCAGCCGGCCCGTGATCCGGAGTGACGCGCGAAAAGATGCCTGACCCGATACAGTATCCACGTGATCGAGTCTTGACAGTGGCTGTTCGTCCTGCCTACGGTGGAACATGGGTCGATTCACGCTCACGACACGCGCGCTCTCAATGATCGCTCTTCTCGTTCTCGGCTCCTGTCGGCCGCGTCCGGTGGAGTCGCCCGAAGGTGGGGAGACGACCGAGAGCGCCCACGCCGAGGACGTGGGGCAGAAGCTGGAGGCGACCGCGACGACGTTCGCGCCGGGGGCGACGCGGATCGAGCTCTACCACGGAGAGGCCATTGTAAGCTCCGGAGGACAGGCTCCGTTTCGAGCGCCCCCGCCCGCCGGGCGGCCTTGAGACGAACCCGAACGACCTTCGAGCACGATGAACCCGACAACCCTGTTCTTCACGCCCCTTCGACGTTCCTTCACGGGGGGTGCCGCCGGCCGGGCTGCGCGCACCGCCCCTCTTTTTCTTGGCGTTCTGATGGGCCTCGCCGGATGTGGCGGCGACGATCCCTCGGGCGAAACCGGGGGGAGCGGGGGCGGGACGTCCTCCACGAGCTCCACCGGCGGTACGGGGGGACAGGCCTGCACGCCGGTGGACGACGGCAATCCGTGCACCGATGACGTGTGCCTGGACGGGGCGCCGGCGCACGTGAACGCCGCGCCAGGGAGCGCGCTGAACGAGCAGGTGCCGGGGGATTGCAAACTGGCAGTCTGCGACGGGAACGGGGTGGTGTCGTCCCAGGCGGACGACACGGACGTCTCGGACGACGGGAATCCGTGCACGAACGACGTCTGTTCGAACGGGACGCCTTCGCACGAGCTTCTCCCCGAGGGGACGACGTGCGGGATGGCGAACGGGAGCCCGCTGCTCTGCGACGCGCAAGGGGCCTGTGGGGGGTGTACCCAGCCGACCGACTGCTTCGGCGAAGACAGCGAGTGTCGGACGCGGACCTGCAAGAACAAGGTGTGCGGCGTGACGCTCGCGCCCGCGGGGAAGGCGCTCGCCGCGCAGACGGACGGGGATTGCAAACTGGCAGTCTGCGACGGCGCCGGGAACCTGTCCTCGAAGGCGGACGCGACGGATCCTCCGGCGGACGATGGGAATCCGTGCACGAAGGAGGTGTGCAACAACGGGGTGGGGGCGCACATGACCGCGCCGGACGGGACGACCTGCTTCGACGGGGACGCCTGCACCGCGGGGGATACGTGCCAGTCGGGCGCGTGCACCTCCGGCGGACCGCTCCAGTGCTCCGGCGGCGCCACGTGCCAGGGAGACGGGTGCGTGGCGGCGGTGTGCAACGGGACGCTCGGAATGCCGGGGGTGACGTCGGTCGAGACGTTCTCGCAACCCACGGACGTGGCGCTCGCGGACGTCAACGGAGACGGCGTCCTCGACATGATCTACACATCGTATTCCGGCGGGCCGAAGTGGGTCTCGGTGCGCTTCGGGAATGGGAATGGCACGTTCGGGGACCCGGCGAGCTACACGACGGGGGCGACGCCTCGCGCGGTGGCGGTGCGGGATTTCAACGGGGACGGGACGCTCGATCTGGCCACGGCGAACGCGACGACGGTGAGCGTGCTGCTCAATCTGGGGAATGGCACCTTCGCGCCCAAGACGGACCTCACGACGGGGGGGAGCCTCTCGTCCCTCGCGGCGGCCGATTTCAACGGGGACGGGAAGGCCGATCTCGCGGCGCTCGACGAGAACGGGACGGTGAACGTGATGCCCAATCTCGGGAATGGCACCTTCGGGGCGAAGACGACCTACCCCACGAACAACTTCGCCGACGATGTCGTTGCGGCCGACTTCAACGGCGACGGGAAGGCGGATCTGGCCGTCTCGAACGGCCTCGACGTGGGCAAGGTGAGCGTGCTGCTCAACCTCGGGAATGGCACCTTCGCGCCCAAGATGGATGTCGTGACGCTGGCCAATCCGGGGCTGATGGTCGCGGCGGACCTGAACGGGGATTCGAAGCCGGATCTGGCCGTCGCGGGCTGGGACATGGACGGCGAGGTGAGCGTGCTCCTGAACCTCGGGAATGGCACCTTCGCGCCGGAGGTGACGTATCCGGCGGGCGGGGAGTCGTGGGCCGTGACCGCGGCCGATCTGAACGGGGACGGGAAGCTGGATCTGGCGGTCGGCAACTTCGGGAACATGTCGGTCGGCGTGCTCCTCAATCAAGGGAACGGGACGTTCGGCGCGCCGAGCAGGTTGCCTGAATACGCCGAGTCGATGGCGATCGTCGCGGGGGACGTGAACGGGGATTCGAAGGTGGATCTGGTGACGGCGTGCACGTACGGATATCGGATCGACGTGCAGCTCGGTCGCGGGGACGGGACGTTCGCGCTGCGGAAGCGCTTCGCGCTCGGGGAGACGCCGATGGCGATCACGGCGGCCGATCTGGACGGCGACGGGAACAAGGACCTCGCGGTGGTGAACGAGGTGAATCAGGTGCAGGTGCTCTTCAACACCGGAGGTGGGGAGTACGGAATGCCGGTGAGCTATCCCGCGACCATGAGCCCGACCGACATCGACGCGGCGGACCTGGACGGCGACGGAGATCCGGATCTGGCCTTCACGGGGTTCATGTCCAACGACGTGGGCGTGATGCTCAATCAGGGGGATGGGACGATGGGGGCGATGACGGTGTCTCCGGCCGGGATCAAGCCCTGGAGGCTCGAGATCGCCGATCTGGACGGGGACGGAGCGAAGGACCTCGTGGTGCTCGACGACGCGACGGTCGCGGTGCTCCGCAATCTGGGAGGTGGGCAGTTTGGGGCGGCCGAGATGACCGCCGTCGACGGGATGGCGAAGGATCTGGCGGTCGCGGACTTCAATGGAGATGGCAAGCTCGACATGGTCACGACCGGTGGCACGACGCAGGTGGCGAGCCTGCTCGTGAACCAGGGAGACGGGACGTTCGCGCCGCGCATCGATCTGACCATGCTCGCCTGGGCGGGCGAGGTGGCAGCGGTGGACTGGAACGGCGACGGGAAGCAGGATCTCCTGATCGAGGTGGGGACCGGGATCCGGGTGCTCGCGAACCAGGGAAACAACACGTTCTCCGATCTGACCAGCCTCTACACCGGGGTGATCGACGATCTGAAGGTCGCCGATCTGAACGGAGACGGCCTGGACGACGTGGTCTTCACGGGGGTGGCCTTCTCCGAGCTGCTCCTCAACGTGGTGATCAATCCTGGGAACGGGTATCTGCCAGAGCCCCTCAACTACGCGGTGGGGCCGGGGCCGATCTCGGCGGTGGTGGCCGATCTGAACAACGACGGTCGCAACGACGTGGCGACGGCGAATTTCTACGGCTTCGACGTGGGCGTGGCGCTCAATACGTGCCTCCCGTGAACCGAGAACAGCGCTGTTTCAGCCAGAAGTGATGCCCACCCCCGGCCGCGCTCCACGCGGCCGCAACATCGAGGGCGCAGTCCACTCAGCTACGGACTCCGCCCCGCCGCATTGGGACCGAAGGCGCTGAGCCCCACCGCGAAGTCGAGATCGCCGTCCGCGTCGAGGTCGGCCGGCGCGAGGAAGAGGCCGTCGAGGCGATGGTTCCGCCGGTCATCGTGAGGGGCTCGCCAGCCAGATCTCCAGCCCTGTTATCGGCCGGACGGCGCCGGCCACGTGCGGGCTGATTTTATCGCCGTCCGGAGTGCATCAAGCGCCTCCGCACCCATCGCTGCGACCTGCCTTCTCCGTTCGGCGGTCAGCTCGATGCCGAGAACGTCGCACAGATCCTCCACCGACCGCCGAAGGCCTTCGAGCTGCCCCTCGGCCCGCCCGAGCCGCAGGCCTTCCTTGTGGGCGACCGCAAGCGCGCCGACCTCGTCCTGGATGGCCATTCCCGCGCGGATGTAGAGGTCCCACTCTTCCACGGTGAACCCCGCCGTTCGAGCGGCGTCGAGGGCCTTCACGAGCTGAGGCTCGAACAGGACCTCGGGCACGACATCGAGGTTCTCGGCCTCGGAGAAGAAATAGGCCCACTTCTCCACGAGAGTGACGGGTGCACGGGCGCGATCCAGCTTCGGCAGCTCCAGAAAGACGAACTGGAGCTCGGGTAAGCCGTGCACTCCGGTGTGCTGCTCCGTCATGCTCCAGCGGCTCAGCATCGGCACGGTGGAGCCGAGAGCCCGCGGCCACATCTCGAAGTCGCAGACGGTGATGCCGATGACGTCGTTCAGCTCGGGATAGCGGCGGCCTTTTTCGAGTTGGTTCGTGCAGGTCTTGGCGACGTTGTAGACCACGCGCTTTTCGAAGGCTTCAACGTTGAGCACCTGCATCTCGACGACATAGCGCGTGCCGCCTGCGTCGACGCACAGCACGTCCACGATCGAGAGCTTCATCTCGTCGACCTTGGGGCGTTGCTCGGGGGAAAGAAGCTCCACGGAGGCGATGCGGTGGGCCGCGTCCGGCTCGAGCACGTCGTTGAGGAACGCGAGGAGAACGTCCTTGTGCGCTTCGGTGCCGAAGATGCGCTTGAAGACGAAGTCGGTCTTCGGGTCTGCGAACGTGGGCCGCATGGGGAGGCGATGATGATCGAGCCCACGCGGGCTGGCAAGGGACCTCGGGGCGCAGTGCAGGACCACGCCATCGTCAGGCGCGGCTTACGTCCCGCAGGGGATAGGACGCGCAAACGCTTTCGAGAATGTCAAGCCTTTTTCACCCCTCTGTTTCATCTGCAACCGCGACAAAGACATCCAGGAGATGCACCTCCGCAAGACAGGCACGCTGCTGAAGTCGTTGCCGTCTACTGGCCGACCTCTCTTGAGCTACCGAATACGCCTTTTCAAGCGAAGGTCATCCGGATCGACGCCGCCAAGAGGAGAGCCGATGTTCGCGCGACGATCGCTCCCGTCTCGCCAGTTGTTGGGCCCGTACAATCACCGCGTCGCCACCCCCTGAAGAATTGGCACCGCACCGGAAGCCAGCTAGAGGCAAGAAGCCCCTCGGCAACAAGGAAAGCTCTTCGACCGATGGCCACCCCCAAGAAGCCCCCCAAACCGAAAAAAACGCCCGTCGACACCGCCGGCCACCTCGCCTCCGTCGCGGTCAAGGACTTCAAGTCCCTGAAGGACGTCACCGTCGAGCTGGGTCAGGTGAACGTCTTCGTCGGCGCCAACGGGGCAGGGAAGAGCTGCCTCCTCGAAGCCGTCGGCATCCTCGGCGCGTGCGCGTCCGGCGTGGTGGACGATCAAGCGCTGCTCCGCCGCGGCGTCCGGCCTGGTGTGCCGGAGCTCTACAAGAGCAGCTTCGAGAACGAGAAGCTCGCACCGGCGATCTCCCTCACCGCGACCTCGCGCGCGACAGCCAGGTACCGCGCGTACATCACGAACCCCATCCGCACCCCCGGGCCTTATTGGGTGTTCGGAAACGAGCTCCTGGAGCATGACGGCCGCACCATCGCCTCCCGAGGTCCCAAAAAGAACGCCTCTGCTCTGGGCCTCCTGGCGCCGCTCGAAAACAGCCGCAGCGTCACCACGCTCGTCCGCGCGAGCCAGGACACCGACACGAGCGTGCGCACCTTCCTCTCCTGGCTGGACGCCTTTGGCATCTTCGCGCCGGTGACTCCCGTGCTCCGGGGCATTGCGCCGGACACCGCACCTCGCAGCCCGGTGGGCCTTTATGGCGGCCAGCTCGCCGAGGCCGTGGGCCTCCTCGCCACGCACCCGGCCGGAAAGGTCGCCCTCGAACAGGCCCTCTCGCTCATCGACTGGGCGAAGGACATCCGCGCTGGTGAGCCGAGCCGCGCGTTCCTGTCGCCCAGCGTCCCCACCAGCCGCTATGTCGTGGAGTTCCAGGACCGCTACATGGCCAAGAGGCGCGACATCCTGTCTGGCTACGACGCGAGCGAAGGCGCCCTTCACATCCTCTTCATGCTCGTCCTCGCGACCCACCCCCAATCGCCCTTCGTCTTCGCCGTCGACAACTTCGACCAATCCCTGAACCCTCGAACGGCCCGCGCCCTCACTCGCCTGTTCGTCGACAACATCCTCCTTCACGGCCGCCAGGTGCTCCTCACCACCCACAACCCACTTGTCCTGGACGGCCTCGATCTCGGCGACGAGCGCGTCCGCCTGTTCGCCGTCTCCCGTGACGGCTCGGGCCACACCTGCGTGCGACGCATCCCCGTGCGCGACTTCCCCGCCCTGAAAGAGAAGTATGGTGAATACGCAGTGAGCCGACTCTGGATCGAGGGCCGCCTCGGCGGGATGCCCGACAATGTCTGAGGCCCGTGTCGCAGCGCTCGTGTGCGAGGGCCAGACGGACGTCCCGGTCCTTCGGAGCATGATCCAGTCCCTGTGGCCTTCGATCCAGGAGGTCCGCTCGCTTCAGCCGGAGCTCGACGAGATGGATCGCGCCAAGGGCCCGGCCGGGTGGACGCAAGTCCAGACATGGTGTCAGCGAAACGCCGCGACGCTCGACGAGGTTATCGATCCCTTCGTCGGGGATCCGATTGACCTCCTCGTCGTCGCGGTGGACGTGGACATCGCCATTGACGCCGGGATCGCCGATCCGCCGCAAGAGATCGGCGGCTACGAGAGCACGCGCCTTCGCAAGACGCTCGTGGGTTGGCTCACGGCGCCGAAGCGGAGAAAGCTACCAGCCGCCCTTGTTGTCTCCACGCCTGTGATGGCCATCGAGACATGGGTGATCGCCGCGCTCTTCCCGAAGGAGCGGTCCCCGGAGCAGATCCCCGACCCTGCGCGCTGGCTCGTGGAGAAAAAGAAGCTGCGCCTGAGCCCGAAGGACGGCAAACCCTGGAAAGAGCTCCACCGTTATCGCGAGTTCGCCCAGCAGCTTGGTGGCCGCCTGCCCCACGTGCGAAAGTCCTGCCCCGAGGCCCAGAGGACCAGTCTGGCGATCGAGGAACGTCGCAGGCAGGTTGAAGGGGTCTGAGAAGTCCGCAAGCGCCCGTGCAGGCGCGTCACGGCCGCCAGGTCGGCCGTCAACGCCTCTTATTCTGTGTTCTCTCCGCGCTCGTGTTCGAGTAGAATGCCCCCATGGCGAGCTCCAAGAAGAACCAACCGGCTCCGACGCTCAAGCCGTGGCGCTCACGTCCTCTCGCGTCCGCGCAACGGCTGGACCAATCCCATTCCCCGAGAGCGACATGGATGCTTCGTGAGTTTCAGCAGAGGCTCCGACTGAATCACGAGTCGGAAGGGTACATGTATGACGCGGGAGACAACGTCCAGCCAATAGGGGACCGGGGCTTGCCTTCCTCTCTCCGCCACGCTTGCTACAATCCTCGTGTCCGGAGGCTCTTCTTCACGGTGCCCGAGGCGCCGAATGAGCTCAAGGTGAGCGCGTTGGCTGACAAGGGGGGTGCTTCATTCTTGCCTTACCTGGAGAGCCACCCTCAGCCAGGTGAGATCATGGCCATCTGTTCACGCGATGAGTTCCTGTTCGTCCTGCTCCTCGTTCGGGGCCGGAGACCAGAAGAGCACTCCTGGACGCTCTCTCGGATCCGGTTGGAGCCGTGGCACCGTCTCCAGTCGGCCACGGTGGACGGGCCGCTTCGTGTAGACTTCACATCGTCACCCCCCGGTCGGTTGCGACTGTCGATGAACGTTGCGCCGCGCGCCAAACACCTCTACGATGTCTTTCTGAGCGGGTCAGATGGCACGCTCCACACACCCTTTGCCTTGCAACGGCCCATGGCCTTTGGGCCTTGTTCGTGGAGCGGCGGAACAGGCGATTGCCAGATTGTTGCCGGTACGGATTTCGAGAACCGAGACGATGAGCTGTGGGTGCTCCACGCGAAGGCACGCAAGCTCTCCCGGGTGAAGATCCAGTCGGCCATCCCGTCGCCTTCCGCCGTATTGACCTTCCCGGAAGGAGTCGCGTTCTCCGAAGAGGATACGATGGCAGCGTTTCAGTTTCGGAGCACCTTCCTCAAGGTGGCCAAGGACGGAACGGAGGCACCGTCCGTCCGGCTCCAGACAACGTCCGAAGACAAACTTGAGCGCGATTTCACCATCCAGTACCTGATCGTCACCTCTGCCGCGACGTGTCGCGTCTGGTGTGTATTCAAAGGCGCAGAAGGATACGAGTCGGCGCCGCTCATCGGAGGAGGCACCCAATCGCCCAGCTTCGGAGTTCCCCGGGACCTTTTGAAGTTGGATATTGGTCCAGTGGACACGGTCGTTCCCATTCACGACCGGGGACTGCTCCTGGGAGAACGAGACAGCGATAAGTGGTATTCCGTCGACGTCCCCGGCGCGTCGTCGCAAAAGGGCAAGACCGACCCTTACTATGACAGCTGACCGCGACCCCACCGTTGACGAGATATCTCGGGCAGCGGAGCTCTTTCTGGAGCGCATGCGGCGTGGAGGGGCGAGCTATGCCTCTGCGCGAATTGATGCGTTCTCGAGCGCGCAGATCGGTGACTTCAGCGCGAGCGCTCGCCGGGCCTCTGTCGAGCTCAGGAGCTGGTCATTTCTTAGCCCGCAGAAGCACGGGTGGACCACGGAGCGCCCCCCGCTCTCTTGGTATGCCACCGCCGTCGCCTCCTTCGAGCTGCTCAGGCGCCTGCCCGGCACGCTCGCGTTGCGACTGATGTCGGCGGGGAACTACTTCGGCGACTCAGCGCTGGTACGGGACGTCGTGACGGCGGTGGAGGCCAGCGGCGTCGCCGCCGATCGCTGGGAGGTCTTGAAGCAGTCTGCGAAGGCCCACAAGAACGCCGGGCATTTCACCGGCGCGCGCGAGGTGTACGGGGAGGCCCTCAAGCTCGCACGAAAAGCGCGCTCGAACGATCGCGAGGCCTATTTCCTCCTCCTCTACGCGAAGCTCTGCGATCACTACGAGCAGAAGATCGCCTGGCATCGCGCCCTTCATCGAATCGCCTACGAGCGCCTCCTGCGCCTGTGCAAGCGGCCCCGCGCATCGAAGCAGATCGTCCGATGGCTTCAGATCGCCGAGGACACCTATGCAAAGGTGCTGTATGCGTCCGATCCGGAGACGGCAGAATCTCTCTTCGAATCCGCCATCGAGAAGGCGCCGCCAGGAACAGACGCTCACATTCGAGTCCTCGCCCACCTCTGCGAGGCGCGTCTCTCCCACGGGACCGGACTGACCAACCGAGAGGAGGTCTTGGGCATCCTCGAAGGGACGATCGATGAGGCACGGACGCTAGGCAACGATCGCGCCTGGTACGTGCGCTCCCTGCGCTATCTCCAGGTCTGCCGCAAGCTGTACGCTTCTCGCGCATTCGACGCCCAAGCGCTGCCCTCGCTCGTCCCGTTGCTCGACGGCGAGTCGGTCTCGCGACTCAATGCGATCGTCACGGCGTCCAACCTCCATAGCGATCCGCGCTCCACCGCGCTGGCCCTCTATGAGCGAGCCGAGTGGCGACTCATCATGACAGGCACGGAGCGTCCAGAGAGGCGCCGAGAGCGCGCGATCGTCGATCTTGAAGAGGCCATGAAACATCTGCAGGGGTGCCACGATCTCATGGTCAATATTTATCACGCCGTGATCACCTCTCTCGGCGAGTGCTACGCCGCCTCCCATCAGTGGTCGGATGCACTGGCGATCTACGAAGGTGCGTACAGCCACTGCCGTGCGAGCCTGGCTGTCGTCGAGAGCAATGAGCGAGCGCTCGAGAATGGTCAGTGGGACGGGTCTCCCGAGCTCTCTCTCCTCACTGACGATGAGAGGACGAAGCTCACCGCCGATCTACGGCACGACTACCGCTTGCTATCTCGAAGGGCGTTGGATCTTGGCGAGCGCATTCAGTTCGCGCAACGCGAGCGCCTCGTCGAGTCGGCGTTTCGCGTGGTCAGCCGGGGTCAGGTGGAGTGCCATAGTCTCGCGAGCGAGATCCGGAAACTACCGATCCAGAGCAGCCCCGAGGTCGACGCGCTGCTGACGAAGATCGAGAGGCTGCTTCGGGATTGGCAGACGAACAGGCTGGAAGACGACCTCAAGGTCGTGGACGTAGCGCGCGAGATTGATCACATCATCAAGGGCTTCGCCTTCGTCAAGAGGGCTCGAACCGATCAGGGACCCATCCAGATTCGCGCGAGCCGAGAAATATTGACGGTCCTCGTCACATGCATTGTCGAGAACGTCGCCCAGGTCGCTCCGATTGGCCCCGAGGTCATTCTGTCTCTGGAAGTCAAAGAGGATCGTGTCTATCTTAACGCCAAGGACAATGCGGGGGACATCGACCATTTCCAGCAGGTCATCGACGCGATCAACGCTGGACGCAGAGCCGAGAGCAAGCGCGACTCCCGAGGGGGGTTTGGCCTCAACAAGATCAAGACGGACATGGCAGCGACCATGTATGTGAAGGAGCCATGGTCCGTGCATCCTATTGAAAATGGTTGGAAATGCCTGACAATTCCGCTCGGCCCGCTCGCCAAGACATGACGCCAGAGGCGGCGCTCCTCGTGTTGGGTCGCCCTGGCTGCGGCAAATCCGCTTTTTTCGAGCGGGCTGCGCTCGCGTTCAATCCCCGCCTTTATTTCGGCACCATGGTCGCCAGTGATCCCTCTGTGTACCGCACGATCGATCGACATCGAGAGCGTCGGGGACCAGGGTGGATCACCCTGGAGACCGACGGGACTGCCAGGGATTTCGACCGGCTCGCGCTCGCGCTCGCGGAGGTCAAACCCGCTGTGAGCCTTGTGGACGGGCTCCTCAACTGGATCATCTCGCTCGGTGGTTCACTCGAGAATCCCGCCGAGGCTGCGAGGCTGGTGGCCCGGCGGCTCGCGGTCCTTGTAAACTCGCACCCGCATGTTCGCTGGTACTTGCTCGACGTCACGGAGGAAACCCTCGTCTCGGCACGAGATAGCCTCCGTGAAGCGTACCGGATCTTGCACGCGGATCTTCCGATCGAAATTCAGAATCTCGATGTCATCGTGTTCGAAGGAGGCGATCAGCCATGAGTCGATTTCGTGTGGTGTGGGCCGATGACGACTGGGAAAAGAAGCCCGAAGTACGCGACAAGGAGCTGGACGTCGCCCTCGAATCCATTGACGAGCGCCTTCGGGAAGAGGGCATATTCATTGACTGGGTACGCTGCGCCACCGCGGAGGGCGCGCTCGCAGAGATTGAGCGCCCCGACAGGGAGACGCGCCTTGCGATCCTGGACTACCGGTTCAGGACTGGCAGTGAATACGACTGGAAGAACATCATCCCGGCCCTCGAGCGCCAGTCCATACCGTTCGTACTGTTCAGCAATGTGATCAGCGACATGGAGAACGATCCTGATTTCCCGCGTTCACACCGACTGTTCCTCGGCCCGCATTCGAAGCTCACCACGCACGGGCGAAAGAGCTTCATCGAGCGGATCGTGAGCTTCTTTCGCAGCCGGCCAATCCGCCTCCTGCATCTGACGGATCTCCATTTCGACGCGAGCGCGCTCGGCGCCGACAAGGAGGAGCATGACCGCTTGAACGCCGCCCTCCTCAAGACGCTCGAAGAGGAGCAACGGATCCGGCCCATCGACGCCGTGATGATTACTGGCGATTTTGCAGCCAAGAACCCGCCATTGGATCTGGCCGCGGCCCGGATGCGCGTGGCTGCCATCGTGCAAGCGACGATCGGCGCCGACGCGTTGGATCGCCTCTTCATCGTTCCTGGCAACCACGATCTGACCTGGCGTAACTTCTCGAAGGGAATTCTGGAGGAGGCGCCGTGGCAGGCCTACGTCGATTTCTATCAAGCAGTGTATCCAGCGCGGGTCGATATCTGGGGGCGCATGCGAGCCTGGGATGCCCCGGCTCGCCTTCTGGACCACCGCACGAATGGCGACAGGCTATGCTGGCGCGCCCGGCACGCTGATCTCGGACTCGATGTCATCGGGCTCGTATCACCCGCGGAGAACAAGGCGCTCAAAGGCCGGGGCTTGATCTCCAAGGACCAGATCGGTTTCATCGAGTCCTCGTGGCGCGGCGAGCCGCGTCGCGGGGAGGTCCGGATTGCCATGACCCACCACAACCTCTTGAAGGTGCTGAGCGTCAGCGCACATGACGAGAACGACTCGATCATCAATGGTGGAGAGGTGCTGCTCACGCTCATGCGAAATCGCTGCGGGCTCGCCTTGAGCGGCCACACGCACACCCCCAATCTGTTCTCCATCCACGCGGCACATTGTGGTGGCGACAGTCTCGCGACGACCGGCTCTGTGAACGTGATCTCCGCAGGAACCACCGGCGGTTTTCACTCGGCGCGGGATCGCGTCCGGATGTTCAACGTCCTCGAGATCGGGACGATCGATCCGGCGACCGATCGCCGTCCGATCCTCGTTCGGAGCTTCTTCTACAACTCAACGCTTGGACAATGGCGCTCGTCGGGAACAGGGTTCGCCGAGCCGTGGCTCGCCGCTGAGGGGCGTGCGCGCTGACCAGCAGACTATTCCTGTTCGGTCGCGACAGCTCTTCAAGGCGAGCGGAGAGGACCATTTCCCGGGATCCTGTTCTTTCTGCTTCCGGACGCGCGATGGGAGCGTCTCTTGAGCGAGATCGGCCTCCGCCCGCCGGACATGCCCCTTCTGGTCATGGAGTCGTGGCAGACGCCGGCAGCCTGGCTGAACGAATTGCTCAAATTTTGTGCGAATTGCTCAGACCCGTTTGTACGAACCGTTCATTGCATCGATATCGCCAAAAAATTTGGAGTGGCACATCGGTTGCCAAGGGCGGCGCGTTGAGCTGCCACGGCGTTCACCATATTCACGACACACACTCTGCTGCCTGAGACCATAGAGAAGCACCCTGCATCGCTCCTCACCGCGGAATTGACCGGCGGTACGAGGGTCGTCGAATAGCATACGACCAGTCCGGTGGCACGGGCTCCCTGTTCGCGTGGCATCCCCAAGCGGAGATCCAATATGAATGCAACTGTGTGCGGAATGATGGGCTGCGTGCTTCTTCTCGGGTTCCTGCCCGCCTGCAAGGCGAGCTCCGCCAATCTGGAGACAGGGAGTGATGATCCTGCCGAAGACACTCGGAATGAGCCGCTCAACGGCGCCGGGCCCGCTCACGTCGACAAGACCCTCTCCACAGGTCGCGTGCGTGTTTACTACGGCAGCACCACGCCGGCCGCCTGCGACGCCATCCTCATCGGGGTAGGCACGGCGATGTCCACCGACGGCTATGAAAAGCTGTCGACGCGCCTGACCAGCCACGGCTATGTGGTGGCCATCCTGGATCACAACCCTGGTAACCTGATCAAGACCGACTCGAAGAAGTACCGGAACCTCGCCGTCGAGGTGAAGACCAAGATGATCGGCTGGATTCCAGGCTCCAAGTGCAGCTCCGTCGCCCACTGGATCCTGGGCGGCCACTCCGCTGGTGGACAGGCGGCCCAAGGGGCCATCTCCAAGGAGGCCACCTTGGCAGACGCCATCTTCAGCATCGATCCCTACGACGCCACGGCCGTGGGCAACGTCAATGTTCCGGCCATGTACTGGGGTTTTGATGTCACCACCTGTTTCGTCGACAAGAACAAGGCCGCGAAGGCCGCCTATGATCACAGCCTGGGGCTCCGAGCATTTTATCGAGTGGCGGTGGACCAGGCGTGGGGCGCCTGCGGCTATGCGCCCAGGTATTTCCATTGCAGCTTCGCCGACAACGACTGTCCGGGCTGCACCGACTGCATGGACACGCCCGACTCCTTCTATGATGACGTCGGCCAGAGCGTCCACAGCTTCATCCACGCTGCCTTCTATGGCACCTGGTCGAAGAACGCGTTGACCATCGCCTCCACCACACCACTGACGCTGTATACAGGTAACGACCAACCTTGATCCGTCGCCGGGTCCCCGCCTGGTGGTCACGTGCCCGAACGTTCCGGGATCCTCGGAGAACGTTCCGGGATCCTCGGAGAACGTTCCGGGATCCTCGGAGAACGTTCTCCGAGCTCCAGACAGCCGTCACCTCGCCACAAACCTCGGCGATCTCCGGGCCTCCACGAGCGCCCTCCGCGCCGCCGTCTCCCCCGGCCCCAGATCCGCCGTGTCTCCCCCCGCCCCGATATCCATCCTTCGCGTCACCCCCGGACTGCCGCTCTCCACCAGGAGACCGCACATCCCCTCTCCCCAGAACAACGCCGCGTCGATCTCCCCCCTTTGGTGACTGTCACTCTCCGGCGACAGTACTGAAGCCAGGAGCCCGGGGACATCGTGCGTCGCTCCCCCTCGGCAATACGCCGTCTTCGCCCCCCCGCACGAGCTGCCCCATCTCCCCCAGAAAGAACGGGAGACCCAGCTTTCGCGCCACCTCGATGTCCAGATCGATCTTCCGGACACCAGCCTCGGTCATCGCCTTTTGCTCCGACGCGCTCGGAGGTGGGTTTGTGGTCTCAATGTATACATGCCCGGTCCACAGGAGCTTCGCCCGCACCGACGCGGGCAGCGCCGCCACTGTCCCCTCGCTGAATGTCCTGTAGTTCGCGAGCCCGCCCCGGAGATCTCCGATCACGATCGGCTGCGGAAAGCTGTCGGACAGCAGCGTCATCGCCGGCACCAAAAAGCTCTTCGCGAGCCTGTCCGCCTCCGGCCCCGCGAGCTGTCCGCCCCCCACTTTGCGATGGGTGTCGAGCTCGTTCACGAGCTCCCAGGCGAGGACGTAAGGCGATCCGTGGATCGTCCTGTCCTGTCTGTATTTGTCGATCCTCTCGGCGAGCTGGCCAATGCCTCTCCGCTCCCAGCTCCCCTCCAGGTACACCTCACGCGCGCTCCACCCGGCGGCCTTCTGGTCGTCCAGCGACGCGTCCGGATCCGGTAATCCATAGCCAGGCTGGTGGTTGAGCAGGCTCACCACGAACCGCAAGGGCCGGGTCCTCCGCGCGTCCTCGTCGAGCACAAGCGCGAGCGTGTCCCGCGCACGCTCGATCTCCTCCGTTGTCCCCGTTCGCTTGAGCGTGCCCCAGATCCGAGCCACCGGCGCGCCGCTCTTCGCGACCTCGTTGAGCACCGCGCAGATCGCTCGGCGTCTCTCCGTCTCCGTAGCTCCCCCCTCCGCCGCGATCTTGTCGAGGAGGTCAAACACGTGCGTCCCCAGGAATCGAAGGCGAATCGTGCCTCGTCCCTCGACGCTCTGCACGATGCCTCCGAGCGACGCTCCGTCCGTCGCGACCACTGTCTTCGCGATCCCTCGCTCGCCGCCTTCGGCCCTCTCCCACGGGCCGGGCATCGCCGCGATCTCGTCGCACGCGGGCGGCGGCAGCTCGGCGCTCACTGTCGCGCTCGCGTCGCTCCCTGCGTCGATCGCCTTCGTTTGCGCTGTCGTCCGCGCCGTCACGACAGGGCTCGCCGTCGCGCTCGTGGCGTCTCCACCTCCGCCGCACCCCGCCGCGATCGACAGGATCACGCCTACCGCGACTTCACGCCACGCCGGCGAGGGCCGCTCCTCGCACGCAGCGTCGGGACTGCGTCCCCCAGCGAAGGCCGCAGCGTCGGGACGGCGTCCCCCAGCGGAGGCCGCAGTGTCGGGACGGCGTCCCCCAGCGGAGGCCGCAGCGTCGGGACTGCGTCCCCCAGCGGAGGCCGCGGCGTCGGGACGGCGTCCCCCAGCGGAGGCCGCGCGCACGACGCACGACGAGGGCGCGCTGCGATCCAGGTCCGACCTCATCGCGATGTCGCCCCGGATGTTGCTCTCACGCGCACGGCTTCTTGTACTCTATCGGACCATGCGCCCCATCGCTTTCGTTCGCGCACCGCATCTGCCTCGCCGTCGTGTCGCTCCGATCGTGATCGCCTTCGCCTGCGCGAGCCTCGCCCCTGTCGTCGCGGGGTGCGGCGTCGATCTCTCGGTCTTCGGCTCCGGCACAGGCGGCTCCAGCATCGGCGGCGCCAGCACAGGAGGCGTCAGCGGCGGGGGCTCCGGCGGCGCCACCACGAGCTCGTCCAGCTCCACGTCGGGCACCACGTCGACCACCACCACGACGACGTCCGACACGACCACCACGACGACGTCGAGCACCACGTCGAGCACGTCGGAGCCCTTCTGCGGCGACGGCATCTGCAGCCCGCAGATCGGCGAGAGCCCCGTGACGTGCCCGCAAGACTGCCCCGGCGCCAACTGCGCACATGGAGTATGCGAGACTTCGCAGGAGCCGCTCCAGGACGGCTGCGACCCTTGCGTCAGCGCTGTCTGCGCGCAGGAGCCCAATTGCTGCAACATGGGGTGGGGGTTCAACTGCGTCGGCATCGCCAACCAGCTCTGCAACAATGTCTGCTGCGGCGACGGGACGTGCGGCGGCGAGCAGTGCGACGCGTGCGTGGCGGACTGCGGGCACTGTCCGCCGACCCCGACGTGCCCTCACTCGGTCTGCAACGGCGGCGCCAACGCGGCCCCTCTCACCACGGCCTCGTGCTTCGATCCGTGCATCGATCTGGTCTGCGCCTCCATCGACGGGGACACCGACAACTGCTGTCTTCCGGAGCCCCCCTCGTGGTCTGCGGAGTGCACGACGAAGGCGCACACGCTCTGCCCCGAGTACGCATGCATCAAGGATGTCTGCGCTGTCCTCCCCTCGTGCTGCACGGCGCACTGGACGGCTGACTGCGTCACGCAAGCGGTCGCGACGCCGTCGTGCGCCACGGGCTGCGACTGCGTCCACGATCCGTGCGTTGACGGGCAGCAGAACGAGCCGCTCGACGCCGGCTGCAACCCGTGTGTCGCCGCTGTCTGCGCGGCCGATCCGTACTGTTGCAACAACGACTGGGACGGCATCTGCGTCGGCGAGGTGGGCACGCTCTGCGGCATCACCTGCAACTGACGCAGGGAAGTTGGCACACACCTTCGCGTTGAAATGAGCGCGGCGATGGACGGGACTCCCGGTCGCGCGTCCGCTTGTGGTAGTCTCAGGGTGTGGAAGATGGATTCTCCAAGCTGTCGCCCCATCGTCCGCTTCGCCAAGGTGCGCCAGAATACGCGCAGCGCCCTGAGGGAAGCGGCGGCGAGCTGGCCAACGAGCTGCGCGCGGGGTGGAAGCGCATCGCCATTGTCGGGCCGATGGGCGTCGGCAAGAGCACGGAGCTCGCGGCCGCGCAACAGCTCCTCTCCCATGATCGATTCGCCTTCAGACTGGGGCTGGATCTGACGTTCGACATGCGTCGTCTGCAGACTGGGGAAGTGTTCGTCCACATCCTTCGACGCTTTCTTGCGGCGCGTCCGAGTCCCGCCCTTGAGATGGCCTTGGGGGCTGCTGAGCAGGCCGCCGTGAGCGAGGCACGTGATTTTCGCCGCGATCTCGCGCGGAAGGCGATCCGCGCGGCAGGTGATGTCGCTCTGCTCATCGACGGTCTGGAGAAGGCGGAAGACAACGCCGCGAGGGCGTTGGCGGAGGAGCTGTTCGCGCTCAGCGACGACGCCGATGTGGCCTTGGTTGTACCCATGTCGTTTGCTTATGGGCCGGGGGCAGCGATCCTTGGCGAGGATGTACGGCTCTTTCAGGTACGACCCGTGGCGGTGTGGGGAGAGCCGGCCGAAGACGCGGAGAGAGGTCGCCTTTTCCTGCGTGAGCTGGCGCTTCGTCATCTCCATCTTCCGCCGCTCGAGTCCGATGCTCCCGATCCGCAATTGCTCGCCTTGATAGATCGCGCCAGCACGCTGAGCGGAGGAGTCCCGAGGGTGCTTCTCCAGCTCCTTCGAGATGCGCACAGGCATGCGATCGTGAGCAAGCGCTCCTGGTTGGACCCCGAAAACCTCGAGCGCGCCGCGTACGATCACGGAGAGCAACTTCGACGCTCGCTGTTGCCGAAAGACGCGTTGGAGCTGTCGATGGCAGAAGGGCAGGACGGCAGCGAGGTGCCGCTCGATCGCAAGCTGCGCTTTCTGCTACAAGGCCACCTGCTCGAATACCGGCACGGCGCTCAGGTCGTCGTGCACGTCGCGCCTACGTTGGCGCGCGCCCTCGAAATTCGCCAGGAGACGTCGTGAGCGCGTTGACAGGTAACCTCATGACGCTGCTCGGGGGCAATGATCCTGTCGCGGTGGTGTTCTATCGAGACGATCGCAGCAAAGAGAGCATCCTCGAGCTCTGCGGCCTCCTGGCTCCCCGCGAGCGCGCCGTCATCGAAACGGATGACGTCTGCGACGCGTTCTTGCAGGAGCTCAAGGACACCGTGCTCCTCGTCGTGGCGCACGATGAAGTGGACGCGGTGCGCACGCTGGAGGGGCAGCGTGACAGACTCCTCGAACGCGACGCGCCGGCCGTCCTTTTCCTCATGCAGAGCGGCGCCGCCGAGAAGGTCCTGAACCAGGAAGCACCAGCCTTGTCCAGCTTCCTCAGGGGCTTGGCCTATGACCCCGAGTCATCCGCGAGCGAGGGGGAAATCACGCGGCGGCGGGACGAGTTTCAATTGAGGCATCTTCGGACCCCCAGCGAATGGCTCGGAGCATGGCAACGCGGCGAGATCGAGGACACGGCAGGCAGCAACCTGACAGTGCAGGAGGCTTGGGCGCTCCGGCGAGCGTGAGCGTCTGGCACGAGCTGAAGAGACACATCGAGGATCGAAGGGAGGAGCGTCGCGCCAACCTGTCGGAGGTGCAGGCTTCTCTCATCGCCCGCCTGATCGAGATCGCCGACCTTCGCCTGTGTGATCGGGAGGTGGTGGGCTGGTTCACGAGCGAGCGAAACAAGCTGACGATCAGCACGAGCGCGCCGGCGAAGCTGGATGATTGGCCGGCGATTCCGCTAAAAAACCTGGAGCACATCGACGAGCCACTGCTGACCCTCAGCGTCACGTTCGACAAGATCGGCGTGAGGGGATATTCCATCCAACTCTGCGGGAAGCGAAGGATCGTGGGCTCTCCACCGTGGTATGCGCGCGTCGATCTGGACGGCGTGGGCGAGAGCACGAACAAGGGTGTCGGGCTCTGTAGCCACGCGCTCCTCCACACGCACGTGGGAGCGAGTCTGGGCGACGATCACGTCCCATCGCTCGATCCGCGGGGCGAGCGAAAGCGCTTCAGCACCCGAGTGCCGACACCATGGCTCCTTCCGGTCGACGCGTTGAACTGGCTGCTAGCCACGGCGGATCGCAGGCTCGAGCCCGTTCCGAGCGTCCGGGCCACGTAGTTTCGCTCGTGGGGTGTTGAGCGGCGGCGTGGAGCGTCGCCGCTCTGGAGGACGCCCCTCGAGGCCAAAGCACTTTCGGATGTCAAGCTTTTTCGCCCACCCCCGTAGATCTTGCGTCGCGGCTGTGCATCGCGTCACCCCTGGACGCATTGACAACCGGCGCGATTTGGAGCACGTACGGGCCCCGAGTAGGCTCGGCGCTTACTCGGTCTTCCCCATCGCGCCCCCCGCGGGGCGAGGAGGCAGCCGTGAGCACCTCGTCGTCTTCCAAGGTCACCTACTCCTCGACGTCCGTCGACATGACCGAGTTTCACCGCCGCTTCGACGCGGCGCTCGCGGACCTCCGCGGCAAGCTGGGTCAGGAGCACACGCTCCACATCGACGGCGAGCCCGTGAAATCGCCTCTCCCGCTGCTCGTCGACCTCGCCCCGGCCGACAACTCGGTGGTCCTCGGCCGCTTCGCCTCCGCCTCCGGCGAGCTGGTCGAGCGCGCGATCAAGGGCGCCAAGGCCGTGCAAAAGGCGTGGGCGAAGAGGCCCTACAAGGAGCGCACCGCCATCCTCCGCAAGGCCGCCGAGAACATCCGCGAGCGCAAGTACGAGATCGCCGCGATCATGAGCTTGGAGGTCGGCAAGAGCCGCATGGAAGCGATGGGCGACGCCGAGGAGTCGGCCGATCTCATCGACTACTACGCGGGCATCTTCGAGGAGGCGAACGGCTACGACAGGCCCCTCGGGCGCCTCTCCCCCAACGAGAACACGCGCGACGTGCTCCGGCCCTTCGGCGTCTTCGCGTGCATCGCGCCCTTCAATTTCCCCATGGCGCTCTCGACTGGCATGTCCGCCGCGGCCCTCATGACGGGCAACGCCGTCGTATACAAGCCCGCTCAGGACACGCCGTGGACAGGCCTCATGCTCTATCAGGCGTACGCGGCGGCCGGCGTGCCCGCGGGCGTCTTCCAGTACATGTCGGGCCTCGCGTCCAACATGGGAGACGCGCTGTGGAAGAACCCGGACGTCGACGGCATCGTGTTCACCGGCTCCAAGGACGTCGGCATGCGGCTCGCCAAGGAGTTCTCAACGCGCTGGCCCAAGCCCGTATTGATGGAAATGGGCGGGAAAAACCCCGCGATCGTGACGGAGTCGGCCGACCTCGACCTCGCCTCCGACGGCGTGATGCGCTCCGCCTTCGGCCTCCAGGGACAGAAGTGCTCCGCCTGCTCCCGGGTCTACGTCGACGCCAAGGTCGCCGACGAGTTCATCCGCCTGCTCGTCGAGAAGACGCGGGCCCTCAAGATGGGAGACCCGTCCGAGAAGGACGTCTATTTCGGGCCCGTCATCAACGGAAAGGCCGTCAAGACGTTCGTCGAGGCCGCCGCGCAGGCCCGCGCCGAGGGGGAGATCCTGACCGGCGGGGAGCGGCTGACAGAGGGCGTGTTCGCGAAAGGCACCTACGTGGCGCCCACGATCGCCAAATTGCCTCTGAACAGCGGCCTCTTCGAGCGCGAGCTCTTCCTCCCGTTCCTGTCGCTCGGCGTCGTGTCCGGCCTGGACGAGGCGCTCCGCGAGGCGAACAAGGTGGAGTTCGGGCTCACCGCCGGCGTCTTCTCCGCGCACCGCGCCGAGATTGACCGCTTCTTCGACGAGATCGAGGCGGGCGTCTGCTACGCGAACAGGCGCACAGGCGCGACGACGGGCGCCTGGCCCGGGGTCCAGTCCTTCTGCGGCTGGAAGGGCTCGGGCTCCACTGGAAAAGGCGGCTGCGGCCCCTACTACGTAGCTCAGTTCATGCGCGAACAGAGCCGAACCATCATGGAGTGACGCCCGGCGGCTGGCGCGAGAGCGCCAGTCTCCTGTCATCTCCCGAAGTCGCCCGGACGGCCTCCCGTCCGGGCTTCCCCATTTCCGAAACCGAGTGAGGACGACATGACGATGAACGTGGAAACCCCGAAGAACGGCAGCATGGAGGACAACACCCTCCAGAGCAGCCGCGCGACGCTCGCCTATCCGCGGATCCTCGTCCCTCCTCCCGGACCTGCCGCCCAGCGGATCATCGCGCTCGATCAAGAATACGCGTCGACTTCTTACATCAAGGAGTACCCCCTCGCCATGGCCGGCGGACAGGGCGCCATGGTGGAGGACGTGGACGGCAATCGATACATCGATTTCATGGCCGGGATCGCCGTGTCGTCGACAGGCTACAACCACCCCGCCGTCGTGAAGGCCGTGCAGGAGCAGGCAGGGAAATTCCTGCACATCTGCGGCACGGACTTCTACTACGACACGATGAGCCGCCTCTTCGAGAAGCTGGCGCTCCTGGCGCCGGGCAGCGACAAAAAGAGGGTGTTCCTCACCAACTCCGGCACGGAGGCGACCGAGGGGGCCATCAAGCTGGCTCGCCGCGCCACCGGGCGACAGGGCATCATCGCCTTCGAGGGCGCCTTCCACGGCCGCACGTACGCCGGAATCAGCCTGTCGGCGAGCAAGGTGAAATACCGCCAGGGCTTCGGCCCGCTGCTCCCCAGCGTGTACCACCTGCCCTTCGACTACCCCTATCGTCACCTGGAGGACATGAGCTCGCTCAAGCACCTCTTCGAGTCGCGCATCGCCGCCGAGGAGGTCGCCGCCATCTTCATCGAGCCCATCCTCGGTGAGGGTGGCTATGTGGTGCCTCGGCCCGAGTTCATCCACGGTCTCCGCCGCATCTGCGACGAGAATGGCATCCTGCTCGTGTGCGACGAGGTCCAGAGCGGCGTCGGTCGGACAGGGCACATGTGGGCCTCCAACTACTTCGGCGTCGAGCCGGACATCCTCCTCTCCGCGAAGGGCCTCGGCTCCGGCATGCCCATCGGCGCCATCATCGCCAAAGAGTCCATCATGAAGTGGACGCGCGGCTCGCACGGCTCCACCTTCGGCGGAAACCCCGTGTGCTGCGCGGCGGCCCTCGCGACGTTGGAGCTCGTGCAGAACGGCCTCATGGACAACGCGGCCAAGATGGGACAGCGCCTCATCTCCGGGCTCCGGAGGCTCCAGGACAAGCACGAGGTCATCGGCGATGTCCGCGGCGTGGGCCTCATGATCGGCGTCGAGCTCGTGAAAGATCGCACCACCAAGGAGCCCGCCGGCACGCTCATGGGTGAGCTGGAACAGCTCGCATTCCGTCGGGGCCTCCTGCTCCTCGGCTGCGGAAAGAGCACGATCCGCATCGCGCCGCCCCTGGTCCTCTCGCCCTACGACGTCGACACGGGCCTCGACATCCTCGATGGTTGCCTGACGGAGCTCACCCGATGAAAGACAAGGTCGCCTCCATGCGTGAAGCGGTCGCCTCGCTCGTGAGCGACGGTGACACGCTCGTGATCGAGGGCTTCACGCACCTCATCTCGTTCGCCGCGGCGCACGAGATCATCCGACAGGGCAAGAAGGACCTCACCCTCGCGCGCCTGACTCCGGATCTCATCTACGACCAGATGCTCGCGGCCGGCTGCGCCAAGAAGCTCGTCTTCTCGTGGGCGGGCAACCCCGGGGTCGGCTCGCTCCACGCCTTCCGCCGATTGGTGGAGGCAAAGCCCGCGCGGCTCGAGATCGAAGAATACAGCCACTTTGGCATGGTCGCGCGGTTCTCGGCGGGGGCGGCCAACCTGCCTTTCTGGCCCCTCCGCAACTACATGGGCACGGACATCCCGGGGGCCAACCCCCAGATCAAG
>Ga0268298_10001473_pt1 | contig 27738 bp, 24 predicted proteins | sample WWTPWeurt_MetaG_FD_194462 | JGI IMG/M metagenome (GOLD analysis project Ga0268298, IMG submission 194462) | Activated sludge microbial communities from WWTP in Nijmegen, Gelderland, Netherland - WWTP Weurt | ecosystem: Engineered > WWTP > Aerobic digester > Activated sludge | place... | reverse complement strand
CCATTATTTATTGCAGGTAAAAATGTAGTCAGAAAAGGAACTGACGATAATCTACTCAATAGTACTGATCTTTTTGCAACTATTTCAGAAATAGCAGGTCTTAATGTACCCCAATACAACGACAGTAAAAGTTTTAAAATACTGCTGGCGCAAAATCAGATTATCCGAGATTATCAATACACTGAGATAAATGATGGTTCAAACGAATCATGGGCCATATCAAATGGAAAATATAAGCTTATTGTCAAAGACAGCGGTAAAAAAGAATTATATGATCTTTCCACCGACCCATACGAATCCAATAATTTATTGGATAAAACTTTGACTACAACTGAAAGGGAAGCAAAGCTAGAATTAGAGGCCGAACTGGAAAAAATAAGATTATAATTAATTCTATTTTTTGTCCGAATAAAATCGAAAAATTTTCAATAACGGGTTTGAATCGCCTATAAGTTGTTTTTCAATCAAAAAACCCTTGGGTTTAATTAATAAGTTTCTCGAGTGCATTGCTTCGTGAACCTTTTATCAGGATGCATGCTCCTTCATGTAGGTATCTATCCAACCAGTCTTTAGCTTCACCAACATCCGAACATTTCACCACATGTTGAGGAGTTTCCTTGATTGCATCATACCCACTTCCAACAAGAATTATTGTCTCAGGTTTGCATTCCAGCGCCATTTCCAGCACTTTCTTATGTTCTTCTGTAGAATATTTTCCCAGCTCTGCCATGCTTCCCAGAATCAGCCATTTTTTCGGGTGAACCATTTGTCGAAAATTCTCCAAAGCAATCTCCATTGAACTCGGATTTGCATTGTAGGCATCCATGTAGATCTTATTTCCTCGGTAATTTATAATCTGAGATCTCTGGTTCATTGGAACGTATTCACTGATTCCTTCTGCAATTTGGTTCACACTGGCTCCAAGAAAGTGTGCAAGACCGGCTGCATTAATAATATTTTCGACATTGTGAAGTCCATACAATTTCGAATTTATTCTCACTATTACACCTTCAAGTGAGATGAGCTCTAATATGATTTTGTCATGAAACTCACTCACCACAACCCGATACCTTCCTATTGGAAATTCAGTTCCCAAAGGGATATGCTTAGCGGATTGAGAATATAACTGTCTCAAAGTCGCTTGTTCCAGATTATAAAATGAATAAGCATTATGATCATCTAAATAATCGAATAATTCCTTTTTAGCTAAAATCACGGATTCAAAATTTCCAAACCCCTCTAGATGAGCTTTGCCAATGCTAGTGATCAATCCAATATCCGGACTTGCGATGGTGCAAAGTCCTGCAATTTCACCCATATGATTGGCACCCATCTCTACAATAGCAAATTCAGTTTCTTCTGAAATCCTCAATAAAGTCAGAGGCAAACCGATATGGTTGTTGAGGTTTCCCAATGTAGCGACAGTTGGCCTGACTCTAGACATGATCGAATAGAGCAACTCCTTTGTTGTAGTTTTTCCATTGGAACCTGTTATTGCAACAACTTTGGCTCGCATCAAATGTCGATGATATGCAGCCAGTTGTTGTAGTGTTAAAAGACTATCATTCACAAGCAGCATTCTTTCGTCTTGGATTAGATCCGGATCTGTAACTACACAATAAGAAGCTCCGGCTGCAAGTGCCTGGCTTGCAAAATCATTGCCGTCAAATCGAGGTCCGGGCAATGCAAAAAACAAACTTGACTGAATGATCTGCCTTGTGTCTGTGGACACTGCAAAATTGCATTCTTTCAACTTCTCGTAAATGGATTTGATGCCATTATCCATATCCTTGTTCTTTATAAAAATACAAATCCCCGAAGCAAGTACTTGTTTCGGGGATTTGATTTGAACTTATTCAAATTATTTCTTATAATTTCTCTTTTCTTTAGGCATTTTGCGTTTGAATTGAAGACCACCTGCATCTTCATTTCCTTCTGGGCCACCGGTTCTTGTCATTGCACATCTAAAACCAAGTGTCCTGTCCGCTTTGTCTTCGTCTTTAAATCGTCTTGCACCCGGAGATAGCCAGAATAATCTGTCTGCCCAACTTCCACCTTTTATTACACGTGACTTATTGCTGATCAAAGAATACTTTCCATAAGCATACTCTATAGCCTCATCATCGTCATCAAAGTAATTTTTCACATCTGCTTTGTTGTAGTTCTCTCTCAATGTCAAAGTGCTATCTCCTACGATCTGATAGCGCAAACTTCCTAAACTGTCTTTTTCCACAGGATTACCATTCTCGTCCAATATCAACTCACTGAATTCATTTCCTCTAAAAGGATTTAAATCGTGATTTTCGACGTCGCGGAGTGTAGTTGAAGTCAAGGGTCTGAATACATCTTCTACCCATTCACTTACGTTTCCTGCCATATTGTAAAGACCAAAGTCATTAGGCCAGAAAGTGCGTACCGGCCCTGGAATATGTGCATGGTCATTCAACTTACCGGCCATACCCATATAATCACCACCTGCTTTTTTGAAGTTAGCAAGTATATTTCCCATGTATTTGTCTCTTCTCTTGTAGCGAGCTGTTGACCCATCCCATGGATAGATCCTTCTGTCTGTGATCAGCTCGTCTTTATTCTCTGATTGCTTGCCCTTCAAGGCCAATGCTGCGTATTCCCACTCAGCTTCAGTCGGAAGTCTATATTCAGGTAAGAGGATACCATCTTCAAATCTAACCTGACGCTCACCTCCTGTCTGCAAGTCAGGAAGGTTTTTGCGCACATTACCTTGATATTGACCAGCTAGATATGCTTTTGAATTAAAATTGTCAGCATCTACTTGATCCGGGTTAGGATTCAAGACCCCTCTTTCAATCAACACCATTTCATTTACCCGATCTGTTCTCCATTTGCAATAGTCCTTAGATTGCAACCAGTTTACACCTACAACCGGATATTCATCATAGCTTGGAAAACGAAAATAAGTTTCAACAAAAGGTTCGTTATAGGCAAGTTCTTCCCTCCATACCAAGGTATCCGGTAATTCCTTGCGCATCACATCCGGATAAGACTTGTAAACTCTTCCCAGATAATAAATAAACTCACGATAATTGATGTTGGAAACTTCTGTTTCATCCATATAAAAAGATGAAACCGTAACCCGTCTTGGAATATTGTTCCATTCATAAGTCACATCTTCCTCAGTCAAGCCCATGGTAAAAGTTCCTCCTTCAATCAGTACCAGATTTGGACCGGTAGCTTGACCTTCGTAATCAACTTTTTCAAAACCACCCCATTGCTGGTCATTGTATTTCCAGCCTGTGGAGTCTGAGCGATCTGTGTTTTTCTTGCTACAAGAAGTCCCTAGTACCCCTAGTACAAGCAATGCATACGCGAAGAAAACTTTGGTTTTCATTTACCTACTACTTTTTTTAGAAGAACAAAATTAAGAATAATTTATTGTACAAACCACAAATTATTTCTTTAGTAATCAATCAGATTCTTACCCTCAGGCAGTTTTTACCCAAATTCAATATATTATAAATAGTAATATATTTATCTTACTGAATATCAATATTTTTTAAATAAAAAAATAAACGCATGTATAAATGTGCAATGCTTTAAGCCGGGGATTTTACCTGAAAGCATCAAAACAATCGGTTCTAACTTTTGACCGTTGTCGAATGGGAGCTAAATTTATGCCAATTCCGATTTCATGGCTTCCACCTTGTGAAATTCCAAGATCAGATAGCGTATAATCAAAACTGTAACTAAACCTGTAAATACCTTTTTTTAACCCCAACATTGTAATCAAAGCATCTGAGTTTTGTCTCGACTGTCTGTAAAATAGCCCCAACTGCAGGCTGCTGATTTGATAAATTCCCCCTATATTCAATTGCCAAAAAGAAGACTGCAGAGCATAAAGCAGAGTTGGACTAAATACCTGCGGCGTCTTTCCCGCACGGGACAATCTGATGTCTCCACCAGTAAGTATAGTCCACCGGACCGGTAGGCCATCATTAGGGTTGAGACTCTGATCCAACAAGCTGTTGTCGGGAGTATTGATATGTTTGCAGCTTATACCTAGGTAAAATACGGGCGTGTAATACAGTATTCCTGCACCAACATCAATATATGTTCTTCCTTTTTGGCTCGGTTCAAGTTCAGCACTTGGATACGGTGTTCCTCCTGGACTCACCGGGCCATATTCAGGGTCAATCTGATCTCCAAAAATAAAACGGTCCCAATCTAAACTGTAATGTGCCAGCCCAAATTCAAGTCCTCCCTTAATATAATAACCTTTTTTGTAAAGGGGTGCCTGATAACCATACACAGCCGTAGCCTTATAAGATCTCAAAATTCCATCACCTGAATTATCAGCCAATAAATGGGCACCTATACCACTCTTCCACTTTCCAAAAAACTGGTCATAGCTAAATGCAGTGGTCGTATAAGTATTGAAATTGCCTTCAATTGCCGGCCACTGATTGCGGTACTGCAATGAAAATCTTGGAGCCTCATCTAATCCGCAAAACGCAGGATTATTGTGCAATGGAGATAGAAAAAATTGACTAAATACAGGATCTTGAGCATAACTCCCGCTTGCCCAAAAAAACATTAAGCCCAGCAAGAATGGCTTATATTTGTTAAAATTTTGGACAATTGTACTTTCCAAACTTGTATGTCGTTTTGATTTCATTCTCAACGCAGTCACTAACAACAAAAATTTTATTTGGATGAAATATTCTTTGATTTTTACATTTTGGACAGCCGCCTGCACTTTTCTACTTGCCCAGCGATCCTCTTCACTCAAAGGTAATGTGAATTGGAATCAATTTGATAAAAAAGTTCCGAATACAGGAGTATTATCAAACAATAAACTTCTTCATTTTGAAGGTGCAGTATGGAGTTTTCAATATCAAGCGCCACTACTTATACAAGCTCTGGAGTTGGGATCAGCTACAGTTTCAGATATAAACCTGATAGATCTCAATACTAAAATCATAGGACCTTCATCCATCCTACCAACCTTAAAAAACGACCAGTTTTTAATACAAGTTACCAACTCCAAATCTGGAAATGAAAAAAACACCTTGGTTGAAATTTTACCTCTCAGATTGCGCAACGGCATGATTGAAGGCTTATTGGATTATGAGCTCTCCTACAATCCAAGCAGTATTGCATTACCGACAACTCCACCACCTCCTTTTACCAAAAATTCTGTGTTAGAAAATGGTTTGATTTATAAAATTGCAATTGATAAAGAAGGAGTGTACAAACTGGACAAAAGTTTCATCCAAAACAACTTGACTCAAGATCTAAGCAGTATCAATCCAAAAAACATCAGAATATTCACGAACGGTGGCGGTATGCTCCCGGAATCTAACTCAGCTCCAAGGGTAGATGATTTGGCGGAGATTGCCATTTTAGTCACTGGCGAAGCTGATGGTGTATTCAACGACCAAGATGCAATTTATTTCTATGGAAAAGGACCACATTCATTTTCTTACGCCACAAATGGGGATCTTAATTACAGTAAAAACATATATTCAGATTACGCATATTTTTTCGTAAAATTTGATCAGACCCCGGGTCTCAGAATCAACTCCTTGCCAAGCAACTCAACCGCAGAAAAAGTTTTTAAGCAAAATTTTGTGACTATACACCACCAAAAAGATTTAGTCAACCTTTTAGAGCATGATCCCGGAAATCATGGTTCAGGTCAACGCTGGTTCGGAGAAGAGCTTTCGGGTACCAGAGTTCAAAGTTTCGGCAACGAGTTTACTTTTGACGAAATTCTTTCTGATGAAAACGTTTTCATCCAGGCAGTTGTGGCTGGAAGATGTGCCCAACTCAGCACTTTTGAAATAAAAAGTGGTAATCAAACTATTGGAAGGATCAACACACCTCAAGTCTATTATGGTACAAATAATATCTATGCAAATCCTGGCAGTTTATCTACTTCCTTCAAAAGTCCAAATGACAATTTAACACTGAGTGTAAACTACTTAAATACAAGTGTGGTGTCTGAAGGTTGGTTGGATTATGTACAAGCTTCCGCGTTTACTAATCTAAAATATTTTAACAAACCGCTTTTGATTTCGCATCCTGACCAAGTGAACTTTTATTCAACCGGTTTCAATGTTTTGAGCTCAACCGTGTATCAAGACTTGTGGAATGTAACCGATCCGCTGAATATAAGCGGGATCAAAACCGATCAAATTATCCCCGGAGGTTTCAATTTTCAAGTATTAAATAATCAGGCTCGAGGTCGATATGTTTATTTTGACAGAAATGACATAAATCTGCCTAATCCTAAATTTATTGCAAAACTGGAAAATCAAAATTTGCATGGATTGGAAACTGCTGATATGCTCGTAGTGTATCATAAAAATTTTAAAGATGAGGCGCTGCGATTTGCAAAACATCGAAGCAGTTTTTCAGGGTTGAATGTAGTGACAGTCGATGTCGATCAGGTCGCCAATGAATTTGGTGGAGGAGTGAAAGACCCTTCAGCTTTACGCGATATGTGCAGGATGTTGTACTCTCGAGCTCCCTCAAAATTTAGATATCTTTTGCTATTTGGCGATGGAAGTTATGATTTCCGACATGTAGATACAAGAACAGATGATCAGAATTTTGTTCCTACTTATGAAACTTTAGAGTCATTATCACCTATCATATCTTACCCAAGTGATGACTATTTTGGACTATTGGATGATTCGGAGGGAGAAGGTTTGAGAGGTGGCCTTGAAATATCCATAGGCAGATTTGTTTGCAGGACAAACGCTGAAGCCCAGAATATTGTCGACAAGGTCATCAGTTATGATACAGATCCAAAATGCTTTGAAGAATGGCGCTTGAACATGTGTTTTATGGCAGACGATGAAGATGGAAACATTCATTTGGATCAAGTCGAAGAACTGAGTACATTACTCCAAAAAAGTCACCCTGTTTACAATCAAAGCAAAGTCTATCTCGATGCATACGAACAGATCACGACTCCGGGTGGGGAAAGATATCCTACAGTAACCAAAGCAATCTCAGATGATATGTTTAAAGGGCAGCTCGTATATACCTATCTGGGCCACGGTGGACCAACATCTTTAACTCAAGAGCGAGTCCTTAAATCATCTGATATCATAGACTGGGACAATCAATATAAACTTCCATTGATGATTACTGCCACCTGCACTTTCAATGGATTCGATGATCCATCGATCACAAATGCCGGAGAAGAAGCTATTCACAGTAGAGTAAAAGGTGCAATTGCATTATTTTCAACAGTACGGGCAGTGTATTCAGATGATAATTTCTTGTTGACAAGCTCAGCTTTAAAGCACCTGATTGAACAGCAAAATGGAAGCTATTTGACTTTAGGCGAGACCCTCAGAAAAGCAAAAAATGAGAATTCTTCAACAGGAATTTTAGAAAATTCCAGAAAATTTATGATGTTTGGTGACCCTGCACAAAACCTTGCTTTACCAAAGCATTCACTTGCAGTTACTTCTATCAACGACAAATCCATTTCAGCAGTGCCTGATACTTTCAGCTCCTTGCAAACAGTAAAAGTGAGTGGATATGTAGCTCAGCACAATGGCGACAAATTGGGCAACTTCAATGGAAAATTGTATATAAATATTTTTGACAAACCATCCAAACTGACAACTCGAGGAAACGATAAAGGAAGTTACCCAAGAGATTATTATGTGCAGAAAAACACCATTTTCAAAGGTATCGCAGCGATTAAAAACGGGGATTGGGAATTCAGTTTTATTATTCCAAAAGACATCAATTATTCATTGGGCCAGGGTAAGATGAGTCTTTATGCTACTGACGAAAAAAACACAGATGCTGCTTCCTATTTCGAAGGATTCTACATCGGCGGCACGAGTTCAGATTCACTTGTTGATGATAAGCCACCAGTCGTCCAATTATTTATGAATGATGACAAATTTGTCACCGGAGGAATCACAGATGAAAATCCAAAAATATATTCAAAACTTTCAGACGATACAGGTATCAATATCTCGGGCTCAAGTATCGGTCACGATATTCTAGCTGTGCTTGATCGTGATTCACGAAATCCTATCATCCTTAACTCCTATTTCAAATCAGAACTAAATGAATTTAAGAAAGGAGAAATCCTCTATCCACTCAAAGATCTTTCGCCGGGGACACATACTTTGACTTTGACTGCATGGGATTTGTCTAATAACTTGGGAGAAGCCACTCTAGAATTTCAGGTCAAAAACAGTGAAAATCCAAGTATAGACCATGTTTACAACTTTCCAAATCCTTTCAGCACTCGTACCCAGTTTCAATTTGAAACCAATATTTCCGGATCCGAGCTGGAGGTGCAGATTAGAATCCAGTCCATTTCGGGTAAAGTGGTGCGCACTATTGGACAGAAAATTAAACCTAACGGCTATCGTATAGATAATATCAATTGGGATGGAAAAGATGATTTTGGCAACCCGCTAGCCAATGGTGTTTACTTGTATCGGGTTCATGTCAGCTCCTCTGATCCTTCCGGTTCAGTAAAAAAGAGTTCGGATTATCAAAAATTGCTCATTCTGAGATAATAAAAGAGTCCTGTTTTACATTCTATATACTTCCGCTTCGCAAAGGAGGCTGACTTATAAAATATTAAATTTATTAGTAATATTATTAAATTTGCGCTCAATTATTCGGAATATTATGCAATTCAAATTTTTGTTTTTCGCCCTATTGATTACCTCTACAACATTACACGCTCAGTGGGACCCAACGAAAAAATGTTATATAGATGGCGGAACCAACGACTGCCTTTCCAATACTATCCTCACAGCATTACCATTCCTTCGGATAAGTCCTGATGCTCGTTCCGGAGCAATGGGGGACGCAGGTGTATCTCTCACTGCGGACCCTGCAGCCATGCATCACAATGCTGCTAGATTGGCTTTTGCAGAAGAAGATCTGGGACTCTCCATCACTTATTCTCCCTGGTTAAGAAACCTTGGCATTGATGATATTTTCTTGCTTTACCTGAGTGGTTTTAAGAAGTTAGACGACAATCAGGCTCTAGGTCTTGCTGTAAGATATTTTAGTCTTGGTACGATTGAATTTACCGATGCCAATGGCAATGACCAAGGAACAGGCCGTCCGAATGAGTTTGAGATCAATTTGGGTTATTCCAGAAAATTGTCACCTGTACTCTCGGCCTCATTGTCGGCTAAATTTGTCTATTCAAATCTCGCCACAGGTCAGTTCGTGGGTACTAGTCAAATTAGTGCGGCTCGGTCTTTTGGAGCGGATTTGGGCCTTTTTTACAGAAATAAATTAGGACAAAGCGGCAGAAGAAATTATCTCAATGCAGGACTGGCAATTACCAACGTAGGCTCAAAAGTTACATATGTAAAAGGCGTAGTCAAAGATTTTATTCCTACAAACCTTGCAATTGGTGCTACCTATGAAATGAATTTTGATGACTTTAACTCGCTTTCCATAACAGGAGAAATAAATAAATTGCTGGTGCCTACACCAATCCAACCTTCAGACTCTGCCTACGATGCAAACCATAATTCATACGCAGATTATAGAGAAAAGCCTTTGTTTGAAGGAATACTTGGTTCTTTCAACGATGCTCCGGGTGGATTTACAGAAGAGTTGCAGGAATTGATGTACAATGTTGCTTTGGAGTATTGGTATGATAAACAATTTGCAGTCAGAGCTGGCTATTTTCATGAAAATTCATTGAAAGGAGATAGAAAATATTTGACACTGGGCCTCGGTTTGAAATACAATATATTTGGTATGAATCTTTCATATCTCGTGCCTACAACAAACAATAGAAGTCCCCTGGCAAATACTTTGCGATTCACATTATTTTTTGATTTTACCAATCGAAATAAAAATAAGAGTACTCCTGCTGAAAACTAAATTCAGCACTTCAGGACGATAGATTTTTTGAGGAATTTTATACAGTTTTAATTAAAAAAGGCTCGCATTTCTGCAAGCCTTTGGTAGTGAATTGAATAAGCCGGATTCTGTCTCCGAAAAATCGGTATCCATCATTTATCTGTACTAATCATTACTGACTAGTCTCCATCTGCCTACCCTTCCATCGTTCAAAAGAACCCTCCAGACACAGGCATTCCGAAGAATGAATGGATATACTTGGCATTTCAAAACATGAGGTTTATCCCAGTTTCCAGTTGCCTGCAAACCGTAGGAGCTCTTACCTCCCTTTTTCACCCTTACCCAGAATCTGGGCGGTTATTTTCTGTGACACTAGCTGTCTTCCTCTACCAGGGAAGCCCACCCGTTAGGTGGCATGTTGTCTGCTTTGTCCGGACTTTCCTCCACAAATCATTAAGATCTGCAGCGATAGACTACAATTCACGGGAAAGGTACTAATGATTTTTTAATTCAAATCAAGTCTAACACATTAGATTATTTTTATATGTATAAATCATTATCTTTATGGCCTAATTGGGGCGCTTTTGGTCGGAAAACAAAACATCAGATGGTATGCAGTCTGGGTAGTGGCATTTATTGTTCTACTACTATGCAAAACCTATGAACAGTTTTATGTGAGTTTTGGTCATTCGCATTCTCATCAGGTACATACTTTTGTACAATCCAAAGTATCCGAAATTTATCAAGCAAAAGAAAAATTTCTTTCTGCACTTGACAAATCAAAACACTCCAGTTCTCAGGGCGAAAGTATAAGTCATTGGATCAACCAATTTACGGACCAACATCCTGATACCTACATTCTTGTTTGTGGAGAAGGTAGAATCACATACTGGAACCATGCCGGATCATCGTTTATAAACCATTGGTGTCCTTGTAACAATTCTCAAGCAGGGTTTGAGTTTTATCAAATAGGTTCTCAAAACTTCTTTGCCGTATATCAAAATCTGGAAAGCACTCAGCGCACTGACAGCTGTGTGATCGTTTATGGGCCTATTTTTCAAACTGAGAAGAATCAATCTCCCCTGATTCTCACCAATCAAAAAATAGCAAAAAATCAAGTGCCCATCTTAGATACAAAAAAAGCCGCAGTAGGCTTTCTAAGTCCAAGTGGAGATTATCTAAGTCCAGTTTATGCTAATATCCTTATTATCATTTACCTATTGGTATTACTCTCAATTTATTATCCGTTTCATCACTTTGCAAAATATTTTCTTAACCACAAAAATTACTCTTGGGCATTTCTCACGATCATTTTAGCACTTCTCATTGTACTTTCATTATCACAATGGATAGTCAATCAAAATAGCTTTTACCATTCCATATTGACCAGCACTCAAATTCACACCAACTACTTTCACTACACCTTGTTCGAGTTTATTGTGATCTCAGGCATCATTTTTCATCTAACATATTTTTTTAGTAAATACTACAAAATTGAAGAATTCTACCATTCAAAAAGAAAAATTGATACATATATTATTCCGTTCTTCAATTACTTGGCTACCTTCCTCGCATTTTTGCTTTATACTTCTGTCTATAAGGCCATTTTTGTAAATAGCGGCTTTCATTTTCAACTGGATAACATTGTGATGATGCCTGTTGAAAATTATTTCCTTCTCATCAATCTCCTTTTAGTATTGGTATCTGTGTTCTTGATTGCACACAAGTTATGCATGAGCACTCTTAGCTTTAAACTTGAATTGAATGAGAGATTTCTGGTATTTGCAGCTGCTGCATTAGTAATTGTGCCTATCGCTATGCAAATCAACATTTCAATCAATGTCATTGTATTTGTCCTGGGTTCATCAATTGTCATTTGGCTTTTAGATTATTTTGCTGATGGCTATGAAACAAATATTCTTTGGTTGATAAGTTGGATTATCATCATTTCATTCCTGACTTCCGGTCTGATCTTCCATTACCAAAACGAAAAGAAACGAAATCTTGAAACAGAAATTCTAAGTCACTATAAAGAAGACCTGACAAAAGCAAAAAAAGATACAACTTCTTCCATCAATCCCACAGCCAACCTCATCCAACGAGCTTATTCATCAAAAGTAAATTTATACATTTTTGAAAATCAACTTTTAAATTATGCCACCAACACGAACAAACCGGTATATTCTCAACTTGTGAATCAATTAGGTGAACTCTCTTCAAGACGAGTAATCGCAGAAGGCAAAGACTATATGATCGCCAGACCTCAATCCGATACTATTATTGCTCTGTCACATGATCGAGAGTCTATGCTCAATGCGATTTCACTTTTTTCATATCTGTTTTCTGCTTTAATTTTATTTTGCTACGTAATCAATTTTATTCATCAGAAATATAAATTCATTCCCGAAGGTTTGCAATTTAATCTACCTGACAAACCCTCATTAAAAAACCGAATTCAATTTTATATCATTCTGGGAATCATCATTTCATTTGTGATCATTGCTCTAATTACTGTATTTTTCACAAAGAGATCAGAACGTCAGATTTTGGAGGAATCTCTATTACTTAAAATAAACAACCTGACATTTTATCTTGAAAATTCGATTGCATCACAGAGTTTGTTTGAAGATGCTGAAAGAGTTCTTCAAGGGCAGATAAATCATGCAAACAGCCTGTTGGATTACAGTGTTGAGGTTTATGATAACAAAGGTTACATGATTCAAAACAATGGCAGTTCAAAACCTACTTTAGAAAGAACTAAACTTTTGGACCCAAGATTTTACTTCAACTATCCAAGTGACGTTGCAGATGTTGTAATCACCGAATATGATGACAAGACTCTTGGAAAACGGATCTTAGCTTATAAGAATCTATTCTTCAAAAATCAAAGGATAGGCACGAGCGAAGTTTCAACTACTATCGATGCAGGAAATAATTCTAACAACAGACTTGCCATATTAATTAACACCTTGCTCAATATTTATGTATTTCTATTTTTGATCGCCGCAAGTTTAGCTACAATCCTGGCAAATTCAATTACCTCTCCACTTGAGGTTCTAGGAAATAAAATTAAAGAACTCCGTCTCGGAAAAAGAAACGAAATGCTTGAATGGAAAGCAGAAGATGAAATTGGCGAATTGATACAAACTTATAATCAGATGGTCGATCAGTTGGATGAAAGTGCACATATGCTAGCTAAATCTGAGAGAGACAATGCCTGGAGAGAAATGGCAAAACAAGTGGCTCACGAAATAAAAAATCCATTGACACCGATGAAACTCAGTATCCAGTACCTACAACAAATGATTAAATCCGGGTCGTCGGAAGTGATTCCCATGACAGAAAAAATTAGTCAGAATCTTCTTGAACAGATAGATGGTCTCACACAGATTGCTACTGAGTTTGGAAATTTTGCTAAAATGCCTATAGCTACCAATGAAAAACTTTTGTTGAATGAGGTGGTTTCAAATGTGCATGATTTATTCAGAAAAAGAGAAGACCTAGACATTTATCTTTCAGTAACCATTGATGAACTTTATGCATTCTGCGACAAAAATCAATTGATTCGTGTGCTCAATAACCTCATCAATAATGCAATCCAAGCTATACCTGAAACCAGAAGAGGTAAGATAGAAATCGCCTTAACAAGCAAAGACAAATTTGCGTGCATAAAAGTTAAAGACAATGGAGTTGGTATCCCAGAAGAAATGCAGTCTAAGGTATTCCTTCCGAATTTCACAACCAAATCATCAGGCACCGGGCTTGGGCTTGCAATGTGCCAACAGATAATTGAAGCTGTAAACGGAAAAATTTATTTCAATAGTTTACCAACTCATGGCACTGAGTTTGTTGTTGAACTTCCACTCATGAAATCGTAACCATTGAAAGCTGGGAATACCCCTCTTGAACGAAATTCAACAATTAATTTCATTTAGTGCTTTATAGCATAAAAATAAATTCCCGAAATTAAAGCTTTACCTTTTTGATTTTGATATATGAGACAATCAAAAATTGACACAATGGTTCATAAACTCTAACTGCAATAACATCGCATACTCTACATTATTCGTAGACCCTAAAATGAGAAAAAATCCTGAGCAGGGATAATTCTACTTAGAAATAAATCCTCTGTTTCTCATCAAGGCATCTTTGTTTGGATCTTTTCCTCTGAATTTTCGATAAGCCTCCGATTCTTCCATAGTACCTCCAACGCTGAAAACATAATCCAATAGTCGTTTTGCAACTTCTTTGTCATATGGGCCACCCTTGGCTTCTGTAAAAGCTTCATAAGCATCCGCACTGATTACATCAGACCATAAATAACTGTAATACCCGGCTGAATAACCATCATCGGCAAAAATATGACCGAATTGAGGAGTTCGATGTCTCATCACTATCTCCTTAGGCATTTTTAATGCAGCTAAAGTTTCTTTTTCAAATTTGTCAGGGTCGATAAGCGTATCTCCTGCAAGGTGCAACTTCATATCAATGAGTGCGCTGGCTAAGTATTCCACTGTACCAAAGCCTTGGTTAAATTTGGAAGCAGCCTGAATTTTTTTCAATAATGCTTCCGGCATCGGTTCTCCTGTTTTATAATGTATGGCAAATTTTTGTAGTACTTCAGGAGTAGACAACCATCTTTCTAAAATTTGCGAAGGAAATTCTACATAGTCTGTAGCAACATTAGTTCCGGATAAGCTCGGATAATTTACTTGTGAACACAATCCATGCAGAGCATGACCAAACTCATGAAACAAGGTCTCAGCATCATCCCAAGAAATTAAAATTGGTTCGTTTGCTTGTCCCTTAATGAAATTACAATTATTAGAAACAATTGTCGAAATATCTCCGTTGAGTTTCTCTTGTTCTCGGTATGCTGTCATCCAGGCGCCTGATCTCTTACCTTGTCTTGCATAAGGATCAAAATACCAAAGCCCTACGTGCTTGCCACTTGTTTTATTGGTCACCTCGAATACCCTAACATCAGATTGAAAAACAGGAATACCATCTATTTGCTTAAAAGACAAATCAAATAACTCTCCAGCTACATAAAACATTCCTTCTCTTAATTTCTCTAACTGCAGGTATTGCTTGATTTCATTTTGGTCAAGATCATACTTTGCCTTTCTTACTTTTTCAGCATAATACCTGTAGTCCCATGGTTCAATCTTAATTTTATCACCATTTTTGTCGGCAATAGCTTGCATGTCTTTAACTTCTTCTTTGACACGGTTGACTGCCGGAGTCCATACGGATTCGAGCAAAGCCATAGCACGTTCCGGCGTTTGAGCCATTTTATCTGCGAGGCGAAGGTGAGCATGAGTTTTGTATCCAAGTAATTTTGCTCTTTCAGCTCTAAGATGAAGGATTTCCGGAATGATTTTATTATTATCATTGGCATCTCCATTGTCACCTCTGTTTACAAACATCGTCCACACTTTTTCTCTTAGAGCTCTGTTATTTGCAAAGGTTAGGAAAGGTTCCACAGCTGACCTTGTATTAGCAATTATCCAATTGCCTTTTCTATTCTTTGACTCAGCGAGCTGTGCTGCCGCAGCTTTTAAATTCTCAGGCAATCCGTCCAGATCCTTTTCGTTTGTGATTAACTGAAATTTGTCCGATTCATCTGCCAATTGATTTTGACTAAATTGAGTAAACAGCCCTGCAAGTTTTTGATTAATTTCTGCAACTCTTACTTTAGAATTTTCATCAAGTTTAGCTCCAGCTAATGTAAAAGTCGTGTAATACCTCCACAATAATCTTTTCTGCTCATCGGTGAGTTGTATTGACTTTGATTTGTTATTTACCTCTTCAATCTTTGCAAACAAAGCTTTATTTTGGATAATGGAATCATTGAACGAGGCAAATCTTGGTTCCATCAGAGTTTGTATTGAATCCATTTCAGGATTAGACATATTGCTGGTCCAGATATAATAAATTGCCTGAACCCTTTTCAATGTTTGTCCTGTTTTCTCTAAGGTTAAAATTGTATTTTCAAAACTAGCAGCTTGCGGATTATCGATAATCGCTTGAATCTCTTTTCTTTTTTCATCCATTCCGGACTCCAACGCCGATACGAAATCACTGATAACTACTTTATCAAAAGGCGGTACTCCTCCATAAGGTCCCTGCCAAACCTGAGACATCGCCAGCGTATTCACTTGTTTCGACTGAGTTGCTTGTGAAGATTGATCATTGGTTTTATTGTTTTGCTTGCAGCTAATGGCAATCACTGAAATTAAAATGATACCTAAAAAAAGCTTCTTCATTTATTTGCATTTTGTGTAAAAAGAGATATTAATTTACTTTGTAAACTGAGTTTATTTCAAGAAGAAAAAAAATAAAACTGATGGTTTCATTTTTTTCATTGCTTCGCAAAATTTTATAAACCGGTAGGCAAAATATGAAATTATTGAATATTGAAAAATTAATAAATATCTATAATTATAGTGCTTTCATTTAACGATCAATATTCAATCATTAGAATTCCTAGGAAGATACATTCTCCAGAGCCTTCTTCATGGTCACACCAATATTTGCGGGAGAAGCTACTACATGAATACCACATTCACTCATGATCTTCATTTTTGCTTCAGCAGTATCCTGTGCTCCACCAATGATGGCACCTGCGTGACCCATTTTTCTTCCTTTTGGGGCAGTTTGTCCTGCTATAAATCCAACCACAGGTTTGTTTCCATATTCTTTTATCCAAAGTGCAGCTTCAGTCTCCATACTACCACCAATCTCACCGATCATTACAATTCCATCTGTCTCGAAATCAGCCATAAGCATTTGGACGGCTTCCAAAGTAGTTGTACCAGGTATAGGATCTCCTCCTATTCCAATACATGTGGATTGTCCCATTCCAGCTTTGGTAACTTGATCGACAGCTTCATATGTAAGAGTTCCTGATCTTGAAACAATTCCAATACGGCCTTTTCTGTGAATAAACCCGGGCATGATGCCCACTTTTGCTTCATCCGGCGTAATAACACCAGGACAATTCGGTCCTATTAACCTGCATGGATACTTACTGATGTAATCTTTCACCTTGATCATGTCTTGGACAGGTACTCCTTCAGTGATGCAGATGATCACTGTGATACCTGCTTCAGCAGCCTCCATAATGGCATCTGCGGCAAATGCCGGTGGAACAAAGATTAATGAAGTATCGGCACCGACTTGATCAACCGCCTCTTTAACAGTGTTAAACACAGGTCGGTCAAGATGAGTTTGTCCACCCTTACCGGGAGTTACACCTCCTACAACCTGAGTACCGTACTGAATCATTTGCTCAGCATGAAATGTACCCTCTTTTCCTGTGAATCCTTGTACAATGATTTTTGAATTCTTGTTTACTAAAACGCTCATACCTTTCGATCAGTTAATTTTTCTTTTGTTTTTCGATGACAAAAACATCTTCGTCTTGTCTTGACATCAAATACCTTTCGCGTGCAAATTTCTCAAAATTTTTCTCAATATCCAGTTTGTCTTTCTTTGCATCTTCTGTGAGCTCAAGGTATTTTGCTTTTTCTCTCTCAAGCTTTCGCACAGACTTTTGTAATTTGTATTGGGTAGAAAAATTATACTTATCAAAAAAGCCCAGATAAATCACGAAAGTGATCACAGCAAGCAAAATTTTATGTCGCCATAGGTAAACAAATATTTCGAACCCCTTGGCAGTTTTCGTAGTTTTCATTTTGTGAGTTCTTAATAATGAGGCAAATATACATGATAATTACTTATTAAGTATATTTTTACCGGCATAACTTGCCTGACTTCCCAGTTCTTCTTCTATTCTCAGTAACTGATTGTATTTGGCAATTCTGTCACTTCTGGAAGCAGATCCCGTTTTGATTTGACCTGTGTTGAGCGCAACAGCTAGATCAGCTATGGTTGTATCTTCTGTTTCACCCGACCGATGGCTCATTACTGTAGAATAGCGATTTCTTTGGGCGAGTTGTACGGCGTCGATGGTTTCAGTCAAAGTACCTATTTGGTTTACTTTTACCAATAAAGAATTAGCACATTTTTCTGCTATTCCTTTACGCAACCTATCGGTATTGGTCACAAATAAATCATCACCCACAAGTTGGATTTTATCACCCAGCGTTGCTGTCAGCTCCTTCCAACCTGACCAGTCATCTTCTGCTAAGCCATCTTCAATGGAGAATATAGGATACTGTTTTACCCAAGAAGACCACAAGTCGATCATAGCTGAAGTGCTAAGATCCTTTGAGCCTGACTTATGAAACTTATAAATTCCTTTCTTGGGTTCAAACATCTCTGTAACCGCAGCATCCATAGCAAGGAAAATATCTTTACCGGCTTTATAACCAGCCTTTAGAATAGCTGTCAATATTATCTCAATTGCTTCTTCATTGGATTTGAGCTCAGGTGCAAAACCTCCTTCATCCCCAACATTTGTAGAATATGACTTTGACTTGAGTACAGTCTTTAAATGTTGGAAAACTTCAACTCCCATCCTCAATCCTTCGGCAAAACTTTCTGCGCCAACAGGCATGATCATAAATTCCTGAAAGTCCAATTTATTATCTGCATGCATTCCACCGTTGATGATATTCATCATGGGCACCGGCAAAAGGTGTGCATTTGTTCCTCCAATGTATCGAAATAATGACAGTTCAGAATATTTCGCTGCAGCTTTCGCAGCTGCAAGGGAGACAGAAAGCAAAGCATTGGCCCCGAGGTTCCCTTTATTTTTCGTTCCGTCAGCTTCAATAATTGTTTCATCTATCAATCTCTGATCTGTTACATCCATACCGATAAGTAACTCTGATAAATCATCATTGACATGATCTACTGCCTTCATTACTCCTTTCCCTAAAAAATAAGATTTGTCACCATCTCGCAGTTCAACGGCCTCATGTTTGCCAGTTGAAGCCCCAGAAGGCACTATTGCTCTGCCGCGAATTCCATTCTCCAAAATAATGTCAGCTTCAACAGTTGGAAAACCGCGGCTGTCTAAAACTTGTCTCGCCAATACATCGACAATAATGCTCATTCCACTTATTTTTAATTGTTAGATCCTGAATCTATGCTTTGAAAAAACTGCTTGAACAAATATCTGGAATCATGCGGACCAGGTCCTGCTTCTGGATGGTATTGTATCCCAAAAACAGGCAATGTGATATGCCTGATGCCTTCCACTGTATCATCATTTAGATTACGATGAGTCACCATTAGTTCAGTTCGAGATTGGAGGGCGGCGTTATCTACTGCAAAACCATGATTTTGGCTCGAGATTTCACCCAAGCCGGTTTCAAGATTTAATACGGGATGATTAACCCCATGGTGCCCGTGATGCATTTTATAGGTATTTACGCCAAAAGCAAGTGATAGAATTTGATGTCCTAAGCAGATTCCGAAAATTGGTTTTTTGGTAGAAATCAATTGCTTTGTCAATTCAATGGCGTATGACATCGGTGCTGGGTCGCCGGGTCCGTTTGATAAAAAAAATGCGTCAGGCTGCCAATTTTGCAATTCATCAAAACTACTCTTTGCGGGAAACACTCTTATAGTTAAAGGGAATGCTGCCAGTTGCTCGAGTATACTTTTTTTAATTCCGAAGTCAAGTACTGCTAATTTTTTTGATCCATCCACGATTCTATAGTCATAAAACTGATTCGTTGTTACCTGACTGGCTAACTCTAGACCCGACATATTTGGCACATCATTCAGTCTATGCTTCAATACATCAATGTCAAGTATCTCTGAAGAGATAACAGCGTTCATAAGGCCATTCTGCCTAATATGAGATACCAATTTACGGGTATCAATGTCACTTATTCCGACTATGTGGTTGGTTTCAAGATATTCTTGAAGGGAAGAGTTTGCTAATGGTCTGCTTGGAAAACTTGAAAAATTCCTACACACTAATCCATTAATGTATACCTTAGAAGATTCATTATCCTGCTCAAAAGCTCCATAATTACCTATATGTACGTTGGACATCACCATTATCTGTCCGAAGTAACTTGGATCAGTAAAGATTTCCTGGTAACCCGTCATACCCGTATTGAAACAGATTTCACCCCCGGTTGTGCCAATGGCTCCACAAGATTTTCCACTAAATAAGGTTCCATCTTGAAGTAGGAGTAAAGCAGGCTTATTTTCTTCACGATTCATGCAATCGGATTATATATAAATAACGCAAATATATGAATAACGGATGTGCACGCTTTCAGATTATCTCAATTTTTAAGCTTGAATTTCTAATAGGTATCATATTGACTGATCAATCCGGAATTATTCAAAATTCGACTTGATAGGGTAAAAAAAAAAGCGGCACTTGGCCGCTTTTTTATAATTATGCATTTGATTCTTCAGTTTCCTTAGTTTCAGGAGCATTACTTTCGTTATTGGCTCCATCTTCTGTCTTTTTAGTCTTGCTACGTCTGGTTTTACGCTTAGAAGCTTGTTTCACTTCAGATGCTTTTGACGCAGATACCATGGTGCTGTTGAAATCGACGAATTCAATCATAGCCATCTCTGCCCCATCTCCTTTTCTAAAGCCTGTACGGATCACTCTCGTATATCCTCCAGGTCTAGCAGCAATTTTCTCTGCTACTGCACCGAATAACTCTTCGATTGAATCTTTACTTTGAAGATAGGAGAAAACTGTCCTACGCGAATGTGTAGAATTGGTTTTGGCTTTAGTTGCCAGAGGTTCTATGTATTGTCTAAGCGCTTTTGCTTTAGCAAGCGTCGTTGTAATTCTTTTGTTTTTGATCAATGCCGCAGCCAAGTTGCGAAGTAAGGCTACGCGATGTCCCTTTTTTCTGCTGAGGTGATTGAATTTCTTACCATGTCTCATGCCTGAGAATTTTTTATTTACTTACAATTATTCTTCGTCCAGTTTATACTTGCTCAGGTCCATCCCGAAACTGAGTGATTTACTTTGCAGTAACTCTTCTATTTCGACCAAAGATTTCTTACCGAAGTTACGGAACTTCAATAGTTCGTCTTTGTCATACTTTACCATTTCACCAAGTGAATTGATCTTTGCCGCTTTAAGACAGTTATATGCTCTCACAGAAAGGTCCAGATCCTCCAAAGGTGTCTTGAGCAATTTGCGCATGTGTAACACATGTTCATCCACGATTGTGTCTTCTTTACGCACTGCATCTTCAAAGGTGATGTTTTCATCAGTTATCAATAAAAGATGTTGGATCATTATACGAGATGCTTCTTTTACGGCTTCTTCCGGATGGATTGTACCATCTGTTTGAATAGTAAGGTTAAGTTTTTCGTAGTCTGTCTTTTGACCCACACGCGTATTTGCAATGGAATACGATACATTTTTGATCGGAGTATAAATTGAATCTACCGGTATTACACCGATGGGCAATTCTTTACTCACGTTTTCATCAGCAGGCACGTAACCTCGGCCCTTTGTAATCGTAAGTTCTATCTCAAGATTAACAAAAGGTTCCATGTGACAAATGACCTGATCAGGGTTTGTCACTTGAAAAATATTTGTGTTTGCTTCAATTTCGCCAGCTTTAAAACTGTCTTTTCCGCTGAGCGAAAGATAAATTTTCTGCTCTTTGATATCTTCACTGAAGTTTCGTGGTTTTAACCTTACCTTTTTAAGATTTAAAATGATTTCCACTACATCTTCGATAACACCTTTGATGGTAGAGAATTCATGATCCACGCCTGCGATACGCACATATGATATCGCATAGCCTTCCAGAGAAGACAAAAGGATCCTTCTGAGTGAGTTTCCAATAGTTTGTCCGAATCCCGGCTCTAGTGGTTTGAACTCAAAGGAGCCTTCAAAATCATTTGATTTTTGAAGAATGATTTTTTCCGGCTTCTGAAAGTTAAGAATACTCATAACTAATGGTGATAATTTGTAAAGAACAAGATTATTTTGAATACAATTCGACGATCAACTGCTCATTGATCACTTCAGGAATTTGATCACGCGAAGGGTATTGTAAAAATTTACCTTCCATCTTATCTGCGTTCCATTCTACCCATGGGAATTTTCTCACATCAGATTTTTGCGCAACTTGATGATGAATATGATCCATAGATTGGGACTTGCCGCGTACTGCAATCACGTCTCCTGGAAGTAATCTATAAGAAGGAATATTTACAACACGTCCGTTGACAGTGATGTGTCTGTGTGAAACTAACTGTCGTGATCCCTTTCTTGTAGCGGAAATTCCAAGGCGATAGACTGTGTTGTCCAATCTTGCCTCAAGGTATTGAAGCAAATTTTCACCTGTTACTCCACCCTTCTTATGGGCATCATGAAAGATATTTCGGAACTGTCTTTCTAAAACTCCGTATGTATATTTAGCCTTCTGCTTTTCAACAAGCTGAACAGCATAATCGGACTTTTGTTTTTTCTTTCGAGACGGCCCATGCTGTCCCGGTGGGTATTTTTTGCGTTCAAATGATTTGTCATATCCGATAAGGGATTGACCAAATGCTCGAGATTTTTTTGTAACTGGACCAGTATATCTTGCCATAATCTGCTTGTCGTAATAATGGAAAATTAAACTCTTCTGTGTTTCGGCGGCCTACAGCCATTGTGAGGAATTGGAGTTAAGTCGGTGATTTTCATAATCTTTATGCCGGAACTGTCTATCGCACGAATTGCTGCTTCTTTTCCGGAACCGGGTCCTTTGACATAAACTTCTGCGGTTTTCATTCCTGCTTCAAATGCAACAGCAGCAGCATCATTAGCTGCCATTTGGGCTGCATAGGGAGTATTCTTTTTGGAACCTCTGAATCCAGATTTTCCGGCAGAACCCCATGAAATTACTTCACCGGCGCGGTTACACAATGAAACAATAATGTTGTTGAATGAAGCTTGTATATATGCAAAGCCTTCTGAATCAACTTTAACTTTCCTCTTTTTTGCTTTTTTACCTTTTGCCATAATATATTTATTGCGGGAAGCAGTAGATTACTTCGTAACTTTTTTCTTGTTTGCCACTGTTTTTCTCTTTCCTTTACGGGTACGTGCGTTGGTCTTTGTCTGCTGACCTCTCACAGGAAGACCTTTTCTATGCCGAATACCTCTGTAACAGGCAATATCCATCAATCGTTTGATGCTGAGTTGAACCTCAGAACGCAACTCTCCTTCTACTTTATAATCGTCCTGAATAGCCTTTTGTATGGACTGAATCTGATCATTAGACCAGTCTTGAACACGGATATTGTGATCAATTTTGAGGTCCTCTAATATTTTGGCTGAAGTCGCTCTTCCTATGCCATAAATGTAAGTAAGGCCTATGAGGCCCCTCTTGGATTTTGGTAAATCAATTCCTGCTATACGCGCCATACCTTATGAGTTTATCCCTGACGTTGTTTAAACTTTGGATTCTTTTTATTGATAATATACAGCTTGCCCTTACGACGAACAAACTTGCAATCTGCGGTTCTTTTCTTTACTGATGTACGAACTTTCATACCTTTTGACTTTATCTATACCTAAAAGTGATCCTTCCTCTTGTTAGATCATATGGACTCATTTCTACAGCCACTTTATCTCCCGGTAAAATTCGAATATAATTCATCCTCATTTTTCCTGAAATGGTGGCTATGATTAAATGATCATTTTGTAATCTGACCCTAAACATTGCGTTGGAAAGAGCTTCTTCAATCGTTCCATCCTGTTGGATTAGGTTCTTTTTGGCCATTTTACAAAATTCGGAGTGCAAATATCGCACTTTTTCTTTAGACTGCGTACAAATTAGTATTATTTTTAACTTTTTCTTCTATTTTTGAATGATCCGACAGTAATATTGCGCCTTCTTTACCCACAGCAATAGTATGCTCATAATGTGCTGAAGGTTTACGATCGGCGGTAACTACTGTCCAACCGTCTTTCAAATGTTTGACATTCTTAGTCCCGAGATTGATCATCGGCTCAATAGCAAGTGTCATACCTTGCTTCAATAGCACTCCTCGGCCTGATTTCCCAAAATTTGGGACTTCAGGAGGCTCATGCAACGATCTTCCAATACCGTGGCCCACCAACTCTCTCACCACTCCAAACTGATGCTTTTGCTCTGCATGATATTGGACCGCATAACTGATATCTCCGATGCGATTACCTTCTTTGGCTGCAGCAATTCCCAAATAGAGGCATTCTTGAGTAACTTTCATCAATCTGACAATGTCATCATTGGGTTGGCCCAAGACAAATGTATATGCCGAATCACCATGAAATCCATTAAAGAAAACTCCACAATCCACAGATACGATATCGCCTTCTTTGAAAGGCTGATCGTTGGGGATGCCATGGACGACCTCCTCATTCTTTGAAATACAAAGTGTAGCAGGAAATCCATTATAACCTAAAAATGAAGGTTTCGCTCCTTGGGAGCGGATAAACTCATATGCTTGAACATCTAATTGTTTTCCGGTAATACCCGGCTCCAATAAGGATGCCATCAATGCCAGCGTTTCGCTGACCAATAAACTGCTTGCTTTAATTTTCTGAAGTTCCTCCTCAGTTTTGAGGTATATCATTGCGCTGGTATTCTATCCTATTGAAGGTCCGATACCTCCGGTGCTTGTCCTACCTTCAATTCTTCCAGATTTCACTAATCCATCATACTTTTTCATCAAAAGATAGGATTCTATCTGAGCCAAAGTATCTAGTACCACACCTACTAAGATCAGCACCGAGGAACCTCCAAAGAACCTGGCGAAATTGGAATTGACACCAAATAACACCGCAATTGCAGGAATAATGGTTACAAAACCTAGAAAAATAGATCCAGGTAATGTAATGCGTGTAGTGGTCGTATCGATGTATTCTTCAGTATCTTCACCTGGCTTTATTCCAGGGATAAATGCATTATTTCTCTTGAGATACTCTGCATAGTTTTGTGGATTAACGATCAAGGCTGTATAAATATAAGTAAACACTACAACCAATACAAATGTCAGCAAATTGTGCCAGAAACCATATGGGTCGGTCAATTCTCTCAATACTCCAGTCGATCCGAATGCAGGGTCTCCACTTAAATATTGGACTGCTGTCAATGGCAGGAAAGTAATTGCCTGAGCGAAAATAATTGGCATTACACCGGCAGCATTAACCTTCAGTGGAATATAATCACGATCTGTATTGATTGGCATAGATCCAGCTCCACGGCCTACCATCCTCTTTGCAAATTGTATCGGAATTTTTCGAACACCCTGAACGATCAATATTGAAATTATTATAATCAGGAAAAGAATCACCAATTCAAATATAAACAATATCAGTCCATTATTGGCAAGCTGGGATTGAAGTTCGAATGCAAATGCACCCGGCAACCTTGAAATGATACCGATCATAATTATCATTGATGTACCATTACCAATACCTCTGTCAGTAATTCTTTCTCCTAACCACATACAGAATATCGTACCAGTTGCGAGGATGATACTATTCGCAAACCAAAACGTAAAACCGCTCATATCCGGATTTACAACACCGAGAGAGTGAATATAAGTCAGATAACCACCACCTTGAACAAGTGTAATTAAAACGGTAAGTAATCGTGTAATTTGATTGAGTTTTCGTCTTCCGCTCTCGCCTTCTTTCTGTTGTAATCTTTGGAAATATGGCACCGCAAATCCAAGAAGTTGCACGATGATAGATGCCGTAATGTATGGCATAATACCCAAGGCAAAAACGGACGCCTGATCAAATGCACCACCTGTGTACGTGTTGATCAAACCAAATAAACTATTTGCACTGTTAGATTTGTTCTTGAGCGCTTCAGCATTCACTCCCGGCAATACGATAAATGAACCCAATCTGAAGACTAAAAGCAATAAAAGCGTGTAAACAATTTTATCACGCAATTCTTTTATACTCCAAATATGCTGCAGCGTTTCAATAAATTTTTTCATTTATACTTGTTTTGGTTGCGTCATTACTTTTTGGTTCACTTTATTCAACTGACCTGTGAGAATGACTGCAGTGTAGAAAATCAAACAATTTCTAGAGTTCCGCCGCTTGCTTTTACTTTTTCGCCGGCAGATGCTGTTGCTTTATTTGCTTTGATGTGGATTGAAGAACTCAACTCACCTCGGCCTAATATTTTAATTTGGTCATTCTTACCAACTAAACGATACTTACGCAAAGTTTCATGGTCAAATGTTGAAAGCCCATGTTTAGTCGCAAGGTCTTGGATTTGATCCAAGTTAAATGTAACATATTCTTTGGTAGAAATATTCTTAAAACCTATTTTAGGCAATCGTCTTTGCAAAGGCGTTTGACCCCCTTCAAAATTCTTAGTAGATTTTGCACCTGAACGGGCTTTCATTCCTTTGTGACCTTTTGTCGCAGTACCACCATGACCGGATCCTTCGCCTCGAGCGATTCTTTTGCGTTTCTTGATTGCGCCTTTAGCTGGTCTTAGATTATGTAATTCCATAATAGTTTAGATCTTTTCTATTGTTAAAAGATGCCTTAATTTGTCTGTCATGCCTTTAATTTGTGGAGTAAACTCCAATTCCACTGAGTCATGAACATTTCTTAATCCCAAAGCTTGCATTGTCAATTTCTGGCGTTCATTTGCTTTGATGACACTCTTGACCTGGGTAATTTTAACTTTTGCCATATTCTAAATTTAATATCAGCCTTCGAATACTTTTGAGACTTCAATTTTGCGGGTTTTTGCAATCACATGAGGACTTCTAATCCGAGTCAATGCATCCAATGTTGCTTTCACCACATTATGAGGATTTGATGAGCCGTGTGATTTCGCCAATACATTGTGAACGCCTGCCATTTCCAAAACAGCTCTCATGGCACCACCTGCAATAACTCCTGTTCCATCCGCTGCCGGCTTGATCAACACTCTACCAGCACCATACTTCCCCTTCTGCTCATGTGAGATAGTTCCTTTGTACACGGGTACTTTGATCAGATTTTTCTTAGCGTCTTCAACTGCTTTACTGATTGCATCTGAAACTTCTCTTGCTTTTCCCAGTCCATGTCCTACTACACCTTTTCCATCGCCTACAACTACCAAAGCTGAAAAGCTAAAAGTCCGTCCCCCTTTAGTCACTTTTGCCACACGATTGAGAACTACAAGTTTGTCCTTCAGTTCTGAATCACTGGCATTTACTCTGACTACATGTGATTTTGCCATATTATTGTTTAGTCTTTATTAAAATTTTAAGCCTCCTTCACGTGCACCATCTGCGATAGCTTTGATCCTGCCATGGTATAAAAACCCGTTACGGTCAAAAACCACATCTTCCAAATTCAAATCTTTCGCTTTTTTAGCTATGATGAGACCTACTTGTTTTGCCTGTTCGATTTTGGTTACTCCATTGACTGACTTATCCAATGAGGTGGCATGACACAAAGTCTTGCCCGCAGCATCGTCGATGATTTGGCAATAAACTGATTTATTGCTTCTAAAAACCGACAACCTTGGTCTGGAAGCTGTTCCTTCTAACCGTTTGCGTATGCGATATTTAACCTTTAATCTTTTTTCAGCTTTTCCTGTTGTGCCCATGTCACAAAATTTTTATTGTTTATTTACCTGCTGTTTTTCCTGCTTTTCTACGGATCACTTCTCCGCTAAACTTGATACCCTTACCTTTAAATGGTTCAGGTGGTTTCATACCCCTGATTTTAGCACAAATTTGACCCAGTAACTGGTTATCATTTCCAGAGAGAATAATCTTCGGATTCTGTCCTTTTTCCGTGACAGTCTCCAATTTCAATTCATCCGGGATAGCAAACATAATAGGGTGAGAATAACCGACTGACATTTCCAAAAGATTTCCGGTGTTGGCTACACGATAACCTACACCCACTAGTTCCAATTCTTTACGAAAACCGGTGCTTACACCTGTCACCATGTTGGCTACTAAGGCTCTTGTCAA
>Ga0268298_10001472_pt1 | contig 27744 bp, 23 predicted proteins | sample WWTPWeurt_MetaG_FD_194462 | JGI IMG/M metagenome (GOLD analysis project Ga0268298, IMG submission 194462) | Activated sludge microbial communities from WWTP in Nijmegen, Gelderland, Netherland - WWTP Weurt | ecosystem: Engineered > WWTP > Aerobic digester > Activated sludge | place... | reverse complement strand
CCAGCCTGGATCCCCACGGCTTCAGCGAGGAGGGCTTCGGCTACTGCGCCTTCGGCCGCGTGGTCTCGGGCATGGAGGCCGTGGACAAGATCGCCAAGGTGCGGACCGAGTGGCGCCGGGGCATGGGGGACATTCCGCAGTTCCCGGTTTACCTCAAGGACGCGGTCCTGCTGCCGCCCCAGTAGGGTGGGTTCGGACCGACCTCTCCTGCGGCCCCTGCTCGTCTGGGGCACCGGTTCCCTGGCCCTGGCTCTCGCGGTGGTGCTCTGCTTCCTGCTGGCGCCCTTCCTGGGGGGACCGGGCGCCTTCTGGGCGGTGGCCCCGCGCTACATCCGGGCCACGGCGCGGGCCTTCGGCATCCGCCGAGAGCTGGAAGGCTGGGAGGATCTGCCGGCGGCGATCCGGGAGGGGGCGCAACCGGTGATCTTCGCGGGCAACCACACCTCGCTGCTGGACCCGCCCCTGGTCATCTCCACCCTGCCTGGCAGGCCCATTTTCATCGCCAAGCGGGAGCTGGCCCGGGTGCCCTTCCTGGGCTGGGTGATCTGGCTGGCGGACTTCATCTTCATCGACCGCAGCCGCCGGGAGACGGCCCTGGCGAGCCTGCGGGTTGCGGCCGAGCGCATCCGCGGCGGCCAGTCCATCGCCGCCTTCCCAGAAGGCACCCGCAGTCCCGACGGGTGCCTGCTGCCCTTCAAGAAGGGGGTGTTCGCGCTGGCCTGCGAGACGGGAGTGCCCGTGGTGCCCTTCGCCATCCGGGGCGGGGTGGGCATCCTCCCCAAGGATTCCTGGCGGGTGCAGGGCGGCACCTACCGGATCAGGGTGGGGCGGCCCCTGCACCCAGAGCATTTCCCAGATCCCCAAGAGCTCCTGCTGGCCACGGAGGCCGCGGTGCGGGGGCTCCTGGGGGAGGCGGTCAGTTCACCACTTTGATCGAAGGCGCCGGCCCCTGGGGGCGCTGCCGGTCCTTGGGGATGAAGATGGCGCCGAGGACCGAGGCGACGATGCTGGACACCAGGGCGCCGAAGAAGCCCGCCCAGAAGCCGCTCACGGTGAAGGTCAGGCCCAGCTTGGCCGACAGCGTCCCGGCCAGCCAGAAGACCAGGCCGTTGATCACCAGGCTGAAGCAGCCGAAGGAGCAGGCCATGGGCACGATGGCGATCACCTTCAGGAAGCTGCCCACGGTGGTGTTCAGAGCCGCCAGGATCACGGCTACGATGAGCAGGTCGAGGAAGGAACCGTGGCCCAGGCCGGGCACGAAGGAGCAGGCCACCAGCAGGCCGATGGCCGAGAAGACGAAGCGCAGCACAAGACTCATGAGGGCATCCCGTCCTTCTCGTTGGCCTGGGTGATGACACTGCCGGGGGGCACGCTGCGGGTGAGCCACACGTTGCCGCCGATGGCCGAGCCCCTGCCGAGGGTGATGCGGCCCAGCACGGTGGCATTGGAGTAGATGATCACTTCATCCTCCACCACCGGATGGCGGGGGACGCCCTTGACCGGGTGGCCCTCCGCATCCAGCGGGAAGCTCTTGGCGCCCAGGGTCACACCCTGGTAGATTCGCACGTTGCGGCCGATGACGCAGGTCTCGCCGATGACCACGCCCGTGCCGTGGTCGATGAAGAAGCGCTCGCCGATCCGGGCGCCGGGGTGGATGTCGATGCCGGTGAGGCTGTGGGCGTGCTCGGTGATCATGCGGGGCAGCAGGGGCACGCCCAGTTTCAGCAGCTCGTGGGCCAGGCGCTGGCTGGCCACCGCCAGGAGGCCGGGGTAGGAGAAGAGCACCTCCTCGGGGCTGGTGGCCGCGGGATCGCCCTCGAAGCCCGCCTGGATGTCCGTGGCCAGCAGGTGGCGCACCTCGGGCAGCTTCGCCAGGAAGGCCAGGGCCATGCCCTTGGCGCGGTCCCCGCAGCTGGTGCAGGCCGGATCCGAGGCCATCAGGCCCCGCTGGATCTGGTCGCAGAGGCTGTGCAGCACCCGGTCCATGCGGGCGCCCAGGTGGTAGCGCAGCGTGTCGAGGGTGAGCTCCGAAGCGCCGAAATAGCCCGGGAAGAGCAGGGCCCGCAGGTCCTCCACGAGGGCTGCCACGGCCGTCCGGGAAGGGAACTCCCGGCGGCCCAGGGGCATCTCGGTGAGAGCCGTGCTGGCCTCAGCCAGGGCTTCGACCACGGCGTGGAGGTCTGGCTGGGGCGTGGCAGGGGGTTTCTTCATGCGAATGAGGATACTCCTGAGGGTCTGTTTTCAAAGTGGGGTGTGGCCGCGCAAGGGGCGCCGCCCAAGCGAGGCAAGGAAAGCGACGAAGGCGATAGCGGCACTATCGACGAGGAGCTTGACGCAGCATCGCGCCGGGCGCCGCCCCTTGCCCTCCGGGACGTCGCCCAGCCGCACCCCTGGCTGCGTTGGCGGCCTCGAACGATGTCCCGCATCGCCCTTCGGCCCCCGTCTTGCCATGCGCGCGGCTGGACGGCGTCGCGGCTCGCATCCATTTTGAATGCAGACCCTAATAGGTCCATGTCAGGGCGCAGCCCGTCTCCTTGGCCACCTTCTCCTTCAGGGCCTCGTCGTACTTCAGGCGCAGGTCGCGGCCTGCCCGGACCCGCGCCACCAGCCCCTCCTTGGAGCGGTACTCGAAGGTCACGGGCAGCTCGCCCCTGTGGTCGCCGAAGATCGTCGCCAGGCGGGGCGGGCACTCGCCCGGGGGCAGCCGCACCAGGGCCCCGGTGAAGCCCAGGCCCTGGAAGCCCTCCAGGGGCTCCAGCAGGGTGGCGAAGACCTTCACCACGGTCTGCTCCTCGTCCTCCTCGCCTTCAGTGCCGCCATTCCCGTTGGCCTGGATGGTCTCGACCCGCAGCTCGCCCGTGATGCGCAGCATGGCCTCGGGCACGGCGAAGTGGCGGTAGCGCTCGAAGGGCTTAAGGGTGGATTTCTTGGTGAGGGGATCCCACTTGCTGGCCATGAGGAGGACTTCCATCTTCCCGGTGGTGTCCTCCACCTGGAGGATGGCCCAGGGCTCGCCCTTTTGGTTGGTCTTGAAGGCTACGGTGGAGACCATGGCGCCGAGGGTGACCTCGTTGCGGTCCCGCAGGCGGCCGGAGGTGGCATCCTCCACGATCTTGGCCAGGGTGCCGTGGGTGTGGACCTGGATGGCGTCGGCGAACTCCTCCAGGGGATGGCCGCTCACGAAGAGGCCCAGCACCTCGCGCTCGGCGGCCAGCCGGGTCTTGCGGTCCCAGGGCTCGATGTTCTCGGGCACCCGCCAGTCCTCGCTGAGCGTGGCCATCTCGGCATCGTCGAAGAGGCTGGTCATGCCGGTGTCCCCGGTGCCCCGGGAGGCGGCGGAGACCGCGTCCGGCAGGCCCTGCAGCAGGGCGGCGCGGTTGGGCTCAAGGCTGTCGAAGGCGCCCGCCTTGATGAGGGACTCCCACACCTTGCGGTTGGCTTTCTGGAGATCGGTGCTCTTCAGAGCGTGGAAGAGGTCCTTGAAGCGGCCCTCAGCCTTCCGCGCCTCCAGGATGGCCTGCAGGGCGGCATCCCCCAGCCCCTTCACCGCGGCGAATCCGAACCGGATCTGCAGATCCCCCGTGGCCGTGAAATCCAGGGTGGACTCGTTGATGTCGGGGCCCAGCACCTCGATGCCCCGCTCGCGGCAGTTCTGCACGTACTTGGCCACGTCATCCGTGCGGCCGGACTTGGTGGAGAGCAGGCCCGCCATGAACTCCACCGGGTAGTTGGCCTTCAGGTAGGCGGTCTCGTAGGCCACCATGGCGTAGGCCGCGCTGTGGCTCTTATTGAAGCCGTAGCCCGCGAAGAACTCGATGAGGTCGAAGAGCTCGGCGACCTTGGCCTTGTCGTATTTTCGCGCCGCGCCCTGTTCGATGAACTTGGTCTTCTCCTTGGCCATCTTCTCTTTGTCCTTCTTGCCCATGGCCCGGCGCAGCATGTCGGCCTCGCCCAGGGTGTACCCGGCGATGAGGCTGGCGATCTGCATGACCTGCTCCTGGTAGAGGATCACGCCGTAGGTGGGCGACAGGATCGGCTCCAGATCCGGGAACATGTAGGTGACTGGCTCGCGGCCGTGGCGGCGCTCCACGTACGTGGTGCCCATGCCCGCGCCCAGGGGGCCGGGGCGGAAGAGGGCGTTCAGCGCGATGAGGTCGTCGAAGCGATCCGGGCCCAGTTGGCGCAGCAGCTGCTTCATGCCGCCGGATTCGAACTGGAACACGCCATCGGTGTCGCCGGCGGCGAAGAGCTCGAAGGTCTTCTTGTCGTCGAAGGCGCGGATGGTGGTCATGTCCTTGGGCTGGCCGTGGCGCCGGGCGATGACCTCCTGGGTCTTCGCGATCTGCGTGAGCGTCTCCAGGCCCAGGAAGTCCATCTTCAGGAGGCCCGCGCGCTCGGCCTCCACCATGGTGTACTGCACCATCACCTTCTTGTCCTTATCCACACTCAGCGGCGCGAACTGCGTGAGCTCGTCCGGAGCGATGATGACCCCCGCCGCGTGGACGCCGGTGTTGCGGGACAGGCCCTCGAGCCGGGCCGAGATGTCCAGGATGTTCTTCACCTCGGGATCGGACTCGTACAGCTCCCGCAGCTTGTCGCTCTTCTCAAGCGCCTCGCCGATGGTCATGGGCTTGCCGGGTTCCTGGGGCACCAGCTTCGTCAGGTTGTTGGCGAAGGCGAAGTCCTTCTCGAAGACCCGGGCCACGTCCTTGATGACGGCCTTGGTCTTGAGCTGGTTGATGGTGATGATGTTGCTCACCTTGTCCTGGCCGTACTTCTCGGTGACGTAGTCGATGACGCGCTGGCGGCCGTCCCGGCAGAAGTCGATGTCCACGTCGGGCATGGACACGCGCTCGGGATTGAGGAAGCGCTCGAAGAGCAGGTCGTACTGCATGGGGTCGATGTCGGTAATCATCATGGACCAGGCCACGATACTGCCCGCCGCGGAGCCGCGGCCGGGGCCCACGGGCACGCCCATCTCCCGGGCCTTGCGGATGAAGTCCCAGACCAGCAGGAAGTAGCCGGGAAAGCCCATCTTCAGGATCATGTCCAGCTCGAAGGCCAGGCGCTCGCGGTATTTCTCCTCCGCGTGCTTGAGGGCACCCTGCTGCCAGAGGGGCCGGCAGTCGGCCAGCCGCTGCTCGAAGGTCTCCTTGGCAATGTGCACGAAGTAGGAGTCCAGGTCGTAGCCCTCGGGCACGGGGAAGCGCGGCGTGACGGGCTTCCGGGTGATGGGGAACAGGTCCACCTTGGCGGCGATCTCCAGAGTCCGCTCCAGGTACTCCGGATGCTCGGGGAAGACCGACCGCATCTCCTCGGGCGTCTTCACGAAGAACTGGTCCGTGGAGAAGCGCATGCGCTTCTCCTTCGCCTTGGTGGTTTTCGTGCCGATGCAGAGCAGGGTGTCGTGCAGGTCGGCGTCCGCATGGTTGAGGTAGTGGGCGTCGTTGGTGGCCACCAGGGGGATGCCGAGCTTCGCGGCCAGCTCCTGCTGGAAGGGGATGATCTCCTTCTCCTTGTCGAAGCCCTGGTCCTGGATCTCCAGGTAGAAGTCCTCGCCGAAGATGTCGCGGAAGTCGCGGGCGACGCGCTCGGCCTGGTCCAGGCGGTTCTGCAGGATGCGCGCCTGCACTTCGCCGCCCAGGCAGGCGGACAGCGCGATGAGACCCTCGCTGTGTTCCCGCAGGATGTCCTTGTCGATGCGCGGCTTGTAGTAGAAGCCCTCGGTGAAGCCCGCGGACACCAGCTTGGAGAGGTTCGCGAACCCCACGGGGTTCTTGGCCAGTAGGACGAGGTGGTAGCCCGCATCGCGCGAGCCACTGGGATCCACGCAGTCCTCCAGGCCCTCCTCGCCCGTGGCGTTCTTGGCCTCGAGCTTCTTGTCGAAGCGGGTCTTGGGGGCGACGTAGACCTCGCAGCCCAGGATGGGCTTCACGGCCCAGTTGCCCTCCGCGTCCTTCGTTTTCTCGCAGGCGTCGAAGAGCTTCATCATCCCGAACATGTTCCCGTGGTCGGTGACGGCCACCGCGGGCATGCCCGAGGCCCGGCACTTCTTCACGAGGTCTGGAATGCGCGTGAGGCCGTCGAGGAGGGAGTGCTCGGTATGCAGGTGGAGATGGGCGAAGCTCATGCCCCCATTCTCCGACGGATGCAGCGGCTTGCGGCAAGTGCCACAGGTTCAACGCCGGTTTCAGTGCCGGGACAGGATGCGCTCGAGGGTGGCCCGCAGGGCATCCTCCGGGGGCCGCAGCTCCAGGCGGGCATGGGGACCTTCGGTGGTGGGGCCACCGATCTGGATCCACCGGGGCCGCCTCCGGGCCAGGTCATCCTCCCGCCAGACGGACAGGATGCTGGGCTCTCGGCCCCATAACAGCAGGCTGGGGTAGGGCCCCTCCCTCGGTGGCACCGTGCCCCAGGCCTGCACCTCGCCTCCCCAGGCGCGGAGGAGCGATTCGATCCGGTCCCGCTCAGCGCCCTCTTCCATGCCCAGACCCATCGTCCAGCCGGACAGGAAGCCCCGGTGGCCGGGTTGCGTCTCCTCATCGCGCTCAAACCAGCCGATCCGCTCCTGGTGGTGGAGGATTCTGCTGTGCACCCGGTAGGCGGTGCCATCCAGACCGATCAGCCTCTCTTCCGGCGCGGCCTTGAGCAGCTCTGTCCAGGAGCCCCCGAAGGCCTTCTCCAGCATGGGGGAGGGGCGGTCGGTGCGGAAGGCGGTGCCCGGGACCAGGCTACGCCACACCTCCACCTCGGCCTCGGCCCGGTGGATGCGGGATTCCATCCCGCGGACCATCAACCAGTGCCAGGAGGTGCCGACCGCCATGGACAGGAACACGAGGCTGAAGCCAGACAGCCGGACCTTCAGGTCGAAGAGGCTGAGGGCGGCGATCTCGATCACCACCGGCAGGGTCAGGCCCAGGAAGCCCAGGAAGAGCCGGCGGCCCATGGGATCTTCATCCTGCCGGGCCCGGAGCGTCCAGTATGATGGTGAGGCCGCAGCCCACCAGGTAGGTGAGGTTGGCCGCATGGTGCAGCCAGGTGTCCCAGGGGCTGGGGTGGGGCAGCAGCAGGTTGCGGAAGTAGCTCGGGAGCAGGGCGAGGGCGATCCAGCCGGGAAAGCGGCGGGGGACGTGGCGTGGGAAGAGGTTCGCGAGGGCGGTGCAGAGGGCGATGAAGCCGAAGGCCACCAGCAGGCTCTGGGCACGGTCCACCAGGTCCGGGTTCATGGCGGGCAGGGTGCCGACGGCGAGGACGGTGTGGCGCAGGCCCACCAGCAGGCAGGTGGCCGACAGCCAGCCCATCATGCGATCCCGGCGGGACAGGGCATCCGTTCCAAAGCTGATGAAGAGGGAGAACAGGGCTCCCGCCTGCAGGGCATCGAGGAAGGGCCAGTCCAGGAGTTGCATGCGGAAGCGTCCGGGCGGTGGGAGGATGGAGGGGTACAGCCTAATCCAAATCGGAGCTCGCCTCGTAGCCGCCTTCAACCTGGAGTTCCTCTTGATCGCCTTCGAAAACCTGGAAGTGCGCTACGCCGCGACCGCGGTGCCCGCCCTGAAGGGCCTGAGCCTTTCGCTCGAGCGCGGGATCGTGGGCCTGCTGGGCCCCAACGGCGCCGGCAAGTCCACCCTGCTGAAGGCCCTGCTGGGCCTGCTGACACCTTCCGGCGGCACCGGCTCGGTGCTGGGCGTGGCCCTGGGCGCGCCGGAAGCGGCCAAGCTGCGTTCCCGCATCGGCTACATGCCGGAGTACGACGCCCTCATCGAGGATGCCTCGGCCTATGAGCAGGTGGCCTTCTGGGGCGAGCTGAGCGGGCTGGCGCCCGAGGCCTCGCGGGATCGCGCCCACGAGGTGCTCTACTTCGTGGGCCTGGACGAAGCCCGCTACCGTCCCGTCAGCGGCTATTCCACGGGCATGCGGCAGCGCGTGAAGCTGGCCCAGGCCCTGGTGCACAGCCCAGAGCTGATCTTCCTGGACGAGCCCACCAACGGCCTCGATCCCGACGGTCGGCGCCGCATGCTGGACCTGGTGCTGCGCGTCCACGCCGAGCTGGGCACGGGCGTCATCCTGGCCTCCCACCTGCTGGGGGACGTGGAGCGCGTGGCGGACCAGCTGGTGATCCTCGACCAGGGTGAGATCAAGGCGGCCGGCTCCATGGCGGGTCTGCGGAAGGCCCTCGCGAAGCGCGTGGAGCTGCGCTTCCTGGATCCCCTGAATCCGGCGCAGGAAGCCGCCCTGGGCGAACTTGGAACCGTCCTGGAGGCGCGCAACGGGCTCTATGACCTGGAACTGGTGGAGGCCGATCCAGCCGGGGCCTTCCGCTGGGCGGAAGGTCAGGGGACCACCCTGGTGCAGGTCACGCCGCGCCATGACCGCCTCGATGAGGTGCTGCTTCGCGCCTTGCATCCTGTCACGGGGAACTGAGCCATGCCCATCTACGCCCCCACCCTGCCTCCCGCGCCGGACCTGCACCAAGGGCATCCGCCCGCCCTGGTGCTCATGCGGTTCGACCTCGCCCGGCTCTGGCGGCAGAAGATCGGCCGCTTCTTCGGCTTCGCCTTCCTCGTGGTGCTCATCGTGAAGGTGGCACGCATCTACCTGGAGCACCTCTTCAAGACCAACCAGACCTTCAAGCCCATGCAGGATTTCGCGAAGGCCATCCTGACCCAGGGGGCGGATTTCCAGGCGGACCTGCTGAATCCGGCCAGCTACCTGCTCTGGTTCCTCGTGGCCCTCGTGGGCGGTGGCCTGGTCGCCCGGGACACGCTCTACCGCGTGCGGCCCCTGATGTACGCCCATCCGGTGGCGCCCAGGGACTACCTCCTCGCCAAGCTCGGCTTCGCCTCCGCGCTGCCCTTCCTCATCCTGCTGCCCTTCGCCCTCCTGCCCTGGGCCATGTCCCTGCTGCTCGCGGGCTTGAACGGCCCGGTCTGGGCCACGGCGCCCCTGCGCCTGCTGCCGGCCATGGCCATCAGCTCGGTCCTGATGGGCGCCCTGGCCGTGGGTGCCTCCAGCATGGCCGCCACGCCCCGCGCGGGCATCGGCTGGGTGCTGGGACTCGTGCTGGGGGCGGGGACCCTGGCCTCCATGATCCACGGGCTCACGGGCATCAAGGCGGTAGATGCCCTCAACCCCATCATGCTGGCCGAGGCCTGGCCCCAGCTCTTCGTCGGCGTGGCCAAACCCATGGTGGCCTGGCTCCCGGCCATCCTGGGCACCGCCTTCCACATCGCCCTATGGACCTTCGTGGCCGCCCGGCGGACGCGACCTTCCGAGGCGGTGATCTGATGATCTCTCTCGATCGCGCCTCCCTCCGCTACGGCCCCATCCTGGGCCTCAGTCCCACCACCTTCGAGCTGCCGGATGGCGGCGGCATCACGGGCCTGCTGGGGCCCAACGGCGCCGGCAAGTCCTCCCTGCTGCAGCTGCTCTCGGGCCTCCTGCCGCCCTCCGGCGGCGAAGTCCGGGTCTTCGGCGAGGCCCCCTTCCGCAACCCCGCGGTGCTCGCCCGCCTGGGCCTGGTGCCCGAGGGCGACCGCCTGCCCACGGGCCTGCGCGCCGACCGCTGGCTGCGCATGATGGGCGAGCTGTCCGGCCTCTCGGGCGAAGGCCTGAACGCCGCCGTGGCCAGGGCCCTCGCCACCGTGGGCATGGCCGACCGCGCCCATCTCACCTTCGCCCGCATGTCCAAGGGCATGCGCCAGCGCATCCGCCTGGCCCAGGCCCTCATGCACGAGCCGGAGCTGCTCATCCTGGACGAGCCGTTCAATGGGCTGGATCCGGAAGCACGCCTCACCCTCATGGCGCTGCTGCGAGGCCTCGCGGAAGGGGGCACGCGCATCCTGGTCTCCAGCCACATCCTCGGCGAGATCGCCCAGCTTACGGATCGGATCCTCCTGCTGTTCCGGGGCCGCCTCCTGGCCGAGGGCACGGTCACCGAGATCCGCCAGCTGCTGGACCGGCACCCGGTGGAGCTGCGCCTCACGGGGGAGGCCCAGGTGCTGGCCCGCTGGGCTGTGGAGCAGCCGGAGCTGGCGGCCCTGCGCATGGAGGAGGACGCCGTGGTGCTCTCCGTGCGCTCGCCCCGGGACATCCTGCCCCGCCTCCAGAAGGCCGCAGCGGAGGGCGGCATCCCCCTGCGCGCGCTGGATCCCCTTGATCTCAACCTTGACGCGGTCTTTCAATACCTCACCAAGGATCACGCCTAATGCTGTCCGGGGGTTCCTCGCTGCGCGACTCCATGTATCGCCACGCTGTGCGTGGCTCCCACGCGCCGTTGGCTTGTGGACATGGAGCCTCCCCCCAGACCCCCGCGCCCGGATCGGGCGAAGCCCGCTCCGGGCTTGCAACATTTTCAAAGTGGGCGAACCCATGACCACGACTGCCCCATCCCCTCTAGCCACGATCCGCGCCACGGCGCTGGGCTATGCGCCCCGCGTCCTCCAGGGCCGGGGCTGGGTGCTGGCCGCCCTCGTGGCCCTGCCCGTGGGCCTCAGCATCGTCATCTTCACCGTCGCGCGGCTGCAGGGCGCCGAAGGGACGCCTGGCGAGGCCCTCAAGATCTTCCACGAAGTGCTGGTGAAGATGATGCTGCCCATCATGGCCCTGGTGGCCGCCCCCGCGGGCATCCGGGAGGACCTGGAGCAGCGCACCCTTCCCCTGCTGCTGGTGCGGCCCGCACCCGCCTGGGCCCTGCCCCTGGGCAAGGGCCTGCCCTGGTTCGCCTGGGGCGCCGCCTGGCTCATCGTGGGCACCCTCGGCCTCCAGGTCATCGGCGGGGAGCCCTCCCTGCTCCCGGGACGCCTGACGGCCCTGGTCAGCGCCTGGTGGGGCGAACTGGCCCTGATGACCCTCGTCGGACTCCTCTTCAAGCGCGGCACCCTCTGGGGCGCCCTGTATTTCTTCCTGTGGGAGCCCTGGGTGCGGATCTTCCCGCCCTTCCTCCAGCGGCTCACCTTCACCCACCACATCGAGAGCCTCGCCGGCAGCCGCGCGGCGTCCATCCAGGCCAACCAGTTGCTGGCCCAGGAACAGGTGACGACCCATCCCGTCCTCGCCTGTCTGGCCCTCCTGGCCTTCGGTGCCCTCTGCTGGGCCCTGGCCGGCTGGAAGCTCCAGCGCACGCCCATCGGGCTGGCGGGTAGCGAGGCGGAGGGGTAATCAGTCCGGAGTCCGGAGTCCGGAGTCTGGAGGTTGCGCCGACCCACCTGGACGGGCAGCATGAGCCGCATGTGAGGTGACATGCGTGACCACATGAAGTTGAAGGCATTCCATCTTGCGGATGCACTGGCTTTGCAGATCTACTGTGAGACTGCATCTTTTCCGCCAGAGGAAAGATACGGCCTTGCCCGTCAGCTCCGCCGGGCCGCAGTGTCGGTCGCATCGAACATTGTCGAGGGTTGTGCACGACGGACTGAGGGGGATTTCCTTCACTTTCTGGACATTGCCCACGGTTCAGCAAGGGAGTTGGAATACCAGCTGTCTCTGGCGCTGCGGCTCACATTTCTACCGAGCCAATCGAAGTTGTCCGAACAGGCCGTCGAAGTATCCAAGGTTCTAAATGCCCTCATTCGAAGCCTGCGCGATTGAACCTGCGGCGCCAACCTCCGGACTCCAGACTCTGGACTGTAGACTGTTATGTATGCTGCAATCCCCGCTCTGCACCGTCACGCCCGAGGGCACCGAGATCCTGATTGAGCCGCTGCCCCACGTGCGGAGCTGCTCCGTCGGGTTCTGGGTGCGGCGTGGCTCTCGGCACGAAGGCCCGGCCGAGGAGGGCCTGGCCCACTTCCTGGAGCACACGGTCTTCAAGGGCACCGAGGCCTATCCCACGCCCGACGAGCTGGCGGCCGCCACGGACCGCCTGGGCGGGCACGTGGATGCCTTCACGGGCAAGGAAGTGGCGTGCTTCTACGGCAAGGTGCTCTCGGACCAGCTGCCAGAGCTGGTGCACCTGCTGGGGGAGCTGGTGACCGCGCCCCGCTTCGAGGCCGACGAGCTCGTGCGCGAGCGCGGCGTCATACTGGAGGAGATCGCCCAGAGCGAGGACCAGCCCGATGACTGGGTGAGCGAGCTCTTTTACGGCGGCTTCTGGGAGGGCACGCCCCTGGCCCACCCCATCCTGGGTCGCCGGGACCAGGTCTCGGGCTACGGCCCCGCCGAGGCCCGCGCCTTCTTCGACCACACCTACCGGGCGCCGAACCTGGTGGTGGCCGCGGCCGGCGCCATTGAAACCGGGCCCTTCCTCGACCTGCTGAAGCCCATCCTGGACCGCCTGCCGAAGGGGACGGCACACCCCGCCATGGCCGGGGCGCGGACTCGGCCTTTCCTCTCCAACGTGCCCCGCAAGGACCTTCAGCAGGCCAACCTGGTCATGGGCTTCCCCGCCCCGGGCCACCACTCGCCCGACCGCGCCGCGGCGCACCTGCTGAGCCACGTGCTGGGCGGCGGCATGGCCTCACGCCTGTTCATGGAGCTGCGGGAGCGCCGGGGCCTCTGCTACCAGGTGGGCAGCTACATGAGCCCCTACGCCGACACCGGCGCCCTCCAGATCAGCGCCAGCTGCGCCCCCGCCCAGCTGCGCGAGCTCGTGCAGCGGACCATGGCCGAATGCGCCCGCATCCGGGCCCAGGGCGTGGAGGCGGATGAGCTGGACCGGGCCAAGCTCCAGGCCCGCACGGGCCTTGTGTTCAGCCAGGAGAGCAGCAGCAGCCGCATGTTCAGCCTGGCCCACCAGGCCATCCACCTGGGCGAGCTGCGCAGCCTCGACCAGCAGATGGCCGAGATCGAGGCCGTCACCCCCGAGGACCTGCTCCGGGTCGCCCAGGACCTGCTGGATCCCGCCCAGCTGGGCGTCAGCGCCCTCGGCACCCGGCGCGGCTGCGACATTCGGCCGCAGGACCTGGTGGCCTGATGGCTTCAGAGTTCCACCCCTGGGATGACCCCGCCCCCGAATGGGACGGCCTGCCCTCGGCCTGGTCGCTCTTCCCTGAGGACCTGGCGGCGCGGGGCTGTCCGGGCAGCGCCCTGGAGACCTTCAAGCGACTGCACCGGCCCTGGACCTGGAAGGGGGGCGTGCCGGACCTGGGCTCCGGCATCCAGGCCTGGCTGGAGGGCGTGGCGGACTTGCGCCTGCCGCGCATTGCCGAGCGGCAGCCCTCCGAGGATGGCTCAACCAAGCTGGCTCTGGAACTGGTCGATGGCAGGCGCATCGAGGCGGTCCACATGCCGAGGCGGGTGCGCAACCCGCGGGTGACCTACTGCATCTCCAGCCAGGTGGGCTGCGCCATGGGCTGCACCTTCTGCGCCACGGGCAGCATGGGCATCCTGCGGAACCTCCAGGCCGGCGAGATCCTGGGCCAGGTGCTGGCCCTCATGGCGGGGCTGGGGCCCGACCGCGGCCACGAGCTCACGCTCGTGTTCATGGGCATGGGCGAGCCGCTGCACAACCTGGACCACCTGCACCGCGCCATCCGGTTGATGTGCCATCCGGCAGGGCTGGGGCTGGGGAAGAATCGGATCACGGTGAGCACTTCGGGTCTGGTGAGCGGCATCGACAAGCTCTCGAAGCTGGAGCCCCGCCCCCTGCTGGCGCTGAGCCTCAACGCCACCACGGACGAGGCCCGGGGGCGCACCATGCCCGTGAACCGCGTGTGGAACCTCTCTCGGCTGAGGCAGGCGCTGGATGACTGGGGGCTCAAGCGCGGGGAGAGATTCTGCTTCGAGTACGTGCTGCTGGCCGGCGAGAACGACACCGAGGCTGATGCCCAGCGCCTGGCGGACTGGCTGGGCGACCTGCGGGGCGCCCACAACCTGAACCTCATCCCCATGAACGAGCACGCCGCCAGTGACTTCCACCAGCCCGGTGAGGAACGCGTCCAGCAGTTCGCCCGGTGGCTCAAGGTCCGGGGCTGCTTCGTCACTGTGCGCCGCAGCCGGGGCCGGGACGTGCAGGGCGCCTGCGGGCAGCTGGTGAAGATGAAGGGTGACTCCAAAATCGTAAAAGATGGAATTGAGGAACACAGAGGACACAGAGTAAAGAGCCCGTTGATCATGTGTGACGGCCGGTAAGCAACGGCCAATTCCAGCGGATGCCGGACGCGGTGAGGAAGGCGGGTGGGGATGCCTGGGCCGTAACCGGGTATCCATTGCAGCCTCTAGCCGACAGAGGCTCCTGCCTGCGCCAGCTTTTACCTCCATTCCTTTTTCCTCTGTGCCCTCTGTGGGATTTCTGTGTCCTCTGTGTTCCCGCTTCTCCTGAAAACCCTTTGCGCCTTCGCGCCTTTGCGTTGAATCTTTTTGGATGCGCATTCCAGTCCACCAGCTCCCCCACGGCCTCGACCTCGATCTGCCAGCGGCGGCCACGGCCCACGCGGCGGGCATGGACCTGCGGGCGGCGATTCCCGAAGGCGAGACCTGGACCCTCGCTCCGGGCCAGCGGCGCCTCGTACCCACGGGCCTGGTGATGGCCATCCCACCGGATTTCGAGGGGCAGGTGCGGCCCCGCTCGGGCCTGGCCCTGCGCCACGGCCTCACGGTGCTGAATGCCCCGGGCACCATCGACGCCGACTACCGTGGCGAGGTGCAGGTGCTGCTGGTGAACCATGGGGAGGCCCCCTTCGAGCTGCGCCGCGGCGAGCGCATCGCCCAGCTCCTGATCGCCCCGGTCGCCAGCTGGACCTGGGTCCCCGAGCCCACGGTCGAGGCCCTGGGCGACACCGAGCGTGGCGAAGGCGGCTACGGCAGCACGGGACGGTAGGGTTTCCCTGGAATAGCCGTTCAAACAGCTATACGATCGGTCTCCCATCCCAGGAGGCTCCCATGCGATCCGCCGCCCTCGCCCTTTCCCTCGCCGCCCTCCCCGTTTTCGCCGGCCAGCCGCTGAGCTATGCGGACGGGGCCACGAAGCTGGTGGGCTATCTCGCCCGCCCGGCCGAAGCCAAGGGCAAGGTGCCGGGTGTGGTGGTGATCCACCAGTGGATGGGGCTCACCGACCACGAGCGCAACGTCTCCGACGACCTGGCCAAACTGGGCTATGCCGCCCTGGCGGCGGACATCTACGGCGAGGGTGTGCGCCCCGCGAACACCGGGGAGGCGGGCAAGCTGGCGGGCTCCTTCAAGGGCGACCGCGCGCTGTACCGCCGCCGAATCGCCGCCGCCATCGAGACCCTCAGGGCCCAGAAGGGCGTGGACGGCAGCCGTATCGCCGTCATCGGCTTCTGCTTCGGCGGCACCGGAGCCCTCGAAGCGGCCCGGGGCGGGCTGCCGGTGAAGGCGGTGGTCTCCTTCCACGGCGGGCTCGACGCGCCTGCCGGCTCCACGCCCGGCCAGATCACCGCCAAGGTGCTGGTCTGCCACGGGGCCGATGATCCCTGGGTGCCGGCCAAGGAGGTGGCCGCCTTCCAGGACGAGATGCGGCAGGCCAAGGCCGACTATGTCTTCGTGGCCTATGCCAACGCCGTGCATGCCTTCACCCAGAAGGGGGCGGGCAGCGACAGCAGCAAGGGCGCGGCCTACAACGAAGCCGCCCATCGTCGCAGCTGGCAGCACATGCAGGACCTCTTCAAGGAAACCTTCTGACCGTACAAGCCAGCGCCCCGTGGGAACGGGGCGCTGGTGACTGGCCGGGGCCCTAGCGGGAGCGGTTGGGGTAGACCGGCTTGCGGGTGGGTACCGGCGGGTTCCGCTTGAGGGAGGCCTCCACTTCCTGGATGGCCCGGTCCAGCTGCGGATCCTTGCCCTGGGTGAGCAGGGCGGGGTCGTCGATCACTTCAATGTCGGGATCCACGCCGTAGCCTTCCACGATCCACTCACCCTCCTTCGAGAAGATGCCGAAGGTGGGCACGGTCACGTTGCCGCCATCGATGAGGGCCGGGGCGCCGCTGATGCCGATGAGCCCGCCCCAGGTGCGCCGCCCGATGAGGGGGCCGAGCCCCGCCTTCTTGAAGAGGAAGGGGAAGCAGTCGCCGCCGGAGCCGCTCCAGCCGTTGATGAGCATGGCCATGGGGCCGTCGTGGGCCACGGGGGGCCACTGCCAGTCCATGCCGTCGCGAACGCCGTAGTAGTTGAGGGTCTTCCGGCCCAGCAGCTCCACGAAGCGGTCGGGGATCTGGCCGCCGCTGTTGAAGCGCTCGTCGATGATGAGGCCAGCCTTGTCCCACTGGCCGCGGAACTGCCGAACCAGGTCGTTCTGGCCGCCGATGCCGGTGTCCGGCACGTAGATGTAGCCGATGCGGCCATTGGAGGCCTTCTCGACGTAGCGGCGGTTGGCCTCGATCCAGTCCCAGTAGCGGGGCTGGTAGTCGTCGGCGATGGTCTCGACCATGACTTCCCGCGCGCCCTCGAGGGAGGGCTTGTCGTTGACACTGAGCAGCACGGTCTTGCCGGCCAGGCCCTGGAAGGCGGCCCAGGGATCCTTGCGGACATCGAGGGGGATGCGGTTCACGGCGAGGAGGTAGTCCCCCTCCTTCACCTTCAGGCCGGGCTGGGCCAGGGGACCCCGGACCTGGGCATCCCAGGCCGCGCCGCGGAGGATCTTCTTGATGCGGTAGGCCCCGTTCTCCAGGCTGAAGTCGGCGCCCAGCAGGCCCGTGCCCACACGGAGGGGCTGCTCGACGTCACCGCCCCCGCGGTAGGTGTGGGAGGCATTCAGCTCGGAGATGAGCTCGCCGATGACGAAGTTCACGTCCTCGCGGGTGACGCAGTCCTTGAGCAGCTTGCCGTAGTGGGCGCGCAGGCCCTTCCAGTCCACGCCGTGCATGCCCGGGTCATAGAACATGTCGCGCTCGAAGCGCCAGGCGTCGTTGAAGATCTGCTGCCACTCGGCCATGGGGTCCACGGTCATCATCAGCTCGCCCGTGGGCAGCTTCTTCTCGAACTTCTGGTCCGGCTTGGGATCGACGAGCGCGTACTCCAGCTTCCGGTTCACGAGCACCTTGCTGCCGTCCCCGCTCAGGCGGGCGCCATCCAGATCCGCCAGGACGGCCTTCTCCTCGCGCTCCTCCAGGTCATAGACGAAGAGCGTGCCCTTGGTGGGGCCGTCCAGGGCCGGCTGGGTGGCGCGACGGTAGAGGAGCTTCCCCTTGGCGGCGGCGACGTCCATGTAGTACCCGGCCGTGGGCGGGAGCAGGATCATGCGGGCTTCCAGCCCCTCGAGGTCGATCTCCACGGGCTTGGGGGCGTCCTTCTTGTCTCCCCCCTCCTTCTTCTCATCCTTCTTCTCGTCCTTGCCCTTGTCATCCTTGGCGGCGTCCGCATCGTTGCGGGGGGCCAGGGGCGAGGGCACATCCTTGCGCAGGGGCAGGGCCGCGAGCCGTGTGGTGGCGGCATAGATCCAGCTGTTGTCCAGGTCGCTGTACGCGGGGCTGAACTGCTGGCCCGTGGTGAGGAAGAGGTACTTCCCTTCTGGATCGAAGACGGGATCGCCGGCGTTGTAGAAGGGGGAGGTCACGTCCTTCCGGGTGCCGGTCTTCGTGTCGAAGAGCACCACCACATTGTTCTGGTTGGCGGTGTCGCGGGGGTAGGCGAACCAGCGGCTGTCCGGCGACCAACTGGCCCGGAACGCCGCGAGGGGATCCTCGAACATGAAGTGACCCTTGTCCACCTGCTGCACCTTGCCGGTGTCCAGGTCGCAGAGCTGGATGCCCATGGCCTGGTCGGCGAAGACCACGCGCTTGCCATCCGGCGACCAGCTGATGTGGTAGCGGAAGCCCGGGCCCAGGTGCGTGACCTGGCGCTCCTCGCCCGTTCCGTCGGCGGGGCGCAGGCACAGCTCGTACTCGCCGCTGCGGTCGCTGAAGTACGCCACCTGCCTGCCATCGGGTGACAGGGCGGGGAAGCGCTCCGCGGCCCCCGGTGTGCGGGTGAGGTTGATGACGTAGCCCTTTTCTGCGGGAACCGAGAAGATCTCGCCCCGGGCCTCGAAGAAGGCCCGCTTGCCCTGGGCGGAGAGGGAGGGGTGCCGGAGCAGGCGGCTGGCGTTCTCGTTCCTGGGCTTCAGGGTGGCGCGATCAGTCACCACGTCCACCTGCACCTCGACCACCTTCTCCGAGGGCAGCTCGATGCGGTGCAGGCGGCCGCCGGCCTCGACCACGATGTCCTCGGGGCCGATGGCGGGGAAGTGGGCGTCGTAGTCCTTGAAGAAGGTGATCTGCTTGAAGGCCCTGGTGGCCGTGTCGTAGGACCAGATGTTGGCGCGCTTCGCCTCGCCACGATCCGACAGGAAGTAGAGCTTGCCGCCGTGCCACATGGGCTGGGAGTCGTTGGAGCCGTTGAGGCTGGGCAGGCGGCTGGCGGTCTTCTTCTCCAGGTCGAAGAACCAGATCTCCGAGGCCATGCCGCCGCGGTAGCGCTTCCAGGTGCGGAAGTCCGTGCTGACGGGCTGGTAGGCGAGGACCTTTCCATCCGGCGAGAGGGCCCCGAATTCGGCGTAGGGCAGGGGCAGGGCCTTGGGCAGGCCGCCCTCCTTGGGGACCAGGAAGAGCTTGTTGAAGCGGTCCTTCCCGGATTCCATGCCGGAGGCGAAGAGCAGCGCCTTGCCGTCGGGCTTCCAGTCCACGATCCGGTCGGCCATGGGATGGTGGGTCACCCGGGTGGGGACGCCGCCCGCCACGGGCACCACATAGACATCCGGGTTCCCGTCGTAGTTCCCGGTGAAGGCCAGCTGCCGGCCATCCGGAGAGAACCGCGCGAAGGCCTCCTCGCCCCTGGGGGTGGACAGCCGCTGGGCCACGCCGCCGGCCTTGGGCACGATCCAGAGGTCGTTGGCGTAGGTGAAGGCGATCTGGGTCGCCGACACGTCGGGGTAGCGCATCAGGCGGGCGTCGATCTGGGCGGAGGCGCTGACGGCGGTGGCCGCCACGAGGGCGGCGGAAACGAAGGGGAGAAGGCGCATGCGACGCTCCGGGCTCATGAGGGGTCCAAGAAGCTTACGGAAGAACCCGGGGATGGTTGAGGACAGGTGATGTCTTGCAAACGACAAGCAGCTCGCCAAAATTGATCTTTAGGACATCTATGCCTGTCCTTGGAAAGCCCCTTGATGAAAACCGTCTTCTCCGTCTGGCCCCTCGATGAGCGCTCCAACCTGAACTGGCGGCTCGGGGAGCCTGGTCCCCACAGCCACCCCTTCCACCAGGTCTTCTTCATCACGAAGGGTTCCGGCACCCACTGGGTGGATGGCGTCGAGACCCGCATCCACGGGCCCTGGGTGATGCTGGTGGCCAAGGGCAAGACGCACCTCTATCTCCCGGATGCCCAGGACGAGGGGTGGATGTTCGACTTCGGGGAGGACTTCCTCGACGCTGATGCCTCCTGGGTGTTCTCGGACTTCCTGGCCTCGCCGAACCTCCCGCTTCCGGAGGATGAGGTGGTCCAGCAGGCGGCCACCCTGGCACGGCTCCTCTGGGACCTGGGCAAACTCAGAAGCGACGAGGTCCAGCCCGTACTCCGCCACCTTCTCTCGGCCTTCCTCCATCTCCTGCAGTCGAAGATCCGGGAGCAGGCAGCCCACCAGAAGGCGCACCGGACCGCCGACTTCAAGCTCTTCCAGGCTTTCCTGCAGGAGCTGGACAAGAGCTTCCAGAACGAGAAGGAGGTGGAGTTCTATGCCCGGAAGCTCCGCTGCACCGCGCGCCGCCTGGGTTCAGTGTGCAAGGCCGTGCTGGGCAAGACGCCCCAGACGCTCATCATCGAGCGGGTGATGCTCGAGGCGAAGCGGCTGCTCCTCCACTCCGACATGAGCGTCCAGCAGGTGGCTTCCCTCCTCGGGTGCGAAGAGCCATCCAACTTCACCAAGGCCTTCCGGAAAGCCACGGGCGAGACCCCGTCCGGCTTCCGCCGCGCGCGCCAACTGGCTCCGGCGCCCTGAAGGTTCCCGGCTGGGCCGCGAAGGCCGCAAGTCCGGGTCGAGATTTACCAGAAATTGTCACTCCCGTACCGGGCTCGGTCGGCCCGGGCGGTCTAAGCTTGCCTTGCCCTGGGTATTGAGAACCCTTCGGTCGTTAAAGATGTCAAACATTGAAATGTTGCGACTAAGCAACACAGAGGAGGTCTGCCTTGAAATCCAAAACCCTCATCCTCACCCTCGCGGGCGCCTGTGCCTGGCCTGCCGCCCTGTCGGCGCAGGCGAGCGAGGTCCAGATCTACGGGACCTTCCTGCCCTTCCTGGACAACGTGAAAACCAGCGGCGCCACCGCGCCGGGCCTGACCCCCGCCAATGGCGGCGCGACGCAGGTGGCGGCGGCGGCCTACACGGGCGACCTGGGCAATCTGCCCGCGCGAAACCGCATGACGTCGGGGACGTCGAACCTGGGGTTCAGGGGCAGCTACAAGATCAGCGACGACCTGAAGGTGATCTGGCAGATCGAGAGCGCCATCAGCCCGGACGGCGACGCGCCCAACAGCCTCACCAGCCGCAACAGCGCCCTGGGCCTGGAGGGCAGCTGGGGCCGCGTGTTCTACGGGAACTGGGACACGCCCTACAAGTATCCCCTGCTGTTCGTGGGCGCGATGCGGGGCCTGAACCCCTTCGACAATGCCCTGACCGCCAACCCGGGCTTCAACGTGCCCGGCACCACCACGCAGAACGGCCGGGCCAATACCAAGGCCGACGCGGCCTTCAACCGGCGCCAGGGGAACAGCGTCCAGTACTGGAGCCCCGTGGTGAAGGGCTTCTCGGGCCGCGTCGCCTATTCCGTCAACGAGGGGAAGACCACGGCCAGCACGACGGTGCCGTCCGTGAGCCCGGATCTCTGGTCCGTGCTGCTGAGCTGGAAGGCCGGGGCCTTCAACATCAGCTATGGCCACGAGCGCCACAGCGACTACTTCGGCCTGGCCCAGCTCGGCGGTTCGGCTGCCGCCACGGCGACGAACGCCTCCTCCAAGGACCTGGGCCACGAGCTGGTGGCGGCCTACGCGTTCAGCACCGGCACCAAGGTATCGGCCATCGTGGAGCGGCTGACCTACGACACGGACGACACGGTGGTGGGGAAGGTGAACCACTACGAGCGTGACGCCTGGTACGTGCTGGTGCAGCAGCGCTGGGGCGTCCACCAGGTGTTCGGATCCTACGGCAAGGCGGCCGCGGGCAAGGCCACGGTGGTGGGCGGCGGCCCCGCGACGACCAACGGGCTGGGCGGCGCGCAGTGGAGCGTCGGCTACAGCTTCGGCCTCACGAAGACCGTGGATCTCTACACCTCGGCCTACGGGATGACCAACGAACGCTCGGCCAGCTACGCGCTGTTCCCGCCCGTGGGCAGCGGCGTCGCCCCCGGCGCCTCCACCACCGGCTTCGGCTTCGGCATGCTCTACACCTTCTAAAACGAGCCGGGCGCGGGGAAGGCCCTGAATCAGGGCCGCCGCGTCCTTCGGCGAGAGACATCACTTCGGAGCACACCATGGGCAATCTAGGAATGACGGAAATCCTGCTGATCGGCGCCGCACTGCTGATCTTCTTCGGTCCCTCGCGGCTGCCCGAGCTGGGCAAGTCGCTGGGCCGGAGCATCCAGGAATTCAAGAAGGCTGGCCGCGAGCTTGCGGCCACGACCGAGGAGAAGACCCAGTAGTTTCCCACTTGGGCGGGACCGCCTCCGTGCCCCCGCGCCATGAACCCGTCCACCAAGGAGGACAAGGAATGAGCCAGGAACATCTCCAGGAAGACATGGAACCGGATCCCTACACGAAACGCGTGCTCGAGGATGGCCTCTCGCGCCGGAGCTTCCTGTCGCGGGCGGCCGGAGGGGCCGCTGCCGCTGGGCTCTTCGGAATGTCAGGCCTGCCGGCCTCGGCTGCGGGCACCACGGAAACCAGGGGCTCGGAGTTCGCGACGAGCTCCGACGGCGGAGCGACGCTCTCGTTCCTGCCGAAGCCGAAGCCCATTCGCGACCGCGAGATCGCGGAGAGGCTGACCTTCGATGTGGTCGTGGTGGGCGCCGGGGCTTCGGGCGTACCGGCGGCCCTGGCCGCCGCCGAGGGCGGCGCCAAGGTCGCCGTGGTCCAGAAGGCGCCCTTCGCCCTTTCGCAGGGCAACACCGGCTCGGGCGTTGACCTCGCCACCAGCGAGAAGGCCGGAGTCGAAGCCCTGGTCGCGCGGCTCATCGCCGACAGCAACCACCGCTGCAACCCCAAGCTCATACGGCAGTGGGCCTACCACTCCGGCGAGGCGGTCCGCTGGGTCATCGACCGCGCCCGCAAAGGGGGTGCCACCGTCGTGGATCAGGGAAGCCCGGTCCAGCGGGCCATCCTCAAGGTCAACGGCTACCCCATGGGCTACGTCACCTCCTTCTTCGGGCCGAAGCCCTACACCACCGGCGACGGCATGAGGGCCCTGGCCAAGACGGCCGAGCAGGCCGGCGTCCGCTTCTTCTACAACATGCCCGCCGTCCAGCTGGTCCAGGCCCGCTCCGGGGAAGTCCTCGGCGTGATCGCCAGGGGCACGGACGGCAAGTACCGAAAATTCCTGGCGAAGAAGGGTGTCATCCTGGCCACGGGCGACTACCAGAACAACAAGGCCATGTCGGACTACTTCGTTCCCGACGTGAAGCACCTGGGCCGCAAGCAGCTGGACAAGACCGGCGACGGGTTCGCCCTGGCCTACTGGGCTGGCGGTGTCTTCGAGCCCATCGGCCACACCAAGATGCTGCACGACTTCGACGCGGGTCCCGCCTCCATGTGCGACATGCCCTTCCTCTCCGTGGACCGCAAGGGACGGCGCTTCGTGAACGAGACCGTCGAGATGTCGCTGCTCAACAACTACCTTCGCGACGCCGAGAATGCAGGCCACTACTCCCAGATCTTCGATGCCAACTACATGACCCAGGCCGCGGCCTGGCCGGGCAAGCTGGTTCCGCCCGAGGGGCTGAAGAACTACATGCCGGATGATCCGGGCCCCAAGAAGGGCGTGTTCGAGTCCCAGGTGAACACGCACGTGGCGGACACGATCGAGGAGCTCGCCCGAAAGCTCGAGGCGGATCCGGCCACCCTCGTGGCCACGGTCCGGCGCTACAACGAGGTCGTCGCCTCCGGCAAGGACAGCGACTTCGGGAAGCCGGCCGACCGCCTGATCCCCGTCGTCAAGGCCCCCTTCTACGGCATTCACCGCCGGGTGCGGGTCTCGGCCATCTGCTCGGGCATGTTGGTGGATGAGAACCACCAGGCCCTCAACGGCGATGGGAAGCCCATCAAGGGGCTCTTCCTGATCGGCAACCTCGGCGGTGGTTTCTATGGCGGCGTGGACTATCCCCTGACGGTCTTCGGGCTGTCGCTGGGCCGCTGCTACACCTTCGGCTACCTGACCGGACAGCACGTCGCCCGCCTCTGATCCCCTGGAAGCAGCCATGAATGGAGATGACATGAAGATCCTGACCACTCGGAAATCCCCGATCAGGTGGCTGGTCCCGCTCGCGACCGTCGCCCTCTGCGCGAGCCTGGGGGCTGCGGCCCCGGCTCCGGGAGCCCAGGGCGCCCGCATGTCCAAGCATGCCGAGCGGGGCGTCACCTGCGCCCAGTGCCACGGCAAGAGCACCAAGAAGGATGGCGTGCCCATGCGGCGTTGCACCGGCTGTCACGGTGACACGAAGGACCTCGCCGCACGGACGGCCGCCGTCAAGCCGACCAACCCCCACGAGAACCGCCACTTTGGTACCGAAGCCGACTGCAACCGCTGCCACCATGAGCACGCGAAGTCCGAGAACCTCTGCCTGCCTTGCCACCAGCGGTTCGGGTTCAAGGTTCCCTGACCCGCCTGGACACCCCCCAGCCCGGCCTCCCCGCGGGGGCCGGGCTCTTTTCCTGATCGAGGCCCATGGCCATTCCAGCCACCCCGCCCGAGAAGATGAGCTTCTGGGAGCACCTGCAGGAGCTGCGGGTGCGCATCGTGCGCTCCCTGCTCGCCGTGGCGGTGATCTTCGCCCTCACCTACGCCTGGCGCTTCAAGCTCTGGGCCTGGGCCCAGAAGCCCTTCCTCGAGGCCATGGCCCGCCAGACCGGCAAGGCCGTCGCCACCCTCGACCCCTTCGCCTTCACCGACCTCACCGAGCCCTTCTTCAGCATGATGCGGCTCTCCCTCTGGGCCGCCGCCTTCCTCTCCGCCCCCTTCCTCTTCTACCAGGTGTGGGCCTTCATCCGGCCGGGCCTCCTCCCCAAGGAACGCCGCCTCGTCGTCCCCTTCGTCCTCGTGACCTCGGGCTGCTTCCTGGCCGGCGCCGCCTTCGCCTACCAGCAGGCCTTCAAGTTCCTGGGCGACATCCTCTTCAAGGAAGCCGCCTCCGCCGGCCTGCGCGCCAACCTCCACGCCTCCGACTACCTCGACCTGTTCATCTCCACCACGCTCATCACCGGCGTGATGTTCGAGCTGCCCGTCCTGTTCTTCTTCCTGGCGAAGTTCCGCATCGTGACCGCCCGCCTCATGCTGAAGTTCTGGCGCCACGCCACCCTGGGCATCCTGATCTTCAGTGCCTTCTTCACCCCGGGCGACGTGGTCGTCACCACCATCTTCTTCAGCGTCGTCCTCCTCGCCCTCTACGCCCTCTCCGTCGCCGTCGCCTGGATCGCCGAACCCCGCCAGCCCCGGTAGCCTTCAGCCGAGACAGGACTGCAGATCCTCCAGGCAGAGTTGCACCGCCCGGTTCGGTTCAGGTTCGCCGGACAGGGCCTGTCGGGCGCTGGGATCGTCCAGCAGTGGCCGGAGCGCGCCCTCAAGGCGGGAGACCAAGTGCGCCCCCTGCTCCAGCACCTGGGCCCGGCCCTCTGCGGCCTGGGCCTGGGCGTTCCGGCGCTGGTGATCATTCGCGCTGGTGGGCAGTGGGATCAGGATCGCGCCGCGCCCGGCGGCCTTCAGCTCCGCGCAGGTGCTGGCGCCGGAACGACCCACCACCAGGCTCGCGGCTTCCATGGCCTCGTCCATGCGGGCGATGAAGGGCACCAGAGCATGGCGCGGGTGGCGCGGCCGACCTTCCAGGCGTTCCAGTTCCGCGGGCCCCACCTGATGCAGGAGCTCCCAGTCGGGTCGGCCTTCCAGCAGGGCCGGTGCGAGTTCGAGCAGGGCCTCGTTGAGGACGCGGGCGCCGCCGCTGCCGCCCAGCGCCAGCAGCCGGAAGGGGGTCGACAGCGCCGCCACCGGCACGAAGCCCCGCAGGAAGGCCGCCCGCACCGGCGTGCCCACCACGCGACAGTCCGCACCCGGCAGCAGGGGTCGCACGGCCTCCATGCCGCACCACACGCGCCAGGCCTTCGGCGCCACCAGCTTCACCAGCGCACCGGGCGCCGCGTTGCTCTCGTGCAGGAAGAAGGGGATGCCCAGGGAGCGGGCCGCGAGCAGGGCCGGCGCGGCGCCGTAGCCGCCGGTGCCGATCACCGCCCAGGGCCGCTCCCGCCGCCAAAGCGCCTTGAGTCGCGAGACCGCGCACCAGAGCTTCCAGGCGGATCTCGCCGCCCGCAGGGGCGAGCGGCCGAGGAAGCCCTCCACGTCCAGCAGCAGGTGCGGCCAGGCGCTGGCCGGCAACTCGCGCGCCTCGATGCCGCGCCGCGCACCGATGAAAGTGATCGGACGGTCAGACCACCGGTCCCGCGCACCTTCCGCCAGGGCCAAGGCCGGGAAGAAATGGCCGCCGGTCCCGCCCCCCGTGAGGACCAGCGCATCCTGGAATTTCGGCGTCGCGTCGCGCATGTACCGTCCACCTCACCGGAGTGTTCCAACCTACCCTGAGGCAGGTGTGATGGCCTCCAAAAACCTGCGAAACCCCGATGGGATCTGCGGTTCCTCAGGCTAAACTCTTCCTTTGGGTCGGCTATCCGCCGGCCTGTCCAAGACGCATCAGGGAGCGCCCATGAAGATCCTCGTCGCCCTCAAGCAGGTACCCGACACCGAGACCAAAATCAAAGTCGCCGCCGATGGGCGGTCCCTCGATCCCGCCGACGTCAAGTGGATCACCAGCCCCTACGACGAGTACGCGCTGGAAGAGGCCATCCGTACCAAGGAGGGCAAGGGCGCCGAAGTGGTGGCCCTGTCCGTGGGTGGCGACAGCGCCAAGGACGTGCTGAAGAACGCCCTGGCGCTCGGCGCCGATAGCGCGGTGCTGCTCCGGGGCGATGGCCAGGGCGATGCTTTCGCGGTGGCGCAGATCATCGCCGGCTACGCCAAGGACAAGGGCTTCGACTTGATCCTCTGCGGCAACAAGGGCCTGGGCGGCGACAACGCCGCCATGGGACCGATGCTCGCGGAGCTGCTGGGCATCGCCCAGGCCAACGTGATCGTGATGCTGGAGCTGGGCGAGGGCACCTTCAAGGCCGAGCGCGAGATCGAGGGCGGCTCCGAGATCGTGGAGGGCCGCCTGCCCGCCGTGATCACGGCCCAGAAGGGCCTCAACGAGCCCCGCTATGCCAGCCTCAAGGGCATCATGGCCGCCAAGAAGAAGACCATCGAGGAAGTGGACGCCGTGCCCGCGACGGTCGGCACCCAGACCATCGCCCTGGCCCTGCCACCCGAGCGCCCCGCCGGCCGCAAGCTGGAAGGCGATGCCGCCGCCCAGGCCCAGGCCCTGCTCCAGGCCCTCAAGGACGAAGCCAAGGTCTTCTAGGCCGCTCCCCGCCGATTCCGATTCGAAAGGATGACCCCATGATTCTCGTGTTCTGTGAACTGAAGGATGGCCAGATCCGCAAGCCCAGCGCCGAAGCCCTCAGCGAGGGCCGCCGCCTGGCCGACGCCGCGGGTCGGAAGCTGGGCGCGCTCTTCGCCGGCGCCTTCTGCTCGGGGGCCGCCGAGGCCGCCAAGTACGGCGCCGATGTGATCCTCACCGCCGAAGGCGCTTCGCTCACCTCCTACTCCAGCGACGCCTACGCCACTGTCATCGCCGAGGCCATGAAGGCCAAGGGCGCCACCGTGCTGCTCGCCGCCGCCACTGCCGTAGGCAAGGACGTGGCTCCCCGGGCCGCCGCCCGCCTGGGCGCCGGCTACGCATCGGACGTCACCGGACTCTCCATGGTGGACGGCAAACTCCAGGCCCTGCGCCCCGTCTACGCCGGGAAGGCCTTCGCCACCACCAGCTTCGCCAGCGCCGTCCAGGTGGCCACCACCCGACCCAATGTGTTCGCCGCCGCCGAGAAGGCCGGCGCCGGCACGATGGAAACCCTCACCGCTCCCGCCGGGGACTTCAAGTCCGTGGTGAAGGAGATCCTCGCCAAGGCCAGCGGCAAGGTGGATCTCGCCGAGGCCAACGTCATCGTGAGCGGTGGCCGTGGCATGAAGGACGGCGCCAACTTCAAGATCCTCGAAGAGCTGGCCGACGCCATCGGCGGTGTCGTGGGCGCCTCCCGGGCCGCCGTGGACGCGGGCTGGGGCCTGCCCCACAGCATGCAGGTGGGCCAGACCGGCAAGGTCGTGAGCCCCACCCTCTACATCGCATGCGGCATCAGCGGCGCCATCCAGCACATCGCCGGCATGAGCGGCTCGAAGTTCATCGTCGCCATCAACAAGGATCCCGAAGCACCCATCTTCAAGCTGGCGAACTACGGGATCGTCGGCGACCTGTTCGAAGTGGTCCCCGAACTCACCAAGGCCGCCAAGTCCATGGGCATCGGTTCCAACTAACCACGATCCCTTGCTCCGTGCGCCCAGCATTCGCCGGGCGCTGCCGTTCAGGCGGCGCCTTTGGCTTGCCTTCACGGACGGAGCTACGCTCCATCTATCGGACAGCGCCCCACGCTGTCCTCCCACTCCCCGCTTCGCGGGGTCGTGGAGATGGAGCCTCCGTCAGC
>Ga0268298_10001471_pt1 | contig 27789 bp, 16 predicted proteins | sample WWTPWeurt_MetaG_FD_194462 | JGI IMG/M metagenome (GOLD analysis project Ga0268298, IMG submission 194462) | Activated sludge microbial communities from WWTP in Nijmegen, Gelderland, Netherland - WWTP Weurt | ecosystem: Engineered > WWTP > Aerobic digester > Activated sludge | place... | reverse complement strand
GATAATTCTCCTTTGGTAGGAATTGAAGAAAAAGAAAAACTGAACAGCATTGTAAAAACAGTACAGTTGTATCAGGTTTTCCCGAATCCTGCTTCCGGTAAAGCAAGTCTGAGTTATTTTTCCCCTGAAAAATTAAATGCAAGTGCTGCGATCTATAACATGGAAGGGAAATTAGTAAAAGAATGGAAGACTGAACTTCATTCCGGTTTTGGAGAAATGAATTTACCTGTAGAAGGAATTGGAAAAGGTCAGTATTTTGTAAGTATCAAGGCAGCGAATTATACAAAAACCAGAACTTTTTTACTGAATGATTAAAAATCTGTTTCTACTTTCCATGCTGGGTATTTGTCTTTCTTCTTGTGTGAAGGAAGTTGGAAAACCAATTGGTGCAGCGGCTCCTCCACCCGGAGCTTGTGATACAATTACTTATACTTTGCATGTGAAAGCCATCATAGATAAAAAATGTGGAAGTCAGGCTAATAACGGAGCCGGTTGTCATTCCGGGCAATTTCCTTCCGGCGGAGTTAGTCTGACCAATTATTCAGAATCAAAAGCAAAAGCAGATAGAATTCAAGACCGTGCGATTACTGCAAAGACAATGCCGACTTCACCTGAAGGACCACTCAGTGCGGAACAACTGGAATTACTCAAGTGCTGGTTAGGAAACGGGATGAAAGAGTGATCAATCCTTTTTTCGTATGCTGACAACGATTGGAACTCCACTGAAATCGTAATGCTCTCTCAGTTTATTCTCTAAAAACCTTTTGTAGCTTTCCGCTACATATTGTGGCAGATTGCAATAGAACATGAATAAAGCTTCACCCTTTAATTTTGAAACGTATTTTATCTTGACCTCTTTTCCCTTGATAGACGGTGGTGGTTGCGCTTCGATCACAGGAAGAATGAAGTCGTTGATCTCTCTTGTTTTGATCTCCTGTGTTTTATTTTCATAAACTTTCAAAGCGATCTCCACCACTTTCATGATCCTCAATTTATCCAGAACTGAAATGAATACGATAGGAATATCTCTGAAAGGCGCAATTCTCTCTCTGATCCTGTCTTCAAATGCTTTTGCAGTTTTCGTATCTTTCTCTATCAGATCCCATTTATTCACTACAATGGCTATTCCTTTTCTGTTCTTTTCAATAAGACCAAGTATACTCAGATCCTGTGCTTCAATTCCGTTTTCAGCATCTATCATCAAAAGACAAACATCACTGTTTTCAATCGCGTTTATTGTCCGTAATACACTGTAAAACTCAAGATCTTCATGCACTTTCGCCTTCTTTCTCATTCCTGCGGTATCTACCAGCCAGAAATCATGTCCGAATTTTGTATAGCGCGTATGAATCGTGTCTCTTGTTGTGCCTGCTATAGGAGTTACGATATTTCTTTCTTCTCCAAGTAAGGCATTGGCAAGTGAAGATTTCCCAACGTTAGGTCTCCCAACGATCGCAATACGGGGAATAGTAGTTACGTCGATCGGCGATTCATTGGTAGGTAATCCTTTGATGATCGCATCCATCAAGTCGCCTGTTCCACTTCCGTTCACAGCGGAAATAGCATACACTTCTCCTAAACCCAATTGATAAAAATCGGCGGAATAAGCTGCGCGTTCATGATTATCTGCTTTGTTCGCCGCGAGTATTACCGGTTTTTTGCTCTTACGTAAAAGATTCGCAACATCTTTGTCATAATCTGTTATTCCCTCATGAACATCTACAACAAAAACAAGCAGGTTGCTTTCTTCTATTGCGATCTGTACTTGTTTTCTGATCTCTTCTTCAAAAATATCTTCACTTCCTCTGATGTATCCTCCGGTATCAACAACGCTGAATTCCCGCCCTCCCCATTCTGCTTTACCATAATGTCTGTCTCTAGTAACGCCGGCAACTTCATCAACGATCGCCTGACGGCTGTCAGTGATCCTGTTGAAAAGTGTTGACTTACCTACATTGGGTCTTCCTACTATGGCTACGAGATTCGGCATAAGTTCGTAAAAGTACTAAGAATTTAGGGATTTTCTCTGATTAATCTATTATTTCCATTGAGGGAAGCGCCTTGCAAAAACCAGCCTTTTAATGTAAATTTGTTATATGCTGAAGAAGAACTTATTGGTGTTTTTTTTGCTTGTTGTCTCATTGGCACAAGCTCAGCAAAAACCAAATCCAAGGGTTGTACTTCCAGATGCCAATCCGGGTATTCGTTTCACGGAGAATTTGGGACAATGGGATAGCAGGATCCTGGCGAAAGCTAGTTTGGATGGGGGCGTGATGTTCGTCGAATCTAATTGCCTCACTTTTAATTTTTACGATAAGAACAAGTACAGGTTGCTTCATGCAGTACCACTTAGCAAAAAATCGAACACGGATTTTAAAGTAAGTTCACATGCTTATAAAGTACATTTTCAAGATTGCGAAGAGAAGCCTGCTTTGGTGAAGGAAAAAATGGCCGACTATTATGAAAATTATTTCATTGGCAGTGATAAATCGAAATGGAAAGGTAATGTAAGGAATTACGGTAAGATCTGGTTGAAAGAATTGTACAAAGGAGTTAATTACGAAATGGTGGTTTCAGGTGGCGGAGTAAAGTATAATTTTCACGTTGCTGCCGGAGCAAACATTGATAAGATCAAAATGGTGTACGAGGGAGTAGATAAATTATCGCTTCGTAATGGAGCACTGGTGATCAACCTGGAGATAAACGATGTGGTAGAGGAAAAGCCTTATGCTTATCAGGTGATCGATGGTGTTTTAACTGAAGTGAAATGTAAATACCGCTTGGATAACAAAACTGTTTCCTTCGAGTTTCCTGAGGGTTATAGAGAGGATCTTGACCTGGTCATTGATCCTATTTTGGTTTTCTCTGCTCAGGCAGGCTCTACTGCAGACAATTTTGGAATGACAGCTACATTTGATAATGCAGGGAATTTGTATAGCGGAGGAACAGTTTTCAATATAGGTTATCCTTTTGTATTGGGAATTACAAATAGTTTCAACGGACCCCCTCAATACGGCAACACAGATCTGTTCATTACAAAATACAACACAGTTGGTAATGGCTTGATCTTTTCAACGTATTTAGGAGGAGACAGAACGGAGATCGTGTCCAGTTTGGTTGTTGATGGTAATAACAACCTTTGTTTTTATGGAGCAACTGGATCTACCAATTTTCCAACTGTCGGAGGATGTTATGATCAGACCTTTAACGGAGGTTCTAACATTGGTTTTATCAGCAATGGATCTGTTTTCTATAACGGAACAGACATATTTGTTGCTAAATTGAATTCAAGTGGAAACGCACTTTTAGGATCTACCTTTTACGGAGGTTCAGGAAATGATGGTGTGAATTATTTAATGGCTACTACTTCCATCGTTTTTGCATTATCACCTGCACCTGGAACTTCTGTAACAAATACTTCTGCATATGATACGCTTGTTTCGAACTATGGCGATACCTATAGAGGAGAAATTCAGGTTGATAATCAAAATAACATTTATATTGTGAGTTCTACCCGATCATCTGATCTCCCAATGGTGAATGCAATTGATGGTACTTTAGGTGGGGTGCAGGATGCTGTTCTTGCTAAATTCAATTCAGGTCTTACAAATATTCTTTACAGTACTTATTTAGGAGGAAGTTTGATGGAATGCGGGAATGGACTTTTTGTTTTACCTAATCAGGAAGTTTTTGTTACCGGTGGCACTACCAGTAGCAATTTTCCGGGTACCACGGGTGGACAAGCAGCGTCATTTCAAGGCGGGAAATCGGATGGGTTTTTAAGCAAGATAAATGCAGCAGGCAATGCTATTCTTCAGTCAACCTATATTGGAACGGGTTCTTACGACAATTCATTCTGCGTTTCTTGTAATGTGGCCGGAGAACCTCATGTATTCGGACAATCACTCGGAAACATGCCAATTGTGGGCGCTCCCATTTACAGTGTTGCGAATACACACCAGTTCATTACAAAATACAATACAACCTTAACGACCAAAATTTTCTCTACAGTTTTCGGGAGCAATACATCCAGCTGCGATATCTCACCCTCTGCATTTGCCGTGGATGTTTGTGATGCCAGTATCTATTTATCCGGTTGGGGTGGAAATATCCTGACCCAGACGCCCATTTCCGGAATGCCGACAACCACCAATGCTATTTATCAAAACTCACCCAATGGATTCGATTTTTATTTGATGGCACTCGGTCCCAATGCAAATGTCTTGAAATTCGGATCTTATTATGGAGGAAATGTGAGTCAGGAACATGTGGATGGAGGTACTTCACGATTTGACAGAAGAGGAGTGATCTACCAGTCGGTATGTGCAGGATGTAACCAGGGACAGGATTTCCCTATTACGCCGGGTTCCTGGCCTTGTCCGGGGCAACAGAATTGTCCGACTCCAAATCCTTCCAATAATTGCAATAACGGTGTATTTAAGTTGGACTTCGAACAAAATACGGTTGCCACGATCAATCAAAATACATTAACAGGTTGCATGCCGCTGACCGTTAGTTTCACGAATGCTACACCCGGCACCGGATTCAAATGGTATTTCGGAAACGGACAAACTAATACGGTCAACACGAATCCGATCTTTACCTATACCAATGCCGGTACATTCACGGTTTCACTTGTTGTTTATGATAACACCAAATGTGTCACTAAAGACAGTGTAACAACCATAATCATTGTAAAGCCTGCACCAAATGCGGCATTCACCTTAAGTCTTGTGCCATGCACCAACACCGTTAATTTTGTAAACAATTCGACCGGTACATTAATTGCGAATCCATTCATCTGGAATTTAGGAGACGGCTCACCTACGCAAACGATCAACACTCCGGCGCCACATGTTTATACTACTACCGGAATCTTCACGGTTGCGCTGAATGCTATTGGTGTGAATGGATGTTCAGCAACAGCAGTGCAGACCGTTAGTATCTTTAATTTCAATCCACAAGTGAATGCAGCCAATACCTGTTCAGGGTCTGCGGTGAACTTATTGGCTTCTGGCGGTACTTCGTATACGTGGAGTCCGGCCGGAAGCGTGAGCAATCCAACGATTGCAGGGCCATCCGTCAATCCAAGCGTTACAACGATCTATACGGTGCAGATCGATAACAATTCACAAGGATATACATGCAGTAAGACACTGACAACTCAGGTAACTGTTTTCCCAAAACCAACGGCTTCCTTTGCTTATACCATGAATCCATGTGGGGGTGGCGTTAATTTTGTTGATGGTTCAGTGGCAAACATCACATCCTGGCAATGGTCGCTTACAGCGAATGCAACCAGTACAGTTCAGAACCCTTATTATTTCTATTCGAATGGAGGTACCCATACCGTATCACTCGTAGTAACGAACAGTGACGGTTGCAAGGATACGATGAAACAGGTCATCACTGTGGGAGTTCCTCCGCCACTTTCAGTCAATGGAAATTCCTTGATCTGTCTTGGCAGTAAAGCGCAATTGAGTGCAGGTGGGGGTATCAGTTACACTTGGACACCACCAGCAACCTTAAGTTCATCTACAATAGCTAACCCGATCGCATCGCCATCTGTCAATACGCAATACTCTGTAATCATTGCATCTTCAAGTTCCTGTACGTTTATGCTGGTAACAAACGTTGGCGTATCTGTACCTTCTACAATGCAAGTTGGGGCGAACGCGAATCCAACCTTCGTAATTGTGGGAAATACCACCACTTTGGTTTATACAGGTGCTCCTGGTTCAATCATCAATTGGTTGCCGGTTGGCAGCACAACACCTGCAGTTGGTTATACAGTTACAGCAGCTCCTGTAAAACCAACCACCTATACTGCAATTGTTTCCACGGGAGCTTGTATTGATAAGGCACAGGTTTTAGTGGAAGCTTATACAGAAGGATGCATTGAAAAAGATGTATTTGTACCGAATACTTTCACGCCTAATGGTGATGGTCAGAACGATGTTCTTTATGTTCGTGGATTGAAGGTAAACGAGGTTTATTTCGCAGTTTATAATCGTTGGGGAGAAATGGTATTTGAATCGAAGGATATGAGCAAGGGTTGGGATGGTATTTATAAGGGAAGGCCTGCAGATGTCGGGGTGTTTGGGTGGTACTTGAAAGTGAAGTGCTTTAACGGAGAAGAAACCTTTAGAAAAGGGAATGTGACACTGATTCGCTAATGTTTCTATAGGAATATTATATCCTTTTTGGCCAGCTCAAATCAAAATTAATTTTCCTGAATTCGTATAAATAACTACATTTGCAATCCCTAATCTTAAAAAATCAGGGTATACGGTAGGTATAGCTCAGTTGGTTAGAGCACCAGATTGTGGTTCTGGGGGTCGTGGGTTCGAATCCCATTACTTACCCCATAAAATGAAGCAACCCCACGAAAGTGGGGTTTTTTATTTTTGGAAGCGAGTTCAAAAGCTTGCTTATTTGAACGAGATTTTGAAAATAAAAAATACCTGTAAGGTTGCTTCATTTTATGGATTCACCTTCTCAGGATCGCTTTAGTCAATCCCATTACTTACCCAAAAGCTTCTGAGAAATCAGGAGCTTTTTTGTTTTATGTATTTTGTATATATCCTATATTCTGAAGGTCATTCCAGATTTTACATTGGCCAGACAAGTGATTTGTTAAGTCGGATCGAAAGACATAATAATGGTTTTGAAAAGTCAACGAAGCCATATTGTCCGTGGAAATTAGAATGTTTTATTAGAGCGTGAATGAACACGTATTTTATTTTACTTAAAAAGGCCCATTAATAGCAATTCCATTTTGATTTTAGAGATCGAATTGACATCATTTAACCTGATTCCGTTTTTTATTGAGCAGACTGAATTATCTTTACTTCATTATATTAAAGATAATTCAATGGCAAATACAGTTCTCCATAAAGCCAATACCCGAGGCAAAGCAGACCACGGCTGGCTCAAGAGTTTTCACACATTTAGTTTTGCAGGATATTATGATCCTGAAAGAATGCACTTTGGAGTATTGCGCGTTTTGAATGATGATCTGGTTGAAGCAGGAATGGGTTTCGGAACGCATCCACATGAGAACATGGAGATCATCAGTATTCCATTGGAAGGTGATCTGGAACACAAAGACAGCATGGGTAATTTGACTGTGATCAGGAACGGTGATATTCAGGTAATGAGTGCGGGAACCGGAATAGAGCACAGTGAATACAATAAAAATAAAGATCGACCAGTGAAGTTTCTTCAAATTTGGGTGTTCCCGGATAAGAAGAATGTGAAACCTCGTTACGATCAGATCAGTTTGAATAAAGCTGATAGAAAAAATAAATTTCAAAAAATACTTTCACCTTTCCCGGATGATGAAGGTGTGTGGATCCATCAGCAAGCCTGGTTTCATTTATCCGATCTTGAGAAGGGGAAAAGTTTGGATTATAATTTGAAAAAGAAGGGAAATGGGATTTATCTTTTTGTTCTGAATGGAGAACTGACAATTGACGGGCAAAATTTAACTACCAGAGATGGATTGGGTATATGGAATACAGTTAACGTAAATGTTTCTGCTGATTCTGACGCCGAGATCCTCATTATGGAAGTGCCGATGACGATCTAATTCCAGTGATAACAGGCCGTAACATTTTTGAATTCTTTCAAAATGTTCCAATGCTGCACATCCAACAGTTTCTGTAGCTTTTTATGTTTGTAAATGAATTTCTTTCTTTTGTGTTTTGTATGGGCAGTTCTTTTTCCCTTATGAAATGAACTACCTAACGAATTTCCTTTGCTTCTGAAGTTGAGTCCGGAAAAAGATATTCCTTGCTCTTGCTCACTCACCGGCAAGAATAGCTGTGGTAATGGCTGCATGTTGATCTCGTTGTTCTGAATGGAGATCTGCTGAAATGGATCTGCTTCCGATATTCCTTGTTCCTGAATATTTTTATTAGTGTTATTATTTCTATTGATCCGTTGTTGAACTGGATTTCTATTTATATTTTGCTGCAGCATGAAATTATTTCCAGTGTTTCCTTTGGAAGCATTAGCCAGCAAATTCTTGTATTCATCTTCTGCCTGTTTTTGAAGTTTATGACAGGGACAGTTTGGGTTGCGAGGATCATTTATCGGGAATTGTTCTCCATTTTGCGAATAATAATTGCTTCCGACAAATAGAAACAAAAAAAGAGTGAACTCTTTTTTGATCACGTTAAGTGTTTGAGTAATTCCCATATTTTTTCTTTTTTAAAGAAGAAGTGGAGTCATTATAACTCCACTTCTTATCATTTGTTTTAGCTATTAACTTTTTTTATGGTCACTTTATCTGTTGCGCTCCAGGTCTTGAATTCATTCGTGTAATATAAGTAGGCAGATGAAGCAGGGGCGTCGTACTGACCAGGCATTTCTGCTTTCAGGTCAAGATGGATCTCCTTCACTGCTTTTGGACCCATGCCACGGTAGTACACAGCAATGTTATTTCCTTTGATCTCATAATAATCAAATACATGTTTCTCCTGTAATTCTTTCAATTGCCAAGGTTGAGCGGTAAATCCTGCAGGTATACCAATGATGGCCATTGTACTTGGAACATCATGGTCTTTTTTGTTGGTAATGGTTGTAGTTAATCGTACTGTTTCTCCAACATTCGCCGTATTACTGGCTAGTTTTGTTTTTAGATCGATGGTACATTCTGCATCACTGTTTGGCAAGGAAGTATTCCAGTTGATGGCAACGGAATAAGGAAGTGGAGTTTTTACGCCAAGGTATTTTACTTTCATGGTATGTTTCCCTTCTCCGTTCACAAATTTCTCTAATCCATCCATTGTGATCGCACCTTTATCGCCGGCTTTGTAGGATTGTTCGGCTACTTTCTTATTGTCGATGTAGATTACAATGGTTCCATCTTCCGTTGTTTTCTTACTGTATTTTGCAAATTCAGTGAGCGCTTTCAGTGCCAGGATGGTTCCTTGCGTTGATGAGAATACACCCGATCCGCTTCTTGTACTGGTCAAGTATTGAATTGAGTTATTCAAAGCAGTTGCAGCTTTTGCAGGGGACTTTAGCATGGCCATAATGGATAGGGCAGTTGTTTCAATGGTCAATGAATTGCCTTGTGAATAAGTGATTGAATGTGAACTGCCGGTAAAGCTTCCGTCTTTCGCCTGCTTGTTGATCAATGCTGCTAAAGCTTCATCACCTTTTGCCTTGTTTTTCATTGAATAAGCTGCATTCGCCATCATCGCGAGTAGGTATGGGTCTTTTGTTTCCATTGCTTTTTTAAATGAGGTGTTGAACTCCTTCTCAATATCGGTGTATCCTGCTTCAGCCAACGCATAAACGATGTAGCCGTTTAGAATTTCTTCACTAATCCTTCCGAAATCGTGATAAGCATGTTGTTCTCTTTTAAATCCTCCGTTACCATCTTTTTTGCTGAGTAACCATTTTGCAGTACGATCCAGCATTGCTTGATCAATACTTTGTCCGGCTTTTTTCATGTCCATGAATTCCATGATACCGTAAGCAGTCAATCCTTCGTGAGCCGGATTGGCACCAAACCACTCGTAGCCTTTTTCTTTTGTCTCGAATGTTGTCAAACGTTTGTACCCCCTGTCTAATAGATCCGTTGCTCTGGCTAAAGTTTTATTGTCTTTGCTGTCTGTGTTCTTCATGTAATCCAGTACCATTGCGTTCGGATAAGCGGTGCAGGATGTTTGCTCAAAACAACCATAAGGTTCTTGCAAAATCCCTTCAACACCTTTCATGAGATCAGAAACTACATTCGGATAAGCATTGAAACTTGCTTTTAAAGATCCATTCACCAGCTTTTTGATCTCGAATTCATATTCCTTTTCTGTTTCCTGACCGGCAAATGATGTTTGAACGGGAAAACCTTTCGGAGCAATTTTTATCTTTTGTGTGAATGCATCTCCAAGTCCACATGCTTTGAATCCGATAGTAAATTCTCCGTACCCGATCTTATCCAATACTTTGTAATCAAGATAGATCGTTTTAGCGGCTCCAGGCATGATGGTTTGTACAGGATTTAGTTTTGCAATTTCCTTTAATCCATCGGGTGCCGTGATCGTGATCAATCCACCTAATGGACCATCTGTGTTGTTTTTCAAGGTCAATGGAATTGAAACGTAATCTTCTGTAGCCACTTCAACCGGAATTTTTGTGGTCATTGCAAATGGCAACTGTGAGAAGAAGTTCTTCTCTGTTCTGCCCACCAGTCCGTTATTTCCTATTCCTTCAACTGTTGTACGGAATGAAGTAATGTCATCTGATGCATAGAACTCAATTGTTTTCTTGCCTGAGTAACCCACTTCTACATTTGGATTCCAGTAAATGGTATTTCTGAAATCTGTTCTGTTCTCCACATTTTCTTCTTTATTGTATTTAGGTGCGTAAAATTGTCTTGCACGATAATATATATTTTGTGCTATTTGTTCTCCAGAACCTAGTTCACTTTCGTCATCTGCTATATTACGAAATCTTCTGTCTTCAATTTTTCCAGCAACAACAACTTTTGCATCATCTCTGTCCTTTAACTGTTCTTCTTTCTTTGCGATCTCTTTTCCTACTGCTTTTTTGGGTTCGGCTTTTTCTTGTTCGTTGAATTTTTGTTTGTCATTTCCCGGACCTTTTGCAACTTTCTTTAAATTGTTCTGACTCATTACTGCATCAAGTTGAGGCGCCATTTCCATAGCCATTTCCTCTCTTGCCATTGATGCCGGAATATCATTGGGATGAACAGCAGCTCTGCCGGCTCCGGCTTTCGAGTGACGCCAACCAATTTGCTGAGGCATTTCTTTGTACAGATAAAAGACCATATTTTGATTGTAATCGTACACTGTTTGTGTTTGGGCATAATAACCTTTCGCCTGACAGTTTAGATTCTGTGGCGAGGAAAGATCTAGGTATCTTAAACTGAATTTTCCATCAGCATCCGCTTTGTATTCTTTTCCGTTATTTGTTTTAATTGTAACGTCCTCAATTGCTTTTCCTGTATAAGCATCGAGTATATATCCTGCCACAATTGCCTTTTGAGCCGGATACATGATCTGTGGAAGTTCTTCCTCCATTACTTTTTCCCATGAAAATCTTCTCCATCCTGAGGTCATAAGTAAATAATCAAGAGCTTTATCTGCCTTAGCTTCTTTCGAGTTAAAGTAGAATGCAGGTTCTTCGATCTTACCGGTTACATCTTGCTGCAATAGCAATTGAGAAAGAATATTTCCCGATTTGTCATCTGCAAAAGAGAGGAATTGATCATTCACTACAGCCATGGAGAGATTAGCAGGTATAGGCATACCTCTTTCATCTTTCACATTCAAGGTCATTTTTACTTTTTCGCGTGGAAGGTATTTTTCTTTTTCAGTTTCAACATAAATATTCAATTGTCTGTTCTTGTTCACAAAAGCAAGACGTTCTGCTCTGGCTATTCCTTCAGAATCAAAAAGTGTGATCTGAGCAACGCCTGTTGGAAAATCAGAAGTTGGGAAGACGAATTTTGTAGAGCCCGGTTTTGCATCGATCAGAGTAGAGTAATAAACTTTACCTCTTACCTGAGCTACTACAGCTAAAGCTTCTTTTTCGGTGGAATTGATATTTACACTTACTTCTCCTTCTTTGGAGTTATCTACACTCATGTTATAACCTCTTTCCAAAGATTCAGGAAGAAGGAAAGTTTCTTTGATCCCTTCCGGTTTTGTGATCTTCACATGGTATTTTTCATTGGGTTGTGGATTGACCTTGAAGGCTCCCATACCTTGGTGATAACTGCTGAAAGTAGCAACACGACTTCCCTTTTCAGTTAGCACAACTCCTTCAATATCGGCCGGCTTTCCAAATTCGTTCAGTGCATTGAAAGCAACCGTGTTGTCAAGTCCCTGGATCATATCTCCACCTTCAGGAAACAGTGTGAGTTTTATTTTATTCAAGACAATAGGAATGGAACGAGAAATACTTTCTGTACTTCCGTTATAATCGATCATGATATTGAGAAGGCCATCATTGCTTTTTAATTCAGCAGGAAGCTGGAATTTGATGTATTGAATTCCATTTTCATCCGTTACATCACCTTTGTCAATGATCTTTGAACCATTCAAGCTCGCAATGAATTTTATTTTATGGTCGGCCAATGGCTTATTTTCATTTGTATTCAATTCAAGTTTTGCTATGACTTCATCACCTGCGCCAAATGCTTTTCTTTCAAAATCAAGTTTCATTTTTAAGGCAGGTAGAACAACGTCCTGTACCTGAATTTCTTTTTCAAAAACATTTTCTTCTCCACCTGCGCCGGATTCGTTTTTCATCCAATTTGTATAGGCGCGTATTTTGTATAATCCGCCAAGGGCCTCCTTATCTAGTGAAAAATCGCCGGCAGCCTTACCGTTTTTGGCGATCACGCTTATTTTCTTTTCAACTGTTCCTTTTGGATTGATCAATTCAAAGTGAACGATGTCACTGTTTTTTGAAGCTTTCAAGCTGATACCATCTCTTACATAGGCACTCACCCAAATGTCATCGCCGGGTTCATACATGGGTTTATCCATTTGCAGGTACAAACGTTCTTCCGGCAGATGTGTATTGTATGCACTTAATTTTTCTTTGATCGACCTGATCAGGTCATTCTCAACTAGTGATTGATAATAATCACTTGGGGTCACCCACGCAAGCAGTGAGGTTGCAGCAATTGCAATCGCAAAGAGGGAGGAGGTTTTTTTAGTTTTGCTAGTTTCCATGACGGTATATTTTTTAGGTTATAAGCTTGTTGTTTGAAATTAAGATGCAGAGTAGGACCGAATTCCATAAATCCGAGCTCAAAATCATGCTTATTGCCTGAAAATGCCCTAATTACAGGGCTTTCCGAGTCCTTTTTTATTCGTTCTAAAACAATTATCTTTGCATCTCAGACCTTAATAACTGTTTTATGAAAGATATTTTTGAAAAAATCAAGGCCAATCTTGGACCGATCGGTGAGCATGCGAAAGAATCACACGGGTATTTTACTTTCCCAAAATTGGATGGTGAGATCAATCCCCACATGGATTTTCGTGGTAAGAAATTATTGAACTGGAGCTTGAATAATTATTTGGGTCTTGCAAATCATCCGGAAGTAAGAAAAACAGATGCGGATGCAGCTGCGAAATACGGATTGGCATTGCCAATGGGGGCAAGGATGATGAGTGGAAATTCGGATTTCCATGAACAGTTAGAAAGAGAGTTATCTGCATTTGTTCAAAAAGATGATACAATACTCTGCAACTTCGGTTATCAGGCCATGGTTTCGGCGATTGATGCTATCGTGGATCGTCATGATGTCATTGTATATGATGCGGAAAGCCACGCTTGTATTTTGGACGGTGTTCGTCTGCATATGGGTAAACGTTATGTTTTCAAACACAACGATATTGATGATTGCGTAAAGCAACTGGAGCGTGCAAAGAAATTAGCGGAACAAACGGGAGGGGGGATCTTGGTGATCACTGAAGGTGTGTTTGGTATGCGTGGAGATCAGGGAAAATTAAAGGAGATCGTTGAATTGAAGAAACGTTATAATTTCCGTTTGTTCGTTGACGATGCACACGGTATAGGTACAATGGGAAATAAAGGTGGAGGAACTGGTGTAGAGCAAGGTTGTCAGGATGGAATTGATATTTATTTCGGAACATTTGCTAAATCATTTGCTTTGATCGGTGGATTCATCAGTTCAACTAAAGAGATCATCACCTTCTTAAGATACAACATGCGCAGTCAGATCTTTGCAAAGAGTTTGCCTATGCCATTGGTTGTCGGAGCTTTGAAACGTCTTGAATTAATGCGTAATCACCCTGAATACAGAGAAAAGTTATGGGAGATCACACGTGCATTACAAGGAGGATTGCAAAAAGCAGGATTCAATATCGGTGAAACGAATAGTCCTGTGACACCCGTTTATTTAAATGGATCTATTCCTGAAGCAACAAATATGGTGATCGATCTGCGTGAGAATTTCGGGATCTTTTGTTCAATGGTTGTTTATCCTGTGATACCTAAAGGCATGATCATTCTGCGTTTGATACCAACTGCTGTGCATACGCTAGAGGACGTAAAATATACAATTGAATGCTTTAGCAAAATAAAAGATAAATTGTACGGAGGCCTTTACAAAGCTGACAAGATCAAAGAAGGATTTTCTCAGGCATTATAGTAAATAAAAACCCCGACCATTTGGTCGGGGTTTTTTGTTAGCGCTTTTTGTAACTGAGTCGAATGTAAAAAGACTGATCTGTCTCCGGAAAATCAGCATTCAGTTTTATCTTTGAAAAATTCGACACTATAAGTGAATTGAAGTCTGAATCGTTTCCTGCGATCTCTTTCAGTTCAACACTTCCTTCTTCATTGATCCGAAAAGAAACATCTGCTATTGCATCACTTTCTTTCAAAGTGCTGAAATCCCAATTTAAGAATTCATTTTTCACTTCTGTTTGAATAAGATTGCGTACACATTCATCACTTCCTTTGATTTCTTTTGCGCTAAGGCTGAAACTAAGCACTGTGCTTGTTATCAGAAGCATTAATTTTGTTTTCATATTTATTTGATTTAGGTTAAACATTCTTATGTAAAGTTAGATGGCGAATAGAGAAGAACTGATACCCATTTTGGGTGATTGATAGAGGGGAAGATCAAAATCCCCCGGAATTCGTTAACCTGATGTGGGGGATAGAATTATTCGAATTGTTATGGAATGTTAAATGAAAATTCAATTAGTCAGAAACTAATGCACGGATCATTGTTTAATGATCCTACCGTCTTCCATCTCAATCACTCTTCCGGTTTTCCGTGCAAATTCATTGTCGTGTGTGACAATTAAAAGTGTTTGGTTGAATTCTTCTCGTAGTTGTCTGAATATTTCAAATACATTTTCACTGTTCTTTTTGTCCAGATTACCGGTTGGCTCATCACCCATGATGATCAAAGGATCGTTGATGAGTGCTCTGGCTATTGCTACTCTTTGTTTTTCTCCACCTGAGATCTGATTCGCACTTTTCAAAGCGATCTTTTCAATGTCCAGTTTCTTTAATCTTTCCATGGCTCTTGCTTCCACCTCGCCACGTGAAAATTTTCCCAGCTTCAATCCGGGTAACATCACATTTTCAAGAACTGAGAATTCATTCAATAAATAATGGAATTGAAATACAAATCCTATCTTTTCATTTCTGATGGCAGAAAGTTCTTTTTCTGTTTTGTTCGCGGTTGATTGTTCGTTAATAAGAAGCTCTCCTTCAAAATCAGTATCCATTGTAGAGAGAATGTAAAGCAATGTTGATTTACCGCAACCAGATTTCCCGATGACGGAAACAAACTCACCTTTGTTGATGCTGAAATTTATATTTTGCAAAACATCAATAGTGACAGGATCATGAAATTGTTTGCAGATATCTTTTGCCTCGAGTACTTTCATATTTCCTTATTTTCCTCTGATGATAACAACGGGATCTATTTTCCCTGCTTTTCGTGCCGGAAAAAAACCAGCGAAGTAAGTTGTGATCACGGAAAAAACGCCGGCGATCAGATAAAATATCAGACTGTAATTAATAGGATAGGTGGTGACAGATGGAATGGCCATGGCGTGAAAAGGGATCTGATCGATCCCATAAGACAAAAGTAAACCCAGGATCAAGCCCATTGCGCCACCTGAAACGCCAATGATCAATGCGATCAGAAGAAAAATGGACTTCACGTCTTTTCCTGAGAAACCGGTTGCTTTGAGAATAGCAATGGAATCCATCTTTTCAAAAATCATCATGTTGAGAATATTGTAGATCCCAAAACCGGCAACGACAAGTAATGTAATTCCAACTGCATAAGAAATGATGGAGCGCACGCTGCTGCCTGTTTCGAATTGGGCATTGGCAGTTTGAATATCTTCGGCATCTGTTTTGAATGTTTCAGCATATTCTTTTGATACGCCTGGTGCCAGATTCAGATCATACAATTTGACTTGTATATCTGTTATGTATTCATTCCCCTTTCCAAGTAATTTCTGTACAGTGCTGATAGACGCGAAGCTCTGCACTTTATCAAGATCAGCCAGACCGGATTGAAATTTTCCCACTGTTTTCAATGAAAATTGTTCTCCTTGTGAAGTGGTTACAACAACAACATCACCAATGTTCACCATAAGTTTTTGAGCAAGGCCTGTTCCAAGAATGATACTGTTTCCTATATTTTTCAAATCGTTGTATGAACCTTCAACCACATAATCCTGAAAATGGAAAAGATTGGCCTCGGCTTCAACATCTATTCCATTCATGTTACCGGTTATTTCGATGGCCCCATCATTAAAAAAGACTGGGGCCATTATTTTTGGGGCAACTCCAATCACTCTTTTGTCTTTTTTAATAGCCTTGATGATTGCAGCACTATTATAGATCTCTTTTCTGCTGTTACTTGAACGAATTGAATGAATAAAATTATAGTTTCCGTTTTCTTTTGATAGCTCAATAGGTTGAACTGAATTGGGTTTTATTTCCTTGAAAAGACGAACGTGAGGCGTTCTGTTGAGTATCAATCCATCCAGAAGGTCGTTGAGTCCGGTCATAAAACTTAGTAAGGTAATGAACATCATAATACTGAATGTAACACCAACGGCAGCAACAATCGTTTGTTTCAATCTTGCTTTCAGCAAGGAGATCGCTATTTTAAAGACCAGACTGTACATCTTTAAGGCTTGATGATCTTTTCGCCTGCACTAATGCCACTAAGGATCTCTACTTTGTTGTAGTCCATTAAGCCGGTTTTAACCCTTATCTTTTCTTTTTGTTCATTTATTACGAGAGAATCACCGATCAAGTAGTTCCTAGGAATCAGCAAGGCATTCTCTTTGCTCTGAATGATGATATTTGCCTCTGCCGTTAAGTTTGGATAAAGCACTTCCGGTTTCAGTATGAATTCTGCAGTAATTCTGAATGTTCTTGTTCTTTCATTCATGATGGGATCGATCTTACTCACTGTTGCTTCATATACTTTTCCCTTATAACTATCTAATGAGATCATCACTTTTTGTCCCGGCTTAACACGTGTGATGTCATACTCATCCACAAGTAACTGAATTTCAAAATCAGAAGCATCTCCTATCACAGCAATTGGACTTTGTGGACTTACCAACTCTCCTTTTTCCTTTAAAATGCTGTATACTCTTCCTTTGTACTTGCTTTTTAATATAAAATCTCCGGCTTGAGAATTGCTAATTTCTAGATTATTGAGAGCCTGCAATGCATTTGTTTCCAGTTGTTTTTTGGCATCATTCAAGCGATAAAGCGCTGCTCTGTAATTGGCCACCGAATTTTTAAAGGCTAATTCTCTTTGCTCCAATTCATTCTTTGTGCCGATCTGTTGCGACCACAAAGACTGTTGTCTTGCGAACATGGCAGAATCATTCTTCATTTTTGAGGCAGCGAATTCAATATTCACTTTTAGTTCATTCAGTTTATCTCCATTTGCATTGAATCCTGCCAGGTCGGCTGCCAGCTTTGCATTTGCTCTATTGAGATCCGATGAGATATTCTGAATACGAAGAATAGAATCATTCATGTTCACAGAGTCACCTTCCTGAACATAAATTTCCTGTAGAAGACCTGTAACAGTTGAATAAACCTGATATTGATTTCGACTTTTAACGATACCGGATGCATAGACTGACTCAGTGATCTTTTCGATCACAGGTGTTGTGCTTTCCGTTTTCTTTCCACACGAAGAAAAGAAATAAGCTGATAAGAGAAATAGAGAGAGTTTTTTCATGGTATGCAATAATGCACCCTCAAAATTAGAGAAAAGACCTAGTGGAATCATGATATTTGATAGTTATTCATATGGTTAGCGTTAAATTAGTACACTTTAACTTTTATATTGACTTGGGTTTTCTCCACCTTTAAGTCTTAAAAGATTAGTTTCTATGTAATTTTCATTACTCATCAAAGCTGTTTGTATTCTTTTGGCATAGTGAATAGAATCTAGTATTTCTCCTTGTTTCAGTTCAACAATTTTCTTTTGTTCCTCTACTACATTCTTCTGTTGTTCTATCAGCGTTTTTTGTTTTTGTGTGAGTTTATAGCGATTGTACATGAAGATTGAAAACAAAATGACCAGACAAAGTCCACCGGTTAAAGCGTATTGCTGATATTTTTTGTTTTTTATTTCGGCCGATTGCTTAGCGAGTTCAACATTTTTTATTTCTGTTTCCTTCACATGCATTACGCTGTCTGCTACTGCTTGTTTTTCATATTCATATCTTAATTGGGATTTGATATTGGCCTTTTTTGCATTTATGTTGTTCACGCTGTCTCTCATTTGAATAAATATTTCAAAATTGATCAACGCTTTTTGGTGCTCACCTGTAGTCTTGTATAATTTTGCCAGACCTTTTGCTGCATTCCGGATCTTTCCGGGATATCCAAGTTTTTTACTCAGCTCCATACTTTCATTTAAGTATTTATCTGCTTTAGAATAATTTTTCTGTTTCAAATACGTCAGTCCAAGATTGGTAAGTATATTGGCTGAAGCATCCATATCATTAAGCGAAGTCAAGACCGTAAGACATTTATTATAGTAATCGATTGATTTTGGAAGATCGTTACGATTACCAAAGAAGGTTCCAAGATTGTTGTAAGCAGCTGCCATTCCTGCTTTATTGCCTATTGATTCATCCAAACGCAAGCTTTTTTCATAATACTCGAGAGCTTCTTTTATTTTTTTTTGATTTTCGTAAATATGACCAATGTTTCCCATAGTAGCAGATGCCCCGATCTTGTCCTGACTTTCTTCAGCTAGTTTAAGACTTTTAAAATAGTACTCAAGGCCTTTCTCATATTCGCCAAGATTCAGATTGATTGTTCCCAGATTGTTCAAGGTAACGGAAGAGCCTACTTTATCACCTGTTTTCTCCTGAATTACTAGAGCTTGGCTATATGCGTCAAGAGCTTTATTAATATCACCAAGTAAAAGAAACGAGTTGCCTAAGTAGTTCAAAGAAGTTGTGATTCCTTTTTTATTATCCAGTTCTTTGAATATAGCAAGACTTTTTTTGTAGAAGGTCATGGCTTGTGATAGCTCACCTTTATCTTTATGCATTCCGGCAATTCCGTTCAATGAATTGGCATATTCAGAACGGTCTTCGCTTTCTTCATGCATTTTAAGCACCTTGTTAAAATAGAAAATAGAACTATCCATTGAGCCCTGCACTCGGTATGCAGTAGCAATGCAGTTGTAAATATGGGCAATTATCTTTTTATCGTTGATCTGTATACCTAATGTGATGCTTTTTCGATAGTAGTTTAGAGCATTATACATGTTGCCATTGTTTACTTCACTGGTTCCAATATTCATGAAGGCATAGGAAAGATACTTAGTAAAGGTTTTGTGTAGTGGGCTTGATTTGGTGATTGTAAGAAGGTTCTTTTCTGCAATCAATAGACTTTGTTTATTGTACTCTTGCCATTCACCCTCAGGTGCATTTTCAGCTAATTGAGACAAGATATAGCATTTACTTGTGTCGTTTGGTGCTTGAAGTAAGGTTTTCTTTAACGAATCAACGAGTTCTGTTTGTGCAACCAAGGAAGATGTTAAGTAAATGAAAAGTATACTTAAGATGATTCTTGCGAAATATTTCAGGGATGAATTCAGTTATATAAAGATATTGGTTTTTATTCATCACAGAAGGCCTTGGCTTTGAAGAAACACTGTTATTAATCTTTCGGCGGTGGCCAGATTAGCTACGCTGATCTTGGTATTAAGGTGCCGAATATCAAAAGCCTTTATTTTTGCTGTCGAAAAAGTTCTTTTTTGTTGAGTCGAATCCAAATAGTAAGCTCTTTGTCTTCTACTAAACAAAAAAGCCCTTCACTTCGTGAAAGGCTTTTGCTATTCGTCGGGGTGGCCAGATTCGAACTGACGACCTCCACATCCCAAATGTGGCGCGATACCGGGCTACGCTACACCCCGAAGAGCTTTTTTGTTTTAGTCATCGTGGCGCGATCCGCCCCGATAGCTATCGGGGTGCGCTACACCCCGTACTTCTCAAAATTGAGATTGCAAATATACATTTTTTTGATGTTTTCACAATATTTTAATAATTCTAGTCCCCACTTTCCTCTCAAAACGCTATAATCTCGTAACTTTACCTCAATTATGCAGGAACAGATCCTCATCCTCGATTTCGGTTCGCAATATACACAGCTAATAGCACGCCGACTTCGCGAAATAAACGTTTATTGCGAAATCCACCCTTTTAATAAGATCCCTGTGCTCAATAACAGCATAAAAGGAGTCATATTATCCGGCAGTCCCCACAGTGTAAGAGAAGAAAATCCACCAAAACCGGATATTTCTAATATCAAAGGCAAGATCCCTTTATTGGGAGTTTGTTATGGTGCTCAGTTTTTAGCCCATTTTTATGGTGGAGAAGTTGGAAAATCGAATACAAGGGAATATGGCCGGGCCCATCTCGAAATAAAGGATCAAAAAGACAGATTATTCTCTACTATCCCAGAGGAATCCCAAGTATGGATGAGTCATGCCGACACTATCCTTAGAATTCCCGACAATTATAAGATCACAGCCAGTACACATGATGTGAAGGTTGCCGGATATAAAATAGAAGGGGAAGAGACCTATGGAATTCAATTTCATCCGGAAGTGTATCATACAACCGATGGAACAGCTATGCTCCGTAACTTTGTATTCGATATTTGTGGTTGCAAAGGTGATTGGACTCCTGCTGCATTTGCCGAAACAACTGTAAATGATCTTAAAAAACAACTCGGAACTGATAAAGTGATCCTTGGCTTGAGTGGAGGAGTTGATAGCAGTGTGGCAGCTATGTTGCTTCATAAAGCGATTGGAAAGAATTTGCATTGCATATTTGTTGATAATGGATTACTTCGTAAGGATGAATTTGAAAGTGTTCTCGACTCATATAAACACATGGGTCTTAATGTTAAGGGCGTAAATGCAAAACAAAAATTTTACGATGCTTTAAAAGGTGAGAGTGATCCGGAGAGAAAAAGAAAGGCGATCGGAAAAGTTTTTATAGATGTTTTTGACGAAGAGTCAAAGATCGATAAGGATGCGAAATGGCTGGGACAAGGAACCATCTATCCGGATGTGATCGAAAGCATGAGCGTGAAGGGTCCGTCAGCTACAATCAAGTCCCACCACAATGTGGGTGGATTACCGGATTACATGAAACTGAAAGTTGTTGAGCCACTTCGCAGCTTGTTCAAAGATGAAGTAAGAAGAGTAGGACATCAATTAGGGCTTGATCAGAATTTATTGCAACGTCATCCTTTTCCCGGACCGGGACTTGCTATTCGCATTTTAGGAGATATCACAGAACACAAAGTAAAGATATTGCAAGAGGTGGATGCAATTTTTATAAATGGTCTGAAAGAAAATGGACTCTATAACCAGGTGTGGCAGGCAGGGGCTATCTTGTTACCTGTTCAAAGCGTTGGCGTGATGGGTGATGAAAGAACCTACGAAAATGTAGTGGCCTTAAGAGCAGTTAGCAGTACAGATGGAATGACCGCAGACTGGTGTCATCTGCCTTACGAATTTCTTGCCAAGATCAGTAACGAGATCATCAATAAAGTAAAAGGAGTGAACAGGGTTGTGTATGACATCAGTTCAAAACCTCCGGCCACCATTGAGTGGGAATAATTTTTCATTAAGCATTTGTCAATTTCTGTCAGAAATATTTTTGTGATCCTTTTCCTGTTTTCAGGAATGATGCTCTTTTCTCAGTCCAAATCCACAGTGATCCAAAAGATCAATGGATCTGATTTTTATATTCACAAAATTGAGAAAGGGCAAAGTTTGTATTCTATCTCCAAATTGTATGATGTTAGTCTGGATGAGATCTATAACCAGAATCCGGAAGCGAAGACGGGAACAAAGTCGGGACAGGAAATTAAAATTCCAGTAAAGAACAAAGCGCAAACAGTTAACACGCCAACTGTTCAGGCGAAGACAAATACAATTACTTCAACTGGACAATCACCAATTGACACGAATCAATACATTGTCTATAAAGTGGGAGCGAAAGAAACTTTGTATGCCATCACCAAGAAACTGAATATCACGGAAGCGGAATTGAAACTCTATAATCCTTCTTTGCTTACACAAGGACTGAAGGAAGGACAACAACTCATCGTTGGAGAGAAAAAGAAGAGTCCTGCGAATCATGTTAGCACTGCTACATTAAGTCCTACTATAAAAGATTCCATCAGCAACAGAGTGATCAATATGCCTAAAAAACAGGCGTATAAACTCGCATTGATACTTCCCTTTCGTTTCGAAGAATCCGTGAATCTGGATATACCTTTAATGGTCAAGAATAAGACGAATTTTCCAGCCATTCCTGCTTTGGCATTGGATTTTTATCTGGGTTTCAAGAGAGCGGTTGATTCACTTAGCACAGGAGATTTTTCCGTGAACATTGATCTGTATGATATAGATGATAAAGATTCCACCAAACTCGCACAGACTGTAAAAGATCCTAAATTCAAACAAACAGATCTTATTTTCGGACCACTGCATGCTTATGGCTTCAAGCCAATGGCGCAAATGGCAAAAGACCTTGGAATTCCAATTGTATCACCGGTTACTCAACAGAACAAGATCCTTTTCAACAACGTGTATGTTTCTAAAACGAATCCTTCTCAATTCACTTTGCTGGAAGGTTTAGCTGATTACTGCATTGATTCACTTATCCGATCAAACGAAAATATTATTTTGGCCATGCCTTCTGTTAAAGATCCTAAGGAAGATAATTTCGCAAAGGCATTTAAGAAATATTACAATGACAGGCAAAAGGCTCTTGGAAAGACGGCAAAAGATACGATCACGGTTGTTAAGGGATTAGAAGGCGTGAAAAGAGTGTATAAGCAGGATGTGAAAAATGTGGTAGTGATACTAAGTACAAATCAGGTTTTTCTATCTGATTTCACTACGCAGCTGGCCGTCTATGCAGCTAAAAAGGATGTTGTTCTCTGTGGATGGCAAAGCGTGACCGCATTGGATAATATTGATCAGGAATACCTCAATCAATTGCATTATACGTTTCCTTGCCAATACAATCTAACCAATACTTCAGCGTATGCAGGAGTGATTGAAAGTTACAGGTCCTCGCAAAGCTCCTATCCGGGAGAGTATTTTTTCATTGGATTTGATATTGCTCACTATTACCTTAAATTATTGAAGGAACAGGGCCCCGGTTTTGTTATTCAACTTGATAAATTCCCACAGGAAACAAATTATACGCGATTCAACTTTGTTCGCCCTGATGCCAATACAGGATTTGATAACAGAGGAACATTTATTTTTACTTACCAGGACTATAGTCTCCGCAAAACCGGATGGAAATAAATAGGGAGAGCATTTCTCAATGGCTCATGTCACTTCAGGATAATATTTGTTCGTCGCTTGAAAAAGCCGACGGTAAAGGATCATTTCAGGAAGATCTATGGAAAAGAGAAGAGGGTGGTGGTGGAAGAACCAGGATCATGAAAGAGGGCGCTGTCATTGAAAAAGGAGGAGTGCTTTATAGTGCTGTACATGGAGACGCTCCGGATTTTCTGTTCAAGGAAAAGGATCATACAGTAAAAAGTGATCAGGAGAAGAAGCCGCAGTTTTATGCAACCGGTGTTTCGATCGTGATCCATCCAAGCAATCCAATGGTCCCTATCATTCACATGAACGTTCGCTATTTTGAAATGACAGGAGGAGTGAAATGGCTGGGTGGTGGTATCGATCTTACTCCTCATTATATAAATGATGATGATGCAAAATATTTTCATTCACAGCTAAAAACTGTTTGTGATAAGCATCACAAAGAATATTACGCTAGACACAAAAAGTGGGCAGATGATTATTTCTTCATTCAGCATCGCAATGAAACAAGGGGCATTGGCGGGATCTTCTTTGATCGTTTGAACGAAGATGCTGAAATGAGTTTTGAAAAGAACCTGAATTATTGGAAAGATGTAGGTTCCTTGTTTGCCTCCGTGTATTCCGAATTGATACAACGAAATAAGAACAGATCCTTCACCGAAAAAAATAAGAACTGGCAATTGCTCAGAAGGGGAAGATATGTGGAATTCAACCTCGTTTACGATAAGGGAACAAAATTCGGACTCGAATCCAATGGAAGGGTGGAATCTATTTTAATGAGTTTGCCTAAAATGGCCGGATGGGAATATGATTTTAAGACCGAAGCCGGTTCACCGGAAGAGAAGACACTTTCTTTGCTTAAAAAGGGAATTGACTGGATATAATTTATAAGCAATAATTTACTCCTTACAATTAACAAGTTTAATCGTTTTCTTTGAGCTTGAACTGAAAACATCAAGAAAATATATGCCAGATTGGATATTGTTGAGTTTTATTTCATATTTGTTTTCAGACATGTATTCAAATGTTAAAGGGATTTCATTTCCTAATAAATCCGTCATTTTTAAATGAGTGAGCTCATTAAAAGTGTGTAAGTAAAGTGTATTTACGAAAGGGTTTGGAAATACCTTATTAACAATTAGTTTTTGATTTTCATTTATGCCAATAGGCATTCCATAACAAAAATTTACTGGATTAATTCCTATGTTAGGAGAGTACATTGTGTTACCAGCATTGATGCAAGGTGATCCGCCTGTTAAGTAAGGTTGTTGACCATTTAGATACAAAGGATCCATAGATATATTATAGTAGGAATCGACTGGGTCACCGTTAGAATTAGTGCTTACAATTTGTCCAATTCCTAAAATCTGAATGTTTATATAATTTCCATTTGTATTATTCCATGTGTTGTTATAAGAAACAGATGAAGGAGTAGTTGAGCAAGTAGGTGGACAATCAGGTGTGTGTTGAATTACACCATTTATATTATTAATAATTATATTATTAATAATTTTAGGAGAAGAATGAAATCCATTTATGTCTATGGCCACCGTGTTATTATAAATTGTATTATTAATTATATTTGGTCTTGGTGTTGGTGTAATATTGTCGCCAACATTTACTCCAAACTTACAATCATGTATAATATTATTAAATATTAATGATGAATCAAAGGCGCCACAATCAATGCCGTAACCACGGGAAGGATCAGAAATATTATAAACTACATTGTTTCTTATAGTTCCTTTGCTAAAAGTTCTGATACCTCTGCCTTTTCCATTATAAATAGTATTACATTCTAATATTGGAGCTGATTGATATAGTTGAATTCCTATGGAATAAAACTGAGAATTAAAATCATAAATACTATTATTGGTAACTAATGATGAAGAGAAATCTAAATCAATCCCCGCTAAATCAAATCTTGAAATATTGTTGAATGAAATTTCAGGGCTACAACTTTTGACGGAGATACCTTTATAAGCATATTCAATGTCACAATATTTTATTTCAGAGGAATTATTTAATAGAAGTATTCCACTCCAGTTTCCTGAAATTTGAGGTATAATATTAGATGTAAATAGAATCCTATTGAATTGATTTCCTACTGCTTTTAAAGTGCCATTAGAAGTTAAAGTATAATTACCATTGAATTTGATAGAAGTTCCTGGACTTATCACTAATGTGTTCCCATTAGGTATAGATATATTTCCGTCTATTAGGTAGATGTTTGTATTTGTCCATGTGCCTGATACGGTTCCTGTAGGAACAACAATGATATTTCCTGGATTGAGACTTGCTGTAGACAATACTAATGTATTAGTAAGAATAACAGGCTGATTACTATTGTAATAAAATGTTTGGTAACCTGATTTTGAAAATTCAATATTATAACTTCCGCCAATAATATTAATCGAATAATTACCAGTTGCGTTAGTATATACTGAATCTGATACAGCTGTGCCCGGATTCGCCTTAAATTTCACTTTAATTCCAGAATGATTGATTTGTGATGCTAGCATGGCGATTCCGTTTAATTGGCAATGTAAAGTATAATTAAGAAAGCAAAAAAAATAAAAAAGAAATTTGATCGAATTCATAAAAAAGTTTGTAATGCCAATTTACAAAAAAACATCAAGATTAAACTGGCTAATTAAGTTTTTTTAATTTGTAATAAAATAAAAGTAACCAATTTAGCTTCGAATCCAACGGTAGAATAGAATCTATTTTAATGAGTTTGCCTAAAATGGCAGGATGGGAGTATGATTTTAAAACAGAAGCCGGTTCACTCGAAGAGAAAACACTTTCTCTACTTAAAAAAGGAATTAACTGGGTTTAAAAGTAATTTTTTTTCTGAACCAACTCGTCCTTCATCACTCGTCCTTCGTCATTTTCAATCGTACTTCGTAACTCGTCAATCGTACTTACCTTATCCTTTTTTGAATCGATAGACAACAAAGAGCATAAAGAGAACGGGTAGCGAACTGAAAACCATTCCCAAATACCCTTTCGGGTAAGTTTCTTCTTCGTAATAATACTTCTGATTCAGGAAAATATTGATCCCTGAAAGGATGAATCCCGCAATGGAAAGGCTAATGCCGAAGAAAAGATTCTGGATCTTGAAGATGCAGATGCTGGCGCAGATGCCGACCGCAATTGCAAGATAACCGAGGGTGTAATAAACGATGCGCTGATTCATTATTCAACAAAATAATTCATGATGCGACGTCGGAGTTTGCTGGAATAGGTTTGGTACTGCCAGTCACTGTGATTATTTGTTGCGTTAATGCATTTTCCAAATTGCTTTACGCGGTATTTCATTTCTTCGGTGAGCAGGTTAAATAATTCAAACGCCTCATCAAAGTCAGATGCATTGTCCTTGATCCTGGCGAAGTGATCTTCCAGACTTTCGTCGAGTACCACTTGAGGTTTATGACCTTTGCGTAATGCCATCAGATAGCGATCGCGAACAATGAATGCTTCGGCACTGGAGTTAAGAAAACGTTCTTTGATCTCAGCCGGCATCTCGTAATCATTCTCCAATTCATAATCCCACTCATCTTTGTACCTGTGCTCGAGGTACAAATGTGGAGCCACGAAAACATGTTTCCAGTCAATAGGGTATTGCCATAAATTAAAACGACGCGAATTATTTCCCAGATCAATTATCTTGAACTGCTTTTTATTTGGTAACACCCGGCTTCCTCTTCCTATCATCTGATGGTAAAGAGTCAGAGATTTTGTAGCACGGTTCAGCATGATCGTCTCCACTTCCGGCTCATCAAATCCTGTTGTTAGAATACTCACGGAAGTAAGAATTCCATTCTTGGTATTTCTGAACCACTCTAGGGTTTCCGCTCTGTCCTTATCTGAAAAAGTACTGTCGAGATGACGAACGGGAAGACCTTTTTTCTTGAATGTTTCATAAACAGCAATGCTGGTTAAAATCCCCGCATTAAAGATCAAGGTCTTTGTTCCTTTGGCAACTTCTTCATAAGCTTCCAGTAATTTACCCTGCATGATAGCTTGCGTGTAAAGCATCTCATGTGATCCAACAGTGAATTCACCATTGTTTCCAACGCGAAGTGTACTCAGATTAACATCAAAACTATATGTATTTCCTTCACACAAATAGCCTGCCTCGATCAGGGAGGAAATGCTTTCCCCTACAATGAGATCACTATAGGTTTGATACAAGGGAAGTTTTTTATTGGAGCTTAAGGGAGTTGCCGTTACTCCCAGAATATTCACATCCTGAAAATAATGAAAGATCTTGCGAAATGAATTGTTGTGTGCCTCATCTACGACAACTAACCCAATGTCTTCAAGGAACTGATCGTTTTCCTGCAGACGATTATTCAGTGTTTCTACAAGTGCAGTGAAAC
>Ga0268298_10001470_pt1 | contig 27806 bp, 21 predicted proteins | sample WWTPWeurt_MetaG_FD_194462 | JGI IMG/M metagenome (GOLD analysis project Ga0268298, IMG submission 194462) | Activated sludge microbial communities from WWTP in Nijmegen, Gelderland, Netherland - WWTP Weurt | ecosystem: Engineered > WWTP > Aerobic digester > Activated sludge | place... | reverse complement strand
GAGGACGAGCTGGCCTTCCTGGCCCGCACCTTCAACGCCATGACCCGCGACCTCAAGACCAACCAGGCGGCCATCGAGGCCCAGGCCAGCCGCCTGGAGCAGCAGCGGGCCTACCTGGACCAGCTGCTGGCGGCCCTGCCCGTGGGCGTCATGAGCTGGCGGGCCGACGGCGAGCTGCGCACCTTCAACGCCGCCGCCCGCGCCTGGCTGGGCCTGGAGGAGTTCGATCCCACCGAAGCCCGCTGGGAGACCGTGGAGTCCCTGCCGCGCCTGGGCCGCCTGCCGGAGTTGCTGGCGGCCGTGCGCGCGTCCAAGCGCGGCGTGCAGGAGGAGTTCCGCATGGGTGGCGAGGGCGAGGGCCGCCCCGTGCGCGCCATCCTCGAACCGCTGCAGGGCGGGGGCGTGCTGGCGGTGCTGGAGGACCTGTCCCTGCTGGCCCAGGCGGAGAAGCGCGCCGCCTGGCAGGAGGTGGCCCGGCGCATGGCCCACGAGGTGAAGAACCCGCTGACGCCCATCCAGCTGACCGCCCAGCGGCTCCTCCGCAAGAACCGGGAGGGCCGGCTGGATGCCGCCGCCGTGCAGGAGGGCGCCGAGACCATCCTGGCCGAGGTGGCCAGCCTCTCGCGCCTGGTGGACAGCTTCAGCCGCTTCGCCCGCCTGCCGGTGCCCCAGTTCTCCCCCTGCGATCCCGCCGAGCTGCTGCGGCAGGTGGCCGCCCTCTACGGACCCAACCACCCCGACATCCGGTGGGAGCTGGCGCTGCCCGATGAGCCGGTCTCCGCCCTGTGGGATGGCGACATGGTGAAGCGGGCCCTCATCAACTTCGTGGACAACGCCGTCGCCGCGGTGGAGGGCCGGGGCGGGATCCAGCTATCGCTGGCGGTGGAGGGCCAGTCGCTGCGCTTCGACGTGGCCGATGACGGCACCGGGGTGCCAGAGACCGACCGGGAGCGGCTCTTCGAGCCCTACTTCTCCACCAAGCGCAAGGGCACGGGCCTGGGCCTGGCCATCGTGCGGCGCATCGCGCAGGATCACGGCGGCGACGCCCGCTACCAGCCCCTGACGCCGGGCAGCCGGTTCAGCCTCATCCTGCCGAAAGCCGGCAAGGGCTGATCAAGCCCGCCGGCGCCTCCGCAACCACAGCCCCAGCGGCCCGAGCACCAGCCAGGCCAGCAGCACGAGCTTGAAGAGGGGGGACATGGGCGCTCCGAGGGGCTCCGGCGCCCCACACCAGCCTCTCACGGCGGCGCGTATGCTGGCCCCATGGAGAACGGCGTGGAAGGGAAGGGCCTCTGCCTCATCGCGGGCTGCGGGTACACCGGGGCGCGACTGGCGCGGCGCCTGCTCCGCGTCGGCCAGGTGCTGGCGCTGGTGCGGGGGCCGGCCTCCGCGGCGGCCCTGCTCGCCCAGGGCATTCCGGCGGTCGCGGTGGACCTCGATGCGGATGTTTCTCCCCCGACGCTGCCGCCGGACCTCGGCGCCGTGGTCTACCTGGCCCCTCCAGCGGCTGTGGGAACGGAGGATCTCCGGCTTGCCCGGTTCCTCCAGGCCCTGGGCCCGGCCCGCCCGGAGGTGTTCGTGTACCTCAGCACCACGGGCGTGTACGGAGACACGGGGGGGGCCGCCGTGGACGAGGCCAGCCCCGCGGCGCCGCGGGAGGACCGCTCGAAGCAGCGCCGGGATGCGGAATGCCAGGTCGACGCCTGGTGCGGGGCGCGGGGCGTCCGGCCCGTGATCCTGCGCGTGCCCGCCATCTATGGCCCCCACCGCCTGCCCCTGGACCGGCTGCAGCGGGGGGAGCCCGTGCTGCGCGAAGTGGACTCGGGGCCCGGCAACCGCATCCACGTGGATGACCTGGTGGCGGCCTGCGCGGTGACCCTGGGGCGGCCCGTGTCCGGTGTCTTCAACCTGACGGACGGGGTGCCGGAAAGCATGGCCGAGTTCACCTCCCGGGTGGCGGCTCTGGCGGATCTGCCCGCGCCGCGACGGGTCTCCTGGGCGGAGGCGCAGACCCTGCTGAGCCCCAGCCTCCTGGCCTTCCTGCGGGAGTCCCGACTCGTCACGAGCCGCCGAATGCTGGAGCTGGGCTGGACGCCGACCTACGGGAACCCCGACGACGGCATCCGCGCCAGCCTGGGGGAGATGGGCTGGGCGGGGCCTAGTAGCGCAGGACGCTGAAGACCGGCAGGCCCTCGACCTTCTCGCGCCCCGGCAGGGAGGTCAGCTCGATGAAGACGGTCAGCGCCAGGGGCTGGGCCCCGGTGCGCTGGATCAGGCGCTGGGCGGCGGCGGCGGTGCCACCGGTGGCCATGACGTCGTCCACGATGAGCACGCGGTCCCCGGCCTTGAAGGCATCCACGTGGATCTCCAGGGCATCGGTGCCGTACTCCAGGCCGTAGCCCTCCTTGAAGGTCGCCATGGGCAGCTTGCCGGGCTTGCGGGCCGGCACGAAACCGACGCCCAGCTTCTGGGCCAGGGCGCTACCGAAGATGAAGCCGCGGGACTCCAGGCCCAGCACGTGGGTGGGCTGGAGGGCGAGCACCGGCTGGGCCATGGCCGCCACGGCCTCGCCGAAGGCCTCGGCGCTGGCCAGCAGGGGCGTGATGTCGCGGAAGAGGATCCCCGCTTTCGGGAAGTCCGGGACATCGCGGACGAAGGAGCTGAGGGGCGTGGTGGTGGGCATGGCTACCTGCGGATCTCGAAAGGAAAGGGTAGGGAGGATCGCATATCCGGGGCCTCCCAGTCCAGTCGGGAGACGTGACCGAAGGCCGGGCCCCGGGCCAGCCGCAGCCGGAAAGACTCGAGCGCGGTCTCGCTTCCTTCCGCCTCGCCGCCCACGGTGCCATCCGCCTCGTTGCGCACCCAGCCCGCCAACCCGAGCGCCTGGGCTTCGCGCTGGGCGAAGCGGCGGTAGCCCACTCCCTGGACCTCCCCGTGGACGCGGAAGGCGATGGGCATGGCGCTACCGGTTGAAGGCCGCGTCGAAGTCGGCCTGGCGCGACAGGGTCTCGGGGCAGCCCAGGTCGAGGCGCAGGGGTGTCACGCTGGCGAAGCCGTGGAAGACCGCCTCGGCATCGCTGCCCGGGGCCTTGGCGTAGGTGGGACCGGCGTCGCCGCCGATCCAGAAGTAGGGCGTGCTGCGGGGATCGACGCGGCGCTCCACCAGGTCGTGGTAGGCGCGGCTGTCCTGGCCCGTGAGGTGGAAGCCCTTGGGCTCGCCCTTGGGGAAGTTCACGTTCCAGATGCGGTTGGCGGGCAGCTCCATGGCCTCCCAGCGCTCCAGGAAGCGGCCGATCCAGGGCTCGGCGAGGTCGAGCGAGCCCCCGGGATGGATGGAGAAGGCCGCGGCCCGCGCGCCCTGGAGGCGGCCCTCGAAGGCGGCGCCCACGGTGCCGGAGTAGAAGACATCCTCGCCCAGGTTGAAGCCGTGGTTGATGCCCGACAGCACCCAGTCGGGCTTGCGGCCCAGCACCTCGCAGACACCCAGCAGCACGCAGTCCACGGGGGTGCCGTCGCAGGCGAAGCGGTCTGGGCCCACTTCGTTCAGGCGCAGGATGTTGTGCAGGCTCAGGGCCGAGGAGATGGCCGAGCGGTTGCGGTCGGGAGCCACGGTGACCACCTTGCCGAAGGGCGCGGCGGCCCGGGCCAGGGCCGCGATGCCGGGGGCCCAGAGGCCATCGTCGTTGGTGAGCAGGATCAGGCGTTCGGGCATGCCCCAGTCTACCCCGTGGGTAAGGACCGCCTTCGGTGTCAGGATGGAATTCACCTCCTGGTTCCATGGACGCCGACCTCCCGATGCCCTCCGCCCTGCCCATCCCCCTCGGGGAGGAGGCCGTCCCCTCCAGCCGCGCCGCGATCCTGGCCCGGCTTCGTGAAAGGATCGTGGCCTTCGCGGCATCCCGGTATGCAGGCGCCCATGCGGAGGACCTGGCGCAGGAGGTGCTGATGCTGCTCCACGAGAAGTACGGCCACCTGGACCGGATCGAGGACCTGCTGCCCCTGGCCTTCCAGATCCTGCGCTTCAAGCTGGCGGCCCACCGCCGCAAGGCCGCCCGGCGGGGCGAGTACGACGCCGTGGACGTGGACGTCTTCCCGCCGATTTCGGATGCGCCGGACCCGGCCACGGTGCTGGAGCGCAAAGAGCTGCTGGCGAAGCTCATGGGCGGCATCGCCCGCATGGGCGAGCGCTGCCGCGAGCTGTTCCGCCTCAAGCTGCAGGGGCGCGGCTTCCCCGAGATCCAGGGGCTCCTGGGCGCCACCACCCTGAACACCGTCTACACCTGGGACCACCGCTGCCGGAAGCAGCTGCTGGAAACGCTGGGCGGCAGCTGGCAGGCCGCCACAGGAGGGGCGCCATGACGCGGATCGCCCCCGAAAAGCTCCTGGGCGGCCATGCCACCGGCACCCTCAGCGAGGCCGAGCGCACGGCGCTCTTCGCCGCGGCCCTGGATCGCCAGGAGCTCTTCGACGCCCTGATGGACGAGGAGGCCCTGCGCGAGCTGCTGGCCGATCCCGCGGCCAAGGCCCAGTTGCTGGCGGCCCTCGAACCTGCCGCCGCGCCGAAGGTGGTGCCCTTCTGGCGCCGCACGGGCGTGCTGGGCGCCGCGGCCAGCCTGCTGGTGGCCTCCCTGGCAGGCATCGCCTACCTGCGCAGCCCCGACCAGGCGGCTCCAGCCCTGCGCCAGGAGGCGGACAAGGTCCCCGCCGCCAAGGTCGTTGAGGCACCGCCCGCAGCGCAGGCCCCCCCGTCAGCCCCGCCCAACCGGGCTCCCATGGCGAAGGCCAAGGAGGCCCCGGCCCCCGCCCTGGCTGGAACGCCGGCGGCGCCCCCGCCTCCAGAACCCCAGCGGGTCAGAACCTCCGCTGGCGGAGCAGCCCTGGCCGCGGATGCCTCTCGAGAGAAGGCCGCCGAATTCCGCCGGGCGGAGGCCCGGGACAACCTGACGAAGAAGGCCGAGGCGCCGAAGCCTGCTGCCGCGGTGGTGGAGGTGGTGGCCTCGGTGGCTCCGGCTCCCACAGCCAAGGCATCCCAGCGGGACCAGCCGGCCCAGGAGATCGCGGCCCTCTCGCCCGGGGTGGTTGGCGGCGTCGTGGGTGGTGTGGCCCCGCCCCCGCGCCGAGTGGAATGGAAGGCGGCCGAGGGATTCAAGCCCACTTGGACCCTGGAATCCCGACCCGCGGGTGTCACCCGGATCACGGTGAGAGGACCCGCCGGAGCCACGGCGGTGCTCCTGAAGCGCGGCGCCACGGGCGTGGACGTGATCGCCCTCAAGGTGACCGATCCCGGCGGGGAGATGACGAGCTGGTCCGCCGAGACCCGGCTGGCGCCGGGCGATGCCCTGGACCTCTACCTGCTGAACGCCCCCGCGGCCGAGCTTGCCAAGCTTCCGGAGAGCGGGTCTGTGGACGGGTTCAGGGCCCGCATCCACCCCTCCTCGAAAAAAGCTCCGGTTCCGTGAAAGGAACCTGAGCGTCGCGTCATTCCCTCCTGAACCGCGCCATGCCGGCGCGGCCCATCCGGGAGGAACCCATGTCGCTGCGCCGCTCCACCACCACCCTGCTCGCCTGCGCGGGGCTCGCCCTCACCCAGGGCGACGCCCAGGCCCGCATCCGCCCCACGCCCGCCGGGATGGACCGCGGGCCGAAGGCCGAGAACCCCGACGCCACGCTGTCGCCCTACTTCTTCGTGATGAGTGGGGACGCGTCCATCGACCAGCTGCCCCTGAAGGCCACCTCCGCCAAGGTGGCCATCGCGGGCGTCATCGCCGACGTGAAGGTGACCCAGGTCTACAAGAACACCGGCACGAAGCCCCTGGAGGCCATCTACGTGTTCCCCGGCTCCACACGCTCGGCGGTCTACGGCATGACCATGACCATCGGCGAGCGGGTGCTGAAGGCGCAGATCAAGGAGCGGGGCCAGGCCCGGGCCGACTACGAGCAGGCCAAGTCGCAGGGCCGCAGCGCCTCGCTGCTGGAGCAGCACCGTCCCAATGTGTTCCAGATGAACGTGGCCAATATCCTGCCGGGCGACGAGATCCGCGTGGAGCTCTCCTACACCGAGCTGCTGGTGCCCACGGAAGGCACCTACGCTTTCGTGTATCCCACCGTGGTGGGTCCGCGCTACGCCGGTAGGGCCGGCACAGACTCCAGCACCGGCGAGCCCTGGGTGGCCAACCCCTACACCCGGGCCGGCGAGAAGCCCGCCACCACCTTCGACCTCGAGGTGAAGCTGTCGGCGGGCCTGCCCATCCAGCACATGGCCTGCGCCACGCACAAGACCTCCATCGCCTACGACGGCAGGGCCGAGGCCACGCTGAAGCTGGACCCCTCCGAGGCCCAGGGTGGCAACCGCGACGTCATCGTGAAGTACCAGCTGGCGGGCGGCGCGGTGCAGTCGGGCCTGCTCCTGGATCAGGGGAAGGAGGAGAACACCTTCCTGCTCATGGCCCAGCCGCCCAAGCGCGTGACGCCCAGGGACCTGCCGCCCCGCGAGTTCGTCTTCATCATGGACATCTCCGGCAGCCAGATGGGCTTCCCCATTGAAGTCTCCAAGGTGCTCATGAAGGAGATGATCCAGGGCCTGCGGCCCCAGGATCTCTTCAACGTCATGGTGTTCGAAGGCAGCTCGGCCCTCTGGTCGCCCACCTCACAGCATGCCTCGCCGGAAGCCACGGCCCAGGCCCTGGCCTTCGTGCGATCCCAGAACGGCGGCGGTGGCACCGAGCTGGGCAGTGCCATGCGGAAGGCCCTGGGCCTGCCCCGGGTGCCCGGCATCTCCCGCACCTTCGTGGTTTCCACGGACGGCTACATCAGCGCCGACGGCCAGGTCTTCGACCTCATCCGCAAGAACCTGGGTTCGGCGAACCTCTTCACCTTCGGCATCGGCAGTTCGGTGAACCGCCACCTCATCGAGGGCATGGCCCACGCGGGGCAGGGCGAGGCCTTCGTCATCACGAAGCCCGAGCAGGCCGCCGCCGAGGCCGAGCGCTTCCGGGCCTATGTCTCCTCGCCGGTGCTCACCAACCTCAAGCTCACCACCAGCGGCTTCCAGATCCAGGATCTCGAGCCCATCCAGCTGCCGGACGTGCTGGCGGACCGGCCCGTGATCTGCCTCGGCAAGTGGAAGGGCGAGGCCAGAGGCACCGTCACGCTCTCGGGCATCAGCGGCACTGGCCCCTGGAGCCAGACCTTCGAGGTAGGCCAGGTGAAGGGCCGCAGCCACGGCGCCCTGCGCCAGCTCTGGGCCCGCCAGCGCATCCAGATGCTCTCGGACTACGACCAGTTCGGCCAGGACGGGGCCCGCAAGGCCGAGGTCACACGGCTGGGGCTCGCCTACCACCTGCTCACGGCCCACACCTCCTTCGTGGCGGTGGACACCCTCGTGCGCAACAGCGGCGGGCACAGCACCACGGTCACCCAGCCCCTGCCCCTGCCCGAAGGCGTGTCCGACGCGGCCGTGGGCTACGCGCGCGGTGGCGTGGTCGGTGGCGTGGCCGCCAGCCCCATGGCCTATGCGCCCGCCCCCATGGCGAAGCGCGCCGCCGGGACATCGGCCGCCGTCGAGGTGCTGGCCCAGGACCGGGCGTCCCGGCAGGAGAAGGCGAAGGAGGCCTCTATTCTCCGCATCCGCGCCTTCTCCGGCATCACCGGCACCTCGGATCCCGCCGCCCTGCGCCGCGAGGTGGAGGCCCGCCTGCTGGATCCCGCCCTGGCCGCGGTCCTGGCGGGGATGCCCGCGGGCACCACGCTCGAGCTGAAGGTGGATGGTACCGGCCAGGTCGTGTCGGCCACCTTCGGCCGGTCCTTCCCCGGTGCCGCGAAGGCGAAGGCCCTGATCACCCTCTGGCGCCTGCGGAGCTGGACCGGCGGCCTGACCGGCAGCGTGGAGTTCACGCTGGGCTGAGCCAGAGCCGCCAGGATCCTCCACGCGCCTTCTCTCCGGGGAAGGCGCGCTGGCGTCCAGGCAGGATGGGCCTACCTTCGTACCCATGCGATGGCAACCGGGAGTGGCCTGCATGCTGGTGTCGGCGGGAGGGGATCTGGGGGCGGCCCCGCCACCCGGAGTGGCGGCGGAGGCCGCCTACTCGGAGGCCCGGGCCCGCATGGTTCGGGAGCACCTTGTGGCCCGGGGCATCACGACCCCCCGGGTGCTGGAGGCCATGGGCCGGGTGCCCCGCCACGAGTTCGTACCCGCGGAGCTGCGGTCCCGGGCCTACGAGGATGGGCCCCTGCCCATCGGCCACGGCCAGACCATCTCCCAGCCCTACATCGTGGCCTTCATGACCGAGGCCCTCGAGCCGAAGCCCACGGACCGGGTGTTGGAGATCGGAACCGGCTCCGGCTACCAGGCGGCGGTGCTCTCCAGGTTGGTGGCCGGGGTCTGGAGCATCGAGCTCGTCGAGCCCCTGGCCCGGCGCGCCGCGGCAGACCTCAAGCGGCTGGGCTTCACCCGTGTGAAGGCCCGCTGCGGAGACGGTCATCTCGGCTGGCCCGAGGCGGCGCCCTTCGACGCGATCATCGTCACCTGCGCGCCGGAAGAGGTGCCCCCGGCCCTGGTGGCCCAGCTGAAGGAGGGCGGCCGCATGATCATCCCCGTGGGCTCCCAGTGGGGGGCCCAGGAGCTGGTGCTCCTCCGGAAGACACCCGCGGGCCTGGAGCGGAAGCCCGTGCTGCCAGTGCGGTTCGTGCCGATGGTGAAGGGAAGGAGGTAGTCAGAACCGCAGTCCCGCCTGCGCCTGGAGGTCGAAGAACCCGCTGTCCTCCTCAGAACCGGTGCTCGTCTGGGTCTTCAGGGTCCTGCCCGGGCCGAGGAAAATCCCTGCGTTCCAGTAGAAGTGCGAGCCGAGGGCGCCGGTGTAGCCGCCGCCCACCAGGGGTGCGGTGGTGCTGACGTGGCTCGTGTCGCCGAAGACAAGGGACTTCTCCGCCTTGGCCCAGCGGTAGACAGCGCCACCCAGGTACCAGCTCCCCCGGGCCTCGGGCCGGAAGAGGTAGGTCACCACTGGGCCGCTCCGGGTCTCCGTGGTCTCCGAGAGGGAGCGCCCGGTGAAGGGGTCGCGGAAGGTGTTCATCCACTGGACATGGCGAACGCCGAAGGTCCAGGGGCTGCCCGTGGGCCGGAAACTGGCCTGGAAGTCCAGACCGCGGGGTGCGAAGGCGAACACCCCGAGGCCGAGGCGGGCCTCCCCGGACCAGAGCATCGCGGCCCCAAGGAGGAGGAGCAGGAGGAGGGGGCGGGTCCGCATGGGGTGCCTCCGCTGTCGGGAAAGTCAGGGATGGTATACACCTGTCCCGGAGCGGGGGCACTGGAAACCACTAGGGCGTGCGCACCAGGGGCTGGCTGGGCGTGGTGTTCATGCCGCTGGTGCTGCGGGCCACCACGCGGAGGTGGAGGGTCCCTTCGGCGGGCAGGGTATAGGCCGTCTCCGAGGCGCCCAGGATGCCGCTGATGCACTCGTAGTCGTCATCCTGGCCTGTGAAGGAGCGCCAGACCGTGTAGCCGGAGGCGTCCACGGCCGCCTTCCAGGTGAGGCGGTTGCCCGACAGCGCCAGCTGCGTCGGGGCTGCCGGATCCGGCTCGCCCGGCACCAGCACATCCATGGACCCGAGCGGCGCGCTGAGGTTGCCGGTGGCATCCACGGAGCGCAGGGTGTAGCGCTGGAAGCCCGCCGGAGCCTTCCTGTCGGTGTAGGCGAGCCCTGCCACCGGCGCCGAGGTGAGGCGTTCCGCCGGACCGGCCGGGCTGCCTGCCTTGGCCTCGCCCTCCACCAGGGTGTAGTTCATGGGCTGGCGGTCCACGAAGGTGCCCTTGAGATCCGGGGCGGCCGTCTGAGTCCAGGTGAGGGACACATCGAGCCTCCCCGGCGCGCCTTCCTGCAAGTCCACCGAGCCCACGGCCGGACTGGGGGGCGCGACGATGTCCGGCAGCCGGACCTCGATGGGCTCGCTGATGGGGCCCGCCACGGTGCGGCCGAACTCCTTGGTGAAGGACTGGACCCGGAAGAAGAAGGTGGCCCCGCCGTACTGGGCCGCCTCCGCCGGGAAGGTCACCATGAAGCGCTCGGTGGTGACGGGCGAGTCGTTGACGCGGGTAAAGGCCCCGGGGCCGCCCTTGGCCACCAGGCGGGCCAGATGGTCGCGGCGGCCCTCCGACAGGCGCAAGCCCTCGCCCTGGGAGGCCACCAGGCCCCGGGCGGCGATGGCGTGCAGGGCGGGAGTGGCGGCCACGAGTCCGAGGGGCTGGACTTCGGCCTTGGGCGCCGGCACCACTTTTGCGGTGGGGCTGAGGCCGGCCGCGCTGAACGCGCCAGTGGCTGGGCTCAGGGCTGGATTCAGGGCGGAGGGCGCGGCTGCGGTTCTCAGCGCTTCGAAGCCCCGGATGCCCCCCTGGAAGGCCACCGAGGGACGCGGCAGCGAGACCAGCTCCATCTTCTGCGGCGCCTGCTGGATGACGTAGTCCATGGGGAAGCCCTGGACCGGCTTCGCCCACTCGAGCAGCACGTGGATCTCCTTGGGTTTCACCAGGGCGGCCAGCATGGGATTGAAGCTGCGCTCGATCCTGCGGAAGACAGGCTTGACGAGGGCCGAAGCCTTCACGGCGGAGAGCTCCAGGGTTGGCGTGGCCGTCAGGTCCTTCGCGAGGGGGGCCTTGCCCGCAGATACGCTGGAGAACTGGCCCTTGGCCCTGGGCACCAGGGCCGCCTTGGGGGCGTGGAACTCCGCCACGGTGGAGTCTGTGGCCTTGGTCAGCAGGATCGATGCCTTCGCGGAGCGCAGGTTCCCGGAGGCCAACACCCGGTCGGCAGGGCGCAGGAAGCGGCGGCCGGGAATCGCCGCGGGGGCCTCCTTGGTCACCTGGCCGGTGAACTGGCTGATGGCGAGGCGGCCTGGCAGGCTGCTGTCGCTCACCTCGATCCGGCCCTCGGGGGAGCGTGCGCTGACGTTCCCCAGTTTGTCGATGGAGCTGATGGCATAGCGGTAGGCCTGGCCCGCCACCAGGCCCGCGTCGACCCACTCGGGGGCGGTGGTGTCTGCGAGCTTGATGAAGGAGCCGTCGGCACCGGCGCGATGGACTTCGTAGCCCTTCAGGTCCGGGTCGGGCGAGGGGGCCCAGGCCAGCAGGGCCGGGGGGACACTGCCATCGGCATTGGATCGGAGCACGGCGGACTCGCCCAGCTTCTTGAGCGCCGAAATGGGCATGGTGGCGGCCGTGCGGGAGAGCTGCTGCCGCTTGGCGTCGCCGAGGGACAGGCTGCTCGCGGCGGCAGTCGGGGCGCCGGGTGCCTGGGCCTGCAGCTGGAACGGCGTGAGGGCCGTGGTGGCCTGCGGACGCTTGGCGCTGATGGCCTGATCCAGGGTCACGAGGCGGGTGTCCTTGAGCCGGGCCGCCTGGGCGGTGCGCAGGTCAGTGCGGGCGGCCATCTCGGCCTTGAGCATGGGGCGGCCCGGCACCAGCGGAGGCTCCAGGTCCTTGGGAATGCCCGCCACGATGGGGGCGGTCTCCATGGGCTGCTCGAGGCCGCCGAGGTCCACCGCCGTCACCTTGTAGTGGTAGGTCTTCTCGTTCTGGAGGGCGTTGCCCTCGGTGCGGCGGCTGTCCGTGTAGAGGGCCTTGGGGGCCTGCCGCCCGCCGGGGCGGAGGCGGCCGGAGGCGACTGCCTCCTTGACGGCCTTGGCGGTGGCGGCGCTGAGGGCGGGGAGGCCGCCGGGCTTGTCGAGCTGGCTGATCGCCTGCCGGTGCGCCTCCACCACCTTCTGCGGGGTGCGGGCGGCCTCCGGCAGGGGGCGCAGCATTCGCTCCATGCCGCTCTGGATGCCCTGGGAGCGGCGCAGGGCCAGCTCCGGATCCTCCAGCTCCAGCTCGACGCGCTTGACCGGATCGGAGTTGATGCGGCCCCATGGGCCCGAGGGCGACTCGGCGCGGTAGATGTTGTAGCCGGCCACCGCGTCGGAGGGCGTCTCGTCCCAGTTCAGCAGCACCTCGCCGTTGCCGCTGGCGGCGGAGAGGCTGAGGGGCTGCGGGATCGGCGTGGGTTCGAGGGTGTTGAACACCTTCGGCGAGACCACCTCCACGGACCCGCCTTCCGGCAGGCCCACCTGGATCTTGTAGCGCCACTGGCCCTTGCCGGGATCATCGGTGTAGGTGAGGCCGAGGACCTCGGCCATGCCCAGGTCCACGTCGGCCCGGACGTGCATGAGCTGCAGATCCGAACGGTTCAGCTTGCCGGCGGCGCGCAGCTCGCGGAACTGCTTGAGGGACTTCTCCGGCGAGAGGTCCTTGGCCCGGCTGATGCTGACCTTGGGCAGCTCGAGGGCCCGCAGGCGGGTGCCGGGATCGTGCTGCACATCACCGAAGGGATAGGAGAGGAGCTTCTCGCGCTCCTCGGCAGGCATGGCGTCCAGCCGCTTCTCGGCAGCCTTGCCCTGAAGGAAGCCGAGGGGCTTCTTGCCCGTCAGGTCCTTCCACGCGGCATCGCCCACCTTCTGCCGGAAGACACGGATGCCCTCCGTGGGCATCTCGCCCTGGTCGTTGGCCCAGCGCAGCACCACGGTGCGATCCTTGCGGACGAGGCCGGTCAGGTGGAAGGTGCCCTGGGTCTTGCCGGCCGGGAGCAGGTTCGCCGGCAGGGCGGTCAGGGGTTGCAGCATGGTGGCGGAGGTCGCCGTGGTGAGGGCGGGCGGGGTCTTGACCTGGCTTTGGGCGCCCGTGGCCAGGAAGAGGAGGATCGGCGTCGTCAGGATCCGGCGGGTGGTCATGGCTGGCTCCCTCAGATGTCCAGGTGGGCGCTGACGGAACCGGAGAAGGCCCCGCCGAGCACGCTGTAGTGGATGGTCACGGCGCCAGAGAGCGTGGGGCTCCCGGGGACCTGGAAGGCCAGGTTCGTGGCGATGCTGCCGCTGAAGATGGTGATCTTGTAGGTCTTCCAGAAGGTCTTGAACTTCATGCCGAAGGCGGCGCCGCCATCGGCGGCGATGGTGCCCAGGAAGTGCGGGTTCTTGTCGGCGTCGATCTCGATGATCAGGTCGCCCCGCGCGTTGAGCCACGCGTTGCCCCAGATGATCCCGAAATCACCCTCCTTGCTGTAGCTGAGGGCCACGCCCGCCCCGAAAGAGGCTCCACCGCCCACGAAGTCTGCGGTCATGTAACCCGAGCCGTCGTAGGCGTTCAGGAAGCGCGCGGTGATGGGGGCTTCGCGGGTGCCGATGTGGACGTACTGCTTGTCGGGTCCGAAGTGGAGCTCCACCTGGCCAGAGGGACGGAGGAGGCCGTTGTAGAGGTTGAGGTCGGCCGCCAGGGTGGCGTGGAAGGTGTCGGGCTTCCGGGTGAAGCGGACGTCCGCCGTCACCTGGTTGTCCGCGGGCTGCTTGTCGCGCCCGCAGAAGAGCCAGCCCTTGCCCTGCAGCAGGGTCGTGAGGTTCTGGCTGACGTACAGGTCCAGGCCGCCGTGGAAGGTGAACTTGTCCGAGGTGCCCGCGTCGACGCCGGCGATGAGGGCGAGGCCTAGGGAACTGTCGGGCTTGCCCTGGATGTCGGTGGTGTTGCGGATGTCATCCGGCAGGAAGTTCTGGGAGAGGCCACCCACCAGGCCATAGACCTCGAGGTTCGGCGCCACGGGGATGCCCGCCTCCGGAGCCTCGAAGTGGCCGAGGGCGTAGAAGTAGGGGAAGGAGGAGCTGGCCTGGTAGCTGCGTCCGAAGCGCATGCCCGCCTTGAGGCCGAAGGGCGAGTCGCCCACGTTCACTTTCAGGTCCGCGTCGCCAAGGAAGTAGGCGTCGCTCACCACGTCGTCCGCGCTCTTCACCTGGAAGCCGAGGCTGCCGTTGAAGGAGCCGAGGGAGGCCACGCTCTGATCCACCTTGTAGGGGTGCTCCAGCTCCATGGTGCCTTTGCTCTCGTCCTCCTTCTCGGTGGTGAACAGCAGGCGGTTGTAGAGGGTGGGCAGGATGGGGTTGATCTCCATGTCCCCGCCCAGGCCCACGTAGAACCGGCCATCGGCCTGGACGCCATAGCCGCTCTCGCCGAGGGCCAGGGGGTAGCCCCAGAGGCTCACGTGGGGCTGGTCCGGCACCGGCGACCAGCGGGAGCCCCTGAAGTCCAGCGAGAGCTCCTCGTGGCTGCCGTCGATGCCCCCGCCGCTGGCTTCCAGCACGAGGTGATCGAAGGCCACGGAGGGCAGGGCGGCCCCGGCGATGGCGAAATCGAAGCGGCCCGTGAAGTCCAGGTTCGTCGGGTTCAGCCGGGCCGCGTCCATCACCATGCTGATGCCGAGGAGCCGGGTCTTCACGGCCATGGGGCCGGCCGGGGTCTGGGTGTTGATCTCGACCTGCTCGGCCCCGTTCTGGGTGAGGCGGAAGGAGACCGGGGGCTTGAAGTCCACCAGGAGGGGCTTGGCGGTCAGGTCCATCTGGCCCGTGACCACCGGGCCGCTGAGGAGGGCCCCTTCCATGAAGTGCAGGTCGAAGGGGTCGAGGCGGACAGGGGCGATGTGCAGGTTGACCAGCTTCGTGAGCTTGGCACCCACCGAGCCGCTGAAGGTGCCGTTCCCCTCGAAGCGGCCGCCCTTGGCGGCGATGAGCACGGGGAGGCGCTCCCAGCTGGCATTGAACGTGAACAGCTCTGCCGGAAGGCCCAGGTGGTAGGCGGGGATGAAGACGCCCATCCAGCCAGCCGGCAGGCCTTCCGGCGAATGGGAAGGGGAGAAGTCGCAGAGGGTGGCGGAGAAGGAGGCATGAACCCGGTAGGCTCCGACCTCGGCCGGCGTCTTCAGGGCCGAACCCGTGGCGTAGAGGCCGTCGGAGAGGGATGCCGGGGCATCCACGAGAGCGGTCTGGTAGGTGAAGGCCGGGCCCCAGGACAGGCGCCCCGTGAGGCGGGTGCCGCCGGGATCCACGGTGCCCTTGTCCACTCGGGCTGTGCCTTTGTCAATGTCCAGGCGATAGGTGGTGAGGGCCGAGGGATGGAGGGAGGCGGCTGGCAGGGCAAAGGTGCCGCTGAAGCCCTCCCAGGCGATCAGAGCCTTGGCCAGGGTCGAAGAGGTGGTGAGCTTCCTGGCGGCCAGGGTCCGGGTTCCGGAAGGAGCCGGTGCGGTCGGCGCAGGCGCGTGGGCGCGGATGCTGCAAGGCAGCGCCTCCGTCCGGTAGGGCTGCTCCGTGGCGCCCACCTTGCAGAAGACATTCAAGGGGAACTGCAGGCGGGTGGGCCCGCTCAGCAGCGGCGTACCCCGCTCGAAGCCGAAGGCCAGCTTCTGCATCTGCCAGGTCTGGCCCTTGTGGAGCAGGGGCAGGTCAGTGGCCAGGGCGGCGGCCACCACGCCGGAACCGCTCAGCAGGGCGCTGTCGAAACTGACCGTGCCGCCGTCGAAATGGGGTTCGGCGCCGGTGCCGCCGTGGCGGACCGGGGCCGCGATGACCACTTCGAGGTTGCCATTGAGCTTCACGCCCTGGGGGGAGAAAGTGACCTCCCCCGCGAGGAGGGTGGCGGAGAAGGCGCCCTCCGCCAGGGGCAGGTCCCCCGGCGTGAGCGTCCCCTGCAGCCCCTGCGCTGCAAGGACGAGGGGAGCCACATCCAGCTTGAGGCCCGCCAAGGTCGCGGTGCCCTCCACCCGGCTGCCCTTGTCGGAGAGCACGACCTTCGTGAGGTGGTAGGTCCAGCCCTGGTGCCCGGCGGAGAAGTCCTTGAGGGCGGCGTCCAGGGTGCCTTCGGCGGTGCCGCCCTTCAGCACGAGGTTCTTGAACTCGAGTTTCTGGGAACCTAGGGGCTGGGGCAGCTCGAAGAGGGCGCTGCCACTGAACTTCTCAGGGGTGGCGTCGGCATCGGGCTCCACGCGGGTGCCCTTGAAGGCGCCCAGCGTGAAGCTCTCCACCTGCATCTTCGGCGTGAGGAGTTTCTCCGCCAGCTTGGTCACCACTGGCTTGAGGGCCTGGACCACCTGGGGTGGCACCTGGGGGGTGACCGGCGCGGCCGCGAGCAGGGCGACAAGGACAGAGCAGGCTCGATGCGAAGGACCCACGGGAACCTCCCAGGTGAATCAGATGCGATTGGGGTGAGACCGTGATGATAAGTGGAATACTCGTGCAGGCCCGAAGCTCGTGCTGGAAGATTCCGTTAATTTTTTATCAGGTGCCCCTGGTGTCGTGAGTCCAGGAGTCGAAGCGGGACCCCTTGGCGTGAGCATCATCTGAAGGTGGGGCGCACCTCTCGGAACGGTGAGTCAAAACACTGGGAGGTTCGCTCGACGCAAATGATGCCGACCCACAAGGACACGGTTCCGAACCGTGTCTGGCTGCGCCAGCCGCCGGCCCGCTCCGGCGTTCCACCAAGGTATGCCTCGGGCGGTCCCACCCGGCCGATTGCCAAAGGGGGTGGTTCGAATCCCAGCTTCGAGGAAGCAAACAAAAGGCCCTCCGAAGAGGGCCTTCCGGGTGTTTTGGTCGGCGCGAGAGGATTCGAACCTCCGACCCCTACCACCCCAAGGTAGTGCGCTACCAGGCTGCGCCACGCGCCGTGAACTATTGACTCTAGACCGGGTGGGGGCGGAGGTCAAGGTTTGGGTGGCGCTGAGAGCCTGTCGAAAAGGGCCCGCACGGATTTGATGACGGGCTGGAGGTCGGTGCTGGTGCGGAGCAGCCGGGGGAAGGCCGCCTTGGGCTTCTGTACGGGGGCCGCGGGGAGCTCGTCGGCCTCCAGGCCCAGGTCAAGGCGCTGGACGAGGTGCCCGTGGGCCAGCAGCTCGGCGCAGTCGGCCACGGTGAGGCCCTCGCCCAGCCAGGCCTTGATGCGCTTGAGGCGGGGCAGCTCGTCCACGTGGTAGTAGCGGAGGTTGCCCTTGCTGCGTCGGGGCTTGATGTCCGCAATCACATCTTCCCAGTAGCGCAGATCCTTCGGGCCCACGCCCACCAGCTGGGCGGCTTCACCGATCTTGAACCACTTCTTGTCACTCACGGCCAGCCGCCTAGCTCTCCCTGGGCTCGATGCCCAGGGCCTTGAGGCGTTTGTAGAGGTTCGAGCGGTCCATGCCCACGCGCTCGGCGACGCGGGTCATGTTGCCGTTCTGGAGGCGCAGCTCGCGCTGGAGGTACTGGGTCTCGAACCAGTCCTTGGCCTCCTTCAGGCTGGCGAACTCGGGGAAGGAGAAGGGATCCTGCTCGGCGAGGTGGCGGGCGGCCAGGGGGCCCAGGTCGCGTGGGCTGATCTCGCTGCCGCGGCCCAGGATGACGGCGCGCTCCATGAGGTTCTTCAGCTCGCGCACATTGCCGGGCCAGTCATGGCGCAGCAGGGTGTCTTTGGCCTCGGGCCCCAGGTGCCGGGGCGGGCGGCCGTACTGGCGGCCGATGCGGCTGATGAAGGCCTCGGCCAGGGGCAGGATGTCCTCGGGGCGCTCCCGCAGGGCGGGGATGCGGAGGGGCACCACGGCCAGGCGGAAGTAGAGGTCCTCGCGGAAGCGCCCACGGGTGATCTCCCCGGCCAGGTCCTTGTTGGTGGCGGCGATGACGCGTACATCCACGCCCACGGCGCCGCCTCCGCCCACGGGCTCCACGCGGCCCTCCTGGAGGGCGCGCAGCACCTTGGCCTGGGTCTTCAGCGACATGTCGCCGACCTCGTCGAGGAACAGGGTGCCGCCGTCCGCCTCGCGGAACTTGCCCTTCTGGTCGCGCACGGCGCCCGTGAAGGCGCCCTTCTGGTGGCCGAAGAGCTCGCTCTCGATGAGCTCTTCGGGGATGGCCGCGCAGTTCACCTCGATGAAGGGGGCATCCTTGCGGGGGCTCTGCAGGTGGATGAGGCGGGCCACCTCCTCCTTGCCGCTGCCGTTCTCGCCCGTGAGCAGCACCCGGCCCTCGGTGGGGGCGACCAGGGTCACGTCGGCCATGAGGCGCTTCATGGCGGGGCTGTCCGCCAGGAAGAAGCGGCCGCCCTCCACCTCGGCCAGCAGGCGCTGGTTCTCCTGCTCCAGCCGGGACTGCCGCAAGGCGTTGCCCACCACCAGGAGCAGGCGGTCCAGGTCGATGGGCTTCTCCAGGAAGTCGAAGGCGCCTAGCTTGGTGGCCTGCATGGCCGTGTCAATGCTGGCGTGGCCTGAGATCATGACCACCGGCAGGTCGGGGCGGACCTGCTTGGCCTGCTTCAGGGTCTCCAGGCCGTCCTGGCCCGGCAGCCAGACGTCCAGCAGCATGAGCTGGAGGCTCTCGCCATCGGGGTTGTGGAGCAGGTCGATGGCCTGCTCGCCCCGCTCGGCCTTCACCACGTGGTAGCCCTCGTCCTTCAGGGCTTCGCCCAGGGACCGCCGGATTCCCGGCTCGTCATCCACCAGGAGGATGGTTGTGGGGGCGCGCATGGATCCATGCTGGACGGGGGACAAGCCTTTGTCTAGCAGGTGGTTGGCGGGATTTTCAACAACGCCTTCCGACTCTGCCAAAGGAAAGGCGCCCGGAGGCGCCTTTCCCGGGACAACCTCGTGGACCTTAGTCGATGGTGAATTCACCGGTGTCGATGATGGTGATCTCCGCATTCAGGAAGCGGGCGTTGTAGCCCTTCTCCTTGAGCAGGTGGTAGGCGAGCTCGGCCCGGATGCCTGTCGAGCAGTGGGTCACCACCAGAACCTTGGCGTCCTTGGGCACTTCCGCCAGGCGCGACAGCAGCGCCGTTTCCGGGATCACCAGGGCGCCCTTGATGGTGCCGTTCTTCGTTTCATCAGGGTTGCGAACATCGAGGATGAGCACATCCTTGCGCTGCTCAGGGGCCAGGCTGGCGAGCCGGGTGAACTCGGCATTCGAGATCGAGCCGGGCCGCGGCTTGGGCACATAGGTCACGGTCGTCGCCAGCTTGCCTGGAACCAAGGGAAGGTTCGCGGCCTGCCAGGCCTGGAACCCGCCCTGGAGGACATTCACGCCGGGGTAGCCGGCCTTGACGATCTCCTGGGCCACGGTGCGGGCGCTCTCACCACCGTTGGCATCCACCACCAGCACCGGGGGCTTCAGCTTGGCGATCGGGAACTGCTTCAGCAACTCGGCCGTCTTGCCCGGGGTCAGCGCCACTGCACCTTTGAGGGTGCCCTTATCCGCGTCGGGGCGAAGGTCCACGACGATGGCGGGGATGTCCTTGTCGAGGAAGGCCTCCTTGAAGGACTTGGGGGCGATCACGCCGTAGTTCTTCGAGTACCAGGCGGGCATGCCCTCGATGAACACCTTGGCGTTGGTGTAGCCGAGCTTCTTGGCCTTGGCCAGGGAGCCGGGGCTCATGTTGCAGGTCTTCCCGCTGCAGTAGAAGATCAGCAGGGCGGTCTTGTCGGCCGGCAGCTTGTCCACCAGCTTGTCGAAGGCCGGGAAGGGCATGTTCACGGCGGTGGGGATGTTGCCTTCCTGGAACCGCGGCGCCGGGCGGGAATCGAAGAGGAAGTACTTCCCCTTCTCGGGGCCCATGGCCACCAGCTTCTGGACCTCATCCAGGGTGATGGTCTCGTGGGCAGCCAGCTTCACGGCGGGCTTGACGGCCACCAGGGTGGCGGTCTTCACGCCCTCCTTTTCGGTGTACTCGACCCGGACTTCGTGCCCCTTCTTGATGGCCTTCAGCGTGTCATCCAGGGTGGCGCCCTTCTCTTCGGAGACCACCTTCAGGCTGGCCTTGTCATAGCGGAGGACTTCGGTGTTCTCGTCCACCTTCATCTGGAAGGACGAACTCTTGAGGGCCAGCGCCTCGAAGTTGCCGCGGAGGTTCCCCGGCGTGGTGGTGTGGCAGTTGAGACAGATCTTGGCCGTCACGGGCCGGGGGGCCACGGGATCAGCCGCGAAGGCGGTGCTCGCCAGGGCCCCGGCCCAGATGAGGTTCAGGAAGGCGTGGTGGCGCATGAAGGTCTCCTTGGAGGGATGAAACGGTAGGTAGGGCAAAGTGCGGTCGTTAGGCTTCTCTTGCGCCCAGGCGCTGAGGTTCCAGGGCCGGAAGGAGTCCCTCTGCGGCATGCAGGGTCACCCCGAGCAGGTCCACCACGCGGCGGTAGAAGGGATGGGCATGTCTCTGCTCCAGCTGCTCCGAGACGTGAGCCAGGAGGGGCCTGAGGTGGTCCGCAAGCAGTCGGGAGGCGGCCTCCTGGAGCCTGGGCTCGACGGGTCCCTGACGCTCGTCCATCAGGTGCAGGAGGTGGCCAAGGAGGGAGGTCATGGCGCCAAGATGATCCGCCTCATAGGGCGCCAGGATCTCCAGGTCGGCGGCGAGATAGATCTCGTGGAGATCGGCCATGACGGCCGCACAACGGAGCTCGCCGCAGCGCATCACGGATTCTTCGAGATGCAGGGTGGGGTGATCGTAACCATGCATGAAGAGCCCGGTGTAGGCGATGTCAAGCTGCTCGGCGGGGCTCTCACACACCTTCCGGATCGCCTCGTCGAGGGCCAGCTGGAGGTCAGGCGGCTCCACCAGGGGGCGGACCCCCGCTTCGAAACCGAGGCCAGGGACCAGGAGGATCGCCCCGAGTTCCTGCAGCAGCTCGCCCACCCGCTCCCGGCTCATCGGAAGCCGCTCGCCTGTCCCGCGAAGACGAACACGTAGCGCAGGGTGTAGCCGCCCAGGATGACCAGGCTGGCGGCGGTCATGGCCAGGCGGGGGTTGAGGTGGAAGGTTCCCTTGCCGGTGAGCAGGGGCTTGAATTCATAGATCTCGATGGCCAGGGGCACCAGCAGGCCAGCGCCCAGGAACAGGCCCCAGAAGACGAGCGTGTAGGGGCCTCCCAGGATCAGGGCGAGCGCTTCCCGGACGGCCAGCACCGAGAGCTCGCCGTGAATGAGGTAGGGCAGCACGATGAAGAACTCGAGGGAGATGAGCACGATATCCAGAGTGTAGAGGAACCGGACTTCCTTCAGGTCCATGGCTTCCTTGTCCAGGAGGCGCACCAGCAGGATCGTGGCCGCTCCGCTGGACAGGGCGCTGAAGAGGAACATCTGCGCCACGAGGTTGGTGTTCCAGAACGGCCGAGCCTGGACGGCTCCCAGGAGGACGCCGGTGTAGATGCCCACACCGACGGCCAGGGGGAAACCGGCCATGGCGAGGGTGCGGCGCCAGGCAGAGGCATCCCGGTCGAGGTAGCCCCGAATCCGGGCCGGGATGCGGCTCCGGATGGCTTCAGGGATCCGGGCCAAGAGGCCCTGCCGCTCGCCCTGCTCCAGCCAGGCCCACAGGTTCACCAGGCTCACCAGGGTGAACAGGACCAGCAGCCAGCTGCCGATGGACATGGGACTCTGCCACCGGAAGTGGAAGAAGAGCTTCCAGAACCGCAGCGGCTTGCCGAGGTCGAAGATCAGCAGGACCGAGCCCAGGCTCACGGGCCAGGGTGCCAGCAGGGCGCCCCAGCGGGCGAGGCGGGGGAAGGCGGACTGCCCGTCCTCCTGGAACCAGGCGGCCAGGCCGGACACGAAATAGAGACCCGCCGAGAGACCGCCCAGGAACAGGTAGTTGACGATGAGGAATTCCCACACTGGTTCATGCATCGCCGGCTCCTAGAGGAGGTAGTAGAGTTGAGGACCATTGCCGGTCTGCGGCTTCAGGACGCGATGGCGTCGGGTGGCCAGCAGCAGGTGGATGGGGCTCTTGGAGTCGTTGAGATCGCCGAAGACCCGCACCTTGCTGGGGCAGGTCTCGACGCAGGCGGGCAGTTCGCCGCGATCCACCCGCTGGACGCAGAAGGTGCACTTGTCCACCGTGTGCTTCTCGGGGTGGTGGAACCGGGCATCGTAGGGGCAGGCGATGATGCAGTACTTGCAGCCGACGCAGTCGTCGTACTTCACGAGGACGATACCGTCCTCCCGCTGCCAGCTGGCTCCCGTGGGACATACCCGCACGCAGCTGGGATTGTCGCAGTGGTGGCACTGCTCCGGATCGAAGCTGGTCCGCAGCTTGGGGTACTCGCCGCTCTTCTCGACGTTGATCCGGTTGCGGTAGACCCCGACCGGCACCTCGTTCTCGGCCTTGCAGGCCACGACGCAGGCCTTGCAGTCGATGCACTTCTTGGAGTCGAGCACCAGGGCGTAGCGTTTCATTTTCTTGGCCATGGTCTCTCCCTATACCTTCGCGACTTTGACAAACGTCTCGTGCATCGCGGCATTGCCACTGACCTTGTCCCAGGCCGTTTCGAGCAGGACGGCGTCCGCCGCGCCCACGTTGTGCACGGCGCGGAGCCAGGGGGACTTCTTGCCGAAGCCGTGCAGCATGAACACGCAGTCCGGGCGGATCTCCTGGGTGACCAGGGCCTTGATGTTCACGCGCCCCACCGAGCTGGCAACCTCCAGGAGATCCCCCGTCTGGATGCCCAGGCGGTCGGCGGACTCCGGATGGAGCCAGAGGCTGTTTTCCGGGTTGTGCTCGTGCAGCCAGGGCAGCTGGGTCAGGGCCGCGTGGGTGATGGTGGCCTTCCGGCCCAGGACGAGCCGGAACTTGCCAGAGGGCACCTTGGCGGGGGGGGAATACTTCGGAAGGGGATCCTGTCCGGCTTCCTGCAGGCGTTCCGAGAAGATCTCGATCTTGCCGCTCTTGGTGACGAAGCGGTGATCGGCCTTCCGGGTGGCCCCGTATTTCGGTTCGCTGAAGGCCACCACGCCGTGCTTCTTCATGTGCTCCAGGCCGTTGGGAACAGGGAGCTCCTTGGCCTCGGCCTCGACCCACTGGTCGATGGTGTAGTCGAAGTAGTCGCTCAGGCCCAGGCGCTTGGCCAGGCCCTGCACGATCTCCAGGCAGGGCTTGGTGTCGTGGAGGGGCTTCACCACCTGCTGGCGCAGCACGGCTGCGGGCCAGATGCCTGGCATGACCTCGATGGGGTCGGTGCGCTCCAGGTAGTGGCTCTCGGGGAATACCACGTCCGCATACCAGGCCGTGTCGCTCATGGCGATGTCGATGACGGCCACGAAATCCATCTGCTCGATCATCTTCAGGGTCTTGCCCTGGTCAGGCACGGCGTGCAGGGGATCCTGCTTGTAGATCATCCAGGCCTTCACGGGATAGGGCTTCCCGCTCAGCACGTTCTCGCGCAGGGGGAGGTAGACGCCGTCGCCCTTGGCGGCCAGGGGGAAGTTCTTCTCGATCTCGTCCACCCGGGGGGCTTTGGGCTCGTCCCAGGGCATGAAGAGGAATTCGCCCTTGGGCACTTTCTGGTTGGGCACCATGCCGCCCTGGCGATCCCAGTTGCCGACGATGGCGTTGAGGATGGCCTGGGCGCGACGCATCTGGAAATCGTTCTGGTACCAGCTGGAGCGCCGTCCGGCGTAGAACACGGCCCGGGGTGCCGCCGCGGCGAAGTTGCGGGCGATGCGGATGATGTCCACCGCGCGGATGCCCGTTTCCTGCTCGGCCCACTCCGGCGTGTAGGGTTTGACATGCTCGACCAGCTGCTCGAAGCCGAGGGTGAAGCCGTCCACGAAGGCCCGGTCGTAGCGCTCTTCGCGGATGATCACGTGGATCATGGCCAGGATGAAGGCCAGGTCGGTGCCGGGGGCGATGGGGTACCACTCATCGGCCTTGGAGGCCGTGACAGTGAAGCGCGGGTCCAGGTAGATGAGCTTGGCCTTGCGCTCCATGAGCCCGCCGATGAGGTCCATGGTGTCGGGGGTGATGATGCTCTCGAAGCGGTTCGCCCCGGCCATGATCACGTAGTCGGCATTCAGCAGGTCGAAGCTGGGGACCGTGCCGAAGGTCATGGAGTAGGCGAGGTTCATGGACGCCAGGCAGAGGCTGGGATGCCGGATGATGTTCGGGCTGCCGAAGGCGGAGCCCAGGTTCTTGAAGAACACCTCCTGGAAGCCTTCGGTGCTGGCCCACAGGGTGCCCTCTGGACCATGTTTCTCCTTCACCTCGTTCAGCTTCTTGGCGGTGTAGTCCCAGGCCTCCTCCCACGAGACCGGCCGCCACTTGCCTTCCCCCCGGGCCCCGGCCCGGATCAGGGGCTGCTTCAGCCGATCCGGATCGTAGACCTGCTGGATGGCCGCGTTCCCGCGGGCGCAGAGCATGTCCCTCGACTTGGGATTCTCGGGATTCGGATTCAGTTTGCGGATCCGGCCCCCCTCGACCATCGCCACCACCGAGCACTTGTTGGGGCAGAGCTCGCAGGTGGTGGGGATGCCGGCGGGGAAGATCGCCTTGGCCTCCGGCTTCTTGAACAGCCAGGAGCAGCTGAGCCCCGAGATAGCCACCCCACTGGCACCCGCCACCTGCAGAAAGACACGCCGATCCATGGTTTTCCTCCGAGCTGCAACACCCAACCAGGGCCAGGGATGGTGGTCCCTGGCCCTGGTCCCTTGCCGGTTTAGAACTTCACTTCAATCGAGGCATACATGGTCTTCACCGCGGCGGGGAACCCGTACTGCAGCATCGGGTTCTTGCTCAGGTCGTAGGCGTCCTCCCAGCTCTGCCCCGGCATGGAGGGCCCGGGGGAGATGTGCCAGCCGCTGAAGGCGTGACTGTACTTGTAGTCCAGGTAGCCCAGACGGAAGGCGGCGTTCTTGGCGAACTGCCACTGGATGTAGCCCTCCCACACATCACCGCGGGTGCCGAGCTTCTCCGTGGCCTCGCCGGTGGCGGGGCTGTAGGTGAACCAGCGGGGCGAGCCGTGGTTGAACTCGACGCCGAACCCGAGGGTCTGGATGGGATCCCAGCGCATGCCCACGTAGTAGGCGCTGGCGGTCTGGCTCTGGGTCGCATCGCCCAGGAGTCCGCCGAAGCCGGCGAGCTGCTGGGTGCCGCCCATGTTGGCGGGGAAGGTCCAGTAGGCGCCGTACTGGCTCATCTTGCCGTTGGGATTGCTCTTGATGTGCCCGTAGCTGGCGAAGTAGGTGAAGGTGTCGCCGACCTTGTGCTTCCAGGTGGCGGTCCACTGGTCCATGTCGCCCAGGTTGTTGGTGGCCGTGACGTACTGGGTGCTGGGCATGCCGCCCATGCCGGGCATGGCGGGCACGGGGAAGTTGTTGGTGCTGCCGTAGGGAATGTCGGTCATGTTCCCGAAGCGGTTGAAGCCCAGGTAGAAGTTCGCGCTCTGGACGCTCTCACCCAGCTGGAAGAGCAGGGGCATGTCGAACATGGCGCCCAGCACCGTGCTGTCCTTTAGGGGGCCGATGTTGTTCACCTGCATGGTGGCCGCGGCGGCGTTGGGGCCCTGGGCGGTCCAATTCACGTTGGTGAAGTTGAAGCCCACCGGCGCGGCGTTGGCCTTGACGTTGCCGCCGCCGCCGAAACCGGCCTCGTAGCCCACGCCATAGCAGATGCCGAGCAGGGAGCCTTCAGGCAGGCCGAGCTTGTCGAGCTGGAACTTGAAACCGATGCCATCCACCAGGGCGTTCACGGCCAGGGCCTGGGGGGTGGCCTGGCGCTCGCCGCCCTCGCGCACCTCGAACGGCGGGCCGTCGGAGGTGTTCTGGCGCCCGATGGAGAGGATGCCCACGGGGAAGTCGTAGACCAGGCTGGCGCGCTCCACGCGGAGCACGTCGGTTCCGGGGACCTTGGCATCGTTGAACGAGTTGGACACGGTGTTGGGCGAGCCGTTGAACACGGGCACGTCGGCGCCGCCGTGGACCTTGTACATCGTCAGGCGGCCCATGATCTTGGCGTGCTCGTTGATGGTGATGCCCATCTTGAGGCGCAGGCGGGTGGACCACTGCACGGCGTTCGTGTAGTCCTGGCCCGGCACCTGCTGGGTCAGGGCCATGAAGGGATAGGGGTAGCCCGGGGGCAGGGAGCCCGCCGGGGCGCCGGCGCTCTGGGCGAAGCCCATGAAGGCCTGGTAGGGCTTGAAGGTCCACTTGCTGCTCTCGAAGCGGGTGCGCAGGTCGCCGCCCCACTGGATGTTGTCGCCGGCGACCTTGGTCTCGACCTTGACGAGGCGGGTGTCGACTTCCGCCGCGGCTGCGGCCTTCTCTTCCACAGCCTTCAACTGCACCTTCAGCTGTTCGATCTGTTTCTGGAGATCTGCGTTGGACTGGGCGCTCAGGGCCGAGGGCGCCAGCATGGCGACCAGGGCGAGCATGATTCGGGAGTTCATGGGTGTGCTCCGGGTTCGGGGTTCGGGGAAGGGGGGACTTCAGCTCGAACGATCAGCCGCCGCAGGTTTCGGGCTGCGGGGAATCGGAGGCGTGGTTCACCAGGAAGGTCTGCACGTCCTTGACCTGCTCGGGCTTCAGGACGGTGTCGAGCTTCTCGGCGCCCTTCTTGTGCTTGCCGGCGGCGAAATAGGCCTTCCACTGGGCCTGGGTCTTGGAGAGCGGCGTGACCTCCTTGGCAGCGGCGCCCGGGGCGTGGCAGGACTTGCAGGTCTTCTTGAAGAAGAACTTGCCCTTGGTGTCGCTGCCGCCTTGGGCAGCCAGGGGCGCCACGAGCGCGGCGACGAGGGCGAGGAGCTTGAGGGTGTTCCGCATGGAGCACGTCCTTTCTTGGGGGAATGGGAGGAGGCAAGGCGACGCCATCCCGGGCCGGGGCGGCGCTGGGTTCGTTCAATCCGCGGAGGGCCTGCAAGCAAGCCACGCGGGTGGGGCTCGACATTGATGATGAAGAGGTGGATAGGCCGGTCAAGTCGTTCGTGACTATGATCACTATTAATTAAATAACCACAAAGTAATTTGACTCCCCAATCCCCGTTTGGCATGGATCTGGGGCCGCTTCATCGGGGGCCACCGGCGGCTGCTATGGTGGGGTTCCGAGGATGCTGCCATGAACCCCGATGCCTCCCTCCCCACCCCCGAACAGGATGCCGCCGTCACGGCGGTGATGGGACCGTCCCTGCGGCGGCAGGTCCTGGTCTGCACCGCCAAGAGCTGCACGGCGAACGGTTCCGAGGCCGTGCTGGAGGCATTCAAGGCCCAGCTCATCGAGGAACAGCTGCTCTTCTACAAGGGCAACCGCGAGGGCGAGGTGCAGTGCCTCCACTGCGGGTCGGTGGGCTTCTGCGCCATCGGACCCGCCGTGCTGGTCTATCCCGACGGCGTCTGGTACGCCCACGTGACGCCGGCGGACGTGCCCGAGATCATCGAGAGCCACCTGAAGGGCGGGGTGCCAGTGGAGCGCCTGGTGCGGAAGCGGCTGGGCTAGGGACTTTCGCGTTCCCAGGCCTGGCGATCCTCTGGCGTGTCCACGTCCACCCACTCGGCCCCGTCGCTGGGTAGGGCCAGGTGGGGTAGGCGGGTCGCAAGGGCGTACAGGGACCGCTCCGTGCTGGCGGCCAGCAGAGCGCGGAACCCATCCGGCAGCCAGCCCCCCAGCGGCTGGAGGTGGCCGCCGTGCAGGGCCATGACCCACCGGGTGGCTTCAGGGTCGGTGGCTTCGCTGATCCTCGCCCACTCCGCGAGCCGCTCCGGGGTCCAGCGCACCTGATCGCAGGCGACGACCCACCAGCGATCCACGGCCGGGGCCTCGAGCCTTGCCCAGGTGCGCAGGGCCACAGCGGGACCCTCGCGGGGATCTTCGAGGCACGGCAGGTCTGGATGGTCCGGCAGGGGGTCGCCGAGCACCTGCACCGGCCCATGGGGAAAGACAGCGGCGAAGACCCCCAACAGGTGCCCTCCCCAGGAACCGCCCCCCGGATGGGGCAGGGCGTGCTTCGGGGCCCCCATGCGGGTCCCTGTGCCACCGCTCAGGAGCAGCAGCCCGGCCTTCATCCCCCGACCTGCCACATGCCCTGGGCGAACCTGGGCTGCCCGCCCGTGCGCATGGGGTGGCAGTCCAGCTTCTCGGTCAGGGCCTGCCGGATGAGGCGGACGAGGTCATCGTGCGTGGCGTGGTTGCGGAGCGGCTCGAGCAGGTCCACGGGCTGGTTGCCGAACAGGCAGGCCTTGAGGGCGCCCTGGCT
>Ga0268298_10001469_pt1 | contig 27811 bp, 29 predicted proteins | sample WWTPWeurt_MetaG_FD_194462 | JGI IMG/M metagenome (GOLD analysis project Ga0268298, IMG submission 194462) | Activated sludge microbial communities from WWTP in Nijmegen, Gelderland, Netherland - WWTP Weurt | ecosystem: Engineered > WWTP > Aerobic digester > Activated sludge | place... | reverse complement strand
AATATGTGTTGCCGGCTGTAAGAGAAACCGTTAATGCCGATTTTTTTTCATGAACACCGATCACATGAGCGCCATCGTCATCACAGGCAATCTGTACCAGCGAACCACCGCCGTACAAATAAACACCAATCATGGTATCAAAGACATTCTGATCGGCCACCAGTTGCGAAGTATCTGGATCCAAAACATAGCCGTAACTGCCGATCGTATCCAAATTCAAACTTCCACTTGCAAGAGGAGTATATTTGAACCAAACTGAATGAAAGCCCGTGTTACGATCGATATCCGGGTTTCCACCACAATTAAGAAGAGGGAGGTCAAACCCAGCTTCGCCAGTGGGGTTGGAATTATTGGGATTAGCTTCTTCAGTATTAATATCCGGGCTGGTATAAGGCAGGCTAAGATTTGAGATGGTGATCGCATTGGCAAACAAGTCATTGCCCGGTGCCACAGCCAGAGGACGGAAAGGGCTGGAAGCAGAAAGCAGAATCGCTGTAATCAAGAACCATAACCCCACTTTAATATTGTGGTTATTTTTTTTACTCATGGTGAACTCCTTGAAAATAACATTCAATAAAGGCAAGCTATCAATGAGAATAAACCAGCTTGCATTAATAAAATACCATAAATGACATCGAAAGTGAAGTTTTACATCAGGTGAATGTCATTCCAGTTTTGCAAGGAAACAAAACGATCACCGGATCGAGGCACGGATCGCTCTTGAACTGAAAACCGGTCTGCTCGCGCCAGCATGGATCGGCACGTCATTCCCCCATTTTTTTCAGGAGAGCATCAATCTCCCAGCATGGCATGCTCCAACGCGGACTGCCATTCGGGAAGACGCAGCCCAAAGGTGGATTCGAAGTGTGTGCAGTCCAACGCGGAAAATAATGGGCGTTCCGCGGGCGCGGGAAACTCAGATGTACGGGCAGGTTGAAGGGATGAGATCAGCCCGGGCTCACGAATGGAAGCCAGCCTGATGATCTCTTTTGCCATATCGAAGCGCGAAATGTATCCACGACCAGCCAGGTGGTACACGCCGGCATACTTTTCAAAATAATCGAACGGGGAATCATCGGCTTTTTCAAGCAATTGCCCGATCATCTCGGCAAGCGACCGCGCCCAGGTGGGATTCCCCACTTGATCATCCACCACGCGCAAGTTGGGATTCTTCCGCGCCCACTCAAGGATCTTGTTCACAAAACTGTTTCCGGTCATGCTATAGACCCAGCTAGTACGAAAGATAAGATACGCACCGCCGATGCTCTGCACAGACTGCTCGCCTGAAAGCTTGCTCTTTCCATATATATTCAAAGGATTGGGGCGGTCTGTCTCCACATACGGTCTGCCAAGCATGCCATCGAAAACATAATCCGTTGAGACATGAATGAAAGCAGCCTTGAGTTCAAGCGCCAAATTCGCCATCAATTCGGGAGCGCGTCCATTGACCTGAAAAGCCAGTTCCTGCTCCTGTTCGGCACGGTCCACAGCGGTGTATGCGGATGCGTTCACAATGACACTTGGTGACTGTGAACGAATGAATTCCTCCACAGCAGAATCATTTTGCAGGTCGATCTCCTGATAATCCACCGCCGCAACATCCCCAAGAGGTGCAAGCACCCGCTGAAGCTCGCTGCCCAGTTGACCGTTCCTGCCAAATAAAATGGTCTTCATGACTGATCCAATAATCGTTTCAGATAAATCCCATAGCCGTTATCAGCCATGGCATTCGCCAGCGATCGAAGCTGGTCAGCGGTGATAAAGCCCATGTGATATGCGATCTCTTCCGGGCAGGAGATCATCAATCCCTGACGCTCCTGCACTGCCTGTACAAAGCTTGAAGACTGCAATAGGGATTCGTGGGTGCCGGCATCGAGCCAGGCGACTCCGCGCCCAAGCGCTTCCACGCGCAATTTGCCGCTTTCAAGATAAAGGCGGTTCAAGTCGGTGATCTCCAATTCACCACGCTTCGAGGGTTGCATCTTTGCGGCGAGATCCACCACGGTTGGGTCATAAAAATAAATGCCGGGCACGGCAAAATTCGACTTCGGACTGGCGGGCTTTTCTTCAAGACTCAACACCCGGCCTTCTTCATCGAACTCCACCACCCCGTAACGCTCAGGGTCGCGTACAGGGTAGGCAAAGATACAAGCGCCTTCCGTCAGCGCGGAAGCCCGGCGCAAGGTCTCTGGCAGTCCGTGACCAAAGAAAATATTATCGCCCAAGATCAAACAGGACGAATCATCTCCAATGAATTTTGCACCCACACGGAACGCATCCGCCAGCCCCCGGGGTTGATCCTGCTCGACATAGCTGAATTTCAGCCCCCATTGATTCCCGTCTCCCAGCAAACGGCGGAAGGTCGGCAAATCTTCAGGGGTACTGATGATCAAGATGTCGCGAATTCCCGCCAGCATCAGCATGGAAAGCGGGTAGTAGATCATTGGCTTATCGTACACAGGCAGGAGCTGCTTGCTTGCAGCAAGGGTCAATGGATGTAAACGCGTGCCGCGCCCCCCGGCCAGGATCAAACCTTTCATGCTGATTTCTCCCTCGATTCATAATTCTTGGTCATCCAAGTTTGATATTCGCGCTGCTTCTGGATCGCATCCACCCATGCAGGGTTGGCGAGGATCCACTGAACAGTGGCGAGCAATCCGTCATTAAGAGAATATCGGGGACGCCAGCCAAGTTCGCGCTCGATCTTGGAAATATTCATTGCGTAACGGCGGTCGTGACCGAGACGGTCAGTGACGAAGGTGATCAAGCGGCGGTGCGACTCCGCTGCCGGCTGGATCTCATCCAGAAGATCGCAAACCGTTTCCACGATGGTCAGATTCGTGGGCTGGTTATTACCGCCAATGTTATAGGTCTCACCGGAGGTCCCATGTGTCAGTATCTTGTGGATGGCTTCGCAGTGATCGGTGACATACAACCAATCTCGGATCTGCTGTCCGTCACCGTATACCGGCAGCGATTTGCCCGTCAATGCGTTCAAAATAATGAGGGGGATCAACTTTTCGGGGAATTGACGCGGTCCATAATTGTTCGAGCAATTTGAGATGGTGACAGGAAGTTGAAACGTATGATTATAGGAACGGGCAATGTGATCGCTCGATGCTTTGGAGGCGGCATAGGGCGAATTTGGTGCGTAGGGTGTTGTTTCAGTGAAAGCTGGGTCATCGGGTTTCAAAGTCCCATACACTTCATCGGTGGAAACATGGTGAAACCGGACCTGATCCATGGGCAGGGATTTTTCCACCTGCCAGAATTGTCTGGCAGCTTCGAGCAAGGTAAATGTACCGAACACATTGGTCTTGATGAACGGCTCAGGACTCAGGATGGAACGATCAACATGAGATTCGGCGGCGAAATGTACAATGGTATCGATCTGATGCTGACGAAGCAGTCCGCTCACCAGGTCAGGATCGCAAATATCACCCTGCACAAAAGTATATTTTCCATCCGGCAGGTCTTTCAGGTTTTCAGGGCTTCCTGCGTAGGTCAGCGCGTCCAGGTTGACAATGTGAACCGCTGGTTCCGCTTCAAGCAGGTAACGAACAAAATTGGAGCCGATAAAGCCCGCTCCACCAGTGATCAAAACATTTTTCATAAGCTCTCCCAAGAGGGGGTCAGTTGTAAGTCTCTGCCGCCGCTAACAGCGTGCCTTTTGCATCCTTGGCTGAAAGGATAGGCGATTCGCCATTCGCAATTGGCCATTCAATACCCAGGGCTGGGTCATTCCACAAAAGCGAACGCTCCCATTCGGGGGCGTAGTAATCAGTGGCTTTATATAGGATCTCAGCTCTCTCGCTGGTCACAAAAAATCCATGCGCAAATCCGGGAGGGACCCATAACTGATTCTTTTTCTCGGCAGAAAGGATCACCCCCACCCATTTTCCAAAGAAAGGGGAATGACGGCGCAAATCCACGGCAACATCAAAAACCTCGCCGGCAACGACCCGCACAAGTTTCCCCTGCGGCTGACGGATCTGATAATGCAGCCCACGCAAAACACCTTTCGCAGATGCAGAGTGATTATCCTGCACAAATTCAGCGGAGATCCCGGCAGCATGGAATTTCTCCCTTTGATAGCTTTCAAGGAAAAAGCCTCGGGCATCTTCAAATACCTTAGGCTGAACCATGATGACCCCGGGCAGATCTGTATTCTGAAATATCATTTTCAAGCCCCTATCTGTGCTTTTCGGTATTCCGCAATCACTTCTCCTGCTTTTCCCACAGCTCGTACTTTGCCATGATCAAGCCATGCAGCGCGCTCGCACAAAGATAAAACCGTATCCATTGTATGAGACACCAAGATAGATGTGGTATTCCCCTTGCGGAAATTTTGCATACGTACACGGCATTTCTTCTGAAAAGCCTCGTCGCCTACAGATAAAACCTCATCAAGAAGCAGGATGTCGGGGTCCCAAGTAGTTGCAGTTGCAAAACCAAGGCGCGCGCTCATACCACTTGAATATGTGCGCAGTGGTGCATCAATGAACTCGCCCAGTTCAGAAAATTCGATGATATCTTCCATATGTTCTTCGATCTCGCGACGCGGATGACCAAGAATGGTTCCATTTAAAAATACATTCTCACGACCAGAAAGTTCGGGATGAAACCCGGCACCTAATTGCAGCATGGGGGTTACTTTTCCATTTATTTGAACCCGCCCCTGTGTTGGAATCAATACGCGAGAAATCACCTTGAGCAGGGTACTTTTTCCCGCGCCATTATTTCCAACTATTCCAAATGTCTCGCCTTTATGGATATTCAGATCCACGCCTGATAATGCATTAAATTCCTTAAATTGGATTTTCCCTTGAATCAGCCTGATGGCATACTCTTTAAACGTGTGAATCTGTTCACCAGGCAGGCGATAACGTACAGAAACTCCGCCAAGGCGAATAGCATCAATTTTTTGATTTTCCATATCAGCCTTTGCTCACCAGTAGTACGCAAATTCATCAGCGCGTTTTGAGTAAAACAGCCAACCAACAATTAAAGGCACCAAAGAAACTACCATCGCTATACTCAAAGTACGCAAGTCCGGAAAAATACCCTCGAATAATGGCATTCGGAATATTTTAACTATATGATACATAGGGTTTAAATTGAAAAACCAAAAGCGATATGCCTCAGGAATAAGTTTCTCAGGATAAACAATGGGAGTAAGGTACATCCATGCGGTTAATATAATTTGATACATTTCAACAACATCAGGAAAACGAATTGCCAGCGTAGAAATGATCAACCCAACGCCTAAAGAGAAAGCAGATAATAGCACCATTGAAATAGGCAAAAATAATAAACTGCTGTTCATAGGCAGTCCGGATGAAAGCAATATAATGAACAAGGGCACAAAAGATATGGTTAGGTTTACCAATCCGGTACCAATTGCTGAAATTGCAAATGAAGTGCGAGGCAGGTAAATTTGGCGAAGCAACGCCCCACCCCAAACAATTTGGTGAATGATGGCACCCGTAGTTTGCGCAAAAAAGGTCCATGCCAACAAACCGCTTAAAATGTAGGCAGGGTATCCTTTTACCGAATGAAACAGATTGGCAAAAACCATCGAAAGAATAAACATCATCCCCAATGGTTGAAGCAAAGTCCAGACAATTCCCAGTACTGATCTTTTATAACGCGAGACAACATCTCGGCGTACCAGCTGATAGATGAGGTCGCGATACTGGAAAATACCGCGCAATTCTTCAATCGACACCGGGCCCCGTTTATCGCTATCGTAAACAAATTCTTCTGGCATTTATACTCACAGACTGGAAAGGGGAACTAGAATTTTGGAAGCGTATGTAGTCTTCATTACAAATATAACAATTAAGATTCTACCATACGTAAATCATGCTATTTACACACGCGATTTTCATCGCAGACGGGTTGTGGCAGGGGGCATTGAAGTGGAATGGTTGGCTGGCGCGTATAGACCGTTATCTGTTCCCCAGAGACACTGACAGCAAAGGCGTTGATATCCTTATCTGACCTGCAGCCCAAAACGATCACATCTGCCGAATTCGGAAAATAAGGAATTTCATAAGCAGGCAGAATCACGTAATTTACCCCTTCAGGTCCGATCAACATAAAGGAGATCCTTGGGAACCCAAGCGTCAGGTACGGGAAAATATTTTTGGGCAAGCCTTTATTTTCAATAAAAAAACGAGGATACAAGACGCGTCCATGCACGACACTAAAATCAGGGTTTTGTTGAGCAAACTCTAAAAGAGCAGGTTTATTAATTCCCATTTCTGATAAGGCTCCCTGCCTGTCCAATTTCTCAATGAGATCAACTTCAGAAAGAGGCGCATATTTACGAGGATATATTTTCTCAGACAGCGGCAAGGATGTGCCAATGAGAAAAACCGTCAATACAATGAGCGGAGCTTTCTTTAACGGAAGCCAACTCCATACGGTCATGCTGAAGGTTTGCAGCGCATCGTCATCAGACTCCTTTAGCGCCCCAAATAAATTCCCGGACCATAGAAACACCTGAAAGAGACCAAGCGCAAAATAAAAAAGAAGAACCCAATCGATCGGCACACCGTAACGACCGCCGGAGGTGCGTCCAAAGGAATTTGCCAGCGCATAAAAGATGAATGTCCCTAACGGCACAAGGCTTGATGCTTTGGCATGCCTCCACCCTGCTCCAATTCCAAGTGAGATCAAAACCAGATTAATGAACAGGAAGAAGCCGGTGACCGCTGAAATATCCCCGTTCCATTCTGGCTGCCAGAAAGGATAAACCGTTTCGACCGTGTCCCTCAAGCCATAAAAGACTGGGGACACAGGCAATGCGAACACAGCCATGGAAATGTTATGGAAGAAATGGGTGGACACAAAATACGGGATCGATGCATCTTCATTCTGCTTCTGATTCAGATTCGCAGAGAGCCCGATCATTGGGCCAAGGGAGGCAACTTCCTGCTGAGGGGAGATTCGATTCCCTTGAGGCAGGTCAAGCTCCGGCGCGGGAAGATCCGGATACCTCGCATCGATCACAAGCTGGATCCGGTACAGATAAACTTCAAAGACCGATCTATTGTTGGAAGCTCCCCAGGCAAAAGTCCCGGCAAACATGGAGATCAGCAACAGCAGCCCAAGCAGTACGCCTTGCATCTTCTTCTGCCAGTACACAATAAGAATGAGTATCCCTGCAAAACCCACCAGAAAAAGGATGTTTGTGCGCAGCATGATCCCCAACCCTGCAAGCCCGCCCATCCATAGCAGGTAGAGATATTTTGCGCCGGGGTCTTTCATCCATGCGACAAGCAGATACGCGATCAAGGCTACGAAGATCGCCGCAGGGAAGTCGGTTAACAATTGTTTTTGATTGGCAAGATCGATCATGGTGCTTGCCGCAATACTGTTCACCCCACGGAGCATGAAAAGAACTGCGAGGGTGATTCCAAAAGGTCGGCCGCGAATCGACTTCCCCAACAGATACATGATGGCTGGCAGCACGGCGTAGATCGCAGATTGCAAGGCGACCAGTTGCAGGTAATCCTGCCCTGCAAGCGTGTGCAGGTAAACCAAAAATGCCATGTACAGGGCCCGGTCAAAGAATTCGCCGTTGTTGATTCCCTGACCGATCAATGCGAATTGACTGCCAAGGTCGAAGGTGGCGGCATCTGAATATGGATGAAACTCAAACGAAGGCGGAAAAGGACCGGGAACAAAATAGCTGGAAGGCAATGGCTCGCGCGCCCAAAGAAAGGCAGCCACAACCCAGATCAGGATGAATATTAATGAATCAGACCATTTGGAGATGGATGACCTCAAGGAGAAGGCGGTCATGCCGATCAGCAGTGAAAGAGTCACCTGCCACGCCAGCGTCGGCACCCCGGCTCCATACCAAAAGCCATCCGCTTCTGTCACGCCCATGCCTGTGAAAGCCATCATCCCCCAGATCAAGATCGCGGCGACCAATGAAATCAACGAAATCAAAAGCGTCCATTTTTGTGAGCGGAGCAGGTCCCGAAGGAGCGGAATATGAAGCTCGTAACGCTCAGACCAGGAAAGGATAAAAATAAGGGCGCTGGTCAAAAAGAAAAAAGCCAGCAAAGGCAAAAGACGAATAAAGAATTCTTGAAAATCTCCAAAAACGGAAGACGGCGTTATTAATAGCAAAGAACTTACTGCCAAGCCAATGGATGCCCCAATGAAAATCCTTTTTGTTGCGGCGGCAGTACCAAACAGTAAATTCCACACTTGACCTGCCCACGATTGACTTCGATATGCTTTCATCGAGACCAAAGCAAAAAAGGCAGCGATCATGGACATTGCCGCGACCAACAACCACCGTTGAAGCGAGATGCCGGCAAGTAAATGATTATCAGGATCGGAGGGGATATTAAAAAGAGTCAGGGCAGCCGCTGCCGCCCCAAGCGATATCAACAGGGCGCAGACTGCGAGAACAAGATGAGTTCTCTTCCACTGGAACTTTTGGTTCGTCTTTGGATCGATCATCATCGGTCAGTATTCACAAATAACTGCAACGTATCAGTATTTTACCGTTCTCTGAGGTCAAGCCAGTAATAAGCTACAAACCCTGCTGCAAGAACCAAACCAAAAACCATGTTAGCCCAGATGGGCTGTAAAAACAAGGCAAGGAAAGCGATCGTCCCAATCAGGAACGAGATCAAGTGCAAAATAAAAACAGAACGTGCAGGTGAGAGACCCGTCGCCACCAGGCGATGATAGGTGTGATCAAGGTTTGCCGCATATATTGGCACCCTCCTGCGAATACGAGAGAGTGTTACCAGCGTTGTATCAAAGATGGGTACGCAAAACAACAATATCGGCACAAACCACGAAGAAGCCTGTGGAAGCCCGGGCGGATTGTATACAATCGCAAGGGAAGCCAGAAAAAAACCGAGAAGCTGTGTTCCAGAGTCGCCTAAAAACAGGCGGGATAATGAAAAATTAAAATAAAAGACCCCGATACTACAGCCAAGAAGAATGGCTCCAAACAGCGCTAGGTGAAACTGCCCGGCATGGTAAACCCCCATCAACAATAAGATAGATGTGATCCCGCCCAAGCCGGCGGCCAATCCATTCATACTATCTACAAGGTTATAAGCATTCGCGATGCCGATCAACCAAAACAGGGTAATGAGCGCATCCACCGCTGGGATGAGGGTAATGTGAACCATCACCCCCTGCAAGATCAGCAACATGGAAGCCAAAAACTGTCCCAACAATTTCCACGGAGCCAGCATGCCGTGAATATCGTCCCAAATGCCAAAAGCCAGAATGATCACAGAAGCTGAGATCACTGGCGCAATAGGATAGGAAGTCACAATACCGATCAACGCGTTTCCAACAACGACCACAAAAAAGATGATCAAGCCGCCGGCCCTGGGCATGGGCGTAGCATGGATCTTATGCGCCTCACTCCCCGGTTGATCGATCAACTTAAACCGCCACGCAAGAAAAATTCCCACCGGCGCAAAAACGACCGAAAGAAAAATTGATAGTAAAAAAGTAGCAGTTATTTGATAAATCATTACCCCCCTGCGATCTTTTGCAAAGCCTCTCCAAAACTTTCGATCTCAGCCAGGGTGTTGTAATGGGCTGCGCCCACACGGATCATGCCGCCTTTATCGAGCAGCCCCAACCGCTCCACAACAGCCAGCGCGTAATAGTGACCGTCCCAAACATAGAAGCCGGCATCTCCCAGTTGTTTCGCAACCTCGTTGGGGTGTTTTCCTTCGAGGGTGAAAGAGACCGTGGAGACCCTTTCATCCAGCCGCTTCATATCGGTCAGACCATAGATCCGCGTTCCCGGAACAGACTGGATCGTCTCGATCAACTTGCGGGACAATTCGAATTCATACGCCTTCAAAGCAGACATGGCTTGCTTAAGAACCAGCCTGCGCCCGCTAAACCCCGCATCCTTCCACGCCTGAGCTTGATCCTGCCCAAATTGATTGCCGATCCACTCGAAATATTCCAACGCACCCAACACCCCGGCGATCCCTTCATGATTCTGGGTGCCTGTTTCAAACTTTCCTGGTAGATCATTTGTCGCCGGGCGGACCTTGTAAGGCTTAAGCTCATTGAGCAGGTCGTATCTTCCATATAATGCCGCAGCATGCGGACCGAAGAACTTGTAGCTGCTGCATACCAAAAAATCACAACCAAGGTCTTGCACATCGATCGGTCCATGCGGAGCATACTGCACCGCATCGATATACACCAAAGCCCCCGCCTCCTTCGCCATCTTCGTCAATTGGCGGACGGGGTTGATCGTTCCAAGCGCATTCGATGCGTACCCAAAAGCAACGATCTTTGGCTTACGCTCCATCGCCCGCGCAAATTCATCCACTTTAAGTGTGCCGTCTTCCACATCAAAATCGATCCAGGTGATCTTACAGCCTTTATCTTCCGCCACCAACAACCACGGAGAAATATTAGCATCGTGGTCCAGGCGGGTCACCACAATCTCATCCCCTTCCTTCAAATTACGCGCCAATGTGCGCGAAAAATACAAAGAAAGCGTGGTCATGTTATTGCCAAAGACGATTTCCTCAGGTCGTGAAGCGTTGAGAAAATCCGCCATGGCAGCGTGAGCTTCATTCAAGGTCTGATCCGACTTGCGGCTCGTCTCGAACATCCCTTCGTGATTGGCATTGTTTTCCAGCAAATATTGGGTGATGCGGTCGAGGCTCGGTTTGGCAATTTGAGTTCCACCCGGGTTATCGAAGAAGACCGCTGGGCGGTTCAACGAAGGGAATTGCCGGCGGATCAAGTCGAGGTTAAGGGACATGCAAGGCTCCTTTAATGAAATTCAGACACTCCGATTGTATACTAGGATTGTACCCCACACAAAAGGAGAACCCATGTTTGAAACTATTCTCTTGGCTGTAGATGGTTCGGATCACGCCCTGCACGCTTCCCGCACTGCCGCCGACTTGGCGCGCACCATGAAGGCAAAAGAGATTCGCGTCGTGGTAGCCTATGGCTCCATCCCCGCCTACCTCGGTGAGCCAAACATGCAATTTGCCATCGACGCGCGCATGGAAGAGGCGCAGACCATTCTGCGCAAAGCGGTTCTGGCTATGGGAGAGCTTCCCTGCGAAGTCCACACTGAATTGATCGAAGGTCCCGCCGCAGAAGCCATCATTGATGTTGCCACCACCCGCAAAAGCGATGTGATCGTAATGGGCTCGCGCGGATTGGGCACACTGGCAGGCTTGCTGCTCGGCAGCACCAGCCAGAAGGTGGTAGCACACGCACCCTGCCCGGTGCTCATCATCCGATAATTTCGCAGCATCAATAACCGGGTAATTGCGCCCGACTTTCGGCTTCCGAAAATTCTTCGGGCGTATTTAGATTCCAAAAACACAGTCCTGATGGGTCAAAGCCCTTCATCTCATCAGGCGTTAAAACTCGCACCTTAACCTGGGAAAACCACGAGATGACCTTCCACTGATCGGCAGCGATCGCCGCCTCAATGGCTGGAAGGCAGGTTTCGCGGCGATACAAGGCATGGAAGGGTTCATAGCCCTCCTCTGTCTTCGCGACGACAACATCCGCTCCTTCCTGAACGATGAGCCTGTGCGCGCCTTCGAAAAACACGGGACTCGCAAAGGGCATATCGCAAGCCACAACCGCCACGAACGGATCAGCCGCAGAAGCAATTGCAGTGTAGAGTCCGCCCAGGGCGCCGCGCCCCGGCTTGAGGTCCGCTACGAGACGCAAATTTAGAAAAACGTAATCAACAGGGCGGTTTGTCGTCACAATGACTTTATCTGCCAGCGGAGACAATCGCTCGATCACACGTTGAATGAGCGGGCGTCCGAGGAAAGGCTTCAGGGCTTTATCCTCGCCCATTCGGGAGGAAGCACCTCCCGCTTGAATGACAACAGTCAGCATGGATATATTATAGATGACTTCGCTTGAAAATTTACTGGATGGATTAACCCGTGAAGGAGAACTCTACGAGGCGCAGGCAGACGGAGCGGTGCGCTGCCTCGCCTGCGGGCATCGCTGCCTGATCCGCGAAGGCAGGCGGGGGATTTGTCAGGTGAGATTCAATCAGGACGGTAAATTGCGCGTGCCGCACGGATATGTCGCCGCGCTGCAAAGTGACCCGATCGAGAAGAAACCTTTTTCGCATGTCATGCCCGGCACGAATGCACTGACCTTCGGCATGCTCGGGTGTGACTATCACTGCGGGTACTGCCAGAACTGGTTGACATCTCAAGCCTTGCGCGACCCTGCTTCAAACATGGCGGCGCAATTCGTGCGGAATACCACTCCAAAAGAAATGATCGGTCATGCGCTGAAAACAAAAGCCTCTGTTGTGGTCTCCTCTTACAATGAACCGCTGATCACCAGTGAGTGGGCGGTGGAAGTTTTCAAAGAAGCGAAGCAGGCGGGACTGATGTGCGCTTACGTCTCGAACGGGAACAACACTCCCGAAGTGGTGGAATACCTGAAGCCGTATCTGGACGCATACAAGATCGACCTGAAATGCATGAGCGAAAAAAGCTATCGCACCCTGGGCGGCACCTTGCAAAACACCCTGGATGGAATTAAACGCGCGCGTGAAGCAGGGCTATGGGTGGAAGTAGTGACCCTGGTCGTGCCCGGCTTTAACGACTCGAATGAAGAATTGTGGGACGCGGCAAGATTCCTCGCCGGCGTGTCCGTGGATATCCCCTGGCACGTGACAGCCTTTCATAAAGACTACCGCATGCTCGAGCCCGACAACACAAACGCGAAGACTCTGATTCGCGCGGCAGAGATCGGGCGCGAGGCTGGCTTGAGATATGTGTACGCCGGGAATATACCGGGGAATGTCGGGGAGTATGAATCTACACATTGCCCGAAATGCAGCTCCCAACTTGTGAAGCGAAGCGGGTATGTCATCCAGGAATATAAGATCACCGGCAACGGCAGCTGCCCAAATTGCGGGGAAAAAATAGCAGGCTTGTGGCCAAAAGACCCTTCTACAGTAGGGTTAAACAGCCCCGGACGACCGCAACTCATCGCCTGATAATTGTTTTGTTGTATAATGCGACCTGTCAGGAGGCGCGAGGAGAGAGCCCCCTCTTTCCCCCAACCTCCATTTAAACCACCTTTTCTCTAAGGAGGAGAAACGTGAAAAAGAACCTTTCTGTTTTACTTTCGCTCGTAGTGTTGGCAAGCATGCTGCTTGCTGCCTGCGGCGGCGGTGCAGCTGCCACGGAAGCCCCTGCAGCCACCGAAGCTCCCGCGGCCACCGAGGCTCCTGCAGCCACCGAAGCCCCCGCGGCCACTGAAGCCCCTGTTGTCGAAGGCCAGTCTGTTATCACAAGTAACAGCTATTCCGCCGCCGACTGCGAATACGGTGGCGAGTTCAAGTCGATCGAAGCGGTCGATCCTCTGACCGTCAAGATCACGCTCTGCGTGCCCGATCCTGCCTTCCCCTCGAAGATCGCCTTCACCTCCTTCGCGGTTCAGCCTGCTGAATACCTCGAAGCCACTGGCGCCACCGGCGACATCCTCGAGAAGCCCATCGGCACCGGACCTTACATGGTCTCTGAATGGGTTCGCGGCGATCAGCTCGTCTTCACTGCCTTCCCCGATTACTGGGGCGATGCGGCTCTCTCTGACACCCTCGTGTTCAAGTGGAGCACCGAGTCTGCCCAGCGCTTGACCGAACTCCAGAGCGGCACCGTAGACGGTATCGACAACCCCGGTCCCGATGATTTCGCGACCATCGAAGGCGATGCCGCCTTGCAGCTGGCTCCCCGCCCTGCGCTCAACATCATGTACATCGGCTTCAACAACAATCCCCAGGTTGAAGGCTTCGATAACGCCGCCAATCCTCTCGCCAATGAGATGGTTCGCCAGGCGATCGCCATGGGCATTGACCGCCAGCGCATCGTGGACAACTTCTATCCTGCCGGATCTGAAGTTGCCTCTCACTTCACCCCCTGCTCGATCCCGAATGGCTGCGTGGGCGAATCCTGGTATGAGTTCGATGCCGCCGCCGCCAAGGCCATGCTCGCTGAAGCCGGCTACCCCGATGGCTTCGAAACCGTTCTTAACTACCGCGACGTTGTCCGCGGTTACCTGCCCGACCCGAACGTTGTGGCTCAGGACATTCAGGCTCAGTTGAAGGAAAACCTCAACATCACCGTGAACATCGAAGTGATGGAATCCGGCGCTTTCCTCGATGCGGCTGACTCCGGTCAACTGCAGGGCTTGCACTTGCTGGGCTGGGGCGCGGACTATCCCGATATGACCAACTTCGTTGGTTACCACTTCGGCGCCGGCTCCTCCAAGCAGTTTGGTGACAAGTATGACGATATTGTCGAAAACCTCGACAAGGGCGCCCAGCTCGCTGCCGATGCCGACCGCGCTCCGTTCTACGAAGCTGCGAACAACGCCATCCGCACCCACGTCCCGATGATCCCTGTTGCTCACGGCGGTTCCGCTGTGGCTTACAAGGCTGGTCTCGAAGGCAACCCCCACGCCAGCCCGCTCGGTAACGAGTCCTTCTCTGTGATGGGCAACGGCACCGGCACCTTCGTTTGGATGCAGAACGCCGAACCCATCTCGCTCTTCTGCGCTGATGAGACCGACGGCGAATCCCTGCGCGCCTGCGAACAGGTCACCCAGTCTCTGCTCGGCTACGAAACCGCCGGCACCGCTGTCGAACCTGTTTTGGCTGAATCCTACGAAGTGAACGAAACCCTCACCGAGTGGACCTTCAAGCTCCGCCCGGGTGTCAAGTTCCACGACGGATCCGACCTCGACTCGATGGACGTTCTCGTTTCACTCGCTCTGCAGTGGGACGCCGCTCACCCCCTCCACAAGGGTAACACCGGCGCATTCTCCTACTGGAGCGGTCTCTTCGGTCCGTTCCTCAACGCACCGGCTGAGTAATTTCAAACTGTAAACCCTAATAAGCCCCCCGATGAGATCATCTTGTCGGGGGGCTTCCCCCAAAAAAAGACATGACCTCATACATCCTTCGGCGAATTGTTCTAAGCATTCCCGTACTCATCGGTATTTTGTTCGCGACCTTTGCCCTGGCGCGCCTGATCCCCGGCGACCCTTGCCGCGCCATGCTCGGCGAAAAAGCGACAAAAACAGTTTGTGACGAGTTCATCCATCGTCACGGGTTGGACAAACCCATCGTTGTCCAGTTTGGGGTGTATGTCAACGAGATCGTTCACGGGGATTTCGGACGCTCTTTCCGCTATTCCAAGCCCATCACCGAACTCCTTTCGGAGCGCCTGCCAATCACTTTTGAACTCAGCCTCGCGGCTTTATTGGTCAGTGTGTTGGTTGGCATTCCATTGGGGGTGATCGCCGCAGTGCGCCACAACTCGTGGGTGGATGTGTTGACCATGTTGTGGGCCAACATGGGCGTCTCCATGCCGGTCTTCTGGCTTGGGTTGATGCTCGCTTATATTTTCTCGCTTACCTTGAAAGACACCATCTTTCAACTGCCGCCCTCCGGGCGCCTGACCGCGGGACTGGTTCCCGATCCGTTCTTTGAAATTTGGGGGTGGAAGCTCGTCGAAGGCACTTTTTTATTCACGCTCATGGACTTTATCAGCCGCATGAACATCCTGAATGCGGTCCTCTCTTCCGACTGGAAAGTGTTCAAGGATGCAATTCAACATATCATTCTTCCAGCCGTTGCGCTCGGCACCATTCCCATGGCGCTTATTGCACGCATGACACGCTCATCCATGCTTGAAGTGCTTGGGCAGGATTACATTCGTACGGCGCGGGCCAAAGGGCTGGTACGCAGCAAGGTCATCCTCAAACACGCATTCCGTAACGCCCTGCTTCCCATTGCCACAGTGGTCGGTCTCTCGTTGGGAAGCCTGCTCGGCGGCGCAGTGTTGACCGAAACCGTTTTCAATCTCTCCGGCGTGGGACGCATCATGTACGATGCGATCACCGCGCGCGACTATGGCATTGTGCAGGGCTTTACCGTTGTTATTGCGATCTTCTTCGTGGTCCTGAACCTGCTTGTGGATATTTCCTACGCATACCTAGACCCCCGCATTCGCCTGGATTAACAGACATGACCACTCAAACCGCTCCCGTTAAAAAACTGGATTCAGAAGCCCTCACGCTCGATTCTGTCAGCCTCTGGCAGATCACACGCCGCAGGTTGTTCCGCAGAAAATCATCCGTGCTTGGCATGGTGATCCTGGTCATTCTGGTATTTATTGCCCTCACCGCCCAGTGGATCGCGCCTTTTGACCCGACCGTCTCAATGCTCGACACAGACAATTACCCGCAAGAGTTTGCCAAGAAACGTCTTGACCCATGCATTCATTTATTGGGCTGCCCGAAAGAACGTCCCCAACACCTGATGGGGCTGGACGGCAATATCCGTGATGAATTCAGCCGCCTGCTATTTGGCGCACGCCTGAGCCTGATGATCGGTCTTGCAACCGTGTCCTTTGCCATCGTGATCGGCACCGTGCTTGGCGCGCTTGGCGGTTACTTCGGCGGATGGATCGACAATGTCATCATGCGCACCATGGATGTACTTCTGGCATTCCCATCACTTTTGCTTGCCATTGCCATCGTGACCGTGCTTGGTCCGGGGTTGATCAACGCTTTGATCGCGATCGGCATTGTATCCATCCCTGCTTATGCCCGCGTGGTGCGCGCCAGTGTGCTCTCGGTACGCGAGATGGATTACGTCTCTGCCACGCGCGCGCTCGGAGGCAGCACTTACGAGATCCTGTTCAAGCGTATTCTTCCCAACGCGCTCACCCCATTGATCGTGCAAGGCACACTTGGCATTGCCACAGCCATTCTCGATGCCGCTGCGCTGTCCTTCCTTGGGCTGGGAGCGCAACCGCCCACACCCGAGTGGGGGTCAATGCTCGGCGCGGAACGCAACCAGGTCTTCACAGCCCCGCATCTCGTTTTTTACCCCGGCTTCATGATCATGATCACTGTGCTGGCGTTCAACTTGTTGGGTGACGGTCTGCGTGATGCGCTTGACCCGAGATTGGCACACGCAAGTTAATAAGAAAATTGGAATCAAAAAACGCGGACAATTCACTGTCCGCGTTTTTTTGTTTTTACCGACCCAATATTCCCCAGGCCGCCAAAGCGCCAAAGACCAGTATCACCAATAAAGACCCTATGATGATCTCACGCTTCTCGCGCTCATCCTTTAACTTGAACCCAGTCAATGGATCGCCAGAGACCATCCAAAGCGGGCTCGCAAACCACGAGAACATCGCGCCGCCGAACAGACCGCCGACATGCCCCCAGTTATCAATACCGGGTGAAAGCCCGATGAATAAATTCACGACAATAATGAAAACCGCATTCCCGATCGCCTGCCGCGCCTGAGACCCGAAGATCTTTCGATTCTGATAAAAGAAGATCACTTCAGCGGCGATCAACCCGAATACCGCGGTGGACGCTCCCACCGAGAAACCGTCTTCGCCGGTCAGCAAAAAAGAAAAGACATTGCCCGAGAAACCCGCGAGAAAATATAAAAGCACGAACCTGCCGCGTCCGAATTGCTGCTCTAGAAAAGTGCCAAGGGAATACAGCGCATACATATTGAAAAAGATATGGGTGGGCGAACCATGCAGAAAGACCGGGGTGATAAATCTCCACAACTCCCCCATGCGAATGGCTTCATTAAATCTCGCACCGTACACTTCAAGCCAATCGATCTCATACACGGCATAACCAAACAAGGCTACGCTGAGCTGCTGCAAAAGATAAACCGCCACGGTCACACCAAGAATGACGTAGGTCACCGTGGGAACCAAAAAGGGTAAAGCGACCTGAACTGTTTGAGGTTGAGAATCAGTCTCGGGCGGAGTGGGGGGAAGCGGGTCAGCATCCTGAGCGGGACGGAAGTCGCTCACAAGGTCACCTTGCGCTGCTTCACACGCAAATGCTCCGAGGTAATGATCGCGCGCACTTTATCCACTGTGTCGTCGAGGTGGAAATCCTCATTGACGATCACATAGTCAAACGCTTCAATACGCTGCAACTCTTTACGGGCAGTGGCAATACGCAGCGACAGCGAATCGGCGGTCTCGGTCTTGCGCTCGCGCAGGCGGCGCTCAAGTTCATCCTCACCCTCGCAAGTGATGAAGATCAACAAGGCTTCTGGCGCGATCTTGCGGACCGTCTCCGCGCCTTGCACGTCGATGCGCATCACAACATCCTTGCCGCTCGCAAAAGCATCACGCACCTGCGACTTCGGGATACCCTTGTAATCGTTGTAGACGATCGCAAATTCAAGCAGCTCGTTCTCCACGATCATGCGCGCGAACTCGTCCTTCGAATAAAAGAAATAATCCCTGCCGTGCACCTCGTTCTCGCGTCTTTCACGCGTTGTGGCCGTGACCACAAAGTGGAAGGGCAGTCCGCGCTCTTTCATGCGCTGAACCACTGAATCTTTTCCAACGCCGGAGGGACCGGAGATCACGATCAAAAGCGGATTGGGGCTGAGGGGGTTGAATGAGTCAGACATGGATTTATTTTACCAAAGAGACGGTCCGCATCTCTCTTAACGCCGGCTGGATATCGGCTTCTGGAAAATCCGCGCCGTTGGTTTTTTTCTCCAAGTCGCAGTAAAATTAATGCATGCCCACTTATGATTTCATTTGCAACAACTGTCAAAAAAGATTTGAAGTGTTCATGACCTTCAATGAGTACGGAAAGAAAGCCGTTCACTGCGCCCACTGCCAGAGTGATAATGTCCGCCGCCGCATGACAAAGGTGCGCATCGCCAAATCTGAAGAGACCCGCATGGAATCAATGGCTGACGACTTCTCAGGCATGGACGGCATTGAAGATGACCCCAAGGCTCTTGCCAGAATGATGAAGAAAATGGGCAGTGAGATGGGCGAAGAAATGCCGTCTGAGTTCAACGATGTGGTGGACAGGCTCGAAGCGGGTCAAAGTCCCGAAGAGATCGAATCCGCTTTGCCCGATATGGGTTTGGATGACAGCGGCGGCGAATAAACCTCAATACACCTGACATATAAAAGGACTCCGGGTTTCCACTCGGAGTCCTTTTTCTTTTATTCTTTTTCTGCTTCGATCCCAGACTGTCCATTCGCGCGACCGATCAATGGAATGGCAGGCAGCAACAACAAGCCCGAAGTGACCAGAGCCGAAGTGACTGACGATACCCCCGCCACGAACGCCACCAGTGGACCACCGCCCATCTGCCCGATCGCATCCACCTGCCCTGTGATGGAGTGAACCGTGGCGCGGGTCTGCGAATCAAGTTTTTGATTGACCCACGCCGTATAAAGCGGTCCCATCACATTGCGCAGCACACTGATGACCAGGTACATGAGCAGGGTCAGTGTGAAGAAGGGCGAGATGGCAAACCCGATCAACCCGGCAGAGATGCCGAAAGTGATGCCCAGTGTTGCGCGCCCGATCGCAAGCGGGCTTCCCGTATCGATCCGCTTTTCTGCAAAGCGGGTGGCGGCGATCGCCAACAACATGCTCACCACACGCAGCGCCCCAAAGAAAGCCACATCCGTCTGACCGAATAACACAGGCAGTTCGTAATTATCGAGGATGTGCTTCACCCACAAGCGGTCGAATCCCTCGCTGTATAAACCATAGAACAAACCAACACCAAGGACGGTCATCAACCGCGGGCGGGCTCGAACCGCCTTCACGCCTTCGTTGAAGGTGTGCCACATGTGCTGCCATGTATTGCGGTCTTCCCTCGAGGTGGGATGAAATCCCGTTTCGGGCATGATGACGATCAAGGTCAAACCGATCAGGATCACGCCCACCGCACCGATAATGATCGGCAGCCCCACTTGATTCGCGCCGAAAAATGCCGCGGCCGCCATCCCGATCAACGAGGCAGACAGCCCAACCTGATTGGCACGCAGCATCAACTTGTTGGCCGGGTCCTCGCCGATCTCGTCTGTGATCCACGCCTGGGTCGCTCCACTCGTGAAGGTATATCCCAGCCCCCACACGACCTGCGCTATAAGGATGGGCAGAAAGAAGGGAAACAGCCCTTCGATCAAAAAGCCAAGCCCCATGACAATATAGCCGATGATGATCGACAGACGGCGCGAGTACACGTCTGCCACCACGCCCGTCGGCACCTCGAACAAAAATGCCGAGACCTCCAGCGTGGTGCCGACCAGCACCAATTGCAGGGGGGTGAGTCCCGCCACCGTGGCTTCATACAAAGACATGGTCACGAACATCATCGAGAAAAAGACCGATGCCGAAAATTCAATGAACAGATAAACCTTCGATGCTTCCAATTTAAGATTTCTGAACATGCTCAACTCTCATGGATAAAAAATACTGGCAAGCTGTTCAGGCATGCCAGTCTGGTTTCAAAAGTATTAGCGGGTTTTCAACAGGCGTTTCAGCCTGTCCATGCTTTCCTGCGGATCTCCGAACAGGATGCCCTTCATTCCGACTTTTTCACAGGCTTCGATATTGACCGGCATATCATCAACAAAGACCGCTTCGGTCGCCTTGACCTTGGCCTGCTTCAGCGCGATCTCATAGATCCCAGCTGACGGCTTGACAATCCCCACCTCCGCCGAGATGACGACCGTGTCAAACACGCCGATCACCTTTTCTTTGGTGATGAACTCACGCAGTCCGCTCCAGGCGTTCGAAATCAGTCCCGTGTGGAACTTTCCGCGCATGGATTGGATCTCCGCCACCAATGAACGGTCGATCACATCGCCGCCGAAGAACATGTCGCGAAAAGCCTGCATCTGGGATGCAGGCTGCTTAAATCTCTTCGCGATCTCCGCCCAGTGCTTTTCCTCGGTGATCTCGCCCAACGAAGCGCGCCGCGCCGACTCGCTGCCAAAGACAGCTTTGTCGATCTCGTCGTAGTCCATGTTGAAGCGTTCGGCAAGTTTCTGGCGCGGCGACTGGTACTCGGTCCGCATGATGACCCCGCCGAAGTCAAAAAAAACTGCGCGGATCGCCATTACTTACTTCTTCTTGGGCTTGGCTTCAGGCTTGGCCGTGGTGGTCTTCTTCGCCTTGTCGGCGGGAGCCTTTGCAGCAGCCGGTTTCTTGGCCGGAGCCTTCGGAGCGGCGGGTTTCTTGGCCGCCTTTGCGGCAGGCTTCTTCTCAGCCGCCGCCTTGACCGTGGTCTTTGCAATGGGTTCCGTCTTTTGGAAGGCGGAGGCTGGAGCTTCCTCTTGCGCGGCGGGAGCATTTGCCATTTGCTTGGCGGCCTCCTGCCAGTTCGGGAAGAACAGCTCCATCCGTTGGCGCGAAATGGAGTTTGCACGGCGGCAACGCGGGCAGTGCGCATCGTAATGATTTTGATGCTTTTCGTTCATGTGGACGATCGCACTCAACATTTCCGAGCGCCCCAGGGTGAACGGGGTTTGGCAATAGATGCAACGCAGGTTCATAAATTTCTCCTTCTGACGAAAACCGGTAGATTATGTTAACGATTCTACACTGATTTCACGTCCAGAGCGAATCGTCTTTTCGTACATGTCAGAAGTCGTCTGCGCGTGCATCCCGGCCTTCTCGTACAGCCTCAGGGCTCCGGTCAGGCTTTGAGCGTCCACGTGCAGGCTGACGCTGTGCACGCCGCGGCGGCGGAACTCGCCAAAGCTGTGATGAAGGAGGGCAAGTCCCAGTCCGCGTTTGCGCCATGCGCGGCGGACGCCAAGGATGTTGATATAACCCGCCTCGGGGTCGTCGTAGGCTTTGGCGCGGCCCAAGCAGATCCCAGCCACTTCGTCACCGTCCATGGCAAGGAACCACAAGCTGGGGTCAAAATCTTCGCCCATCATAAAATGCTTGAAGCGCGCCAGCCCCTCTTCAAAGGGAGCCTGGATGTAGCCAAAGTGATCGCAGAAGGCTTCATCGTCAGCCCGGTAGACCGCCTCAATGCCGATCTCGGGAGTGAAGGTCTTGAGGGTGATGCCTTCCGCCCAAAGCGGAGCAGGAGGCGGCGCCTGCATGTCGATCCGCATTTGATAGGTGCTGCGGATGAGTTTATAGCCGAAATCCTCAAAGAGTTTTCGCGAGCCTTCGGCGGGACGGTAGGTGCCGATGCGAGGAGCAAAGCGCAGGTCTGTGGGCAGGTCAGGCAAAACCTGACGAGCGCGTTCCTCTGCCCATTGCAAAAGCCATGAGCCTATGCCCAGACCGCTGAAATCGGGATGCACCCGCCCCCACATCCACGGGTGGACTGGCGGCTTCTGGGTGGTCCACACTTCGATGTAGCCGACCAGTTTTCCCTCTGGGGAGAAGACCACGCGGATATCGCGCGCGGGGTCAAAGTTGGGCGAGACCCATTCCCTGCGAATGGCATCCGCATCGTTGATGTCGTTCTTTTGAATGACAGACTGCGACCAAGCTTTGAACAGTTCCAAAGCAGGTTCAACGTCTTTCATCTCGGCGCTGCGGGCGGTAAACCCGTGCGGCAGTTCAGTTTTCGTATTTTCAAGGATTGCGTTCATTTTTCCTCTTGATCGTTTGCCAAACTCTGGCAAACCTATTTTTATTCATTGTCCAGATCTCTTCCCGGGCGCAGTTCTTTTTCATACGTCAGGAATTCACTGGCGACGTGCATGCCCGCCCGCTGATAGAGCCGGGTGGCTCCGGTCGGGTTGGAGGCGTCCACGCCGAGACCTATGGTCGGCTTGCCGCGTTTGTAAAACTCACCAAAGGAATGTTGCAGCAAAGCAAGACCGAGTCCCTTTTTGCGCCACGGGCGGCGGACTCCCAAAGTACGGACCCAGCCAATGCCCATGCGGAAACGGTTGAGGGAGAATCCCGCCACCTCGTTCCCTGCCCAGGCAATAGCCCAAAGCGACGGGTCAAACTCGGGGTCTTCAAAGCGGCTGTGGGTGAATTCTTCAAAGGTCACATCGCGGCTGCCCCAATGGTCGCGGAAGGATTCGTTCTGAGCCTGCCACACGGCAACCGCATGATCATCCCTGACGAAGGGACGCAGTTCAACGCCCGCGGGGAAGACAGGCGCGGGCGGCGCTTCCTGCAGGTTGATCTCCATGCGCCAGTGATAGCGCTTTGGGAAGTAGCCCTCATTCTTGTGAAGGTCGTGGCTCGAAGGGTCTTTCGCATCGATCGTGCTGCGGATGAACACCCGCAGGTCTGGCTCGGCAAGGAGCATGTCTTCGCGGGCGCGAACTTCCACGCGGCGCAGCAGGCTTGTGCCAATGCCCAGCCCTTTGAAATTGGGGTGGACGTATCCATCCGCGTGCAATTTGTAGTGAGCATTCTCATTGGCAAATTCTTCAAAGCCAACAATGCGCCCGTCGGAAGTTTCAACAACAAAGGCATCAGATTCCAGGTTGAAGTCTTCGCTCTCCCATTCGTGTTTAAGTTCCTCAGGCGTGACCGCCACGGTGGTGTCGCCATCCGCTTCGCAGACATCGTAGATGAGCTGTGCCACAGCGTTGACATCTGCCCATTGAGCAGGACGCAGGCGCAGGCTTGAGTCAAGATTCGTATTGTTGATCACAGGTTGTGTCATGGGTTCTTCTCCATCCATTCTTCACGCAGAATGCCCATGTAGAGCATATCCCAGCGTGTTCCATCTTTCAAAAGCGCGCCGCGCATGCGTCCTTCAAGTTTGAAGCCAGCCTTCTCGTAGGAACGAACGGCGCGCGGGTTATATTCAAAAACGGTCAGTGTCACACGGCGCAGGTTGAGTTCGGTGAACACAAAGCGCAAACCGATATTCATGGCATCGGTGCCATAGCCCCTGCCCCAATCGGCGCGGCTGCCAATGCCGATCCCTACAAAGGCATCACGCGAACCCCAACTGTTGATGACATCGAAGTTGATGTCTCCCAGCAGGCGGTCATCATCCAGCGCGCGGATGCTGAAATAATGGCTGGCAGGCGAAGGCTCGAGCGTTTCCTTCTCAAAAAATTCCTTGATGGCTTTGATGGAATGCAGGCGCGCTCTTGTATCCATCAAGCGGGTCAGTTCCGTATCCTGATTCCATGCCGCATAGGCTTTGGCAAGTTCTTCATGGTCCACTGCCGCCAGGCGTACCAGGCTGCCTTTCAGAATGTCTTTCATTTCGCCTCCTGTTGGGCGAGCCATTCCTCACGCAGCAACCCCATATAGATTCCATCGTAACGGACGCCTTCGCGCTGACCATCGCTGCGTTGAACGCCCTCCACCACGAAGCCGACCTTTTGATAGGTCTTCAACGCGCGCGTGTTATAGGAGTTCAACGCCAATGTGATGCGGCGCAGATTCAATTCCAAAAATCCAAATTGCACGATCAGGCGCATGGCATCGGTGCCGTAACCCTTGCTCCAGTAGTCACGGTCACCGATGAAAATAAACAACCAGCCATCTCCATGCGCCCATTCAGGGACAAGCCCCACCACACCGATGAACTTCTCCTCTGCCAGTGTGCAGATCGAGAAACGGTACGCGCGCGGGTCTTTTGAAAACTGCTCGCGCTCGACATTCTCTTTGATCTTTTTTTCAGAGAGCAGCCGCGCGGGGCGGTCATCTGCGAGGCGGTGGAATTCGGTATCCTGATTCCAGCGGGCAAAGTGTCTGGCAAGTTCCTCAGGCGACGAAGCAGATAAGCGGACGAGGGATCCGCGATACAGGTCTTTCATCGCATCTCCCTACGCCGCAGCCTGCTCCCGCCATTCGGAATTTAACAAGCCGAAAGAGACGAGGTCCCAAAATTCTCCATCACGATTGATCGCTTTACGCCTGCGGATCTCCTCCACAAAACCAAACTTCTGGAAGAGACGGATCGCGCCATCGTTATAGGCTGGCGTCACCGCAGTCACACGGAACAGGTTCAGCTCGCTGAAAGCGTAGCGCAGAAGCATGCTCAGTGCCTGCGAGCCATATCCCTTGCGGCGGTCTTCAGCCGCGCCAATACCCAGGCGGATAAAGCCGTTGCCGTTCGCCCAATCGATCCACTCGACCAGCGCCTTGCCGACCAAACGGTCGTCTTCACGGGCGCGGATGGTGAAGTAGAACAGGTTTCTGTCCTCTTCCATTTCCTTTTCGATGGCTTCGTACTGCTTCTTGACCATGGCAGGCGAAAGCGGGCGGATGGGTTTCAGGTCATACAGGCGCATGAATTCGGCGTCATGCGTCCATTTGGATTCGACAGCGGGATGCGTTTCGTGATCAATGGGTCCGAAACGGATATCCTGGGCTTCAAAGAGTTGCGTTTGTATGCCTAACATAAATTCTTCCTCCGAGACAAAAAAACGGTCACAGGTTACTGTTAACCCGTGACCGCCAAGAGGGGGATTAAATAAAAAACGGTCACGGGCTTGCAGCAGCGCCGTGACCGTAAGACGACAAATAAGGTCTAACGATGAGCAGGCGCACTGCGAGAATCAAAATCGACATTGCCGATGGGTGATTGAGCGATGTAAAACTTGTTCATGATCATTGGCGTGCGCCTCCTTTCTTTAGATTTGCTTTTTTCAAGCACGGCGAGTTTATCACGCAAGTGAAATCTTCGTCAAGGAGTTAATAAAAATTTCAGGTTGAAATGTCAGACCAATTTAAAAAATTGTAAACAACTGCGCGGCACGCGGTTCTATTTGAAATAAAAAGATCGGCGGTCCATGACCGCCGATCTTTTTATTATGGAGTAGTCGGTAAAATTCGACCTGCCAGCAGATTATCCAGAGTTTCCTGCGCCAGGCGAAGCCGCCCGGGGGTGAGCAGGCTTGGGTCCACATCTGCAAGCCCGAGCGGAGATTGAACGTTGATTCCACCCTGCCCGGCGATCAAGTTGGGCCAGGCGGTCTGGATCGCCTTGACCGTATCCGGGCGAATGGTCGCCACCCAACCGCCAGGGCGCGGTTCGGGCATCGAAGTCCCCATTAACAGCACACCCTGTGTGCCCACATAGGTCAGGAAGTCGGCATCTGCCACAGACGGGTAGATGTAAAGTGCATCCACATCACGGTCGTTGATCAGCACATTGGCGTACCCGCCGTAGTTGCCGACCTTTTCATCGGCTGGGATCTCGATGAATTGAGGGTAGCCATAAGTGGTTAAATAAAATGTGCGGCACGCTCCGCAGTAATACGTGCGCCCGTTAACGAAGGCGTTGTAGGCGCGTTGTGCTTCGCCGTTTCCCTGCGGGATGACCATGCCCGTGTGGTATTCCTCCACCAGCATCGCCAGGATGTAGCCTGCGAGGAAGGCGGGCAGTTCCACCTGCGAGTCGCCTGCCAGCACGCTCACGTTCGCGCCTGCGGTCAGCCCGGAGATGTTAACCGCAAGGAACTGCACACCCGGCGCGGCAGGCGCGAAAGAAGCAATGCCGGGGTCGGGCGGCAAAACAATGACCACTTTCAAGGTCGGGTCTGCAACATCGGCGGCGGTCAGCGTGTTGCGCACTTGAAAACGAAAACCAGATTGCTGGGTAAGGTCGTAAACAGTTTTTTGATAAAGGTCCGAGGTCGCCTTGTCCATATCGACAGGCAGCACCAGGATCGCCAGCGGCGTGGAAGGGGTGGGGATCAAAGTGGGCGGAGGAAGCGGTGTATGAGACGGCACCGCTGTGGGTCCGGGGATCTCGGTCGGCTCGCTGCCGCCACAGGCGGTCAAAATAACGACGACCAACATGGCAAGGAGAAATTTTTTTACGCGCAAGTTCATGCTCCAGAAATAAGAATGGACGAATTATACTGCCTGATTTGGCCGGAAAATTTTGGGACAACAAAAAACAGACGCACTGAAATGTGCGTCTGTTTTTTGTATGCGGTCTTTAATTAACCGAAACGTTGATGCGCTTCGGGCGGGCAGATTCAGCCTTTGGCAGATTCAGCGTCAGCACGCCGTCGGCGATCTTCGCCTCCACCTTGTCTGCCTGGATCTCGGTCGGCAGGCGCAGTGCGCGGCGGAAGGATCCGCTGGGAAGTTCGTTCAACAGGTAATCATTCTCCGCAGCCTGATATTCACCTTCAATGCTGACCACGTTCTCCAACACCTGAATGTTCAGATCATCGGCTTTCAAGCCGGGCACAAGCGCCGAAAGCACATAGGAGTCATCCTGCTCGCTCACGCTCACACCCAGTGTGCGCTGCTGAGACTGTTCAAGCTGACGGCGGACCATACGACGATACGGATAAGATTGGATATAGAGTGTCATTTTCTTAATCTCCTTTTGTTTGTGTCAATGACGCAATATTAAGTCCGGAATATAAGAAAATGAATAACAATTGATAAAATCCTTGTAAGAGATCACGGAACATTTCAGTCCGCGCGAGCGTCAGTGGTAGTATGAAACCGAATCCCTGCCATCAAAAGGAGATATAAACATGAGGCTTCATTGGTATCTGCTCGTAATTTTCGTTTTAATGACCGGCTGCGCCCCCGCTCCGGCACAATCATCCACCGAGGGTCTCCCCCCGCCGGCGGAAACTCAATCCGCGCCGACCGAAGCGGCGTCTGGCTCAGACCCAATCATTACTGGTGTTCCAATATTCGTGCCAACCCAAGGAGATAAACCGCAAATGGATCCGATCGTCACCCTTCCCCCCGCGTCTGGCATTGATGCCATGATCGAATCGGCAACAAAGGACCTTGCCCAACGTTTGTCTGTGCAAGCCAGTGAGATCGTAGTGGTGGATGCCAGAGACGTGGTTTGGGGTGATGGAAGTTTGGGCTGTCCCCAACCAGATATGATGTATGCTCAGGTGCTGACAGCCGGATATCTGGTCAAACTGAACCATGGCGGCCGCGACTTTGAATATCACTCCGGCATGGACGGGTCTTTGTTCTTCTGCAAAAACCCACAGCCGCCCGTGGAAGGCGCACCAAGCAACACCTAGGCAGTTTT
>Ga0268298_10001468_pt1 | contig 27822 bp, 26 predicted proteins | sample WWTPWeurt_MetaG_FD_194462 | JGI IMG/M metagenome (GOLD analysis project Ga0268298, IMG submission 194462) | Activated sludge microbial communities from WWTP in Nijmegen, Gelderland, Netherland - WWTP Weurt | ecosystem: Engineered > WWTP > Aerobic digester > Activated sludge | place... | reverse complement strand
GCTGTCCAGCGGCAGGCCGGCGTGGGCCAGGGGGCTGGCGTCGGCGTCCAGGAGTTCCAGGGAGAGTACTTCCGGCATGCGCCGTTGCAGGTCGGCGGTCAGGCTGGCGAGGCGGCGGGTCGTGGCCGGAAGTTCCGGGTCGAAACCGGCGGCGACCGACTGGCGCCGGATTTCCAGGCGCTGTTGGTCCAGGGTATGGACCAGGCGGTTGGCCGCCCCGCTGGTGGCATCGCGCACCGCCTGTAGGCGGGTTTCCCGGTCCCGCAACTGCCCGAGGTAGAGGGAGCCGACCAGGGCGAACGACAAGGCGAGCGCCACGGCATAAACAGCCAGACTCGTCAGGGTGGAACGGGTGATTTTCTGGTCGGCGGATTTGTCGACGGATTCCCCGGGCAATGGACTCTCCAAGGTACGCAGGTTCGACCGGCGCGCGCCCCGCCTCGTTCCATTTCTCGCCGCTACGGATGCGGCGAAGGAGGAAGGACGCGCGCTGCGGCCCGTTTATTCTGCGGCTTCGGCCAGCTTCTGCAACTGGGACAGTTGCGCCAGGGCAGATTCCATCGCCTCCAGCCCCCCGGCCAGACCTTCGAGATGGCCCAGGCTGGCGGTGACGTTGGCCCGCTCGATGGTGGCCTGCTCGCTCATGTGGCTGATCTGGGTGGCGGCGGACGAACTCTTGTCGGCCATGCCGTGCATGGCGGTCACCGTCTCGCCGGCCACCTCGCGGATGCGGGCGATGGTCGCCACGGCCTCGCGGATGCTGCCTGAGGTGGCTTCGGCCTGGCCCTTGGCGGATTGCGCCAGCTTGCGCACTTCGTCCGCCACCACGGCGAATCCGCGCCCCGCTTCGCCCGCCCGGGCGGCTTCGATGGCGGCATTGAGGGCCAGCAGGTTGGTCTGGTCGGCAATGGCGCTGATGCCGCCGGTGATGGTGCCGATGACCTTGGAAATGCGTTCCAGGTCGGAGAGGCCGCCTTCCAGACGGTCCTGGGCGGCCCGCGCCATGGCGACGGCGTCGCCGATGGAGGCGATGCTGCCCTGGGCCACGTTGAGGGTTTCAGCCTGGCGCACCGAGGCGTGCTCCAGTTGGGGCAGGGTGCCCAGGAGGGGCGAGATGGCGTGCTGATATTCGACCACCTTTTCCACCACCGCCGCCTGGATGCCGTGCAGGGCTTCCCAGCGATGCAGGGCGCGCAGGGCGTAGTGGCTGGAATAGGCGGCGTAGTGGATGGGGAAATTGGCCATGGGATTGCGTTCGGCGTCGTCGAAGAACACCAGGGCCGAAAGGGTCGGATTGATGGGGACGCCCAGGATTTCGCCGAAGGTGGAGAAGCCCGCCGCCGGGACGTCGCGGAAAAAGCCGGCCTGGGGCAGGCGGGCGGCGTTGTTCAGCCGGCGCAGGACGCAGTCGTTGAGCAGGACGCCGGCGGGAGGGCTCTTGTCGGCCAGGAAGGCTTCCCAGTCGCGCTGGGTGGAGGCGACGAAATCGGTGGCCTGCATGAGGAAAAGTTCGTCGCCGAATTCCAGATCGCAGAAGAAGGCGATGCGGTCAGGCTGGATCGCCGCGACGGAGCGGATGAAGTACTCGCTGCCCACCTTGACGGCGAAGGTCTTGCCTTCCAGATTGCGGCCGACGTCCTGGGGCGCGCAACGCAGGTAGGCAGCCAGGGCTTCGAGGACCGGCTGGGGGCGGCCGTCGGCTCCGAAGACCGAGGACACGGTGCGGGCCACCGGATCGGCCTCGGCCACCAGCCAGTGCTGGGCAGTGGGCTCGTAGTTCTGGGTCTTGAAGGGGGCGAAGGATTTTCCCGGCGCCAACTGGCAGAAGACCAGGACCGCCTTGCCCGTCTGCACCTGGCCCCGGGCGCGGATGTAGGTGCCGCTGAAATCGAGGCGTCCCCCCGCCGATCCTCCCACCGCAAGGCAGGGGAAACGCCCGGATTCGTACCAGGCGTGCATGAGGAAGCCCTCCGCGGCGGAAAGTCCGTCGCAGAAGACCAGGGCGAAACTGCGCCCCGGCGAGAGGGGGACTTCCACCCGCAAACGCTCCAGTTCGTTGCGCAGGGCGGTCACCCGGTTGCGGGCACTGCGTGCGCCTCCACCGCCCAGGTCGACCAGTTCGATCTGATGCCGCGCCACCAGGCTGTCGGGAATCCACAACCAGCTCCCCATGGTGCCGTCGGCGCTGCAATAGGCGGAGCTGCCGTCCTTGTGGCTGCACAGGGTTCCCGAGGAAGAGAGACAGACCACCGAACGCCCGGGGGCTTCCAGGCGCTGCCATTCGCCGCTCACCCGGGCGAAATCGGCCTGGGGTGGAATGAAGGCGAAGAGCAGTCCTCCGCCGTCGGGAACGTCGAGGGCCGCGAGATTCTGCGGCACGGTGTGGCAATCGAATGTGCCGCCGGCGACCCCGGGCTTCCGGGTCTGAGACGACGAAGCGCCGTTGCCGGCGCGGCCAAAGGAAAAGAGTCCCATGCCTTGTCTCCTGTTATGGGCGGGCCTGGTACGTGGCGACCCGCGCTCCCGGAAGTGTTCGCCAGGGCGCTTTCCGGGAATTAATTGTGGCCTCATTGTGGTCCGCAATCCTTGCAGGAACAAGGGTTTTCTCGCCTCGGCCCCCTCGAATAGCGGGTTTTCGTCGGGGCCCACGTGGGGGCAGCCGTTTTTCCGCGTGCATCCAGGTTCTCCCCCACGCCCCATCCGGGTAAAATCCGGGCAGCGCCTCTCTGCTGCCCTTGCGGCCGGCGCCCACCCCCCACCACCGTGAGCCGACCCATGTCGAATCCCCTGATCTTCAAGATTCTCGAAGACATCGCCAAGGACCTGTCCGGAAGCGAAGTAACCTTCCCCACCTTCCTGGACATCACCTTCCAGGTGCGCACGGCCTTGCAGAACCCCAACCTGAGCGTCGAACAACTGGCCAAGCTGGTGGGGGCCGAGCCGCTCATGAGCGCCAAGATCATCCGCATGGCCAATTCCGTGGCTCTCAATCCTTCGGGGCGTGAAATCGCCGACGTCAAGAGCGCCATCGTGCGGGTCGGCATGGAGGCCGTGCGTACCGTGTCCTTTGCCGTGGCCATGGAGCAGCTCCTCAAGTCGAAGCAGATGAAGACCTTCGAGGATCTCTCCCATCGCCTCTGGGAACATACGGCCCATGTGGCTGCCCTGTGCCGCGTCCTGGCACGCAAGCGGGCCCGCATCAACGGCGACGAGGCCATGTTCGCCGGGCTGGTGCACGACATCGGCGTGTTCTACCTGATGTCCCGGGCGGCCAATTTTCCCGAGTTCGCCGCCGACCGGGTCCAGGTCCATAGCCTCCTGGTGGGCTGGCACGACAACATCGGCCACGCCCTGCTGTCGGCCCTGGGCCAGCCGGAAAGCGTCTGCGTCGCGGTGCAGGAACACGAGACGGACCGCGAGGTGGCCGAGATCAAGACGCTCTCCGACGTGCTCTACGTGGCCAACAAGATCGCCAACCGCACCAGTACCTGGCGCGACGCGGAGATCGACGGCGAAATCGACACCTCGGTCCTCGACAGCATCTTCGATGCCGAGACCCTGGCGGAAATCATCGAGGAGTCGGAAGAAGAGGTGCAGTCCCTGAAAGCCGCCCTGGGCGGTTGAGTCCCGCCGCCGGCGCTGCCGGCGTTTGCGGGTGCGGGGAATACGGGGGATTCATGAGTCAACACGAAACGGCCGGCGACCTTGCCGGCAAGCGCCTCGCCGCCCTCGCCCTGGCGGCCCTGGGTGTGGTTTACGGCGATATCGGCACCAGTCCGCTCTACGCCATGAAGGAAGTCTTCGCCGGAAACCATCCGATTCCGGTGAGCGAGGCCAATCTCTTCGGCGCCCTGTCGCTTTTCTTCTGGGCGCTGATTCTGGTGGTGTCGGTCAAGTACGTCATGTTCATCATGCGGGCCGACAACCGGGGCGAGGGGGGCATCATGGCCCTCATCGCCCTGGCCCTGCGCGATGTCCAGGGCAAGCCGGGCCAGGCCAAGGCGGTGGCCATCGTGGGCATTCTGGGGGCGGCCATGTTCTACGGCGACGGCATGGTCACGCCGGCCATTTCCGTGCTCGCTGCGGTGGAGGGGCTCGAAGTGGCGGCCCCGGGGCTGCATGCCTACGTGATTCCGGTCACGCTCCTGGTGCTGTTCGCGCTCTTTTTCGTCCAGAAAAGCGGCACCGCCAAGATGGGCATCGCCTTCGGCCCCGTCATGCTCCTGTGGTTCGCCACCCTGGCCGTGCTGGGGTTGGTCAATATCGCGGCCAACCCGACCATCCTGCACGCCCTCAGCCCGGTCTATGGCGTGGAATTCCTCCTGGCCAACCAGGCCATGGCCCTGGTGGCCATGGGCAACGTGGTCCTGGCGGTCACCGGGGCGGAAGCGCTCTACGCCGACATGGGCCACTTCGGCCGCAAACCGATTTCCCGGGCCTGGTTCGCCTTCGTGTTGCCGGCCCTGGTGCTCAACTATTTCGGCCAGGGCGCTCTGATCCTGGGCGATGCGGAAGCGGCCAAGAATCCCTTCTACCTTTCGGCCCCCGAGTGGGCGCTCTATCCCCTCATCGGCCTCGCCACCCTGGCGACGGTGATCGCTTCCCAGGCCGTCATTTCGGGCGCCTTCTCGGTGACGCGCCAGGCCATGCAGCTCGGCTTCGTTCCCCGCCTGGAGGTGCAACACACCTCCGAGAAGCAGCAGGGTCAGATCTACCTGCCGGCGGTGAACTGGGGCCTCATGGTGGCGGTGATGATCCTCGTCCTGGGCTTCAAGTCCTCCAACAATCTGGCGGCCGCCTACGGCATCGCCGTCACCGGCGACATGGTCATCACCTCCCTGCTCGCCACCGTGGTCGTCGCCCGCACCTGGGGTTGGGGCTGGCCCCGCTCCATCGCGCTGTTTTCCTGCTTTCTGGCGGTGGAACTCGTGTTCCTGGCCGCCAACATCCTGAAGATTCCCGATGGCGGCTGGTTCCCCCTGGTGGCCGGCATAGGCGTCTTCGTCCTCATGACCACCTGGAAGCGCGGGCGCCAGCTTTTGTCGGATCGCCTCAAGGGCGAACGCCTGGAACTTGCCCCCTTCATCGAATCCCTCGCCATGTCCATGCCCACCCGGGTGCCCGGCACGGCGGTCTTCCTCAATGCCGACCCCAAGGGCGTTCCCCACGCCCTCCTGCATAACCTGATGCACAACAAGGTGCTGCACGAGCGGGTCGTGCTGCTTTCGGTCCAGTTCTACGACCTGCCCTACGTGCCGGAGATCGATCGCATCGAAGTCAGGAAAATGCGCGAGAACTTCTGGAGCGTCGTCGTCCAGTACGGTTTCATGGACGAACCCGACATTCCCGCCGCCATGGAGCGCTGCGCCGAGGCGGGCCTGGAGTGTTCGGCCCTGGATACCTCCTACTTCATCGGGCGCGAAACCCTTATCCCCAAGCTGGATTCCGACATGGCCTTCTGGCGCGAAAAGCTCTTCGTCGCCCTGTTCCGCAATGCGGGATCGGCCACCGCCTACTTCCGCATTCCCACCAACCGGGTGGTCGAACTGGGGACTCAGGTGGCTCTCTGAGCCTGCCCTCCGCAGGGGCGCCGCCGACGGTGACGCTGAACCGGAGCCGGGAGGCCGTGGCCCAGGCCCTAGAGGCGGCGGATTTTGTCCAGGAGCGCCGTGGTGGATGTCTGGTGCAGGAAGGGGATGGAATGCACCGTGCCCCCCCAGCCCCGGACTTCCGGGGCGCCCACGATGCGCTCCACGGGCCAGTCGCCGCCCTTGACCAGGACATCGGGACGGCAGGCGAGGATGGGCTCGATGGGGGTGTCGGCGTCGAACCAGGTGACCAGGGCGACACATTGCAGGGCCGCCATGACGGCCAGGCGGTCGGCGAGACCGTTCACCGGCCGGTCCGGCCCCTTGCCCTGACGGCGCACCGAGTCGTCGCTGTTGAGGGCCACCACCAGGGAGGCTCCCAGGGCCGCCGCCTGGGCCAGGTAGGTCACGTGCCCCCGGTGCAGGATGTCGAAACAGCCGTTGGTGAAGACCAGGGGCCGCGGCAGGGCCGCGCAACGCTCGGCCAGGGCAGCCGGCGGGCATATCCTGGCCTCGAAGGCCGGTGCGGAATACCCCGGCACGTCTTCAGCGTGCCGCCGGCGCTTCCACCGGGGCCGGGGTCGCGGCGGGCTTGGCTTCCGAGCGGTTGGCGGCCGAGGAATCGAGGCGCTTCGTCTCGCTTTCCGCCACCACTTCCATCACATTGACCACCTTGCGCACGCCGGTCGTGGTCCGGGTGACCTGAACCGCCGCCTGGGCTTCCCGGTCATTGACCAGGCCCAGGAGGAAGACGACGCCGGCCTCGGTGACGACCTTGACGTGGTTGGCCGAGAACTGACCGGAATCGACGAAGCGGGCCTTGACCTTGGAAGTGATGTAGGTGTCATTGCTGCGGCCGGAAAGGGAAGACGAGGGGCCGACATAAAGTTCGTTCCACACGCCCTGCACGCCTTCCACCCCGCGCACCAGCTCGCCGATGCGGGCCTTGTTCTCCTCGCTGGGTGTTTCGCCGCTGATGAGCACCTTGCGGTTGAAGCTGGTGATGTTGATGTGGTTTTCCTTGCCGAATTTGTCGGAAATGCGGCTCAAGGCCTTCCACTCGATGGTCTCGTCGTCCGTCTGGGTGGCGATGGAGCGCCGGTCCAGGGCCGCCAGGACGCCGACCGTGACGCCGGTGGCCACGGCCGTGACGCAGCCCTGCAGGGCGGGAAGGGTGGCGGCGAGAAGTGCGGCGGAAAGGATGATTTTTTTCATTCTTCGACTCCGAGAAGAAGGCTGTCGATGCCGTCGCACAGACAGTGCACGATGAGAAGATGGGTTTCCTGGATGCGGGCGGTGCGTTCCGCCGGCACGCAGAGGTGGATGTCGTCGTCGCGCAGCAGGTCGGCGATCTGGCCGCCACCCCGGCCGGTGAGGGCGATGACGCGCATGTCGGCGTCGTGGGCGGCGGAGATGGCCTCGATGACGTTGCCGGAATTGCCCGAGGTGGAAATGGCCAGCAGCACGTCGCCGCCGTGGCCCAGGGCGCGGACCTGGCGGGAGAAGACCTGGTTGAAGGAGTAGTCGTTGGCGACGGCGGTGAGGATGGAGGTGTCGACGGTGAGGGCGATGGCCGCCAGTTCCTGCCGTTCGGCCTCGAAGCGCCCGACCAGCTCGGCGGCGAAGTGCTGGGCGTCGGCGGCGGAACCGCCGTTGCCGCAGGCCAGGATCTTGTTGCCGTTGACCAGGGCCGCCGTCATGATCTCGACCGCCGCGGCCACCGGTGCGGCCAGGGTCTCGACGGCATTCAACTTGGTATGGGCGCTGTCCTCGAAATGGCGGGCGACGCGGGCGATCAGATCCATGGTTCATTCCGCAAAAAAGTTGCCGGATTCTAGCATCGCGGTCCGGGAGGCGCTGTAACCAACGGTAAGGTGGGGAGTGGGGAGGAGTGGGGGGTCAGAGTTGGACGAGGATTTCGATTTCCACGCGCCGCCAGGGGTCCGGGTCGTCGCGCAGGGTGGCGATGCGGGCGACCAGGGGTTCGCCGCGGTCCAGCGCTGCGGCGACGACGCGATTGGCGGCCCGGGGCAGGTAGCCCAGCTTTCTTCCCCGCCACTCGACCCGGATGGCGCGTCGGTCGTGGCGGTTGTCCGGCTCCCGCACCAGGGTCAGCAGGTCGCCCACCCGCAGGCCTTCGCGCACCTCGTCCAGGGCGTGGTACTGGGCGCCGGCCAGGGGAGAACGCTGCACCAGGATGCGGACGGCTTCTGCCCCCAGGGCGGGAGCCAGCGCCCCGGAAATGAGCCCGAGGGCGGCGGCCAGCCGGCCGATTTTCAGACCGACCCGCAGGCCGCGGCGAAACATCGGGGAGTCCAGTGCGGGGCGAAGGCTCATTCGTCGGCGCTGAAGGCGTCGCGCATCCATTCCAGGCTCCGTCCGGCGGGATCGGCCAGGAGCACGCAATCGAAGCGGCAGGGACATTCCGGGCGCCCGGCCAGATAGTGCCGGGCGGCGAGGACGAGGCGGCGGCGCTTGGCGCCACCGATGCTGGCGGCAGCCCCGCCGAAATCCGCCCGGCTGCGCAGGCGGACCTCGACGAAGACCAGGGTGGTGCCGTCGCGGCAGATGAGGTCGATTTCGCCGCCGCGGATGCGGAAATTGCGTTCCAGCACGGAGAGACCCCGCGCTTCCAGGAAGCGGGCCGCCAGGGCCTCGGCTTCGCGGCCACGGAGGGTGGTGGTATCTTGGGGCTTTGCGGGCATGGATCGCGATGACGATTGAATCCGGTGCATTGTACGTGGTGGCGACGCCGGTAGGGAATCTGGCGGACCTCAGCCAGCGGGCCCGGGAGGTGCTCACCGGGGTGGCCTGGGTGGCGGCGGAAGATACCCGCCACAGCCAGCCCCTCCTGCGCCACCTGGGTTCCCGGGCGCGGCTCCTGGCCGCCCACGAACACAATGAGCGCGAGGCCGCGGCGCGCATCGTCGAGCTTCTGGCCGGTGGCGAGGCGGTGGCCCTGGTGAGCGACGCCGGCACCCCCGGGGTGTCCGACCCCGGGGCCCGCATCGTCGCGGCGGTGCGGTCCGCCGGCCATCGGGTCATCCCTCTGCCGGGGCCCTGTGCCGCCGTGGTGGCGCTTTCGGCCTCCGGGTTCGACGATGCCCACTTCCTCTTCTACGGCTTTCTGCCTCCCCGGGCGGCGCAGCGGCGGCAGGCCCTGCAGGCCCTGCGGGACCAGCCCTGGCCGGTGGTGTTCTACGAGGCGCCCCATCGGGTGCTGGAAACGGTCGGCGATCTGGCGGCCCTCTTCGGCGAGCGGCGCCTGCTCATCGGGCGGGAGTTGACCAAACTGTTCGAGACCATCGCCGTCCTGCCCCTGCCGCAGGCGGCGGCGTGGTTGCAGGCCGATCCCCATCGCCAGAAAGGCGAGTTCGTCCTGGCCGTATCCGCCGCCCCGGTTGCGGCGGACAACGGGGAAGGCGAGCGGGTGCTGCGCCTGTTGCTGGCCGATGGCCTGCCCTTGAGCCAGGCCGCCAAGCTCGCCGCAGCGATCAGTGGCGCCGGCCGCAAGGAGCTCTACGAAACGGCGCTGCGCCTCAAGGACGATCCAGCCACCTGAGCACGGTGCCGTAGAGATCGGCGGGTACCACGGGTTTGGTGAGGAAATCGTCCATGCCCGCTGCGCGGCAGCGCTCGCGGTCGCTTTCGAAGGCGTTGGCGGTGAGGGCCAGAATGGGCACCCGGGTGCCCCCCGGCAGGGCACGGACGCGGCGGGTCGCTTCCAGCCCGTCCAGGACGGGCATCTGGACGTCCATCAGGATCAGGTCGTAGGGGCTGCTCGCGGCGCAGGTGACGGCCTGGGCCCCGTCGGGCGCGAGGTCGACGCGGAGGCCGCAATCCTCCAGCATGAGGCGTACGATTTCCCGATTCACCGGTTCGTCTTCCACCACCAGGATGCGGCGACCGGGGAAATCCCGGCGCAGGCGGGATTCCGAGGCATCCGGCGCCCCTTCGGCCTCCCGGGGCTGGGCGCCCTTGGCCAGGCGTGCAGTAAACCAGAAGGTGCTGCCCCGGCCCGGCAGGCTATCCGCGCCCGCCTTGCCGCCCATCAGTTCGGCCAGCTTGCGGGTGATGGCCAGGCCCAGGCCGGTTCCGCCGTACTGGCGGGTGGTGGAGTTGTCGGCCTGCTCGAAGGCCGAGAAGAGACGCGGCAGGGCGTCCGCTGCAATGCCGATGCCCGTGTCCTGGACGGAAAAGCGCAGCAGGACGCCCTCCTCGTCTTCCCGCAGGGTGCGGACCTGGATGAGGATATTCCCGGTGGCAGTGAACTTGATCGCGTTGGCGACGTAATTGAGGAGCGCCTGGCGCAGGCGGGTTTCGTCGCCCAGCAAGGTCGCAGCGGGCACGTCCAGGCACGATTCCAGCGCCAGCCCCTTGCTGCGCGCCTCATTGCCCAGCACGTCGCGGACCGAGGCCACCAGGGCCGCCAGATCGACGGGGCTGGAGGAAAGTTCGAATCTTTCGGAATCGATGCGCGACAGGTCCAGGATGGCGTTGATGATGGCCAGAAGGTGATCGCTCGCCGCCATGAGCTTGGTCAGCTTGTCGGCCTGACGGGGCGTCAGGCCGTCGCGGCGGATCAGATGGGCCATGCCGTTGATGGCGTTCAGCGGGGTGCGAATTTCGTGGCTCATATTGGCCAGGAAGGCCCCCTTGGCCCGGGCTGAGGCTTCGGCGGCCGTGGTTGCGGCCTGGAGTTCCCGGGTGCGCTGCTCGACCAGATCCTCCAGGTGGTCGCGGTGACGGGCGAGCTCGTCGGCGATGCGCCGCTTTTCGGTGACGTCCTCATTCACGGCGAGATAGTGGGTGATGCGTCCGTCCGCCTGGCGGACCGGTGCGAGGCGGGCGTATTCGACGTACTCCTCGCCGTTCATGCGCCGGTTGATGAATTCCCCCTGCCAGGGCTCGCCGCGCAGCAGGGACGCCCACAGGGCCTCGAAGGTAGCGCTGGGGGTGCGGCCGGACTGGAGCAGGCGCGGGTTCTGCCCCAGGACCGCTTCGCGGGCGTAGCCGGTGGTGGTGACGAAGGCCGCGTTGACGTACTCGATGCGGGCTTCCAGGTCGGTGATGATGACGCTCCCCGGGCTTTGCTCCAGGGCCTGACTGAGGGTGCGCAGGGCCTGTTCGACGCGGCGCCGCTCGCTGATGTCGCGGGCGATGCCGAAGAGGCCGATGATCGCGCCGTCCCGGTTGCGCAGCGGGCCTTTGACGGTATGGAAAGCGCTTGCCGCGCCGTGGCCATTGACCGTCTCTTCCTCGAAGGTCATCAGGGTGCCCCGGGCGAGAACATCACGGTCCAGAGCGGTGATCGACCGGGCCGTCTCCGCGTCGAAAAGGGCGGCATCGTCGCACCCCAGGATGTCGGCCTGCTCCCGACCCATGACGCGGGCCGTGGCCTGGTTGGCCAGCAGATAGCGCCCTTCCATATCCTTGACGAAGATGGCGTCGGTGGTGCCCTCGACGATGGCCTCCAGCAGGCGCCGCGACTCGTCCAGTTCCCGGCTCTGCCGGTGCAGGCGGGCTTCCGACTCTTCCAGGCGGGCGAAGGCCAGGCTGCCCTGGATGGCGGTGGTCAGCTTTTCGAGGACGGCACGCAGTTGGGCCACGAAGCGGGGCGCCAGGGCCTGCGGGCGATTGGCGTGCAGGATCAGGATGCCCTGCGAGCCCAGGGGGCAGAGGGACCAGGTGCCCAGCGCGGCGTCCAGGGGCGGGGCAAGGAAATCGAGCAGCGGCGCGTCGGGACGGCCGCAGAGGTCTCGCGGGGCGCAGGCGAGGGGGTGGCCCGCAGGCAGGCGCTCCCGGGTCACCGAACGGCGGGGCAGGGCGTCCAGGAGGGCGAGTTCGCCGCTCTCGCCATCGCGCCACCAGACCGAGGCGGCGGCCAGGTTGCGCTGCCCGACCAGGGCGCGCAGAAACTCGCGGCAGGTCTCCCGGGCGTCCAGGTGGCGGCCGACGGTGAGAGAAAGCTCGTAGAGCGACAGCAGCTCCTGGGTGGTGTCCCGGGATTCGCTCATGACGGGGTGTGGGCGAGGGCGACGACGAAAGTCTTGTTGAAGAACTCGATGGGTTGGTGGCCGTCGGTGGCGATTTCGCCCAGGGCCAGGACGCCCTCCGGCCGGGTGGCGGTGAATTTGGCCAGTTCCTCGCCCACGGCCGCCAGTTCCTCGGGGAAGGCATCGCCCAGCATCAGGGCCCGCGAAAAGCAATCCGAAACCAGGCAGCGGGCGACATCGTCCGGCGCGGCGCAGGCCGCCACGGCCTCCCGGGCCGCGGCCACCAGGCTGTTGCGGTCACCATGCACCAGGTAGAGGAGGGTGTTTTCGCGCAAATCGGAAAGCAGGGCGATGCCCTGGTCGGCTTCGTCCACCCCCATGGGGTCACGGATGACGTCCTCACTGCCGTCGCGACCGATGCCCAGGGGATAGCCGGAATTGAGGTCGGGAAACACCGGGCGGCCGGTCAGGGCGGGGTTTTCGGCTTCCACCTGCTGGCGGTAGAAGCGGCCCGCAGGCTCCCAGTTGAGTTCGAGAAGCTTGCTGCCCCGGGTGCGCGAGGCGACGAAGGGGCCGCGCACCCGGCGCCAGCCGTGGCGCACCCGCACGGTGAAGCGTTCCGGCACTAGGATGGTGAGCCCCGCGTTGGCGAAGGCGCTCCCCGCCGCGAACAGGGTCGGCGCCGCCCGCAGGTCGTGGTAACCCGCTCCGGCGCCGAACTGCGGCAGGCCGTGGCCGTAGAGGTCGTAGAGCGCTTCGAGCAGGCCAGCGACATTGGGGCCCAGGCAATCCACCAGCACGACGGACGAAACCTCCCCGCTACCCTCCAGGGCGGGCGGAGGCTGGCGCCAGGTGACGCTGCCGGGGGCGAGATCGGCGATGGCCCAGCGGCTCTCGCCGGGCAGGGCGGTCACGATGGCCCCCGAGTGGCGCACCGCGCCCCCGTCGATGAGACCGGGGAAGAGGGCGCCGCAGGCCCGGAGGCCGGCGCTTTCCAGCGTCGCCGCGATGGTGGCCAGGGCTTCCCCATGGCAGTCGGCCAGGAGAACGAGCCACAAGGGCCGGGCGGCGGATTCGGGGCGGGCAGCGATCTGCCGCGCCAGGTCGTCGGGGGTCGAGAAATCGAGGTACATGCGCAAGGGCTGAAGTACGGGGCTGTCCAGTATTGCAAAGGCCCTCCGCGGAGTCAAAGCGCCGCGGCCATCGCCACGGCCTCCGCCACGGTCTTGCCCAGCGCCCGGCGGACGCCGGCACTTTCCCCTGCTTTGGGCTGCCGTCGGCGCGCCCGAATGGGCGGCGGGCGGCTAAAATGCCACTCTTCCTGGAAAAAACGCCATGCAGATCACCCTTATCCGCCCCGACGACTGGCACCTGCACCTGCGCGACGACGCCGCCCTGGCCGCCGTCGTCGGCCACACGGCCCGCCAGTTCGCCCGCGCCATCGTGATGCCCAACCTGCGGCCACCGGTGACCACCGTGGAGCAGGCCGCCGCCTATCGCTCCCGCATCCTGGCCGCCCTGCCGCCGGGTGCCGCCTTCGAACCCCTGATGACCCTCTACCTCACCGATCGCACCGACCCGGCCGAAATCCGGCGGGCCCGGGACTCGGGCTTCGTGCAGGCGGTGAAGTATTACCCGGCCGGGGCGACGACCAATTCCGATTCCGGCCTCACCGCGGTGGAAAAAGCCTACGCCGTCTTCGCCGCCATGGAAGAAGCCGATCTGCCCCTGCTGGTCCATGGCGAGGTCACCGACCCCCGCGTCGATCTCTTCGACCGGGAGAAGGTCTTCATCGACACCGTGCTGGCGCCCCTGGTCGCCCGCTTCCCCCGCTTGCGGGTGGTCATGGAGCACATCACCACGCGGGAGGCGGCGGAGTTCGTCGCGGCCGCGGGCGCCAAGGTCGCGGCGACCCTCACCGCCCACCACCTGCTCTACAACCGCAACGCCATTTTCCAGGGGGGGGTTCGCCCCCACTGGTATTGCCTGCCGGTGCTCAAGCGGGAGACCCACCGGGAAGCCCTGGTGGCGGCGGCCACTTCGGGTCATCCCCGCTTCTTTCTGGGGACCGATTCGGCACCCCACGCCCGCCTCGCCAAGGAGGCGGCCTGCGGCTGCGCCGGGTGCTACACCGCCTACGGCGCCCTGGAACTCTACGCCGAGGCCTTCGAGGCCGCCGGCGCCCTGGATCGCCTGGAGGCCTTCGCCAGCTTCCATGGCCCGGACTGGTACGGCCTGCCACGCAATAGCGGCAGCGTCACCCTGGTGCGGGAAGACAACCCCGTGCCGGCCGGCTTCACCTACGCCGGGGGCGATACCCTGGTCCCCCTGCGGGCCGGCGAAACCCTGAAGTGGAGGATGCTGTGATGCAAGCCGGAAAATCCACCCTCGCCGCGCTCTGCGCGGTCCTCCTCCTGACCGGCTGCATCAATGACGGCGCCACCTACCAGATCGACGCCACCGGCCAGCACAACCTCAGCCTGGTACGGGAGCAGACCTATCTGTGGGACAAGAAGGTCAAGTTCTACCTGGTGGTGGCCCGCATGCCCACCTGCATGCGGCGCCACCTGATCGGCGAGTTCTTCCCCAAGACCAAGGTCGAAATCTTCCGGGTGCCTTCGGGGGCTTATGTCGTGCGGGCGGGAAAAATCATGTACGCCACGGAAACCCAGACCTGCGAGGGCTTTGCCCCCATCCGGGACGAGCCCGAGGAGGGCATCGGCGAACTGGTTGGCACCTTCTCCGAAAAGGCCGGCACGCCCGTTTTCGAAGCCGCCGAGCCGGAAGCGGCCAAGTCCCGGTGAAGGAAGCGGCGGCTGCCGCCGCAGCGCCGCTCCTCCTGCTGCCGCGTCCCGACCTTGGCGGCGCTGCGCAGTGCCCCGACCTCCCCACCCTGGCCGCGGCTCTTGCTGCCGCGGGCGTCCGCAACCAGGTCGGCCAACCGCTGCGCCTCGTTCCGCCCGCTCCGGGTGGCCCCGGGTACGAGGAAAACATCGGGACGACGGGGGCGGTGGAAACCCGTGCGGGAAATTGGCACGACGCCTGCAACGCCCTGGCCTGGCTGGCCTTTCCCCGGGCCAAGGCGGCCCTCAACGCGGCCCACCGGGCGGCCCGGCTCCCCGGCGAACGGGGCCCGCGCCGCGACGCCCTGACCCACCTGGACGAATGCGGAATCGTCGTCCTCGCCGAGGAAGAAGCCCTCCTCGACCTGGTGCGCGGCTTTCGCTGGCAGGAGCTGTTCTGGCAGCGGCGCACCGCCGTGGAAACCCGCATGCGCTTCCTGGTTCTCGGGCACGCGACCGCCGATCAACTGCGGGCGCCCTTTCGCGGGCTGACCGCCAAGGCCGTCCTCTATCGTGTTCCTTCGGGCCTCGCGGCGCTTCCCCCGTCAAAGTTGTTCGAGGAAGCGGACCGGCGGCTGGCAGACGATCTGCGGCACGGCTTTCCGGCCCGGCCGCGGGAACTGCACCCGCTGCCCCTCCTGGGAATCCCGGGACTCGTGGCCGCCAATGGCGACCCTGCCTATTACGAAGACTCTTTCCAGTTTCCGGCTGGGAGAAGGGGATGCTTTTTCTCTGGAGGCAGGCGGGATTGCTGAACCGCTGCTTTCCGCCCTGAGGGCGGGTGACTTTTTCTTGCTTCGCCAAGAAAAAGTCACCAAAAAGAAGGCGACCCCAAGGTCGACGCCGGGCGTTGCCCGGTCCCTTGCGCGACTCGGGCATCCGGGCGGGTCGCTAAACTCGCCCCCTTTGGGGGCTCAGACAACGCGACCCGAAGGCCCCCGGAAGCCCTGCGTTGCTCAGCGTCTTCCATGGGGGGAAGGGCGTCCGGGCTCATAGGCCGGGTAGCTTGCTTCGTCTGTATAGACCGGAGACATGGGTGACAGGTGTTCGGGGACATGGTTGACACTTCTACGCAAACGTTTTGCGCGGAAGAACCGAAGCCCTGGATGACCCAAGACACCATGAACGTCGCAATGACCGAGGCGGTGCGCTCAGCACGAGCCACTCATGGAAAGCGCTGGTACGCGGGGGACTTTACCGTTCGCCGAGCTTGCGGCTCAGCTTTGCCACCTCGGGATCGTCCCCCGGACCGACCGTGAACCCCAGGGAAGCCATGAGCCGGTGCATGGCGGGGTTGTCGCGCAGCACTTCCCCGCTCATGGTGCGCAGGCCCCGCTGGCGGGCGACGTCCTGCAGGCTGGTCATGAGCAGGCTGCCGACGCCGCGGCCCGCCACCCGGTCGGCGACGACGATGCCGAATTCGCAGGCATGGCTGTCGGGCAGGACGGTGTAGCTCGCTTCGCCGATGATGGCTTCCGGCCCTTCCGCCCGGCGTTCGGTGGCCACCAGGACCATTTCCCGGTCGTAGTCGATCTGGGTGTGGCGGATCAGTTGTTGCCGGGGGAGTTCCTTCAGGCCGCCGAAGAAGCGGGTGTAGCGGGAGCGTTCGTCCAGGCCGCGGACGAACTCCTGAAAGGCGTCGGCATCCTCGGGCCGGATCGGCCGAATGCGGAATTGCGATCCATCCTTGCCCTGCACCGTCTTTTCCAGCGAGAGGGGGTAGGGGCAGATGGCCATGTGTCCGTAGCGCCAGGTGTCTCCGCTCCAGGGGCGCAGGGCGGCGCCGAGCTTGGCGGGCAGGGCGGTCTCGCCCAGGACGACGGGGAGTTCGAGACTGGAGAGGGTGGGCAGCTCACAGGCCATTTCCGACACACGCAGGAGGATGTCGGCCAATTGGCGACTGCGGGCGCTGCGCCCTTCCTGGTCGCCCAGGATCGGATCCAGGGCGGGGGAGGCCAACAATTCCCGGGCCAGGCGACCGTTGAGGGGGGGGAGGGCGCGGGGGGCGAGGCTGCGGGAGAGGGGCGATCCGTCGTCCAGACTGAGCACCGGCCCCCACAGGGGGTCGGTCTCCAGGCGCACGAACAGACGCGGCGTGAGGGCGCCCTCGGCGGCACCGGCTTCCGCCTCGGCCAGGGGGGGCAGGTGGAAGGCTTCCGCCACGGCCCGGGCTTCGGCTTCGGTAAGGCTGTCGCGGCCCGACTGCAGCGCGAAGTCGATCACCACCTTGGCCGCTCCCGCGGCGGGGGGCTGGCGGTGGGAGACCGATGCGGGAGTTTCCAGCAGGAGTGCCTGGTTACGCACGAAATCGGCCATGAAGGCAAAGGCCGCCACGGCGCTCTCCGGCGTGCGGAAGGCGGGGATGCCGGCCCGGGTGAGGAGGGCGCGGGATTCGCTCACCGAGGATTCCCCCATCAGCGCCACCAGGATGGGTTTGGCGGCTTCGCGCTGGGCGGCGGCGATGCGCCTCGCGGTTTCCGCCGGATCGTCGAGGCCGTTGGGGGCGATCACGACCAGCACGCCATCCACGCCGGGGTCGGCCAGACAAAGCTCCAGGGCCGTGGCGAAACGCCCCGCATCGGCGTCGATGAGCACATCCACCGGGTTGGCCTGGGACCAGGAGATGGGCAGCCCCATGGCCAGGCGAGCCTTGGTGGCGGGGACGAAGCGGGCCAGTTGCAGCCCCTGGTCCGCCACCGCGTCGGCGGCCAGCACGGCGGGGCCGCCACCGTTGGAGATGATGGCGAGCCGGTTGCCGGCCGGCCGCTGGGGGCTGGCCAGGGCACGGGCGGCGGTGAACAGGTCGCCCACCGAGCGCACGCGCAGGACGCCGGCCCGGCGCAGGGCGGCATCGAAACTGGCGTCGGCGCTGCCGGTGGATTGAGAATGGCTGCGGGCCAGCGCGGCGGTGGCCGGGCTGCGGCCCGCCTTGACCGCCACCACCGGCTTGCTGCGGGCTGCGGCCCGCAGGGCGCTCAGGAAGCGCCGGCTGGAGCGGACCCCTTCCAGGTAGAGGAGGATGGCTTCCGTGCCCGGGTCGGTGGCCAGGAAATCGAGGATTTCCGGCAGGTCCACATCGCCCCCGTGGCCCGGGCCAAAGACGGCGGAAAGGGCGAAGTCGTTGCTGAAGGCCCAGTCGAGAACGTTGAGGCAGACCCCCGCCGACTGGGAGACGAAGGCCAGGTTGCCCGCCGGAATGCGGCGGTAGAACAGGGTGGCGTTGAGCCCCAGGGAAGGGCGGATGAAGCCGAGGGCCCGAGGCCCCATGATGCGCACGCCGCAGCGGCGGGCCGTCTGCATGAGGCTGTCCTGCACCAGGGCGCCGAACTCGCCGGCTTCGGCGAAACCGGCGCTGTGGACGACGGCGTAGCGGATGCGCTTCCTGCCGCACTGCTCGATGATGCCGCCCACGCCATCGGCGGGGGTGACCACCAGGGCCAGATCGATGCGCGCGTCGATGGCATCGAGGCTGGGGTGGCAGGCATGGCCGCGGATTTCGCGATGTTTGGGATTGACCAGGTAGACCTCGCCCCCATAGCCGCCTTCGAGCAGGTTGCGGGTGAGGGCGCCGCCCAGGGAACGGTCGTCGGGGCTGGCCCCGAAAAGGACCACGGCGGCCGGGGCGACCAGCCCGGCCAGGGGGGAGCGGTTCATTGCGGCGGGAAAGTCAGCGAGGGGAGTTCAGGTCTACGAGCAGGGTTTCGACGGCGCCGGCCAACTGGCCCTTCAAGTCGTGCAGGGGGGCGGCCATGAAATGCAGGTGGGTGCCCCCTTCGCCGAAGTCGGGAAAGAAGTCGCGCACCTCGAAGGCACCGGGAACCAGGGCGGAGGGCCGGGCGCGCTCGCCGTAGTGGCGGGCGACGGCGTCGGCGTCGGCGCCCTGGGCCACCAGCTCGGCCAGGACGACCTTGCGCGATTCGTGGCGGCTGTAGAAGGCGCACCAGGCGTCCTGGCGGCCCAGGGTCTCGCTGGCCGGGACGCCGGTCAGGGCTTCGCAGGCCTTGTTCCAGTGGGTGACGCGGCCTTCGCGGTCGAGGACGAAGGTGGCGACGGGGCTGCTGGCGACGATTTCGGCCAGGCGCCGCTCGCCCTCCCGCTGGGCGTCTTCCGCCGCCTTGCGCAGGGTGATGTCCTGCAGGGTCTCGATGCAGCCGATGGTCTTGCCTTCGGCGTCCTTCAGGGGCGCGGCGTTGAACGAGACCCAGCGGCCGGATTCGCCGAAGGCGGGAAAGAAATCCTCGGCTTCGTAGGCGCCGGGAATGAGCGCCGAGGCGCGGTACTTGCCGGCGTAGAACTTCTCCAGCAGCCCGGCGGCGGCGCCATCGAGGACCAGGTCGGCCATGACCGGCCGGTGGGCACGGTAGAAGGCGCGCCACTGGTGATGGGTGCCGATGACTTCCTTGGCCGGAATCCCCGTGAGCTGGGCGAGGGCGCGGTTCCAGTGAACCACCTTGTGCTTCGCGTCGATGACAAAGGAAGGGATAGGACTGCCGTCCAGAATCAGCGCGGTATCAAGGGAATTCATGGTCTCCTCCGTTGGCGGCAACTATAGCAGGCCGGGAATGCGGCGGGGAGGTCCGGCGCGGGGTTTATAATGGCGGCGGAAAGTCGGCCAGGCAATCGCCGGGCGGGCGGAGGCGACTTCGCTGCCGGGAGGAAAGTCCGGGCTCCACAGGGCAGGATGCCAGCTAACGGCTGGGCGCTATAAGCCGCAAGGCGAAGGCGACGGAAAGTGCAACAGAGAATAGACCGCCCAAGCCGGGGGAAACCCCGGACGGCAAGGGTGAAACGGTGGCCGGGCGCAAGTCCGGGCGGCGGGGTGAAAGCCTCGTCGGGGTAAGAGCCCACCGCGCCGGCGGTAACGCTCGGCGGCATGGAAAACCCCATCCGGAGCAAGGCCAAATAGGGAAGCATGGGCGTGGCCCGCGCTGCTTCCGGGTAGGCTGCTTGAGCCTGTCGGCAACGGCAGGCCTAGAGGAATGATTGCCACGGCATCGCAAGGTGCCGCTACAGAACCCGGCTTATCGGCCGGCTTTCCAAACGAATTCAGGAGACGGGGCATGGCCGCGGCGTGGGTGGAGTGGGACGAAGGCGGCACGCAGCACCGGGCCCGCTGGCGCTCGGCGGCGGGCCATCCGGCGCCGCGCCGGATAGTCGTCGCCGACGACAGTCTGCGGGCGGACGAGGCCTATGCCCTGGTTTCCCAGGGCACGGCGCTGCTCTGGCGGGGAGATTTCCACAATGCCCGTCAGTTGCTCCAGGCCCTGGCACGGCGCATGGACCGGCGGCGGCCCAAGGCGGGTGCGACCCTCAGCGAGACCTTTCATCTGCATCGCCAGGCTCAGGCTCAGCGGTCCCGCACCCTGGGGCTCCTGCTGCTTCCCCTCGACGGCGCCTACAGCGTCCCCCTGCGCCGTGCGCCGGAGCTGCGGGCGGCCTGCGAGGAAGTCCTGGGAGCGGCCGACGGCGAGGCCGGGCTCATATCCCTGCGAGAATTGCAGGGTCTGGTGGGGGCCCACGAATGGCGCAAGAAGGGGGTGCCGGTCCCGGCCCTGGGCGGGCGCATCCATCCCTGGTACGGGGTTTTTTCTCCGGTGCGGGGCGAGTACCTGGACCTGGTTGGCGAAGCCCCTCTGCCTGCCACCCGGCTGGCCTTCGACATCGGCACCGGCACCGGCGTCCTGGCGGCGCTGCTCGCCTGGCGCGGGGTGGAAAGGGTGGTGGCCACCGACTGTGCGGCGAGCGCCCTGGCCTGTGCCCGGGAAAACGTCGAACGCCTGGGTCTGGCGGGGCAGGTCGACGTGGTCGAGGCCGACCTCTTCCCGCCGGGGCGCGCGCCCCTGGTGGTGTGCAACCCGCCCTGGGTGCCGGGCAAGCCCGCTACCGCCATCGAAGCCGCCATCTATGACCCGGAGAGCCGCATGTTGAAGGGTTTTCTCGCCGGGGTCGCGGCTCATCTGGAGCCGGGGGGCGAGGCCTGGCTCATTCTTTCCGATCTGGCCGAGCACCTCGGCCTGCGCCAGCGGGAGGATGTGCTGGCGGCCATCACAGCCGGCGGGCTGGCGGTGATCGGACGTCTCGACATCCGCCCCCGCCACGGCAAGGCGGCCGACCCGGACGATCCGCTCCATGCCGCCCGCTCCCGGGAGACGACTTCCCTCTGGCGGCTGGTCGCCCGGGGGTAGGGGCTTCACTTCATCTGGGCTTCGATATTGGCGAAGAGCCGCTCGTAGATCTGGATCAGGTCGTCGCGGTCGGCGCTGCCCTTGACCCAGCGCTTCGACGAGGCGATGGCCACGGCGCGCTTCTCCTCGTCGGTGAGACTGTCGATCACCAGGGGCTCGCCGTGCAGGATGGCGTTGGCGTCGGCCCGGGCCTTCTGGGCCATGGCGACCAGGCCCATCGAGCGTCCCATGGTGCCGGCGCCGTCGAGGATGGCGTTGTTGAGCGCCGTGATGCGGGAGGCGGATCGGGCGGATTCGCCCAATTGATGACCGAACTCGTCGGCGGTGCTGCGGGCGTCGGCCACTGCGGCGCTGAGCCCGCCGATCTGCTCGCATACGGTTTCCAGGGCGGTCGTCATGGCCGTGATGGCGACGGCGATTTCCTCGGCCGACCGCTGCGACTGGTCGGCCAGCTTGCGCACTTCGTCGGCCACCACCGCAAAACCCCGCCCGGCCTCGCCGGCCCGGGCCGCTTCGATGGCGGCGTTGAGGGCGAGCAGATTGGTCTGTTTGGCGATGCCATCGATGTGGCTGGTCAGATGGCGGATGGCGTCCGCCTTGCGGGTGAGGTCGCCCAGGGAGTCGACGCTGCTCTGGCTGGAACTGTGGGCATTGCCCAGGGCGCCCGCCATGCGTTCGGCGGAAAGGGCCATGGCCCCGGCGGACTGGGCGAAGGTATCCGCCATGGCCCCGGACTGCCCCGCGTCGTCGCCCACCCGCCGCAGGCTTGCGCCCACATGCTCGATGGCGCGCGAGAGCCCGCTCTCGGAACGAAGGAAGATGCGCGACAGGAGCGCGTCCCGGGCGACGGACTCCCGCGCTGCCTCCAGCGAGTCGAGCAGCGCCTGCATGCGTTCCAGAACCTCGGCGAAGGCCCCGTGCAGGCCCGTGGTCTGCAGGCGCCGCCAGGAGCGGTCGTGGGACGAAGCCTCCAGTCCCCCCAGGATTTCGCGGAAGGCGGTCTCGGTCTGATCGAGCGCGGAATTCAGATTCACCCGGATCGACTCCAGGGTGGCATCGTCGAAACGCTTGGGCAGGCGACCGACGAGCCGGCCCTGGCCGACTTCGTCAAGCAGGGTGCGGGTTTCGGCCAGGGATGCCTTTCCCCCCTCGCGCCGCAAGAGCAGGGCGGCGAGGGCCGGAACGAGGAGCGCCAGGGCCGCCCAGGGCGACCAGAAGGCGGCCCCGGCGCCGGCCGCGATGAGGCCCGCCGCGAGCCAGCGGGGATCAAAGCGAGAAGACGAGTTGTTCATAGCTCACCCCCGACTGATTGAGCAGGCCCACCAGGACTGCCGTGCCCGCGTCTATGGCATCCCGGGCGCCGGCGCTTCTCTCGGCCTCCAGCATGCGGCGATAGACGGGTTCTATGGCCTCCACCGCCGCCCGCTTGGGGCAGCGGCGCACCGAGGTATAGCCCAGGATGACCCCCTGGGGCCCGAAATCCGGTGCAATGTGGGTAAAGACCCAGTAGTGGCCGCCATCCTTGGACATGTTCTTCACGTAGGCGAAGAATTCGCCGCCCGCCTGGATGGTGTCCCAGGCCAGTTTGAAGGCCGCCCGTGGCATGTCGGGATGGCGGATGATGTTGTGCTGGGAGCCGAGAAGCTCGGCTTCGGTGTAACCCGAAAATTCGATGAAGATCGGGTTGCAATAGGTGATGATGCCCTTGGGGCTGGTCTTGGACACGATGAAATCGTTTTCCCGCATCACCCGTTCTTTGCCGGTTGGCGTGATGTTCCGCTTCATGGATGCTCCCCCGCTCGGAGTGTCCGGCCATTCTAGCGCATACGCCAAAAGTATTACGCCCCCAATTGCGGGGCGTGGGGAGAAAATCTGCCTGGGTGGGTCGAAATTTGACCCCCACTTGGCCGTGCACGATGATAAAGTGGTGGTTAATACTATTAAACACCAGTTTATTGATGACCCGTTCCACCAACAGCAATCACGCCCTGCCGCAGGAATCCCGTGCTGCCCTGCAGAACCTGGGGTTGCGTCTGCGGGTGCAGCGCCTGGCCCGGAACATGACGCTGGAGCAGATGGCCGAGCGCCTGCTGTGCTCCCCGACGACCTGCCGCGCTCTGGAAAGCGGCAAGCCAACGGTGAATCTCGGCCTCCTGGTGCATGCGCTGTGGCTGTTCGGCAAGACGGACGAACTCGACAAACTCTTCCCGCTGGAAATCGGCATGCTCGGTCACAAGCGCAGCCAGCGGGCGCGCCCGGCGAGCAAGGGCATCGGCGATGACGAACGGGATTTCTGAAAGCCTCCTCTACGTCGGCCTGCATTTGCCCGAGGAAGGGGCAAGGGCGCCGGTGACGGCGGCCGTGCTCAAACTGGAACGGAACGATCATCAGGAAAGCGGCCATTTCGCCTACGGCCTCGGCTACCTGGAGCGGCCCGGGGCGATGGCCCTGAATCCCCTGCACCTGCCACTGCAACGCGAGACCTTCCGCTTGGCGCCGCGCCTGTTGCGCGAAGGTGGCGCCTTGCCGCTGACCCTGCGCGATGCGCTGCCCGACGCCTGGGGACAGCGCGTACTGGCCCATGCGCTGGGCGGGCGCCTGCCCAGCCCCCGCGAACAACTCCTGCTGACCAACGAAGATCGCGTCGGCGCCATGATCTTTTCCCCAAGCCGCGAGATGCCACCGCCGGCCGATCTGCCCCATGACGATCTGGCGCAACTGGCCGAGGCGGTCCGTCGCCTGCAATACGACATGGACATCCCGAAGCCGCTCAAGCGCCTGCTGCTGCGCGGCGGCAGCCTGGGCGGCGCGCGGCCGAAGGCGTCGTTTACCCACGCAGGCGCCCTGTGGCTGGCCAAGTTTCCCGCCGCCGGCGACCTGCTGGACGTGCAGGTGCTGGAAGCCTTCGCCCTCGGGTTGGCGGCAAACTGCGGCATCCGCGTGCCGCAATTCATGCTCATGCCCATCGAACGCGGCGAAACCGCCTTCCTGTCGCGCCGCTTCGACCGCAGCGGCGAAAATGCAGGACAGCGCCAGCATTTTCTCTCGGCCGCTGCCTTGCTCGATGTGCCCTACGATTCCAGCGCCGGCAGCTACATCGACTTCGCCCGCGTCATCCGCCGCCTGAGCGCGCAGCCCAAGGTCGATCTGGAGGAACTGTTCCGGCGCATGGTCTTCAACCTGCTGATCGACAACAGCGACGACCACCTCAAGAACCACGGCATGCTCTGCGTCGGCGGCGACCGCTACGTTCTGTCTCCGGCCTTCGACGTCGTTCCACAACTGAGCAACCTCGGTTACCAGATGCTTTCCATCGACGGCTCGACCCAGGAATCCAGTCTGGAACTGGCCATCGAGGCGGCGCCGCACTTCGATTTTACAAAGGACGAAGCCCGCGCCATCGCCCGTGCCATGGCCGCTGTGGTGTATGGGCCGTGGGGGCTACAGTCGTTGAGTCTTCCCGCTGCGCCGGAGGTTTTGCGGCAGCGCTTGCAGGCCTGTTTCCAGCGGCAGAAGGCGATCATCCGCGCTGCTGTCTTGTGAGCCCCCTGATTGGGGCTCCAAGAAAAACGCCTTCGGTTCTCGGAGGCGTTTTTCGTTCTGGCCGACCGTTCCTGGCGGTCGGAGATTCGACCTACAGGATCATCCCCGCGCCGACCGTATTGTTGTTGCTTTCGTCGATGACGATGAAGGCGCCGGTGCCGCGGTTTTCCTGGTAGGGGTCGACAAACAGCGGCTGGGCCAGCTTGAAACTCACCTCGGCGATGTCGTTCATGGCCAGCTTTTCGGCGGGCAGGTTTTCCAGGGTATTCACGTCGAGGCGGTGGTCGATGCCGGTCAGCTTGGCCTTGGAATCCCGCGTGGTGTGGCGGATCAGGTAGGTGCGGGCGCGGTCCAGCGGGCTCTCCGACAGCCAGCAGACGGTGGCGCGGATTTCCTTCACGGCGGCCGGCACTTCGTCGGACTTGACGATCATGTCGCCGCGGGAGGTGTCGATTTCGTCGGCCAGGAGCAGGGTGACCGACTGCTCGGTGATCGCTTCGGGAATATCGACGCCGCCGATCTGGATGGCCTTCACCGTGGAACTCAGGCCGTTGGGCAACACGGTGACCGCGTCGCCGACCTTGATGGTGCCCGATTCCACCCGGCCCATGAAGCCGCGATAGTCGTGCAGGTCCGGGTTGGCCGAATCCTGCGGGCGGCAGACGTACTGCACCGGGAAGCGGAACTGCTCGGTGTGTTCGGTGTGGGCGGCCGGGGCGGCTTCGAGGATCTCGAGCAGGGTCGGGCCCTCGTACCAGTTCAGGCTGTCGCCGCGGTCGACGATCATGTCGCCGTTCAAGGCCGACAGGGGCAGGAAACGGATGTCCTCGATGCCGACCTTGGCGGCGAATTCCAGGTAGTCGGCCTTGATCTTCTCGTAGACCTCCTGCGAGTAATCGACCAGATCCATCTTGTTGATGGCGACGACCAGATGCGGGATGCCGACCAGGGCAGCCAGCTTGGAGTGGCGGCGGGTCTGGGTCAGCACGCCCTTGCGCGCGTCGATCAGGATGATCGCCAGGTTGGCGGTGGATGCGGCGGTGACCATATTGCGGGTGTACTGCTCGTGGCCCGGGGCGTCGGCGATGATGTACTTGCGCGTGCCGGTGGAGAAATAGCGGTAGGCCACGTCGATGGTGATGCCCTGTTCGCGCTCGGCCTGCAAGCCGTCGGTGAGGAGCGAGAGGTCGACGGCGCCCATGCCGCGCTTCTGCGAAGTGCGCTCGATGGCGGAAAGGGTATCGGCCAGGATGGTCTTGGTATCGAACAGGAGCCGCCCGATGAGGGTGCTCTTGCCATCGTCGACGCTGCCGCAGGTCAGGAAGCGCAGCAGGCCGTGATCTTCAATGGGGTGGGCGCTCATCAGAAGTAACCCTCCTTCTTGCGTTGTTCCATGGAGGCTTCGCTGGTCTGGTCGTCCAGACGGGTGGCGCCGCGCTCGGTGATGGTGGTGGTGGCGGTTTCCAGCACGATCTTCTCGACGCTGTCGGCATCGGACTCCACCGGAGCGGTGCAGGAAATGTCGCCGACGGTGCGGAAGCGCACCCGCAGATCGACGATTTCTTCACCGGCCTTCGGCAGGTTGGTCAGTTCTCCGCTCATCAGGGGCACATTGACCGGCACGATGGCGCCCTGGCGCAAGACCACCGGGCGGGTGTGGGCGAAGTAGATCGAAGGCAGTTCCAGGCCTTCGCGCTCGATGTACTGCCAGACGTCCATCTCGGTCCAATTGGAAATGGGGAAGGCGCGGATGTTCTCGCCCTTGTGGCTGCGGGCGTTGTAGAGGTTCCACAATTCCGGGCGCTGGTTCTTCGGGTCCCATTGGCCGAACTCGTCGCGGAAGCTCATGATGCGCTCCTTGGCGCGGGCCTTTTCCTCGTCCCGGCGGGCGCCCCCGATGCAGCAGTCGAAGCCGAATTCCTCGATGGCTTCCAGCAGCGTCACCGACTGATGCTTGTTGCGCGACTCGCCCTCATGCTTCAGCACCACCGTGCCGCGCTGCATGGAGTCTTCCACGGAGCGGACGATCAGGCGCTCACCCAATTCCGCGGCGCGCTGGTCGCGGAACTGCACCACTTCCCGGTAATTGTGGCCGGTGTCGATATGCATCAGCGGGAAGGGAAACTTGCCGGGGCGGAAGGCCTTTTCGGCAATGCGCAACATGCAGATCGAATCTTTGCCGCCGGAGAAGAGCAAAACGGGGTTGGAACACTGGCCGGCCACTTCGCGCATGATGTGGATGGCTTCGGCTTCCAGCCAATCCAGATGGCTGAGTGTGGCACGGGAGGGGGTTTGGGTCATTGCGGAAAATCCAGGGAATTGCCGGGAAAAACGAACGGCCCGTATTGTAGCAAGGCCTTAATGCACGATTAAGAACGTGTGCGCATCTTGTTATTCCACAATCGAATATCACATGCCCACAAAGGGCCGAGTCAGGTCGCGGATTCTGCGCGAGCCCCCTTCGTATTCGGCCCAATAGATGACATCGCGGTAGTCGGTTCTTGCGCTGGCCAGGGCATCGAGCAGACGCTCCCGGTTCCCTTTGGCCAGGTGAATGATGCAGCGCAGGACCCGCAGCCGCTCCGGCCCCTCGTATTGGGCGAGCAGGGCGAGCAGCGGGGCCGGCGACGGGTGGGGAAAATCCGCCGCAATCCTCATCAAGACGTCCGGGGGGAGCGAATGGCTTTCAGGAGTCATGGCGGGGTGGAAGGCGCCCCCTTGTCGAACCGCCCCTTGCGCATGCACGGGATAGGGGGGGTGGGGGCCGGGGGAGAGAAACCCCCGGCTTGCCGATTGGGCGCCTTGTTACGTGTGGCTTGCCTGGGCATGAAGTTTCAAACCGAGAGCGCCAACGACCTTGAGAATGGTGTCGAAGCCGGGGCTACGTTCGCCGGAAAGCGCCTTATAGAGGCTTTCGCGAGAGAGCCCTGCATCGCGAGCGACTTGGGCCATGCCTTTGGCGCGGGCGATATCGCCAAGGGCCTTTGCGACAAAGGCGGCATCTCCATTGGCCTCTTCGAGGCACGCTTCGAGATATGCGGCCATCTCTTCCGGGGTGCGGAGATGTTCCGAAACGTCATAGCGAGTGGTAGAGGTCTTGGCCATAGCGGCTACTCCGAAAGGTTTCGAGCGAGACGTAAAGCAGCCTTGATGTCCTTGGCCTGAGTGCTCTTGTCGCCACCGGCCAGAAGCAAGATCAGCTCACGCCCTCTCTGCTTGAAATACACCCGGTAACCGGGACCATAGTTGATACGCAACTCGGAGACCCCTTCGCCCACGGGCTCGACGTCACCCGGATTTCCCGCCGCGAGACGCTCGATTCTGGCTTGCACCCGTGCACGAGCCTGGATGTCGCGCAATGCGTCGAGCCATTGAGCGAAGACGTCGGTCTTCCGCATTTCGATCATGGGGAGAGCGTAGCCATGCGGCTACACATTGTCAATCTCCGCAACGGTGCTGAAAGGTGCCCAGCGACGGCACCCCAACACCGATCTCATGCGCCACGTCGTCCAATGTCGCGCTCTCCGGCGGCAACAACTTCGCCACCGCTCTATCCTTGAATTCCTGTCCGTATCGAGCCAATTCGTTCTTCCATCATCACCCCCGGTCGTCAATTCTATCGGGGCGACAACTATTCTGACGCGGCGGGCGGCGGGCGGCGGGCGGC
>Ga0268298_10001467_pt1 | contig 27831 bp, 26 predicted proteins | sample WWTPWeurt_MetaG_FD_194462 | JGI IMG/M metagenome (GOLD analysis project Ga0268298, IMG submission 194462) | Activated sludge microbial communities from WWTP in Nijmegen, Gelderland, Netherland - WWTP Weurt | ecosystem: Engineered > WWTP > Aerobic digester > Activated sludge | place... | reverse complement strand
TCACGCAATCAACAAAAAAGCATTTGAAGATTTTAATATTTCATTTGACATTTATTCCCGCACGTCTAATCAGATTCATCACGAAACAGCGCAGGAGTATTTTAAAAAACTAAATGCTAACGGAAGTTTTACTGAAAAAACAACCGAACAATATTTTGATACCGAATTCAAACAATTTCTTGCAGACAGATACATTACCGGAACCTGTCCTAAATGCAGTAATCCAAATGCCTACGGCGATCAGTGTGAAAAATGCGGTAGCGCTTTAAGCCCTACAGATTTGATCAATCCTGTTTCTACTTTAAGTGGAAAAACACCCGTGCTGAAAGAAACCTCACACTGGTTTTTACCAATGGAAAGACATGAAGACTGGTTAAGAACCTGGATCAAAGATGGTGTTCTAGATGGCAAGCAACATCACCAGCCAAAAGACTGGCGTAATCAGGTTATTGGCCAGTGTATGAGCTGGATAGACGGCGGGCTGCACCCACGCGCAATGACCCGTGATTTAGACTGGGGTGTCAAAGTACCGCTTCCAAATGCTGAAGGGAAAGTGCTCTATGTATGGCTGGATGCACCGATTGGTTATATTTCCGCTACCAAAGAATGGGCAAAAGAGAACGGAAAAAATTGGGAAGAATATTGGAAAGGAGATACCAAACTAATTCATTTCATCGGTAAAGACAACATTGTTTTTCACACCATCATTTTTCCAATTCTATTAAAGGAGCACGGAGATTTTATTTTACCTGACAACGTACCTGCTTACGAATTCCTGAATCTGGAAGGAGATAAGTTTTCTACCTCCAGAAACTGGGCCGTGTGGCTGCACGAGTTTCTTGCAGAAAATCCAGGTAAAATCGACGAGTTGAAATACACACTTACTTGCATTGCGCCTGAAAGTAAAGACAGCGAGTTTACCTGGAAAGAATATCAGGCAAGAGTGAATAATGAACTTGCGGATATTCTTGGAAACTTTGTGAACCGTGCAATCGTCCTGACACAAAAATATTTTCAGGGAGATGTTCCTGAGCGCGGTGAACTGCATGAAACAGATAAAGAAGTTTTAAAAGAACTTGCCGCATTTCCTGCCAAAATCGATGACCTGATAATGCGATACAAACTGCGTGACGCACAAAATGAAGCGATGAATCTTGCGCGTCTTGGAAATAAATATCTGGCAGATACAGAGCCCTGGAAACTGGCGAAAACAGATCTTATCCGCGTTAAAACAATCATGAATATTGCTTTGCAGATCACCGCAAACCTCACCCTGGCATTTGAACCATTTCTTCCGCAAAAATCAAAACAGATTGCTCATTTTCTGAATATAGGCGACCTTGATTGGAGCGAAGCGGGAAGTGTTAATTTGCTTTCTGCCGGACACGCACTAAATCAACCTGAAATTATGGTAGAGAAAGTAGAAGATAGTTTTGTTGAAGCACAGGTTAAAAAACTGGAAGCATCAAAAGAAACGATACAAAGTTCTTCTGTTCCCCAAAAACCGGACATCAGTTTTGATGATTTTACCAAAATGGACATCCGCACCGGAACTATTCTGGAAGCCGAACGTGTTCCGAAAGCAGATAAATTATTGAAGTTACTGGTTGATACCGGCGTAGATAAGCGTACCATCGTTTCAGGAATTGCTGAACATTATTCGCCTGAAGATGTTATTGGAAAAACAGTGGCCGTTTTAATTAATCTGGCCCCAAGAAAAATTCGGGGAGTTGAGTCGCAGGGAATGATTTTGATGGCCGAGAACAGCGAAGGTAAATTGGGTTTCATGTCGCCACCGGCAGATTTCGGCCCCGGTTGTGAAATCCGGTAGAGACGATGCATTGCATCGTCTGGTTTTAGAACGGAAACATTGAATTAGAAAATGCATTGCATCGTCTGGTTTAGAACGGAAACATTTAATTAGAAAATGCACTGCATCGTCTGGTTTTAGAACGGAAACATTGAATTAGAAAATGCATTGCATCGTCTGAATACCGCAAATTGAAAACGATATTTGATTGCATTGCAAATGCAAAATAAAAAATGAATAAAAATTCAAAATATTGCAATAGTCTCTCAAGGTATTCACGTTTGAAAACACGTGAAGTATTGGTTGGTGGAATTGGTTTTGGAGGCGATAATCCGATTCGTGTTCAATCCATGACCACAACTGACACAATGGATACCACCTCTTCGGTTGCTCAGGCAATTCGGATGATAGAAGCAGGATGTGAACTGGTGCGTTATACAGCGCCTTCAATAAAAGAAGCTGAAAATTTGAAGATCATTCGTGAGGAATTAAATTCAAAAGGGTATACCACTCCTATTGTTGCTGATATTCATTTCACCCCGAACGCTGCAGAAGAAGCGGCACTCCACATTGAAAAAATCAGAGTAAATCCTGGAAATTATGCCGACAAGAAAAAATTTGAAACGCATGATTATACAGATGAATCATACGCTGATGAGCTGAAGCGCATACGCGAAAAATTTACGCCGCTGGTTTTGTTATGCAAAGAAAAAAAACGGGCAATGCGCATCGGAACAAATCACGGCTCGCTTTCAGATCGGATCATGAGCCGCTATGGAGATTCTCCACTCGGAATGGTGGAATCAGCATTGGAATTTGTACAAATTTGTGAAGACAACGATTATTTTGATCTTATAATTTCCATGAAATCAAGTAACCCTCAGGTGATGGTTCAGGCTTACCGGTTGCTGGTTTCTAAAATGCTTGAAAGAGGAAACATTTATCCACTCCATCTGGGCGTTACAGAGGCAGGTGAAGGTGAAGACGGAAGAATAAAATCTGCTGTTGGAATAGGAACATTGCTGGAAGACGGAATCGGAGATACCATTCGTGTTTCATTGACAGAAGAACCAGAATTTGAAATTCCTGTTGCACAAAAACTTGTTGAGCGATACAAAAACCGCCCCTATCATTTTGACGTTGCTGCAGTTGAAACAGAACTTCCGTACAATCCTTTTGAATACAATCGAAGAAAAACAAAATCCGTTCTGAACATCGGTGATCACCACGTTCCGGTGATTGTTTCTGACCTCAGTCAGCTGACTGAAATTAAACCGGCAAATCTTTTTGCTTACGGTTATATTTATAACATGGTGGATGACAAATGGACCATCAAAGATCAGGCAGTGGATTATTTGTATACCGGAAATATGATACCGGAATTTGAATTGCCCGGAACACTGAGTGTAATTGTTGAGCATGAAGTATGGAAAAACCAGAATCAGGTTTATCCGGTGTTTGAAATCGATGATTTTATTGAATCTGAAAACAGAAGTGAAATCATAAACTTTGTGCGCGTGGATGCAGGCGAAATGGAAAATTTTCACCGTCTTAAAACCATTTCAGATGACCCCGTGGTGCTTGTTTTGCGCAGTGATAATACGCATTGCGTTGCTGAAATGAGAAGGTTTTTCATTGAACTGATGAATCGTCAGATTGATCTGCCTGTTATCATTCAAAATTCGTATAAAGATTTTGACAACGAAACATTTCAACTATACAGCTCAACTGATTTTGGAGCACTCCTTCTGGACGGTATGGGTGATGGAATTTGTATCCGGACAAAAAACTGTTCAACGCCTCAACTAACTACATCCACTGGTTTTGGAATATTGCAGGCAACGCGCACCCGTATATCAAAAACAGAATATATTTCATGCCCGTCTTGCGGAAGAACACTTTTTGATTTGCAGGAAACCACTGCTAAAATTCGCGCAAAAACAAATCACCTGAAAGGTCTAAAAATTGGAATCATGGGCTGTATTGTAAACGGCCCGGGTGAAATGGCTGATGCCGATTATGGGTACGTGGGAGTTGGTAAAGGTAAAATCAATCTATACAAAGAAAAAACCGTTGTACGCAAAAATGTTTCAGAAGATGAAGCGGTTCAAGCGTTAATTGATCTGATCAAAGAACATGGAGATTGGGTGGAAAATGTTTAAGTTTGAATGAACATGAGTAAACATATTACTTTATTTTGTCTAGGCTTGCTTCTATTCACCTTTGGATGCAGAAAAGATCCCTACCCTGCTACGCAAAATGCTTGGAACATTATTTCATTCCTTAAATTGAACGACCCTAATGTAAATTATGAGCAGTCATCTGTAATTCGAAACGTTGACGTTATTTCAGACGACAAAGTCTTTTTTGGTGGATATGGTGACCCTTTGTATTCCACCGGCGGACTATTCGTGTCAAACGATGCAGGACAATCATTTGTAACTTCTGCCGGAACTTGGGAGGGAGGCAGTTTACACCTCTTTTCTTTTCCTAGTGAGCAAATAGGTTTTGCTGCATTTTCTGATATGGTTGATCAAGAATTATTAAGCACCACAAATGGCGGATTAACATGGAGCTCACAAAATTTACCAATTTATCCTCACGGGGATTTATGCTTTTTAAATGATACGCTTGGATTTTTGAATGGACACATCACTTTAGATGGAGGAATCTCATGGATTTCTCAGAGCTTGCCACAAGTTGCAGATTATGAGTTTGCCAATTTAACCGTTGGGTACGCAATTACTGCAGACAATCAGCTTTTTAAAACTACTTCGTCCGGAGCTTCTTGGTTTTTGATTCATACTTTTGACACGGATAGTATCACCATTAATATAAAAATGCAATTCTTAACTGAGGACTTAGGCTATATAGTTAATCCATTAGGTTTACAAAAAACGACTGATGGTGGTGATACTTGGGAAACCATTTACAACAATTCTTTGACATCAGCCTATTTCAAAAATGAGCAAATAGGTTTTGTTACCAGTGAGGGTAATATTTACAAAACTGTAAATGGAGGAATAAATTGGAATTGGAATTTTGCTACTGAATTGATAAATTTTCAAGATATAGATGGTAGAAATGACGTTGTAATTGCTGTTGGAAAACAACATGGATTTTACCAGATGCCGGATAGAAATTGTTATTACGTGCGAACTTCAACATTGGGTGAATAGCTTAATTTACTTCAAATCTCATCTATCTAAGTACAATTTTCAATCGCTACATAGAAAAAATTTTCAGAAGATGAAGCCGTTCAGGCATTAATTGATCTGATCAAAGAGCACGGAGACTGGGTAGAAGAAAATTAACGCTCTTTATTGCTGACAACGTTTAACCGTTAATTTGTTGCTTTTTACAGCTACTCTACTTTCAGCGCCACTTAACGATGACGGTGCAATTTTACCTGAAGGACAACAACGATTTGTCTGAATCGGAAAAGAGTCTGAAAAATCATAATAACCGGCCAACAGAAAAATAAATAAAACAACTCCCAGGCGGAAATGATTGAATAGCTTTAAAATCATTGAAAATATAAGTTGATCAATTACATTGCAAATTGACACATCTGTTATTAATCCACTGTTACCTGACTTTTAAGAAATTACGTGAACTATTAACAAATCATAACACACGCTCAGTTTAATTTTGATTGAGTTTAAAATATTGCCAGAACACATCCGTCAACACCAAAAAAATGCAAGACAAGTCAAAAATGACCATAGCAAAACAAGCGGTTTTAGACCGCAGGGATATCGCACAGGCGGTTGAAAAGGAAAGAGGCAGGCTCTTCAATTTCATTCGCAAACGTGTAAAATCAACTTTAGATGCAGAAGATATTTTACAGGATGTATTTTATCAGTTTGTGCGCGTCTCACAAGAAGTTGAGACTATCGAAAAAGTAAGCTCCTGGTTGTTTCAGGTAGCCCGGAACAGGATCACCGATTTGTACCGAAAGAATAAACCGGTAAACTTTTCTCAATTTAATGTTGGATCTGATGATGAAGACGGTTCACTGAATTTTGAAGATTATATTCCTGACCTGACTGACATGCCTGACGCAAAGCTTACCCGCGAAATGGTATGGGAAACCCTTGAAGAAGGTTTATCTGAACTGCCCGCTGAACAAAGAGATGTATTCAGAATGCATGAATTTGAAGACATGTCATTCAATGATATTTCTGAACTCACAGGCGAAGGAGTAAATACATTAATCTCCAGAAAGAGATACGCCATTTTGCATCTTAGAAAAAAAATGGGGGAATTGTACAACGAAATCTTAAAAAACTAAAGCACTATGAAAGGTAAATTTTTACTCTGGACACTTCTGTTTGTGCTTCTTGCAGGGGCACTTACCGCAACGGTGATGTATCTGTGGAACTGGCTGATGCCTGAAATTTTTGGTCTGACAACAATTACCTTTTGGCAGGCGCTTGGAATTTTAGTGCTGTCAAAAATACTTTTTGGAGCACACTGGGGAAAACATAAACACAGCTGCCATGGAGGTCATCATTATGGATGGAAAGAAAAATTCAAATCCAAATGGAATGAAATGTCTGATGAAGACAAGAAAAAATGGGAACAGAAATTCTGCGGAATGAAATCCAGAACAGAAAACAATGCCTGATTCAGAGCAAAAGAATTTTCTCCACCAGCTCCTTACCATCTTCACGCCTAACGGCAATAACGTAGAGGCCTTTCGCAAAGGAGCTCATTGAGAAAGAAGTAATTTTTTCAAGTTTTGAATCAATCATCAACTCCCCTGAAAAATTATAAATTCTGAGAGAAGAACCAACTGAGGCATCATCCAAAAAAACATGTATGACCTGCTGATAAAAATTTATCTGTGCCCAATTCTGCTGAAGACTGTCTGAATCAATTTGAGCTGAATATTTAAATAAAACCGTGTCAGAAAATTCCGGAATTTCATCTATCGAAATAACAAATGAAATCTCTGCATCGCCTTCCTTTCCATTGGCCGCCAGATTAATTGAAATGTATCCTTCATCGTACTGACCAAGTGTGCCAAAAGAACCATCATCCGGCACTTTTATATAACAGAATGTGTTTGTGCAACCTGTTGCTGACCAGTCAGCAGGAACATCAGCATCCAGTAAAGTAAAATTGACGGTTAGTGGAGTATCTGAATTATTAGAGATAAAAATATATTCGGTACTGTAATAATCAGGGTCTACTGTCCTTTCAAGAATTTTTCCGGGAGAAAATGTGAGCGGTTGAGAAAAAACCATCACCGAACTGAATAAGAAAATTCCGGCAAAAAATTTCATCTTATCCAAACGGCTGAAACAAAAAATTATTGTTCTATCTCTTCATCTGCCGGCTCATCACCCGTCATGATATACCGCGTAATTGGCATAGAATCCAACTGCGCTTTAATCGGTTTTATGTATTCAAGATAATGCGGTAAAAGCGAATCAACCATGGGAACACTTTCCGGAAATTTTTCAGAACGGTGATCAATTTGCTGCCCGTTTTTCCAGAATCTGTAACAAACATGCGGTCCTGTTGCAAGACCGGTGCTTCCAACATATCCGATAATATCGCCCTGTTTTACGTAAACTCCTTTTTTAATTCCGGGAGCAAAACCTGACATGTGCAGATATTGTGTTTCATACGTTTCATTGTGATGAATTTTTACATAATTACCATTTCCGCCTGCGTAGGTGGCAGCAATGACTGTTCCATCAGCTGTAGCCATTATTGGTGTTCCGTGAGGCGCGGCATAATCAGTTCCCAAATGTGCTTTCCATTTTTTCTGAACCGGATGAAAACGTTTCATCGTGAAACCTGAACTGATGCGGGAATATTTTACCGGCGCCATCAGGAACGGGCGTTTCATTTCTTTACCTGCGGTATCAAAATATCCAATTTGTTTGGCTGCAGAATCAATTACGTATCTGAACGCAAAAAACTCCTTGCCCTGATGTTTAAACCACGCCGCTTTTATATCGCCAACGGAGTAGGGAGTTCCTTCAACAGATTTTTCATTATAAATTACCTTAAACTCATCACCTGGGTGCAGTTTGAAAAAGTCAATGGTCCACGCAAAAACACCGGCGATGAACTCAGCCATTTCACCCGTCATATTGATGTCTTTCATTTGCTGATCAAGCGCAAAAGTCAGGTTGGAATTTTTTACAATTTCACCAGAAAGAATTTTTTCAGCAGTTGATGTTTCCTTTTCTTTTTTAGTAACAACAACCGAATCATTTCTAAAATCAAAAACGACAAACTCAACAATGTTTTTCGGATAAATACAGTACATGGCTTTTTTAGAAGTATCTCCAATTTGTGCAAGTACCATAAAAGGCACACCTTCTTTGACATATTTCAATCCAACAAGTGAGTCTGCCGCAAGTTGAGCTGCCAGATTTATGTTTGCCTGAGAAATTCCATATTTTGAAAACATGTGACTCATGGTCCATTCAGGTTGAACTGTGTCACGAATCACCTGAAAAGAATCCAGATTAAACCCGTATTCAATTACCGGTTCTTTGACAACCACTGAATCTTTTTCTCCATTTTCAGATTCTGAATTTCCACCACAGGAGATAAAAGAAAACAGCGCCACCAGAATGGCAAAAGAAAAGTATAAACGCATGACGAGGTTAAGGTTTCAGCAAATTTAGCCAGATGAACGTGGCAATCAAAGCAGATGCTTCAGTGTTTATTAAACGCCGGATGTTTATGATAATTCGCGCTGATCAGATATTTTCACGCAGATTTTCAGTACGAACCGAATCAGCCATTACTTCTTCTACCCATGCTTTTCCCCACTCTTCCTTTTCCTGCGCTGACCATAATTCAGGATAGAATATTCTGCGCTGAAAACGCGGCGGCAAATAATTCTGCCAGTTGGTTCCGCCGGTTCCTTTTGATTCCCCTTTGTCTTTGGCAAGATATCTCACGGCTGTTCTGTAATGCACCAGCGGCCAGTTGATATTTACATTTACATCCAGCTCGCGCAATTCTTTAATCAGTTTTGGATTTTTTCTGTCAGCTTCACTTAATTCCTGCACTTTTTTCCAGATATTTTTATGCTGATATTCATCTGCCAGTTTATGGAAATCAGCCATGTATTTTTGTTCAAAATGCTTCAGTGTTAGGGTTTTTTCTCCCGTCTCTTCTACAATTGCACCTTGTTTCCAGTAGATATTATCAAGCTGCTCATGTACCTCAGCATTCCACAAAAGTTGGCGTTTCGACTCATGAACCAGATATCTCAAATCAGTGCATGCAATCTCAATTCTGCGGTAACTTGCTGTTTGAAAACCGCTGGCTGAAAGCAATGACATTCTGAATTTGGTGAACTGATCCTTATCCATTCCAAACCGCATCACATCAAATGATTTGGTAAGCGCCTCAAAATATTTATTTACTCTGCGTAAACGATCTATCAGATAATTCACATCAAGTTTATCATACCACCCGAGATCCTGACCCTGATCACTGATTTTCTTACCATTGTTTGCAATCTGTTTCAACTCATGCTCCGCCAAATAAAAATATAGTTCTGTTATCTGGTGATAAACAATAAAAATCTTTTCATCCGGGAAATCTGTTTTTGGTTTCTGTAAACTCAAAAGCGCGTCTACTTCAATATAATCCCAATAAGCCAGTGGATTTGCATAAATTAACCCATCCAGATAGGAGTTCAGATCTTGCCCAATAGAAGCATATTTATCTTTTAAGATTTGAATGCGCTTTAATGTTTCTTCATTTATTTCCATGGATCAGATTTTTTATCAGGATATAAAAATAGACATTTCTTTGGGCTAAAATCCTGATACAAATCAGTATTCCCGATCTGAAACAAAAAAACCCGTCTTTGCATAGCAGAGACAGGTTTTCTCTAATCCGCAGTCTGGCGGACTAAACCATAACTTCTTTTATTCGTTGATTTTTGCCATCGGATTCACAAGTCCTTCCCAACCTGTGAGGTGCATTTTTAGTGATCCAACTTTAATGTTCGCTTTGGCAAGAATTGGAATTTTATTTCCGTCATCGGTAATCCAAACCGTCAGATCTTCTTCGCTGTTAAAAACGCGTCCTTCCTGAACAATAGGCGCAAATTTATGGCAGCGGAATTTTCCTTTTCTGATTTTAATTTCTTCTTTCCCCAGGTATTTTATTTTGGTAGGATACAATTCATCATCCAGAAAAATATTTACGGTAAAAATATCACCCTTTTTAGCTTTACTGAAATCCAGCGTTCTGGCGTAGTAGAAAGCCGAGATCATGTCCTGACACAAGTCAGGGATGTTGAATTTTTTGCCTTCTCCGTTATCAACTACATTTTTGTGCTGATGAAATGTATAATCCTGATTAATGATATACCCGCCTTCATCCACTCTTCTCACAAACAACCATGGGAACATGCCCTCAGCGTCCATGTATGATTCATAACGGTCATTCACTTTATAAAACCATTCAAAAGCTGAAATAGTTTTACCAACACCTCTTACTTTCCAAAGTTTCCTTCCCTGAACAGTTTTTTCAGATTCTTCAACCGTGAGTACTGCTTCACCGGCGTCAAAAGCTCCGTACGAAAGCCGGTAAGTTAATTTTTCACCCGGCCTGAAAGCAGAATGTTTGATTTTTGCAAAAGTCTTGTCTGACTCACTTAACTGATCTGTTTGATCGTTAGCCTGTGCTGAGAGAACAAATCCGATTGTCGCTACAGCGATTAATCCAAGTCCTTTCATAATTGAAATGTATTAATTGTTATGGTTATTTCAGGTAAATCAAAATCAATGCCAGACTGTAGCCGAAGCTATTTCACTTTTTGTCGAAATCGGTTTAGAAACGAAAAACTGCGTCAACCACAGGCTTTTCAATGTTATCACTTCAATAAATCAATGGCTTATTTAAAAAACTAAATGCAAAAAAGTATTGCAGTAAAGGGAAAACTTTGTACATTTAGTACAGAGTAAGTAGTTTTTTTCATTTCAAAAGTTGATGAGCCTGACAAACGTGTCGGGCTTATCTTCTTTTAAAGGGCAGAGTTTTCAAGTTCTTTCACTACATCACGCACAGAAATATCCAAGGGTTGGGTATCAATCAATAATTTTTTTTCTTCCAAAATTTTTACGTTGACCCCCAAAGGTTTCCATCTGCCGGCATGCGTTGGTCTTTTCATTGAAAACAAACCAATAGCATGGATTCCTGTCAAGCCGGCCAGATGCAAAGGGCCAGTGCTTGCAGCAACAAGTGCATTGCACTGACTGATAAAAGCAATTAATTCAACCAATGTCAATTTACCCGTCAAATCAATCACATTTTGTTTTACCGGAATTTTTTTCCTGAATAGTTCACCCTCCTTTTCAGTTCCGGTGAAAAATACCTGAAACTGGTTCTCATCCAATTCATTGGCCAGGTTCATAAAATTATCCACTCCCCATTCACGTGCACTGCCTTGTGATTTTGGATGCAAAACCACATTTTTTTTGCCACTGACCAATTGTTTACTCAAGTGTTCAGGTAAAGACATTGATGCACCAAAAGCGGCATATTCATTCAATGATTTCAAATCAAACAGCTCTTTAATACCAAAGGGTTCCAGTAACTTCACGTTTAATTGCGATTCATGCAGCTCAGAATTTTTCCGCGTAAAATTTGGTTTGTAATTACAACTGAACCAATGAAAGAAACGATGCGAAGTTCCTATACGATACTTAACCCCAGCTGTTTTAGCCCATTTTGCAATTTCTTTATTCGGAAAAACATGTATAAAAACATCCGGATTTTTTTGTTTGAGAAAAGCATTTCTTTCTGGTTCGGGTTTCTTTTGAATCTCTGACCAGTCCCAAAATTCATCCACGTTTTTACAGCAATCAATAACAGGTTTAGTGTATGCCTTACCTAAAAAAACAATCTGCAATTCCGGATTTTTTTCCTTTAAGATTCCAGCCAGCGGAAGCGTTAAGCAAACGTCACCAATACTGTCTGTTCGACTGATTACAATTGACTTTATCTTTTTCAAATCAATCATCATTTTTCAAGACTTAAGCCGTTTGATCTGATCAGATTTCTCAACTTCTGGTATTTTTTAAAAGTTGCCCAGGCTGATAAACGACAAATTCTGAATCCGGTTTTTCCATCCAGAATTCCCAGCTTGATAAAATAATCTTTAAAAAATTTCACCGCCGGGCTCATATACACAATAAATAAAGGAGCCTTTTTCCCGTCCTGAAACTGAGCCTTTGCAAGAATATCAGTGAAATATTTTATTTGTTTATAATGATCATCTATGGTGTAATAACTGTAATGCAAAATGTCCCCTTTTAGATGTTTAATCACCGAGTTTTTATCATTCATCTCAAATTTATCATGCGGATTTGTGCCCCCCCATTTGCCTTTTCTGGAATCCCATAAACGCAATTTGGTATCAGGATACCAGCCACAATGATGCACCCAGGTTCCGCAATAATTGGTAAGCCGATTCATACTGAATCCATCCGCATTCCAATTTTTTTTGACTTCAAGAATGGAGTTTTTCAATGTTTCATCGAGGGCTTCATCCGCATCCAGTGAAAGAACATATGGATGCGATGCCTGTGTGATTGCCCAATTTTTCTGCTGAATGTGTCCGTCAAAAGCATGCTCAACAAATTTCACGTTATAAGCTTCGCAGATTTTTTTTGTCTTGTCTTTTGAAAACGAATCAACCACCACAATTTCATCTGCAACTTCCCGAAGAGACTTCAGACAACGCTCAATGTTTCGTTCTTCATTGAATGTAATTATTACTGCAGATAATTTATTCACGGTTTAAAATTAATCTATTTTGAAACGATGCAAACGGTTACTTGTTTCGTTTGTTGGTCAGAAATATTCATCTGTAAAGTATAATTTCCAGCTCACGGAGCGCATTTGCAGTTGTTCTTCGCTACCGGCGTTCCACAAAAAAAACTCTACCGGCGAGCTCAGATCTTCTTCCGGTTCAATAAGGAAGTCCATTTTAGTCCATTCTGCACTCACATACTCAGATGGATAAAAAACGAAAGACCCGCCATTATTTAGAACAAATACAATTCTCGATTCCATAACTTCATCATCACTCCTGCATTCAAAACTCATGACAAGCTTTGAACCTTTTTTAAAAGTGAGGATTTTTGTAGTGCCTACGGCAGAATACTCGTTTGTCTTATTAACCTCCAGGAAACCGACTCCTGAATCAATTGCTGGAATCCCCTTAATAATATCACCATTGGCTGAAAGATTCACTGATCCCTGTGATTCGAGTTTCCAGGCATCTGGAGGAAAGAGCTGAGCCTTCTTTTGAAATGAAAGAAAATTAGACCAATATTCTTCCTTTGTTGGAGAACCCCAACGTAAAATACCCGATTTGATTTGATATGCCTGAGCAACGTTCAGAAAAACGCATAGAGCAATAATGGTGTAACTGAGTTTTCTGATCGTTGACGATATTCTATTTTTGCTCAAAATGATTGCAATGAAATAGCCGGGAATGATATAAAAATCAATCATTACGCGCTGACTCATGCCCGCGCCGTAATACCAACACCACCAACAACTGAATATATATATCGCCACTAAAAAAAAGAAAATTCCAACCCAAAACCTCGAACGGTCATTTTTCCATAAATGCCAGAAACCAACCGCTAAAATAAAAAGCATCACAGGTGTGTAAACAAACCATCCTTTGGTGTACGAAAACAGAAACTCCACGATATGAGGCTCATTAAAATAAAATGTCTCTCTTCCGTACGAATAAACAACCCAATTACCGGTTTGAATTTTCCATAAAACCATCGGAATCATTAGAATTGAGAAAACTATAAGAAGAATTTTCCATGCGTTTTTAAAACGAATAGACTCCCTTATAAAAGTCTTCCAGAAATTCAAATCCGGAATAAAAAAAAGAAAAACACCCAAAATCAGAATATTGGTTGGCCGGATTATTCCAACCAAGGCCAGAACAGCATAAAAACAAAGCAGTTTAAGAGAACTGAAATACTGCTTTAAGCCCAGTAACAGAAAAATAAGCAGATTGCACAAAAAGAAATTGTAGATATGCGTGACTGTCTGATCAAAAACCGAGTAAAAGAACATATTGGTTCCAAAAACCAAAGTAATTACACTTATATGAATAATACCCATGCTGATTTCAAAGTGCTGTAACACTTTTTTGAAGAAGACCAAACCTAAAAAAAAGTAGAACCAGAATCCAACAAGAAAAAAGAACTGATATATATATGAAAAGCCATCTGCGGGTGAATCGAAGAGCAATGCAACTCCATGCGCCGCGAAAAAGAACGGTGCATACATAACAGCCTGACCCGGGAAGTACTTGTTGACTTTGTGCCCATCCACATCATTCAGAAACTTTTTTGAAGTTGACGGAACATAGTACTTTGAATGAATATCATGCATGAATTCAAACGCCAGATCCTGATAAATAAAGACTGCGGGCAGATAGGCGTAATACCCCTGAGCATCGCCGGCTATTGGTTTTCTGAAAGGATTAGTGAGATCGACAGTAAAACTCTGGATCAGCAGAAGTACTGAAAGAACGGTGAAACTGAATCTATGTTCTTTCAGGAATGGGATCATTGCCAGTTTCTTAATGAATCTCCTACGTATATATTTTTTGATTCAAGTTTTTCAACGAGCGCATCACGGAACGCTTTACGATCATGTGGGTCAATGATTGCTGTTTGCAATGGTAAATCCAAATCATCGATATAGGAAAAACTGATTAAATCATTCTGATGGAGGTCTACTTTTTTTAACCCTTCATAGTAAAACAAATTCATCTCACGATCAAAAGCGGCAATTACCGAATCATCAAAACCAATTCTGAATGCCTGTCCACCTCTTTTCAAAGCAAAACCAAAAATGACAGATTCTGAAGCAAGTAAAGAAAGCACCACCATCATTGGAATAACATAAGCCGGCTCAAGGTTAATAAACAACAAACAAGCGCCTATGGCAGCAATCATGAAAACAGCTTCTATCTGACAAATCACAAAACCATAATTACGGTGCCGGGTGGAAACTGGTATTGAAAAATGAAATTTAGCGTAGCGCTTCATGTCTTTTATTCCCTGATATCTTCTTTGTATACGAATCAATCCCAGAAGAAAAACAAGTATGGCTATTGCGGTAAAAATCTCTTGCTTATATTTCATCCCCTTCAGGTGAAACTGTGAAACAGATAAATCGAAAACAACAGTCATCACCATAAGAAAAAAGATGATGAGTACGATGAAGGTGAAAATATTGATTACTCTGTTCATTTAGCTGCCTGACGTAAAAATTTAAGCCGCGTTTTTAAACGGTCAATTTCGTCTTTGTTTCGTTTGATATTATCCAGCACACTTTTGAACAATGGATTTTTTTCATCTGCATTGGAAAAGAAGGCCAGATTATTTTCATACTTCAGTACTTCTTTGTTTAATGCATCTATTTTCTGACGGATGCTGCTAGTTTCCTGATCAAGTAGTTTTTCTTTATTGCCACTTGTCATAATGGAATCAATTTTTGACTGGAAAAGTACTTTTTCCTTTTCTTCTTTATCCATTTTCAGAGAAGCGTACTTGTCATCCAGCGCATTCTTATAATCCTTATATACTGCATCTTTATCTTCAAACGGAACGTTGCCAATTGCGGCAAAATCCTCAGCGAATTTTTTCAGATCAGCAATAATTTTCTGCGTATCTCCACCCTCTGAATTATAGGCTTTGATCTGTTCAATAAGTGCTCTCTTCTTGTCCAGATTTTCTTTATTTGCGTTGTCCTGTTCTTTGAAGTGAGAATCTTTTGTAGCAAAGAAAAAATCAATTGGCTCACGGAACTTTTTCCATAACTGATTTTCAAACTTCGGTCCCGCTGATCCAAGGTCCTTCCAGCGTTTTTGAAGATTCACTATTTTTTGTGTTGTGCCCTTCCAGTCGGTTGAATCTTTCAGTTCAATCGCTTCTTTTATCAGGTTTTCTTTTTTAGATTTTACATCTGAAAACTGATCATTCCGTTCTCCATAAAACACCTTTTTTCTGGCAAAAAATTCATTGCACACCGCGCGGAAATCCTGCCAGATATTTTCATTTTCATCCCTTGGACCGTAACCCAGTTTTTTCCATTCTTCCTGCAATTCCAAAATCTGGTCAGATGCTTTTTGCCAGTGTTTGTGCTCATCCAGCTCTCTTGCACTGATCAATTTTGCTTTTTCTATTAACTCTTTTTTAAGCTCAACATTTTTTGCCTGTTCAGCTTTACGCTCATCATAGAATTTGCGGATTTTTTCATACACCGCATTAACCGTATTCCAGTATTCATCTTTGATTTTTTCCCACTCCTCCTGATGCGTTCCGCCTAATGAATTCCATTCGTCCTGAAGCTGGTGAAGCTGATTTTCAATTTCTTTTATTTTATCCAGATTCAGCAATCCTTTCAGTTTTTCAATCAATTCCTTTTTCAAAGAAAGATTTCTGTTCAGATCATGATCTTTAATTTCTTTATAGATTCCGATGTTGTATTTAAACGTGTCAACCAACTGTGAAAATTCTTTCTGAACCGATTGTCTTTTTTCACGCGGCACCGCACCAACTTCTTTCCAGCCTTCCTGAATTTCTTTAAACCGGTTCAGTGCCTTGCCGATATTCTCCTCATTCTGAATCAAATCCGTCAGTGCAGCAATAAACACTTTTTTCTGTTTATAGTTGGCGTTCTCCTGATCTTTGATTTGAGTGAGCTCAACCTTTTTACGTTCTTTAAAAACATTGGTAACTGCTTTGAACTCTTCCAGGTAAGGATAGACAGGGCGTTCAATATTTTCAGGTTTTTCACCGGCAGCAAGACGATCCAGTTTTTCAATTTCAAACTGACGTTCTTCTTCATTTTGCAACTGATAAAATTCATTTACCAGCTCATTGAATTCGTTTACGCTGTCCAATACGGATGGCTGATTATTCAATGCAATGATTTTCTGAAGAATTTCTGATTTCATAGGAGTAGATTAAAGTATCCCTGCGGACACAGTTAGTATAAATACACGTGTTAGATATTGTTGTTTAACATTTTAAATGATGACCATGAATGCCTGGCCGTTCAGGCTTTCGAATTTACAATAAAGAAGGCAGTATGAAAAGGAATTGATTAAATAACTTTTTCCATTTGATAATCAACCAGGCTTCTGAATTCCATGATTCGTCCGGTAATTTCATCTTCATGAAGGTTCATGAGACGCTCAGTACCAAATTTTTCAACGCAGAAAGAAGCCATGGCAGAGCCTGCTATGACTGCTCTTTTCATGTTTTCAAAACTGGTGTCTCCGGTGCGTGCAAGAAAGCCAATAAATCCACCCGCAAAAGTATCACCAGCACCGGTTGGGTCAAAAACCTCTTCAAGCGGCAAGGCTGGTGCATAAAAAACTTTGTCCGGCCCGAAAAGCAAAGCACCGTGTTCTCCTTTTTTAATGATCAGGTATTTTGGACCGAAGGACATGATTTTTTTTGCTGCTTTTACGAGCGCATATTCTTTTGACATCTGTCTGGCTTCTTCGTCGTTGATGATCAAAACATCTACCAGTTTTATAGTTTCCATGAGATCATTCCACGCAATATCCATCCAGAAATTCATGGTATCCATGGCAATTAATTTCGGACGTGTTTTCAATCTTTCGATCACCTGGCGCTGTACAGCCGGAGCGAGATTTCCCAGCATTAAAAAATCAACGCCCTGATATCTTTCAGGAATAACCGGATCAAATTTTTCAAGCACATTTAATTCTGTGACCAGTGTATCTCTGGAGTTCATATCGTTGTGATATTTCCCTGACCAGAAAAAAGTTTTCTCTCCTTTTTTAATTTGAATTCCTTCTATAGAAATTCCACGATTGGTAAGATCATCCAGTGTTTCTTTTGGAAAATCTTCACCTACAACAGAAACAATTTTCTGATCAGCTGTGAAATAGGAAGCAGAAAGAGCGATGTAAGTTCCCGCGCCACCAATAATTTTGTCTGTTTTTCCAAACGGTGTTTCAATTGCATCAAATGCTACACTGCCGACAGTTAGTAAAGCCATGTTCTGAATTTTCTGCAAATATAATCTATTCAATCGTCCCAATTACCTGAGAACGGGCAAAATGAGCGACAAAAAAAATCCCCCTGAGAAACTCAGAGGGATATTTAAAGATCTTTAAAAGAATATTAAGGCTGAATAATCACCGTCTCCTCAGTAGTTACTTCATCTTCAATTTTGATGATGCCTTCACCGTATAGCGTGTCACCGCTGCGAACTTCTATGTCCAATACGGCAAATCCAGCCTGTCCCAAATTGTACATGTCTGTATAATCGAAAATGGCCATACCATCAGCATCCGTGTATAACGTATCATCAATGATGATTGCACCGTGTTCAATAATAGTTGGTGTTGGATACAATCTTACCATGGCTCCCGGAAAAGGAAGACCTGCTGTATCAACCACTTCTATACGGGCAATTGTTTCACCCTCTTTTCTGCACGAAATCATTGAAATGGAAATCATTATTCCAAAAAGAAAGAAGATTCCGGCTTTAGCAATTAGTTTGTTCATTTTTATAAGTTTTAGCAATTCATTTAATTCACTTGCTGAAACAAAAATACGGAAAAAAAGCAAATTTGTTTCGTGCTTCCGTTGAGAAATACGCTTTTCAGAGTAATCTGGTTGTCTGAAGAAACGAATTATCCTTGTTATTATTCTTTAAAAATGCCGAATTTGCAAGGTCTCAGCGTCCGTTTTTTTGTAATTTAGCGCCTCTGGCAACCGTTGCTGCCTGAATCTAAAACAAACATCACTACCGAAAAGTTACAGTTCCCTTTTATGGAATTAAAAGAAAAAATATCTGAAATAACTGAGGCCATTCAATCGGCATCCATTACAAACAAAGAAGAACTGGAGCGTTTCCGCATTCAGTTTTTAGGTAGTAAGGGGGCAGTAAAATCCCTTTATGAGTTACTTAAAACGGTTCCTAATGAGTCTAAAAAAGAATTTGGACAGTTAATTAATGATGTGCGCTCAAAAGCTGAAGAAAAGCTGCATCAGTCTGAAGAAAAATTTGAAAACCACGGTTTGGATTCCGGTAGCCAACTGGATTTAACCAGACCCGGAGAAGCATTAGAATTAGGTGCAAGACATCCTTTGTCATTGGTTAAAAATGAAATCCTGGAAATATTCAAACGAATTGGTTACACGGTTTCTGAAGGACCCGAAATAGAAGATGACTGGCACAATTTTTCGGCTTTGAATTTTCCGCCCGATCACCCGGCAAGAGACATGCAGGATACTTTTTTCATTACTAAAGGCGATGGAACTGATCCAAAAAGTGAAATGGCGCTCCGCACGCACACGTCGTCTGTGCAAGTACGCGTGATGGAATCAACACAACCACCTATACGAACTGTTTCACCGGGCAGAGTTTACAGAAACGAAGCTATCTCGGCAAGAGCGCATTGCTTTTTTCATCAGATAGAAGGACTGTATATCGACACTGATGTTTCATTTGCTGATCTTAAACAAACCTTGCTCTATTTTGCGCAGGAATTTTTTGGAGAAAAAGCGACCATCCGCATGCGCCCTTCTTATTTCCCATTCACCGAACCCAGTGCTGAAGTAGACGTATCGTGTACGCTTTGCGGAGGAAAAGGCTGCAACGTTTGTAAATACACCGGCTGGCTTGAAATAATGGGTTGTGGTATGGTTGATCCGAATGTACTTGAGGCAAGTGGAATTGACAGCAAAAAATATTCTGGTTTTGCTTTTGGAATGGGAATTGAACGAATCACGCAATTAAAATATCGGGTGACAGATCTGAGATTATACTCAGAGAATGATATCCGGTTTTTATCTCAATTCAAATCTGCTCATTGATGTCCTGGTTTAAAGAAACAAAATCAGCATTGGTTTGGAATTTTCTGGAATCACCGGAAGATTTGCAGCAAGCTATTGAATTATCTGAGGCACAACCTGTGCTTTTGTACAAACACAGTAACCGATGTTCCATTTGCTCCATGTCAAAAAACCGTTTGGAGTTATACTGGGATAAGGAATATAATATCCAGCCATTTTTTCTGGATGTGATTAAAAACAGAGATATTTCAAATGAAATTGAAAAACTGTTTGATATAAAACATGAATCACCACAAGCGCTGCTGATCAAAAACAGAAAATGCGTTTATGCTGCATCACACAGTGAAATAAATTTTAATGAGTTAAAAAATAAATTATGATAAGAGCGGTAATTATTGATGATATACCTGAAGCTATTTCAGTATTAAAATCTGACCTGGAAAATTACTGTGTTAATATAGACGTGATTGGTTCAGCTGATGGGGTGGTCAGCGGAGCAAAATTGATCCGTGATCTCAAACCAGATCTTGTATTTCTTGATATTCAAATGAAAGACGGTTCAGGGTTTGACCTGCTTGAAATTGTTCCGGATGTACATTTCAAATTGATATTTACTACTGCAAGTGATGAGTTTGCAGTAAAGGCATTTAAGTTTTCAGCGGTTGATTATCTACTTAAACCCATTGATCCGGACGAGCTGATGGATGCGGTTAGCCGTGTTGAAGGGCAGGACAAACCCACACAGCGAATTGACTTGCTCAAAGAAAACTTTGTCAAGGCAAAACGCATTGCGTTAAATACACTTGAAAAAATTCACATTGTTAATGTTGAAGAAATATTGCGATGTGAATCCAACATCAACTATACCATGTTTTATTTCACAGACGGCACAAAATTATTGGTAACTAAAACACTGAAGGAATTCGATAATCTGTTGTCCGGACAGAACTTTATCCGCGTACATCAGTCTCACCTCATCAACACCAATTTTATCAAAGAGTTTCTAAAATCAGCCGGTGAAATTGTTATGAAAGACGGAACACGTGTGCCGGTTTCAACCAGAAAAAAACAAGTGCTGATGGATATGATTTCAAATTTTTAATGCCGCATGAGAAGTCTTTTTTATATATTCATTTCTGGTTTTGCGCTTGTTTCTTGCAGCGGTGAAGAGCCTGAAACCATTCATGATCAACCGGTCAACGAACCCACGCTGAAAATAATAAGTCCGGCAAATGACGACCAGTTTATTGTGGGCGATGAAGTCAACGTTGAAATTGTCATTACTGATTCATCCAAAGTTAAAAATCTGCAGTTCTATTTTGCAGATACACTTTATGCTGAAAATCTAAACCCCGTAAATCAAAAATTTACTGTAGCAACACCGAACGGGAAAGTAGGATTCACAAAAATTTATTTCTCTTACACCGATGAAAAAGGAGAAAATCATGGAGACACCCGTACCATTGTTTTCTTCTCTGATATCAAGCCTCAAAGTCAGACTGCGTCTATTGTCACTACATACCCTCATGACAAATCTTCTTACACTCAGGGGCTGGAATTTTATCAGGGAAAATTATTTGAAGGAACCGGAAGAAACGGTTTGTCTATTCTTGGTGAAGTGGACCTGCAGACTGGGAACATTCTGCGAAAAATTGATATCGAAAACAATTACTTTGGCGAAGGTATTACCATCTTAAATGACACCATTTATCAGATTACGTGGAACGAAGGAAAATGTCTGGTATACAACATGAACTTTGAAAAAATCAAAGAATTCAACTATGATGGTGAAGGCTGGGGCTTATGTAATGACGGAGAATACCTGATTATGTCAAACGGGTCAAATCAGATTGTGTGGAGAAACCGAAACACGTTTGAAATTGTAAAAAGTATTTATGTTTTTTCTGACGAACAGGATACCGCCCAACTCAATGAACTCGAACTGGTGAATGGTCATTTGCTGGTGAATGTTTACATGGAAGATTACATCATTGAAGTAGATACCGCAACAGGCAAAGTACTGAGTGAAATTAACTGCGCTTCTCTTGTAAAAGATGGCCGCGTTGCAGGTGCTGATGTGTTGAACGGAATAGCTTTCAACCCTAAAACTTCTAAACTTTATATGACTGGTAAATGGTGGCCAAAATTGTATGAAGTTCGATTTGATCCGGTACAATAAATTCAAAAAGTGAAAGAACAAAAATCAGCCGGCAAACTTACCGTAGTTCCAACTCCGGTTGGGAATCTTGAAGACATGACTTTCAGAGCCATTCGTATTTTGAAAGAAGCTGATGCAGTTCTGGCAGAAGATACCCGCACAACATCCCTGCTTTTTCAGAAATTCGAAATCAGCAATAAGTTAATTGCACATCATCAGAATAATGAGCACAAAACCGTTGAGCACCTGATTGAAGAAATCAAACACGGCAAACACTTTGCGCTCGTTTCTGATGCCGGTACTCCAGGAATATCAGATCCCGGATTTTTACTTATCAGGGCGTGTGTGCAAAACAATATTGAAGTAGAATGTTTACCAGGGCCAACCGCCTTTGTTCCTGCTTTGGTATCATCCGGATTTCCCTGTGAGAAATTTGTCTATGAAGGGTTTTTACCGCAGAAAAAAGGCCGTGAATCCCGTATCAAAAAAATAGCAGACGAAGACAGAACCGTTGTGTTATATGAATCTCCGCACCGGCTGATCAAAGCACTTGAGCAATTCAAATCATTTTTTCATGCTGACAGAAAAATTGCTGTTTGCCGCGAACTGTCTAAAAAATTTGAAGAGATAGTGAGAGGAAATTGCGACGACCTGATTCATCATTTTACAACGCATCCAATCAAAGGAGAATTTGTACTTGTGATTGAAGGAAAAGAAGAATTAAAAACTACAAGAGATAAAAAAGATAAACGCTCGAAACATCACCGCAGAGAAGAAGAGGAGTAAGATTTGAGGGCTAAGGACAGAGGGCTAAGGGTTGATGAGTTGATGAGTTGATAAGTTGAAGAGTTTTTAGAATTTAGTCTTTTAGATTTTTAGACCTTTTGAATTATAAAATTCCTGGTCTCAATATTTTTAGACAATTCAATATCTATTCATGAAATCAATCTTTCTTAAAAAATACGGTAAAGCAAGCGAAGCATTTGAAATCAGAGAAACAAATCCTCCTGTTTGCGGTGATCACGATGTGCTCATTGAAGTAGAGTGTTTTGGGCTGAACTATGCCGAAGTGATGGCGCGTAATGGTTTGTATAAGGCTGCTCCGCCACTTCCTTGCGTTTTGGGATATGAAGTTGCAGGAAAAATTTCCAAAGTAGGAAAAGATATTTCAGATACAAATGTTGGTAAACGGGTGGTTGCATTTACCAGATTTGGTGGTTATTCACAAGTTGTAGCAACTCCGTTTAACGCCTGTGCAGAAATTGGTGAAATGGACGCCGGCAAAGCTACGTGCATAGCAGTTCAATATGCTACCGCTTATTACATGGCTTATGAAATGTGTAACATTCATAACGGAGACAAAGTGCTGGTTCATGCCGCTGCAGGCGGAGTTGGAACTGCGCTGACTCAGCTGTGTAAATTAAAAGGTGCAACTGTTTATGCCAATGCGGGAGATGATCAAAAAGTGAATTATCTGAAATCTCAGGGAGTTGATGAAGCATTGAATTACCGCAATGAAGATTATTACAATTTCTACATCGCGAAAAAAATTAAATTCGACGTCATTTTTAATCCCATAGCCGGTTCAACTTTTAAAAAAGATTATCAGCTGCTTGATACAGGTGGCAGGTTGGTGTTATTTGGAGCATCAGAAAGATCCGGTAAAAAATTTGGGATACTTTCAACCTTGAATTTTTTAAGAAAGATGGGTCTCATTATTCCCATTTTTTTAGTTGGGAAATCAAAATCAATCATTGGAGTAAACATGCTGAATATTGGCGATGATAAACCAGAAACGTTAGCCAGATGTATGCGTGAAGTTTCTGTTCTGGTCAAAGAAGGAAAATTGCAACCGCATGTCGGCGCAACCTTCAAGGCTGATGAAATCAGTGTAGCACATGATTTATTAGAAAGCAGAAAATCTATTGGAAAGATTGTAATCAGTTGGTAAACCGGAGCATCCGATACATGCGCATATCAAACGCTTTCAATAGATTGGCAAGATTGTTGCAAACATGCTGATCATTTAAAATTCTATTATCTTTAGTAATCTAATTAAACCTATATGAAAAAAGCATTACTATTTGTGCTTGGAGGAATGTCCATGTTTGCTTCAGCTCAGAACATGACTGAAAACAACGTGTCGTTTACCTACATTCAGCTTCCAACAAATCCTATAGCTTCACAATACACCCAGTTTGAAATCGTGGTTGTGAAATCATTTGAACAAAGCAATCAGGACAGTTTAACCGCATATCAAATGAAACTGGATAATGCAAATGTTCAGTACGAATCAGCCATGAATGTCTGGAAAGAACAAAAGAAAAATCTGGACAGAAATTATCTGACCCAATTGGCTCAATGGGAAAAAGCAACAAATGCCGGCACCATTTCTACAATGCCAGTTGCACCAACATATCCACCTCAACCTGTAAAACAAGATGTTATTCAACCCAACATGCATGAAGATTTGCCTGCTGATCAGGTTAACAACATGATTTCAATAGACGGATACAGCAAAGGAGCCGGCGGCGCAAAAGTGACACTTAACTTTAAAGGAGTTGGCGGAATTAAAGTAGTTGAAACAAAAAGCGGAAGCGGATCAACTACAAAATATTCATACCGTGTTGAATACACCATGCCGGTTGAAATCAAAGTTGAGACACCTGCACAGGGTGTAATTTTAAATACCATCATTTTGAATGAAGTTCGTTCTTACCCGTTGAAAGATTATGCAAGTAAATATGAATATCAATTGTGGTATCTGGATAATCAAACTCAATTGTGGAGTGAATTACAAAAACACGCACGCAGTGTTGCCATGCAAGAAATCACAACATTCCTGAACAACGCATGCGGTTTTCCAACACGTACATGGAGTACAGAAATTCATTCTGTAAAAAGTCACAAGGATTTCAATTATGATGATTTGACAACGGCTTATACAACCGCCAAACAAGGTTACGATTTGATTTATCAAACCCGTGACAGAAAAAATGCCCACGCGAAATTAACTGAAGCAATTGCGATGTGGAATAAAGCTTTGACAGAAAGCAACCCGAATGATAACAAAGCACGAATCAATGACAAGGTTACAGCGGCTTTATATTATAACATTGCCGAAGCCTATTTCTGGATGAGCAATTTTGATCAATCTGAGCAATTCATCAACAAAGCACTAAACGCAGGCGTTATGAAATATAAAGATGACGCCAGAAGACTTCAAGGCGCAATTCAAGATGCAAAATTGAGATGGAAAGCTAATTTCTAATGTGAAAATAATTAAGAACCTGAAAGGTGGCATCGACTTCGATCAGCCACCTTTCTTTTTTATTCAATTTAACTTCTATTGATTAATATAATCTGTAAATTAATGACCGAGCGGACTGTCCCTGAACAGGCCTAAAAGCTTTGGTTGTTACAACCACGCACGCTGAATTTCAATTTTGACCACGACCATTTTTTTCGTAGCTTTGCCTCAAATCCCTATAAATCAATCCCTATGAAAAAATTATTCTATTCTGCTAGCATGATAGGATTGCTGGTTTCATGCGGCGGATCAGCGGAAGAAACAACAAATACTGAAACAAAAAAAGACACTGTTTCTCAAGAGCCTGTAGTGGTAGAAGAACCACCTGTTGAGAACTCATTTGTGCTTGAATCAGGAACAGTTGGAGTATTTAAAATTGGTCAGCCGTTTGGAAAACTTCCTGATGAATTAAACAGCCGGAAAGCAAGTATTATGCTCAATGAAAATGGTGAGCAGGTTGAACACATTCAACACATTGTTTTCAATTCACTGGAAGACGTGGTTGAAGTAACCATGGAAAAAAATGACGCACAGGCTGAAGAAGATTTAGTGATTCAGGAAATGCGTGTCATAAGCAATTATTTTGAAACCGCTGACGGAATTAAAGTCGGTTCATTGGTTTCTGATCTGACCACTAAATATCCCGATGCAAAATTTTTCTACTCGGGAAGTCTTGGTGAAATTGTAGCAGAAGTTGGTGCATATACAGGAATTCAATTTATAATTGATCCCGCAGGATGTACCAAAAAAGTGAGTGGCTCAAAAGACATTTCCCTTTCAGCAAAAAGTTTTAATGCGGAAGCAAAAATAGCTACTGTGCGCGTTTACTAAAATTCACAAAAATCCGAAATAAAAAAGTCCGCCAGTTAGCGGGCTTTTTTATTTCAGATAATTTCTGCTACTCATTACAATCTTCTTTTTTGATCGTAAATGAATCCGATAATGATTCATCAGCGAATTTGGTTTCTTTATTAAAGAATTCACCAAACGTGCAAAAACGTGCGGTCTGATTCCAGAAATAACTTACTTCATAAATTTCATTATCCGGGTAGGTTTCTTTCGTAACCACAAAAATTCCTTCCTGAAAAATTTGATCTTCAGCTGATTGTAGATTAGCCGTCATGTTCTGAACCCTCCATGTTTCACCATCCTGACCATAAAAAGTTTCAATGAACCACGCTGAATCTGTTTCATTGACTTTCAGATATGGGTGTCCCATTTCACAGAATTCAGTATAAATTATCTCTTTGTGTTTCACATCCACCTGTACCCAATGTTTGGGAAATGCAGTCAAATTAGATTGCATCATGGAATCAGGTTCCATTAATTCAACTTGCGGATCTATCAATGAATCCTGAGTAGTAGTTTGATCATTCTCAACTAAAGGCTCAGTGCCTTCTTCTCCGCTACAAGAACATATTAAAACCGCAATAATGAAAAAAACGAAATTACTCCTCATGAAAAAATGTCTTTTAAAATGTAAAGATAGTTTAAATGGTTTTCTCTACATTTAGGAAATCGTGCAAGAAAAAACTATGGACTCTATTCAGGTATCCTGCGAATTACCGGTTGATGCGGCAAGTGTTTACCGGGATTGGCTTTCAACTCGTACTCACACGCTTTTTACTGGTGGCGTTGCTAAGATAGAACCTTTTGTTGGGGGAAAACACTCAGCCTGGGACGGTTATATCTGGGGAGAAATTCTGGAACTGGAAAGTGGAAAACGCATTGTTCAAACCTGGAATACTTCAAACTTTCCTGATGGCGCACCGCCTTCCCGATTAGAAATATTGTTTGAATCAACAGGACCTTCTTCCTGCAAAGTAATTCTAAACCATACTGAAATTCCTGAAGGTCAGGGCAAAGAATACGAGCAGGGCTGGGATGAACACTATTTTCAGCCTATGCTGGATTATTATTCTTAGGCAACTGTTGCGTTTAACGCAAATTCAACAAAAAGTGATGCGGAATTCAATTTTATAACGCCAAGGATTTCAGGGATCTTTGGGCTATAAAAATTCACGCTATGAGACTTATCAAAATCATTTTATTGTCTACAATCATCTTCACCACACCAAATTGTGCTGAAGCTCAAAACCAAACTGAAGTAAAACCTTTCGAGTCAGCAATTCATCCTGATTTTATTCAGAAAGAAGAAACGAAAATTCCTGCCGATTCCACCACTGTGGTAAAATCAGATAAAGTAAAAACAAGACCCAAACGACTTGCCATTGCAGCAGCCGTATACATTAGTCTGAGTACGATCTCCACATTTATTCTTATGAACGTGTTGGAAAACGCAGTCGAAAATTCGAATAATAAAACAATTCATTTTACGATCTAAGTTTTGCTTAATTTAGTTGTCTAATTTTTTTCAGAATGAGCAAAACAAAAGACTACCAGTTTACTGTTGCTGAACGATTCATCAATTACGCAAAAATAGATACAGAAGCGGATCCAAAATCCACCTCGTTTCCTTCCAGCATGAAGCAGAAAGATCTCGCTAAATTATTGGTAGAGGAACTGAAACACATGGGTGTTGAAGACGCTGAAATGGATGAGTGGGGATATGTTTTTGCAACCATTCCTTCAAACACCAAAAAGCAAAATGTACCAACGCTTTGTTTTTGTTCACATATGGACACCGCACCTGATTGTTCAGGTAAAAATGTAAAGC
>Ga0268298_10001466_pt1 | contig 27863 bp, 40 predicted proteins | sample WWTPWeurt_MetaG_FD_194462 | JGI IMG/M metagenome (GOLD analysis project Ga0268298, IMG submission 194462) | Activated sludge microbial communities from WWTP in Nijmegen, Gelderland, Netherland - WWTP Weurt | ecosystem: Engineered > WWTP > Aerobic digester > Activated sludge | place... | reverse complement strand
CTTCCCCTATAACGGCAGTACCAGTAACGGTTATATCAGATGAAGCACTTACACCTAAGGTTAGTTATGCATCGAATACTACCTCATTACCTGTTAATACGCCTATTACTAGCCCACAAGGTAATGACTGGAAAGACATATTTTCTAAATTTCTGGAATCGTTTAAGACTACATTAACTCCTAAAGCTGATGTAGTTACTACTAATACTAATCCAGTTAATTCAATTGCTACTGCATTTGGACCAGGGATTAGTTATAACGATATTAATCCTGATGGAACGGCGGTGCAGAGTTCACCTAAAGGTATTGTTACTGATATTTTTAGCTTTTTGGATTCTGGGGTTAGTATTGGTGGGGTTAATATTCCTTTTTGGGCATTAGGCTTAGCAGGGATTGTAACACTTAAGGTGGCATTGAAAGGCAAGCGATGAAAGATATTATAGGTCTGGCAGCTATTGGCATTGGAGGGTATTTGCTGTATAACTGGTATAACAGTATGCATACTCCTACTGTTGGACCCGTTACTGCTACTGGTAATACACGGTATAACAGCACACAGGATATTTCAGAACAACAAGCAAGTAACTTAGCTGATAGAGTACAGTCTAGAGGTAATGGTATGCGGGGTATTGAAGTTATGAGGATTTCTGATTTGTTGTATGGAAGCCCGCCTAGCATTAATAAACTTAGACAAACTACATTGACACCTAATTATGGTGAGACAATAATTATGCGAGGATCACATGCCTAATGTGATGTTACAGACAAGACCATATAAAAATTTAGGTGCTGTACCTGATGCTATTGATTTAACTGGAACTTTGAATAAGTATTATCCTACTGAAGTAGACTATCAGTTTGTTGGCCCTACGTTGAGTATGATTGGTATGGATGCTGCAAGTTATAATGCAGGAGCATCAGCAGGTTATGATGCGGGAGTTTTACAGAGTAATTCTGTTAATAGGAGTTCTGGTTTTAATTTATTGGATTATCTTAAAAATAATCCTATAATAACTGGATTAGGGGTATTTAGTTTACTGTTGTTGTTTGGTAAACAAAGGTAATTTATGGGTCAGATGATAAATGTGGATGGTGCGGGAATTAGACAGATACCACAATGGTGCAATTCTGCTTTAGCATTACCTATTAGTGCATGGTATCCTGATTGTCAACCGTATACCGAACAGGAGTTACATAATTTATCTGCCTACCAGTTACAAAAAATAGCCGATGTTAATCCTGATTTAGCAGCTAAAGCTATTCAACTTAGTGATAGTTTAACTAGTGGGTATGATCCTGGTAATCCTGATATGCCAGATAATAAGATACCTAATTGGGCATTGTATATTTTAGCAGGTGGATTGATTTTCTGGTTAGGAAGTAGAGTATGAATACACACACTTTAGTTGATACATTCTTGCGAGGATTACTTGGGCAATATGAGGAAAAAACTGGATTAAAAGGTATTGGTGAAATCGGACACGGGTTACTTAGTAATGAACTGAAACAACATATCCCTAATTCTCCAGTTAATCCTACTTTTATGGAACTAGGTGCTAGAGTTATTGATTGGATGAATAATTTTAAAACTGAAGGTATTCAGACATCAGAATCAGTTAAACCACCTACAGCACCTTTAAGTTTACCTGATCAGAACGTTGGGCAAACTCATTTTGGGTATTCTGAATTTAAAGGTAGAACTGGCCGGATGCGATGAAATGGTGGGTTATCTATTATTTTTGTAAATTATGTGGTAAGTGGCTAGATGAAGATTTTCAAGGAACTTATCTTGATTTGCTAATACAGGTAACTAAAATACAGTTAAGTGGTAGACAAGCATTCGCTGTTAATGAGAATGGAGAGAAAGTATGTTGATTGATCGTGGGGGTAAAATGAATCCTAACGTTTATACTGCTTTAGGTAAAACTAGATCAGTTGGATGTGTAGGATGTTTGGGTACTACACCTGTTGCACCTTATGGAAATAACTGGATTGTTTGGTTATTGGCGGCTGGTGCAGCTTTTTATGCGTATAAGAAACTAAGGTAAATATTATGAAGTGGTGGCAACAACTTATTATACAAGTTAGTTGTGTATTGTGTCAGGGGCTAGCTTCTCATTATTTACCAGTAGATTTGAAAGATACAGTTATTGTAGCGATAGCCATGGTACAAGCTGCTATCTCACATCAAGCGAGTAAGAGTAACCCAACTACAGGAGAGAAATTATAAAATCATGTCTATATCTCCTGAATGGGTAATAGCGGGATTGGCTCTATGTGGAATGTTATACCATATAGGATACACTTCTAGAGATTTGAGTTGGCTAAAGGAAAATGCTGCTACTAAAGCAGATTTGGAAATTATTAGGATGTCTCAAGGGGTTAAAGATGATTCAATGAGCCATACTGAGCATGAGATTACAAGGATTAATCAAGAAATAGCTAGTATGAGAGTTAACATAGCATCTGTTATAGCAGAATTGCGGGCGGCAAAATGAAGAAATTATTACTATTTTTAGTTATCTTATGTGGGATTTTGACGTTTGGGCAAAATTCTAGTTTTATCCAGTTACAAACAGGTCCACCTGCAGGGGTTACTACTATTAATGTAAGTGCTAACTCTTTAGGTGGAGGGATGACTTATTATTACTTTGTTATAGCTACTTATCCCGCAGGAAAGGTGGTTAGTCAAGGTAAGCAGATTTCTAATATCGCTGTACCAAGTGTAGGGAGTCCAGTAACTATTACCTGGGGGTTAGATGCTGCGGCTATTTCTTATGATGTTATTAGACTGACTAGTCAAAACTATAACACTAGTTGTACTTCCTGTGCTGTAGTTGTAGGAACTGCTCTGGGAACAGTTAATGATACTGGAACGTTGAGTAATTATACATTGACTGGTGCAGCTAATACAGTACAAGGTTCTATTATTTTGAATAATAGGGATTATTCAGAACCTACTTTTACAGCGGATAGGAATACAGATTTTAGGAGTGGTGTTTCTGTTGTTGGATCTATGGTAGCTGCTAATCTAGGGAATAGTGCTAATTTACCGGGAAGACCAACTATTGCAGGGAATAGGGTTTATGGAACTACAGGAAGTGGTAATTTAGTTTATTCTAATACCCCTACTGTAACAGCAGGTGTTTTTCAAGCAGCGTCTATTGTACCACCTACTACTTTTACTGGTACTGGATTGAATGATGCTTCTTATAATGGGGTTTATTTAGGGTATACAACTACTACATTTTGTGCAATTATCACTGGAACAGGAGCACCTAACCAGTTTAAATGGGGAACTAATGTAGCATGTGATAATGGAGGGTTAGGGATTAATATTACGGGTTCGGCAATTAACCTAGCGTCTGGTGTTACGATAAATTTTAACGCTACTACAGGACATACATTGAATGATAAATGGTCTGGTACTTTTAGTGTAAGTAATCCTGCTACTTTTCTTAATGGTCTAGGAGGAGTTATTGGATTAATCAGGAATGATGGTGCTTGGATTATTAAAGCACCTACTAGCTGTGCAGGGTTATCAACAGGCACTTTTTACAATAATGCAGGAACACCAGCATTTTGTCCATAGAGAGTAAGATTATATGAAACAAACTATTTTAACGTTCTTTTGTTTTGCACTGTTGGCAGGAGCTGTAGATATTACTGGTTGTACTAATATTACTACAGCAGGAACTTATAATCTAACTCAAGATATAACTTATGCTACGGTTGCAGGGGATGTTACTAGTAATGATTGTTTAAATATTAATACTAGTGGACATATACCTACAGGTCCTACAGATTTTGTTTATTTGGATTGTAATAACCATACAATTACAGTCAACATGACTCAGCAACAACAGAACCAGGGACCTATTAATGGGTATGCACCTATTCATATAAACAATTCTCCTGGTACACAGGTTGTTAGATGCACAATAAGAGTATTGGGTGGTAACTCTGAAGCTGTAGGGGTTTATGTAGAGAGTACTGATTCACACACTGATTATATGGGAGGATTGGTAACCAATACCATTTATGGTGCAGGTATTGAGTGTCAAGGAGTAACTAAGTTTAATATTGCTAATGTTACTGTATATGGGGGTAACATCCATATTAGGGATTCTGGTCTTCCTAATCCTGATTGGTCTGTTACATTAATTGGCAATAATCATGTATATGCTAGAACTGATGCTACTAATGGCAGTCCATATGGAGGGAGAAAAACAGGACAGATAGAGATTACTCCTACTGCATCTACTAATGGTTATTTGGTAATTTCTGACTATGTTATAACTGGTAATGTGTTAGATGGTAGTTGGTCTGGTTCAGGTAATCTTTTTGCTAGTGGGATGGAAGATGGGATAGCTATTATTGGACCTACTCAAAGATTTGAGATTATGAATAATTCTACTGTTAATAATTGGAATGCAGGGTTAGAACTAGTTAATACGCATTCCTTTATGAATATTCATAATAACAGCTTTTCCAGATTTGGAATGTCTTGTCTTTTGATCGATTGGAACATTAGCTTTAACACTTTTGCCTATGCTAACAACACTTGTGATAATTCTAACTTGAATGCTTCATTGTTTTTACCGAATTACCCTATGTTTGTGTTATCTGAAGCTGATACATTTTTGCCTATTAACGCCATTTATTGGAAAAATGTAACGTTTACAGGGAATACGTATAAAAGTGCGTATAGAGGGGTTAATCTAACTGATGTTTATTTTGATTTAGTTAATAATCTTTTTCATGGCGCTATCAACATAAGTGGTAATAACAATTGGACTAATAACACTTTTATTAGTGTAGATGGTAAACCTCATACAGTAAGAGTTATTCCTGAAGGGTTAGTAACTGATGGTGGGGGGAATAAGTGTAATTGGACTTGGGATGTTTCATTTAATCCAGGGCCTACGTATCCGATTACTTGTACACAGTAGAGAATAGTTATGAATAAATGGTTAATTGTTGGATTATTGACTCTAAGCTGTTGGGCTCAAAATTCAGGATTCTTGACTTTTACTAATCCTTCTAATCCAACAGTTAAGGCTACAGAGTTACTTGATAACCAGACATATAGTGTTCCTTACATGGTTTGGGATACTCCAGTTATTACTACTAGTCCATTTGGTATTGCTGGATGGTATTTTAGTCCGCTGACTAATGTTTTGAGTACTAGTGGGAATATAACTAATATTCCAGGAGTTGATCCAACAGGAGCTAGTGATAGTACAGCAGCTATACAAGCAGCTTTGACAGCTAATCCAGGAAAGATTTTAACATTACCCCCTGGAGTAATTACTATCTCTAATACACTGAATGTCACTAATACTACTAAATTAGCTGGTTCCGGTTGGCCAATGTATAACAATACAGGTGGTACCATTATACGGCTAAAGGCAGGTACTTCTGTAACAGCTATGATTAGTACTGGAGATATGAGTCCTACTGCTAATTTTGAGACTTGGTATCTAGAGAACTTAACGTTAGATGCTAATGCTTCTAACGGTAGTTCAGTTACTGAGTCTGTTGTTAGGTATCAGAAGGTTTTTAATAGTGGATATATTAAGAATGTATATGTAACTAACTATTCTGGTGGTGGGGCTGGAATTTGGGTAGGTCCTGGTAATAGAGCTGAAGGTGCAGGGGCAGTTAGAATAGATAATGTTTGGGTAAATCCTGGGTCTAACAGTATTGGCATTAAGGTTACAAGTTACTATCCTACAACGTTGGGAACTGAAGGGTATATTAATGGTTTAACTATTACTGGGGGAAGTATTGAGAATACTGGTAACCAGCCAGCTATTTTTATTGACTCTGTAACGCAGGGTAATGTTAGAACAGTTTGGGTGAATAATGTATTTATTGGTGGAGTTACAGGGACAGGAATAGTAGTAAAGAATTCTGTTTACTCTAATTTTTCTAACATTTTGCTTACGTATACTACCGGGTTAAACGTTGGTATTAGTTTTGACGGTAATTGTTTTGGAAATACTGTTAACAATTTGAGTATTCCAGGAGGTTACACCCATACAAATGCTATTAATGATTTAGCTATAGGGCTAACTACTCCTAATACAGAACAGAATATTGCTAGTTATATACAAGCTAATAACTTAGAAGGTGCTTCTTACATAGGTAAGATGCGTATGGGGGTAAGTACAGCAGGGAATACTAGTTTAACTAGTGCTGGAAATGTGGGGTTTGGTACAGCAGCTTATAACCCTACTGCACCTATGCAAGTTAACGGGATTTATCAAACCTTTAGTGGGGATGTTACTCCGCAGGGGTTTGGTATGTCTTTAGGGTTTAGTAGTACTACTAACAATTATGGGTGGATACAAACATTTTCTAAGCCTTTGTATTTAAATCCATTAGGTAATAGTGTAAGTATAAATGGAGGTAGTTCAGGTAAAGCTACCTGTTTTAAGGCTAACAATGTAATTGGTTATTGTTCTACTGCTGTAGATGCTAGTGGAAATTGTACTTGTAATTAAATGTTATGTCACAATCTATTATTGATCTGATAAATGCTGCGGCATATAAGTATGATGTACCTAATAGTATAGCTATCTCCGTAGCGAAGCATGAAAGTAATTTTGATCCTAATGCGGTTAGTAGAGCAGGGGCTCAAGGAGTTATGCAGTTAATGCCAGCTACTGCTAGTTGGTTAGGTGTGACTAATTCTTTTGATCCTGTACAAAATATAGATGCTGGAGTTAAGTATCTAGGAAATTTATTTAAGCAATTTGGTGATTGGTCCTTAGCTTTGGCTGCTTATAACGCCGGACCCGGTAATGTTACAAAATATGGCGGTATTCCTCCATTTCCAGAAACACAACAGTATGTAGCTAAAATTACACAGGATGTAGGTCTGACTACTGATGAAACTCCTACTGTTGGTAATTCCGAAGTTGGAACAGGTACAGTTGTTACTTTAGGTATGACATTAGCATTAGCAGTAATAGGGTGGTTAGTGGTAAGATCATGAAAAATTCTGGAATTATTGACTCACTTAAAGAAGCTATCGGGCTAAAGCAAGTTAGAGGAAAAAAGGTAACTGAATCTGATGCTAAGAAGTTAGCAGAATCTTTTCATGGTAGGGAGTCTAGAGGAAAGATTGAGATAGCAGAGAGATCTAAGTATAGAAAAAATCTAGCTATCTTAGGTGAGTTGGAAGAGTTAGGAATCGCTGTACCAGGAAAAGATAAGATTAAACCTATTAGGTTTTCCCGAGATATAGGAAATAGCAGATCTGATTCTGATGATTGTGTTTATGTGTGTGCAGCTACAGAGTCACAGATTGAGTTTATTGATGGCGATCAGACATTAACTTTTGATACAGCAGTTTGTAGAGAGTTACAGATAGAAGAGTCTGATTTAGAGAAAGATTTTGTTAGAGTAGGTGAAGTAGCTAGTATTGTCTACTTTGCTGATAAACATCATTTAGAAGGATCTAAGTACCAAAAACAGGGAACTAGTTATGAACATATGTTTGGGGAAGAGGGAGGTAAGTTACCTGAACTTTGGTATGATACTTTGAATGATTCGTTATTGTTACTGGGAGGGAGTTATAGTATAACTCCTGAAGGAATTAAAAATTAAGAAAGAGTCTTAAATGTGACATACAAGAATTATACAATTATTAAGAGAGACGATGGATTTTACGCTATTTACGGCAGTCCTAGATTTTATAATAAATCTTATCGTACTTTAACTAAAGCTAAACTAGCTGTTAACCGAGAAATTAAGGTTAGTAGAGGTGAACAGCAAATGGCTTCTAGTATTGTACGTAGAAGTGGTATTGGTAATCCTTCTCAGATAATTCCTGCTAGTGGAATTATCATTGATAGGAAACGTGGAAAAGTTCATATTATCAATCCCGGTAAAATACAAAATATAGCTCAAGGATTTTTTGATTCGAATGGGGTATTTCATCCGATTAGGGCTAGTGGAGATTATGACTCAAGTAGAGTAGGGGAAAGTAAGAAAAAGAAGAAACCTACTAAGAAGAGAGCTAAAGCTACTAAGAAATCGTCTAAAAAGAAAGTTACTAAAAAGAAAGGACGGTGACCCATCTAACCTGTTAAGAATTTTGTAGAAAGGAGAATAAACTAAAAACTATGGCAAGTTTTATGAAAGCAAGGACTTTAGTTAATCCTGGTAAGAAAAAGAAACGCAAACTAAGTCCATTGCAGAAGTTGTTTTTTGGAAGTAAGAGACAGAGAGCGGCGGTTAAAGCTAGAAAAAATGGCGGTAAATTTAGTTATCGTAAAACTAAAAAACGTATTGGTACTAAGTCTACAATGGGGTTTAGTACCCCACTACGAAAAGCTAGAAAGAGTTCAGAAGGTAGAAGCAAGACAGGTAAACGTTCTAGTGGAATTAGCAACCCTAGCCGCATAATGACAATTAGTTTGAATAATCCAGGTACTAAAAGAAAGAAAGGAACTACACAAATGGCTAAGTCACGTAAACGGCGGTATACTCGCCGTAAGAAACATACTATGCATAATCCTACTCCTATTCGTCGTAAGCGTAGGGCTTCTTATCATCGCCGTCGGAGGAATCCTGTGAGTTATCGTAAGCATACTCGACGAGTTTATCATCGTCGCCGTAATCGTCGTAATCCGAGTAAAGCATCAGTTATGAGTGGTGTGGGTAAGTTTGGCGGAGTATTGGGAGGTGCGGCGCTTACTCATCTAGTTAATGGTATGCTTCCCGCCACGCTAACTACTGGTGTGATTGGGTATGTTACTACTGCATTGGTTGCAACTATGCAGGGTAAACTTGTGGGCAGTTTGCTTAAGAAACCTGCACTGGGTAAGGCCATGACTACTGGTGGATATTTTTATTTGGGGTTGAAAGTCATTGCCGATTTCTTCCCAAGTGTCGGGCAATATCTGCCGTTTGGCTTGAAGGGAATGGGAATTATTACACCTAGTAATTTTTACGTGCCCCAGGTTCCAGTTAATGGTAGTATGGCTAGTTTTGTTGCTCCTGCCGCTTTGCCCGCTGCTATTCCGGTAGCTGCTGGTATGCGAGGGATTAACCCTACTAATATGCTGTCTGCTACTCGTCGTACTGGTAGGATGCGGTAAAACGTTAGATAAAAAGAGGGAGTAATAAAAAGTTTATTCCCTCACAACTTTTAAATGGAGAAAAAGGATAATATGACTTTCATTGATAAACTTCGTAATGCTCGGGCTAATGCTCCTGGTGGTAATATCACTCTAGTTAGCAAGTTTTCTGATTCGTATGGTAAAGATAGTTTTCTAGCATCCCTTCGTAAACGGGCATTCGCTAAGAATCCTATCATGCCTAATACGGCAGATATTGTTAATTGGGTGGTTTATGATACCTACAAGGTAGCTGCTGGTGCTAGTGTTGGAGCTAGTTTTAACTTCTACACTCAACCTATTGGTACTAACAGTAAGACTAAGATGGATACCAATCTTGAACAGGTTCAGCGCTTGCCTGATCCTCAGTTCATGAATGTTATCGCTCTTGGTTTGCAGTTTGGACCTGAAGTTATTCTTGCTGACATTATTAAGATTGTTAACAACTACTATGTTGAATTGTGGGTTGGTAACAAGGTTTATACTGAAGGCAGGTTTGAAGTATTTCCGAGTGGTACTGGAATTACTGGTAGTGTAGCTGCTGCTACTACTGTTGCTGCTACTACTATTAACTCGAATGTGTTGAATAATGGTAGACCCGGTTGGGATAATTTGTTTGATCTTCGTCTGCCTGCTGGTATTGGTTTGGGTACTCAAGTTAATCCTGCTACTGGTGAACGGGTTCAGGCTATCTCTGATGGTTTGACTGGTGTTACTATCTTGCAGGGACAGCAGTTTAAGGTAGTTGCTACCGCTCCGGGTGGTGCCCAAACTGCTACTGCTGGTGGTTCTGGTGGTGCAGGTATTAGTATTGTCTGTCAGTTGTACGGCATTCTTAGCCGTGGTGTTCAGTAGAAGTTAGTAACTAATAGGGCTATGCTTTACTAAAAGGCATAGCCCTAGTATATTTAGAAGGGAAACCCTATGAATACATTTGGTACTGTAACGATTAATGGTAAAACGTATTTAAAGCGCCCGAGAGAGTATAGTTATCTTCTATCTGGTGTCTCTAGCAATGGAAGTTATGTTAACACAGGAGTTAGACTTGTACTTCCTGGGGTAGCAGATTTCATGCTTATGTATCTTAAACGAGATACTATTGTAGCAGGTGTTTCTACTGCTAGACGGTTCCTTGCTAGGTTTGGTAACTCTGATGGGAATACGTGGTATCAACAAGGAGGACTTGGGGGTTCTACAGATAGAGTTATTGATACTTGTCTTTTTGGTAATGGCCAATTTCCTTATGCTTTGCAAGCACCTATTATTTTTGGTGCATCGGCTAATATTATGCTTGAAGTTCAAGATATCAGCAATCAAGGTGGAACTTATGATATCTACTTCAGCTTTGGCGGTATCGATCTACTTCCTAATGGATAACTAATTTATGAATCCTTCAATGGTGGAAGAGTATAATCCTTCAAGTTATGATGATAGTAGTTTAGGATTTCTAAATAACCTCCCTGCGTATAATACAGTTGAAGGTAATGATAGATTGTTAGATGTTAGCAGGGAGGCGTTTGAAAATGGAGGATATTATCCATTAATCATTCCATGGCCGCAGGCACAGGATATCTTGATTCCTGCTAGAAGTCAGAAATCAGGTGCTATTATTGTTCCAGCAGGATCTATTTTAGCTGCTATTACTGGCTGGAGTGATAATGGTGTTAGTCCTAATGTAACTGGTAATCAGTTTAGCTTTAGGTTATTCGACAATGCAACGGGAAATGATGTTTTTTATGGTACTTGGGGTTGGGCTAGTAATGTGGCACCTTCTTTGGAACCAAATTTACCATCATCCAATACACCTGATGTACAGGGACCATTATACTTTAGTGATCCTTATATCGTGCTTGCAGATAATTCTCTTCAAGCTACTATTATAAATGCAGCTATTACTGATAGTAATATGCAGGTTGCTTTACATTTTATTGTACCTATTCAAAGTACTATGGTTAGAGCTAGAGCGTTGATTCAGGGGGTAAGTTAATGCCAAGCAACTTAGCAGAATTGACAAGATTAACAGCATCTCTAGTTCCTAGATCAATTAGGCAAGTAAATAGAGATTATAGTCAAGTAACTACTGTTACCCCTGAACCATGGGGGAATTATCCTACAGGTAGGTTACCTTATGATCAAGGCGGAGCGATTGATTTACCAGCAGTAGGTACAGAGAGTACTATTCTAACCTTTCAAGTACCTACTGGATACGACGGAGTAGCTACTTGGTATAGTCTTAACTTTACTGGTGGAGGGTTTGAGCAAGGTAGTGGGGATATTGTTTGGAGAATTTATCGAAATAACGTTGCAGAAAGGAATTTTGAAAATATCCTAACAGAAAGGGGCAGTTTGCAAGTTCCTAGACCTATTGCCAATTTGCAATTGTTTTCAAGAGATTTGATTAAAATTACAGTAACACATGCTGCTAATGTGTTACTAAACGGAAAAGTGGTAGGTAGCATAGCTGGATATTATTATCCTAATCAACTTTCATAGGGTTTCTCCTGATAAGGGTATAGGGGTAGGGATAACAACCTACCCCATTTTTAGCTCTATACAAAGGTAGATATGAAAAAGTTAGTAATACTATTTGTTCTTTTAACTATTAACATTTTTGCAGGACAATCAATTGTAACTACAGCGGCAGGGTATGCATGGAATTTAGGAGTACCTTCATTTAGTCCTAGTCATAATACACCCGTTAGAGTAGAATTTGAGGTACATGCATGGAATGCAGCATCAGGGTTTCCTATCATCAGTCATGCGGCAGGGTTGTATGCACAATTCCCTGGTGATGGGTATATGCATATTTATAGTTATTGGGATACATCAGGATACTCATATAATGTATTGATGCCAGTAACTACTAATCCAGTTTACATCAGAACTCAAAGAGATCCTGTAGCTATGACACAAAGTGTTGAAGCTTGGGATTACTTAGGGCAAAGATTTTATTCTAATTCTCAATCTATCACTGATACTGCTGATGCTACTGGGGGTATTATTGTAGGTGCTGCTACTATTGATACAGCATTTTTTCGTGTACATAACACATTAGTACCGATGAATAGTAAACCTCCACTTACTAGTGATGGTACTGCGGCTGTTCTTTGGTGGAAGTTTGATGGATCGTTAGCAGATAGTGCAGGATCTAATCCTGCTACTATGAGTAGTGGAAGTCCTACTTATATTGCTACTCCATATCAAGGACCTTTTGCCATACTACGTACGTTAATTGCCCCATTATGGGGAAATACCTCTAGTATGCGAACTGGAGTTAGTAATGGTTTAGATGGTACTTATAGCTATTCACAAGCAGATAGTAGTTCTACTGTTACTTGTTTATGGAGTCAACTAGCAGGACCTACTACTCTTACATTTGATAATACAGGGAGTTGTTTACCAAATGTTACAAATGTAAGTTGGGGAGATTATAATTTACAGTTACAAGTAACAGATGTAGCATCAGCCACTAATACTACAAGTACTCACGTAGGTGCAGTAACTACTGATGCTAATTGGGTTATACAAGATTCTGATCCTAATGTGAAAAAGCTGTTTGGTAATATGATAGCATTTGGCCATAACCCATGGGGGTATATGGATGAAAGAGCGTTATTTGCTACTACGTCAAGAGGGGATGCTTATACAAGTTTAGGGATAAATCCTCCTACATGGGCTAGTAACTTAACTGGAACAGTTAGCTATAGATTTGGTGGAGACACTAGTCTTAATGGCAAAGGTACAACTTTATGTGCATCTTTAGCGCCTACTGATCTAACAGCTACAGTTTGTGATGCTACTAAGTTAGATTTTACAACATTACCTACTAGAGTGCTGGTAATGACCAACTATTATGGTACATCAGCAGAACTCCACGTAACTAATGTTGTTGGTAATGTGTTAACCATTGACAGTCAAACTGCTGTGATAGGGACGCCCCCTAACCCATGGCCGAATGGTAGTCAAGTAGGACAGATCAAAGTAACAGGAACAGGAACTAACTTTTTAAGTACATTCTGTAACGCTGGTAATCCTACATGGCAACCTACTTTATGGTATACAAGACCTGATGGTAGTAATGCTCAGATGGTTTGGGCTAAGACAGGATGTGAGTCGAATACTACTTTGTATTTAGCTAATAATAACCATGATATCAGTTATTTAAACAACACTGTGTTTTCAGGTAAAAATTATAGCTATGCTAACTTTCCCGGTTATGCTGGTGCCTTTGGTGTAGATTTTTATGGGGAAGAAATAGCTCATTACGCATTATGGAAACGTTCAGGTCTAACTAGTGCGTTAACTACTGCTAGAGTTATGGCTTCACAGTATGTATCATCACCTTATTTATCAGGTGGAGATGGTGTAGGATTATCTCCTTTATATTATGGTGGTGGTGTAATCGGAGCTATTATCTCAGCAGTAATTGATCCTGGTTACGTTTCGTGGAGCGATTTAGTAGGTTTTGGTAATTTAGCTGTACCTGTAGCTAACTTAGCTGGAAGTGGAGCATGTAATAATTTTGATACTAGAGATTCTAGTTATCTACTATCTATACTTGCGTTAATGGCACAATTTGACCCTAATGGTGCAAGAAAGGTAGCATGGCTTACAGCAGTTCAGCAAAGTTATGCTCGGGAGCAATCTTGTAGACAACCTGATAATAGTTGGGCTAATAGTGGGTATAAATGGTCTAACAGTCAATGGCCAGCAGTTACTATGACTAATGGAAGTACAAATGTAACTGGAACTGGTTTTAGTTCTGGAATGTGTTATAGTATAGCTAGTGGAAGTGTTACTGTAACCGCTGGTAGTGCATCAGCTACTGGAACAGGGTTTGTTAATTCTAACAGGATTACTATTTGGGACGGTACTCATTATGCTAGTTATCAATATCAGTATATTGATGCTACACATATAACGTTAGGAGCCAATTGGCCATATTCTAGTGGTACTTATACCCATGTTATTGAGAATAATGACAATTTAACTGTTATAGGTGCTACAGTTAATGATACTACTAATTTACAACAGAATTATTCATGTACCTTTAATAGTTCTACTCAATTAACATTAAACAGACCATGGAATGGTAGTAATGGAACATTTTATTTATTTCAGTATAATCTTCCAGGGTATAATCAACAGCCGTATATGATGGGGATAAAGGAAAAGCAGCTAGAATGGAGTAGACAAGCGGATAATACTCATGATTGGCAAACATTAAAAATAGCTGCTACTGGTTGGGTTTATACTACTGGAACTGATTTAACCGTAAGTGGTGGATTATTCTATGGTAGAGTACTACAAGCTTGTGAACCAGTTACAAATGTTCCAGTTAGCCCCACATTTTATGCTAGAACCCCTAACTGTAACAATGGAACAAGTATAGCAGGACAAGGGGCGGCACGAACGCTAATAGCAGAAGGTAATCAAGCACTAGTTGATTACTATCAGATAAACAATACAGGTATAGTTAAATCTACTAATGACACTTTATATGGTAATGCATGGGGTTTAGCTCAATACACTACAGGTGGGGTACCTACTAGTAGTGTTCAAGCGGATAGCTTAAACGATGTCGCTTTAGCAAATTATAAATATACTGGTTTCTTTTTCGGTATGGGTATGTCCCATCAATGGCCAGCAGAAAGATTAGTTTCGTCTGGTGGCGGTATTGGAGTATCAGGGAGTAATAAAGGCAAACGTAGACGTAGAATGTATTAACTGCTAGTGGGGTAGATCGGGCATCCGGCCTACCCTCCCTCCAAACTTCCCTCGTAGAAACCGCTGTACAATGTGTTGTCTCCCTCCCTCTAGGGGTATCGGTCCTGTCTGATACCCTCCCTCCCTTTGTTCATTTTTCACTTTTTTGAGTCGCAGAATCTTCGATCGCCACTTTTTCCTTGCTAACCCCTTGATTCGATGGTAAAAAGGGGATGTCCCAAAATACATCAGTTTTGGGACCTGAAAGGAAAGTGAGCCCCCATGGCGTATCATGGAATGCCTACTAAGAAACCGTATAAGCGGTTTTTCTACTATCCTACTAGTTCTAATAACAAAGGATCTTTTGAGATCTACTATAAACAACTTAGTGTTAATACCTACGTTGGTACTTTCTTAGGAAAAGAGTCAGAACTAAAAGATATCATTGAATTTCTCAATCGATGTCAATTCGACTATGGTCACCAGTTATGCCAATAACACATACAGCACCAGCAATTCTCCTAGAATGGATACGTAACTTAAAGAATTCTGATGCAGAAGCATTATTAATCTGGTTATCAAACACTGATCTACCAGAACTTGAACTATTATCTCATATAGTAATAACACATCCGGAGATTCAAATTGGCAAAACCTCAGTATGAAATCGAATGTATCACAAAAGGTGATACCTACACGTTAAAAGCACCTGATAGAGATACTGCTATTGCTATAGCTATCAGAGAAGCTAGAATACAAGTTCAAAACAATCCAACTATTCGCGTATTCAAGCAGTATACGTTAACCTTCAATCCAGCATGGACAGTTAGAGAAAGGTGTTAGCATGGAAGAAAAAATTGAAGCAAACCACATAGTAGTTGAACGTTCAGTAAATGGCGTTTGTATTAATAGTGTAGTTTTAACATATTGCCAAATACATATTGGAGTCAATCTACTACCTGTTACTGGAGCAATTTCTACTACAGAAAGTACTATTACGCTAACACAAACAGATTTACTTAATATTTATGCTTTCCTCCAATCTACATTTAAACGCTGTAATATAGAAGTAGACGATATTGAAAGTGTTGAAATAACTAACCCTCCAGGAAATACTCATTATGCGTAGACAAGAGACAGCGGAATATAGATCTGATACTATCAGGTATCACACTATCGACGAAATCAAACGTCTACTAAAAACTATCGATAGTATAAGAGACAGAGCCATCTTTACAGTAGCCTACTACCACGGTTTACGTGCATCAGAGGTCGGATTACTCCGAGAAATGGATGTTATCAAAGATGCAGGACAGATACACATTCGTAGAATGAAAAGAGGTAAGATTCGTTCCTATGAAATGAGTCCTGATGAAATTAAAGCAATTAATGACTGGTGTAAAATACGTGGTATGAATTGGGGGGATGAAACCCCTTTATTCGTTAGCAAACATGGTATTAACGCCATAGGCAGAAGGCAGTTAGATAGGTTAATGAAAGTATATGGAGAAAAGGCAGGTATACCCTCAGATAAATGCTACTTTCACACTCTACGCCATAGTTGCGCGGTACATATGATTGAAGCTGATATACCAGTTTTAAAAGTAAGGGATTGGTTAGGTCATAGATCATTACAAAGTACATTAGTCTACACTCAAGTGTCAGATAAAGCAATTTCTGATGCTGCTACACAGTTCCATGAATATGTAGGAGCTAAGAAGAAAGAGAAGGATAAAGAAAAAGTAGTCATTAAATGGAAGAGAGACAAGAAAGGGTAAAATGTACTTTACACTAGAAGTAGGATTAGGTACATATATCTGGCAAGTAGCATATAGTACAGATCAAGGATTAACGTTTGGTAAATGGACTAGATACACCTACAGTATGCTAATCAGTATTGATTTCGGGTGGTACAAATATGACAAAGATGAAAGGTTCCAAGTCCCAGGGAAGAAAGACTCGTAACGCTCTACGAGAAAATGTTATAAGCAATTCAAGTACCAAAGTGAAAAAGTGTTTCTGGTGCCATCAAACAAACTGTAGACACATTCGACAGTTTTTACTATTGACAAAGGGTAACATTCTCCCCATAGCGAACAAGTAGCAAAGATTCGTTACATAAACACTACACACTTAAGGCTAGTGGTAAACTCTGCTAACGCATTGATTCTACTAGCCTTTACTATTCACTTTCACCAATTTTCACCAAAATCAACGTATTGCCACCTAGAACGCGCTATAGCACATCAATTTATTTTTCGGCTGGTAAGGTATGGAGAACATGCTAACGATTCGTTGTAGAGCGTTTGTGGAGTTTGGCTATATAACTGCAGGTAAACAGTGTTAAACTAGTTTAGAGGTAGTATGGACCCAAAATTGCTAAAGAAATATGAACAACAATGTATAGAACTGCTGAAAGCTAAATCGATCCTACCTATACATATAAAGGATGCTGAAAGGCTACTTGAGAAGTGGAAAGCACTAACGCCACTCATAAGCGAAGTAAAGGCGAAGAGAAAAAAGTTAGAAGAAAGTGAAAAAAAGTATTGCAATCAGTTTAGAACTAGTTTAAGCTTATCTCAGGTCAGCAAGTTAAGACATTCACCGAAAGGTGATTGACAACTGAATATCGGGCTAGTCTGAGGATACCTAAACGTATCGTCTGAAAAGACATGATGGGATGCCGATTAGGGATTGATTAATTTCTCCCTAATCATAAGCTGAAAGAGTCCATCCGCGATACTAGCGTTTACGTGAATGTGTATCTAAGATAGTTACTAGTAGGGTATAAAATTCCTCAATAGCATGAGTGCTACTAGCCCCAAGATTAGGTGATTTAGGGAGTACCTAACACTATGACACTTTTCACCTTTAGCACAAAAGAACATACTACTGAGTATTCAAGAAAGGTAGTTAACATCTTTTCGCCTGATTTAAGAAATGGGAAAGGATTCGATTTGGATCTCATTTCTATAGATACCGAATGGTATCGCGGTAATGGTATCGTTACTTATGCATCAAGAGATCATTCTTTTAGATGTCATCAGTTAACAAACATCTTACAAGCAATCTGTTTAGGTATCTATACTGCTGTTAAAGAATATCAACGCATTAGGGGGTAGATACCCCCTAAATCATCTATCTAAATTGAGTCCTTATAGGAGTAGTTAAACCTATGATAATAGGACGTGCATTTAGGTGGTGGGGATACTATTTAGAGTATGACAATACTAGAATGTATTGTTATACAACAGTACTTGGATTTGGATTCACTGAATGTCTTGAAAAACTACGGTATGCATTTGTTCCGGTACAGTTTGTAGGTGAGTCCAATGGTAGAAAGGAAAAGAAGATGACATTAGATCAAGAGATAATCAAACTGGTAAGGTCATTGCCTGTTGAACTTACTGGTAGTCGATTTTTTGGAAATCTCAAAAATACTTCAGATTGGGATTTCTTCATTGGAGAATCGTTCCAAACGTATGAATGGCTCAAAACGAATGGATACATGGTATGTTCCAGTCTAACTGATTACAAGGATGATAACACTATTTGTGTATTCCAGCATTCAGCACACCCTATCCATGTCCAAATGGTAGAGAATGAAGTACTGAAAAATGATGCTCAAAGGTTTCTATCATCATTGCCCGGTCCTATTAGGCAAGCTTTTTTAGCTAGTGGCAAAAATCAACGTACCGTTTGGTGGAACTGGGCATTTGACATATGCCGCGATAGTAATCTAATGGTGAAAGGATGAAATACAACACAACTAAGGGGGTAAGTGAGATATGGTCCCTTCTCAATGTTCTTAAAAACGATGTAACATTGACAATACAGGAACTAAAGTAGTGAAGATAGGGGGTAACTCCCCCTATAAGTACTCAATTTTGAAAGGAACTACACAATGGAAATTAGATATTTAGACGGCTACTATTGGGTATTTACCAAATCTGGTAGCCCTGTAGCGGGTCCATATGGATCATGGGCAATAGCTCATGAAATGTATCCAAACGCTTACTAAAATAAAGTATCCATACCCTACGGCTAGTTATCTTTCCTAGACCCTAGCCGTAGTAATGCCTACTTTATAGTAGTGCGATCATTGGGATGATTACCCTAACAATCAGAAAGGTGTGACTAATGGCACACGACATTTGGAATAACAACATGGCATACCTTCAATCCGATGGGAAGCCATGGCATGGATTAGGTAAAGCCCTAACAGGTAATGAATCAATAGATGAATGCTTGCAGATTGCAGGTAGAGCAATCCTAGCTGAAATCGTAGATTCACCGGGTGCTAATCTCCCATCAGCTAAGGGTACATGGTGGGGAGTACTGAACGGAGTAACACACTACTACGACCATGATTCACCTACACGTATTGCTAACTCTGACAATCGGACAAACGCACGTCAAGACAATCGTCTCACTTCAGCATGGTATGGTGTGAATGCTAAGAAGAAAGAGCAAGCACTTGACCTAGCCATGCAATATGCAACTGAAAGGACAAACTAACATGAAGGCATTCATTATCCTCAAAAATTCTGATTTTACTGAAGGTAGGGGACCTATGGTATTCGATACAGTTTGCCTAACAAAAGATGCTGTTATCAAATACCTTAACTCCCGTCCATACGGCATCTATGGATGGCACCCACCAAAGGGAAAAACATTTGCAGAAATGGTGTTAGGCCCTAGTAAAAATCACGGGGGATGGGCAGGTTATGAGGTAAGAGAGGTAGAAGTGTTTCAATAGAAAGGTGGGGGTAGCAATACCCCCAATAGAGTACCAACGTTATGATTTACAACAGTACAAAAGGTCCTATAGAGATATGGACCCTACTATATCTCTCCCCGCCTTCAAAAAGTGGGCATCGCATCACACTAGGCAAAAAGTTATTCCGAGTTGATCAAGGCGAATCCGCCGCGCTTCGTGCGCATGAGTTAAAACGAACACTTAAAGGCCCGGCAGCAATCCCCCAATGGGACGAGATGCGCGAAGCTACAGGAGACGAGGTTTCCGAGTACTTCAAACGTCACCCGGAACTACTTACCAAATCTACAGATCCTCGTACAAGCAGAGAAAAATAACTCTTGCAATCAAGGGGGTTAAATGCCAACATGTAAACGAGGGGAAGTTAAGCACTTCCCCATAGTACTAACAACCTTATCAGCAGACTTTATCGAAAGGCAAAAACAAATGATCCTCACTAAGACTTCCTGCCCTACTCCGCTTCGCGGACGTGGCGTTGAATCCGGTCCGTCTGTTGCAGTGCATAACAACGGACAAACTTTCTTTAACAAGGCTATCATCCGAGATTACTTTGGTACTGATAAAAAGTATCTCGTAGTTGGATTTGATGATGAACGAAATCTTACCTTTCAGGCACTTGCTAAGGTCCCTGCTAAGATGACTGAAGCGGACCTGTTTACCCTCAAGTACAATGAGAAGACAGGTGGAGCATATAGTTCCCTCACCGTTCTTTTCCGTCATGAAGCTGTGCAATACGATTACAAGGGTAGCGGCAATCAAACATTCACCGTCACTGGTGACAAAGCTAAGGCTAGTGTGACTATCAAGGCTTTCCCTCACAGTCTGACTGCAAAGCCTGTCACACCACGTGTCAAAAAGGTAAAGCCTGCTACTACGGCTGCACCTTCCACTCCTGCTATTGATTCACTCGACTAACAACTAAGTAAACAACAATTCCAACTTACAACACTCAAGGGGCTAGGCCATCTACAGGTCTATGCCCCTTTTTTCAGGTCTATACACAGGTATCACGAATCCAGTTCAAAGTGCTACGTTCAAACGCTCTGACTTTTGTTGTGTCTGTCCCTGGTACTCTACCCCTCCCCTACCCCCTGAAAATCGCTTGTACGTCGTTTCTGTGCGAAGTTCCCTAGACAAAACAATGCCCCATAGACCCTTTACGGTACTCTATGGGGCTTTTTATTTCCCTAGTAGATGATATAGAAAGCTTCAGTAGTGAGTAGACCTTAAACTGTATCGCTCAATTATCTTTTCTAGTTCTATCGTCTCTAGCTGTGTCCAGTGTTCTACTCTAGGTAGACTGTACCTATCTCTCAACGCTACATTCATACTTTCTGTAAACTCTGACTCTACAATGTTCTGTACAGCAATCACGTTTAAAATAGAATCAATTAATTTATTCTTGTATCTCTCACGTATCAAGTAGTACGTGAAACTACAAAGTAAAAGTATAGCTATAATGCTAGCACTTACTATAACTATGTTCTCTAGTAGTTTCATTCACTTTTCTCTTTCATACATAACTAATTCGTAGCAATCTAGCTACTTGGTAAGAATCCTTTAATACACCACTGTTACGTAACAGTATCCATATACTTTCCCCATAAATAGCAGTTTCTGCCGTTCTCTCTTGATACCAATCAAACATTATAGGTAACTTCATTATTTCCCCTCAACAAACACAACATGACAAGAAATTCTCAATGTTACATCCTTATTATACGAATAAAAATCAGATGTCTTTTCTGCACATGGATAGTTCGAAAATGATGCAAGAAAACTACCAGTATCCTTACGTATAACCCAATAACAATGCTTTTTCATATTTAGCATAGATCAGCTATTCCTTTTCACCGTTATAATATAAGACCCTTCTATTCCATTACTAATTCCCCCAACAGGCAGCGTAACATTTCCAGGTTTTCCTAACTGTCCAGTAGCATTCAATCCATCCACCACTGCTTGTATCCAAGCAGTCAATTGCTCCAATGTAGGATTCCCTTTCAAATGTCCACCAGTAGCTAATTGATCTACAATTGTCTTAGCTAGATCAGTAGCCACCTTTAACTTATCCTTACCATTCCCCTTACCAAACAAACTTTCTACCTTCTTTACAATATCAGGTAAAAGAGGTATAACCTGTGTTGCAAGTTCAATTGCTAATGGTATTGCTATGGTTGCCATGATTTTTTCACTCCCGTTTTTTTTTTTGAGAATTTTTCCTTGCGTGTCCCACTAAACAGACATGAGCATGAATCATGTCAGTCACGTAGGATTGCGGATTGGGTTTCTACTTTTGTTGATCCTGTTCACCTTCACGGTGTCAGCTTTGGCGGAGACTCCAGCTACGGCCAATGACATCAAGTGTGTGGATGATGTTTCATCCACCACTTATCAGTGGATTGCTGCTGCTGTAGTTCTAATGTGTATGGCCTTATTGTTGTAAGGCCAGAAAAACTCCCAATTGGGATTTCCAGTCACTAAGAGCCCAATGGGTCTGGTGGATGGAACTGGGGGATGTTATCCCCCTATTATAACCTAATGTTGCTTTCACGCCGCTATTCCATAAATCTCTTGTAACTCTTTCGCCTTCAACTCTCTCATCCCTTCAGAATTCTTTTCAGGATGATAATTTCTCCAATTCTTTCCTATACTAACTTCTACCCCAACCTTCAATCCTAACGGCCCTGTAGCATCATTTACTAATACAGAACAGTGTCTAGTAAATAAGTTATAGATATTTCGGATACACTCAACTAAATATTTGATATGTGGCATATACATCACACTATCATGAATAGAGTTAACAAAGTTATACTTCTCATTGTATCCCCTATCCTCTGCCTCTAACAAATTCCAATCTATTTCTCCAAACGCTAACCCCTGAACAGGAAAAGCTAACGCTTTCTCCGCCATAGGTCCATGTACTCTCATCCACTTTTGCCACTTCTTACTATATCTCCAACTAAACACTTCATGAAACCATTGCACTCTTCCCCATGGTAATAGTAGCCTATGAGGATATCTATGCGCTTGTTCTAATATAGACTGTTGCGTCTTAGGAACTACGTTATCAAAGATACCATTCAATCTAAGCTGTAATTGTTTAGCATGATTTTCATCATTGATATACTTTCTATTTTGCTTATACAGTTTACGATGTCCTAGACCCAACTGATTACCAAGTACACAAGGTTTAGCTACCTTCTGCCTAAGATCGACATCATGATTTTTTGATCTACCTTTGATATAACTACAATACTCTCGTATTTCATCATCACTCAGCGATAAATCTACTGGCTTCCCCCAACTAGAAGGCATGATATACGAGGTAAAAATACTATGCGGGTCAATCTGGCTAAACCTAATATAATCCCGTGAATTGGCCAGAAACCCCATAGTAGCTACGTGGAAAGACTTTTTATCCATTTCCACATACACGTAATCTACAGGCGCTTCAATAATTCCCCTAAACCTTTGACCATTATCAGTGTGCTTACTACAGTTAAGAATGTTAGGCCTACGACTATCTTTCTGTCCTGTAGGTGCAGTAAACCCCCACTCAGTGTGTACCCTACCATCACTACTAGGCTTCCAATTAGGAATGAAATTAGAAATAGTAGTAGACACACTCCGATACTCAGCAATCGTTTTGAGCAAACTATCGTCAGTGTCATATATTAAATCTTGTAAAACCTGTTTACCTGTAGTTTCTTTGTCTACTCTTGCACCAGTATCTTTATCAATCTTAGGTATAGTAGGAACAACATAAAGACTAGCTAACTCTTTATCTCCATGTTCAGTTAAATCTTTATGCTTCCACTTAATATACCTAATAACCTGATCCATAGATGGTGTAAACTCATGTACCTTACACCATTTATCTTCACCATTCACCTTACAAGCTAAATACTTCCATCCAACATCACCACTTTTCTTTTTAGTGACTCCACCCAACTTCTCATAAACCCACCGATTAAAACTTTTCTTTGGGGGTCTACCTAATTTAGCTTCAGCCTCTTCATAAATAGCACGTAACTTCTTAATAGGTGCTGGTTCTCTTTTATACCCATAACTCTCTTCCCCTGTCTCTTTATCCTTTTTCTTTGGAGTCAGATTCCGTAAAGGTAAAGGAACCATACCCTGCATTTTTACATATAGCTCTTTTTTCTCCTCCTCTAACTCTTCCTTTAACTTCACTCTCTTCTCATCATTAACAGCTATCCCCACTTCACTAGCTCTACTAAGAGTTAATGTGTACAACTTCTGTACATGATCTAAATACCCTTGCCAAACCCCCAATTCTTTCATCAACCCCGGTAAAACTGCAATTATCCATTGTACTGCATCTACATCAGCACAACCATACCAAGCTAACTTTGATCCATAAAAGTGTTTCCATGGAAACGGGAATCCCAATAACGATACCACACTTTGTAAACCCCTTGGTAGATTCGGTTGATAATGTTTGAACATCCACATAGTATCATGTACTCTCCCATTAATACTATGCCCTTTAGCTTTAAGTCTCGGATTGTCAAAACGCCACGTGTTATGGTTAGCTTTTGTGTTAGGTGAGGCAAGTAACCTATCAATGATGTCAATGTACTTACCTTCATACGGTAAAGCAATTCCTGTACCTTTACTAATACTAAACTGAACCATAACAATATTGTTACTAGTATTTTTATCATCTAATTCATCTCTTTCATCTTCTTCGGCTTCAGCCGATTTAGGGGTTTCAATATCATATGTTAACTTTAAATTCCTGTTATCCTCAACCATCCTGCAAAATGAGTAAGCATCTTCTAGAGATGGTGTATCATTATATTTAGGTGCTACATAATCAGAATGCCATCTATGAACAAACGTTCCATTAGCTACCTCTAACGCCTTTCTGACATCTGATACCAATAATGGAGTCAACCACGGTTTTCCTCTTTTAATAGCGGCAGGATGCAAGCTAGGTACTACTAATCCATAAGGACTTTGCATAACAAACCCCCTAAGATGAGTAATACTCTGTTTCTCCTTAGCTACTCCTGAAGCAGCGGTAAGATATTTTAGTGGCAAATTTCCTAAAGCAAGTATAACCTTATGACCATCTTTCTGATAAGGTCTAACACTATCTACCACATCATTAAAATACGCATTTCTACAATGCAGAATAGCATCTCTCTCCCATGGCATGTTTTCTAACTTGTTGTAAGGTGGTCTACAGGCGCATAGATTCCATAGTTTAAACTGTCCACGTCTAACAGGAGAAATGATATCTCCCTCTACAATTTTAAATGCCTCTTCTAATTTTGAACCTGCGGCAGCTTTCGGCCTAAATGGTAATCCATCTCTAGCCTCCTCTTCTCCTAATGCTTCTCCCACAACCAATACACTATTACTCCCAGTTCCCTCAGTCTGAGAGAACCCCATACTTTTACCGTGTAACGGACATCCTATACATTCCTTTGGTTTGTCCATACCATTCTTTGTTAACTGGCTTTTTTACTAACTTGCTTAAATGAATAGCTTTCTCAAACGCAATCCCTTCATTTACTAAATCAACAAACTTATCAATTTCTCCATCAGTTAAATGCACTCTTCCATCCATTGGACTAACAAGATTGTTACTCACATAATAAATTCCACACTCAAGAAAGAAAACGATCTTTCCCTTTTGTTCTTTAGCACACTTTAATACCTTTTGTACTAATTCTAATTCTGCATTCACTTATCTTAGCCTCAAAACTTCACGAGTTACACTTTTTACCTTATTATCAAAATGAAACCTTGGATGCTGTGGTGCTTCTGATTCTAAGAAACAGTAAACTGCTATATTTAACAATTGTTCAAAATTCCCACTTTTTTCTCTTCTCAATCTTTTCCACCATGCATCTAATTTTTGAGTAGTATTATTAAACACATTAAATATACCTAAATAAATCTCTAACTCTAAATACAACCTTCTAGCATACTCTTGTCTCTTATCAAGTTTTCCATACCTACAAGCCCCCTGACAATATCTATTAGTCATAGACTGTAAAAAGCTTTTCCAATAAATCCAATCTGTTTCCCTTTTAGTATTAACTAAAGAATCAGGTACCTCAATAATTATTTGCAAATTGGCTCCTTTATTTGTGCTACCTTCTTAATCTGAATAAATTTACAATTCAAATTCCTGGCACATTCTCCCAGTTTCCATACTATCTTTCACCCATTTAGGCATAGTAGGGTTACCACAAATAGGGCAAATATCGGCGTTAGTAGGGTCTATCATATAAATTAAAAGGGGTAACCCCCCTTTTTTAGAGAGTTACCCCTATACCTTCCTTATCTCTTAAAGATCGTCAATATCACTTGGTACCACTACTGTAGGCTTAGCTTTTGTAGCGGCTGCTTTAGGTTTAGGTGCTTCCTCATCAATAGTATCTACTTTCTTACTAGCAGTATTAGTAATAGTCTTACCTCCACTACTAGAGTTAGTACTCCCTTCTTCCTTTGCTTGCCAACGAATGAATGCTCTAGCCCTTACCTCCTTTGTAGTAGGTTTACCGTCCAATCCTGGAACAGTAACTTCACATTCATACAACCTACCCTCTTTACCATCGGAAGGAAAATCCTCATACCGATTAAGAACGTTCTTCCACGTTTCAGTCTTTTCATCTAGATATGAAGCATTCCAGTCCAACTGAAATTTTCGTGGTACAACAGGCATACTGTTAGCAAACCTCGCAAAGCGTTGTACCAATACGCCATCTTCAATCTCATTCTCTCCTGGTTTCATCGGCTCTTTACCACACATCTTGATAAAAGCTGCAAGTGTAGAAAGTTCCTTACCCCTACCAATCATGGTAGACACATAAGTAGTAACAGGGTAACCATCAACATCTTTATCATCACTTACTACTTTCAACTCAATAGCAAGCGAATAATAGAATCCTTTAGATTGATCATCCTTATCCACCCACTTCTTACTAACTGACTCTTTACCAAGAGGCATTAGCCTAAAACTATAAAATCCCTTTTGTGGCGGGGCACCTGCACCAAATGCTGATTCAGGTTCAGCATTCAGATTTAGCTTCCTAGCTTCTCCAGCTTCAAACCCTGAAGCAAATGGATCAACATACATCGGTTTATCTTTTTCCATATCATTCATACCACTACGTGTAACTGCCATATAATCTAGTATTTTCTCCTAATTAGTATCAGAATCATCAAACAAATTTAACTGGTTAGTATCAGCTTCAGTTAGAAACTGTAACTCTTGCAATTTTAGCATAGCCATAAATTCTAACACTAACTCTATCTTTGCTAGTGTTTCATTTAAGCGTATTAGAGGGTCGTAAAAAGCAGATTGCTTTTCTTTAGTCATATCTCTAATACGTCTAGCTAATTCTTCTAGTTGTTCTTTCAATCTAGACTATACTCCTTTAGTATCTCTTCTTCAACTTCAAAATATCTTTCCAACCCTGACTTTCCTGCTACACAAGGTACATACCCTTTCTTAAAAACCGCTTTCAAACTAGGATATGCATCCTCCAACACTCGACACTTAGCCACAAAAGGTAGGTTCAACTCCGCGTCAATTCCAGACTCAAAATGTGCCTTAACATACCTAAACGTCTCTTCAGAGTCTTTAACCTTTCCTACCGCACTTTCTAGATAAAAAGTGCTTCCAAGTAATGATGGTACCTTATGAGTCATAGCACTACCTACAACTTCAGGACCTAATACAAACTCTCTTGATTCCTTATCCTGTGCTTTAGCCCGTAAAGCGGACCAAATCACATATTTACAAGGTATAGTATTAAACCCTCTAACTATAGCCTTTTGTACTTCTTTTTGAATTACTCCATAATGTCCCTCTTGAAGTCCACCTACTGTATACTCTCCCTCCACAATTTTATAACTAAACTTAAATCCTGCACCTGCCTCTTGGTCGGCGAGATGAAATATTAAATTGTTAGCAATCGAAGTTAACCCCTCTATCACCAATACAGGATACTCACTCCAATCTTGAGTATACGCACTAGCACTAAACTCTAATTCACCTTTTCTATTTTTAACTGGCCATTTTCCTTCACTTAGCCTTCTAGTATCGGCTATCATTTCCTGCCGATATTTTATGTCAAAAACATCAACATACCCTTTAGAGATATAACCAGACTGTTCAAAAGGGGCATACCCTCCACCATCAGCATGAATCAATCTAGCTTTTGCGTTTGGGTGTGTTTCTCTTGCCTTTTTTAATAGAT
>Ga0268298_10001464_pt1 | contig 27876 bp, 23 predicted proteins | sample WWTPWeurt_MetaG_FD_194462 | JGI IMG/M metagenome (GOLD analysis project Ga0268298, IMG submission 194462) | Activated sludge microbial communities from WWTP in Nijmegen, Gelderland, Netherland - WWTP Weurt | ecosystem: Engineered > WWTP > Aerobic digester > Activated sludge | place... | reverse complement strand
TCCCAACTGCTGGGGTTTACCCTCGACTCCATTCTGCAAATCTTTGGCTTCACTTATGTTGATCCAGATCATAAATACCCTACGGGGTATCAACTAAATTGCGTTCATGGCCAGTCAACGCGTGATGGCGGCCAAATTTCCGAAAGGCAAGAAACCATGAACACCCTCTCCACCGACGGCCGCCGCACCGTCAAACCGTTCTGGCCACCCATGGCCGCGGGCATTGCGCTCGGGCTGGCGCTGCTGTTCACCTTCCTGATCACGGGCCACGGCCTGGGCGCCAGCGGCGCCGCCACCGACGTGGTGGCGGGAACCGGCCTGGCGGTGGCACCTGCAGCCACCCAAGCCAATCTTTACCTGGCTTCCAAAGTGGCCGACGGCAACCCGATCGGCTCCTGGATGACCTGGGAAGTGCTGGGTCTGTTCATCGGCGCGCTGGTGGCGGCCTTCATGGCCGGTCGATTCCACGTGCAGCTCGATGGCGCGCGCAGTGTGGGCGCCTCCGGCCGCATCGTTCGCGCGCTGGCCGGCGGCTTGCTGGCCGGCTTCGGCGCAAGGGTGGCCGGCGGCTGCACCAGCGGGCTGGGCCTGTCGGGTGCAGCGGCCCTGGGCATTGCCGCGTTTGTGTTCCTGGCCCTGTTTTTCGCGACCGGCCTGATCGTCAACCGCATCGTTCGAGGAGTCTGAGATGTTGGACCTTCATTTCCCCCTGCATACCTCCGGCGCCCTGTCCGGCCTGATCTGCGGCGTACTGTTCGGCTTCATCCTGGAGAACGCCGGCTTCGGCAGCCCGCTGAAGCTGACTTCGCAGTTCCGGCTGACCGACTGGTCCGTCTTCAAGGTGATGTTCACCGCCATCGTCGTGGCGGCTTTCGGCCTGTGGATCCTGCGCCTGGTCGGCGTGATACCGCCCGATTCCGTGGCGGTGCCGCAGGCGCTGGTGATGGCCTCGGCCGTCGGAGGCGTGCTGGTCGGCGCCGGCTTTGCCATTGGTGGCTATTGCCCCGGCACCTCGGTGGCGGGCCTGGCCTCGGGCCGGCTGGACGCGCTGGTCTTCATCGTCGGCCTGCTGGTCGGCACCTTCGCGTTCGTGGGTCTTTACGGGCCCACCATCCGTACCATGATGGCCATGGGCTCGATCGTCGATGGCGACACCTTCACCGACGCCTACGGCGTGGCCGAGCCCATCGTGCTGGCCGCTCTGGCGGCGGCGCTGGTGGCCGTGTTTTATTTCGGCTCGTGGTTCGAGCGCCGCGGCCCCGGCCCGGTGAGCGCCGAGCAGGCGGTCGCTGGCGCCGAATAGGCTGTCGCTAAAAGAATGGCCCCGGCTGCAACGGCAGTCGGGGCCATTTTCTTTACTACTATTTTAATAGCTGCTTGCGTCCATCCGACGCTGGACTAGCCAGATCGTCCGCTCCATCGGCCTCGGCCCCCCGTTGAGACGGATCGAATCGCACTGTGTGCGTCACCCAACCGACGGATGGCCTCCGCCGGCCAAGAATGAAGGTCGCGAACTGAACGTACCGCCGTTGGCGCGTCCGTCCGTATCTTCCTCACCTTTTCCGTCTGTGATCATGAAGCATTCCGGCACCGCCCTTGTGGTTCTCGCTCTTTTGTCCGTCCTCGCAACCCAGGCCAAAGCTGCGGACGAGCCCGCAGTTTGTCGCGCCCTCGACGACGACGCGTCCCGGCTGGCCTGCTACGACCGGGCCGCCGGCCGGGCAAGGCCCGGGGTTGCAGCGCCCGCCTCCACCCCTGACGCGGCCATGGTGACAGCGGCGGCCAGCCCACCCCCGGTGCCGGCGCCGACGACGCGCAACTGGTGGACCGCCGGCACGTACACGCCGCAGACCTTCGCCGAACGCTGGGAACTCGATCCGGGCACCAAGGACGGCGTCTTCAAGATCAAGGCCTATCAGCCCACCTACGTGATGATCGGGAACTGGCGCAAGAACACCAATCCGAACCCCTGCTCCCCCAATCCGCAGAACTGTGCGTCGGGGCAGGAGGCCTATATGCATGGCGACGCCAAGTTCCAGATCAGCGCCAAGACCAAGCTCTGGCAGGACATCTTCGACTCGCCCGTGGACCTTTGGGCAGCCTATACCCAGCAGACCTACTGGCAGGTCTATGACAGCAAAAACTCACGCCCCTTCCGCGAGACGGATTTCCAGCCCGAGGCCTGGCTGACGCTGCCCCTCAGGGTCGGCCCCGAGGGGCTGCAGTGGCGCATGCTCAACCTGGGCCTCTCGCACCAGTCCAACGGGCAGAACGATCCGCTCTCGCGTTCATGGAACCGGGTGTACGCGACCTTCGGGCTGGCCGCGGGCGACCTGAGCGTGCTCATCAAGCCGTGGTGGCGCCTTCCGGAGACCGGGACGTCCGACAACAATGCCGATGTGGGCGACTACGCGGGCCGGCTCGAAGTGCAGGCCGTGCTGCCCTACGGCGCCAATGTCTTCTCGGCCACGGTGCGCAACAACCTCAAGAACAGCTCGAACACGCCCAGCCGCACATCGGTGCAGGCCGACTGGGCGTTTCCGCTGTATGGTCAGTTGCATGGCTACGTCCAGGCTTTCTACGGCTGGAACGACTCACTGCAGAACTACAACTTCCGCAACACCGGTGTGGGCATTGGCGTTTCGCTGACGCAGTGGCGCTGAGCCGAAAAACTCCTCAATCGATAGCTGAAAACGACCATTTGACGCTGGGGAGAAGCTGTTTTTCCTTGAATTTCCATCCTGGAGCAGCCCCTTGGCCTGCGCAGAGCGCCCAGCCGGCCGGCAGATGGCCAGCCGGCATCGAAGCCGGCCAGAGGATCAGGCCAGCAGCGCGTTCACCCGCTTGACATACGCTGCCGGATCGTCCGGCAGGCCGCCCTCGGCGATCAGCGCCTGGTCGAACAGGATGTGCGCCAGGTCATGGAAGTGCACGCTGCCGTCGAGCTTCTTGACCAGCGCGTGCTCGGCGTTGACTTCCAGCACCGGCTTGACCTCGGGCGCGGCCTGGCCGGCCTGCTTGAGCATGCGCGCGAGCTGCATGCTCATGCCGGCATCCTGCACCACCAGGCAGGCGGGGCTGTCCACCAGGCGGGTGGTCAGGCGCACGTCGTCGGCCTTGTCCTTGAGCGCTTCCTTGAGCTTGGCCAGCAGCGGCTTGAGCGCTTCGGCAGCCTCTTCGGCAGCCTTCTTCTCGGTCTCGTCCTGCAGCTTGCCCAGATCGACCGCGCCCTTGGCCACCGACTGCATCGGCGTGCCGTCGAAGTCGTTGAGGAAGTTCAGCGCCCATTCGTCCACGCGGTCGGTCATCAGCAGGACTTCGATACCCTTCTTCTTGAACACTTCGAGCTGCGGGCTGTTTTTGGCGCCGGCCAGGGTGTCAGCAGTGATGTAGTAGATCGCGTCCTGGCCGTCCTTCATGCGGGCCTTGTAGTCGGCCAGCGACACGCTCACGCTGTCGGACGTGGTCGAGGCAAAGCGCAGCAGCTTGGCCAGGCGGTCCTTGTTGGCGAAGTCCTCGCCCAGGCCTTCTTTGAGCACGGCACCGAACTCGGTGTAGAACCGGGTGTACTTGCCGGCCTTGGCCTTGTCTTCGTCGCTCACCACGTCGGTGACGCCCTCGGCGTCGGCCGCGGCCTCGGGCAGCTTGTCGTGCTTGGCCAGGTCTTCCAGCATGGACAGCACCCGCTTGGTACAGCCATCGCGGATGGCCTTGACGTCGCGGCTTTCCTGCAGCAGCTCGCGGCTGACGTTCAGCGGCAGGTCGGCCGAGTCGACCACGCCCTTGACGAAGCGCAGGTAGGTCGGCAACAGGGCCTCGGCGTCGTCCATGATGAAGACGCGCTTGACATAGAGCTTGATGCCGGCCTTCTTGTCGCGGTTCCACAGGTCCATCGGCGCCTTGCCGGGGATGTAGAGCAGCTGGGTGTACTCGGTGCTGCCTTCGACGCGGTTGTGCGTCCAGGTCAGCGGGACCTCGAAGTCGTGGCTGATGGCCTTGTAGAACTCGGTGTACTGCTCGTCGCTGACGTCTTTCTTGGGCCGGGTCCACAGCGCGGTGGCCTGGTTCACGGTTTCCCACTCGCCGGTCTTGACCATGCCGCCGGGCTGGCGGCCGCCGTTTTCGTCCGACGGGTTGATCAGCTCGCCCTCTTTCCACTCTTCCTTCTCCATCAGGATCGGCAGGCTGATGTGGTCGGAGTACTTGTTGACGATGTCCTTGAGCTTCCAGGCGCTGGCGTATTCGAGCGCATCGTCGCGCAGGTGCAGGATCACGCTGGTGCCGCGCGCGGCGCGGGTGATGGTCTCGACCTCGAAGTCGCCAGCCCCGCCACTGACCCAGCGCACGCCCTCGCCCTCCTTCATGCCGGCGCGGCGCGACTCGACGGTGATCTTGTCGGCCACGATGAAGCCGGAGTAAAAGCCCACGCCGAACTGCCCGATGAGCTGCGAGTCGGCCTTCTGGTCGCCGCTGAGCTTGCTCACGAAGTCCTTGGTGCCGCTCTTGGCGATGGTGCCAAGGTGGTCGATGGCTTCCTGCGCGCTCATGCCGATGCCGTTGTCGGTGATGGTCAGCGTCTTCGCGTCCTTGTCGAAGGCGAGCTTCACCTGCAGCTCGGGGTCGCTCTCATACAGGCCGCTGTCGTTGATGGCCTCGAAGCGCAGCTTGTCGCAGGCGTCGGACGCGTTGGAGATCAGCTCGCGCAGGAAGATTTCCTTGTTCGAATACAGCGAATGGGTCACCAGGTGCAGCAGCTGGGCGACTTCGGCCTGGAAGGAAAGGGTTTGCTTGGTCATGTTGCCGATGGAAAGTCAGAAAGTGGAAAAAACAACGCCCCTGCAGATAGGGGCGTTGCCACGGGGTTCAAGACCCGATTATCGCGGCTGGGACTCCACCTCTTTGACCCAGCGGTCCACCAGTCGGCGGCGCTCGGCGGCCTTGCCGTATTTCTCGAAGTCGTACTTGACCAGGCGCACGTTGTCGATCGTGGGAATGCGCGGATCGGGCTTGAAGGTCTTGTTGGCCGGCACCTGCAGGCTGTTGGCGCGCGCGCCGATCTGCTGGCCTTCGGGGCTCATAAGCCAGTCGTAGTAGCGCCTGGCGGCCTCCTTGTTGCGCGCGCCTTTGACCAGCGCGATGCCACCGATCTCGTAGCCCGTGCCTTCGCAGGGCGCCACCGACTGCACCGGGAACTTGTTGGTGATGCGTTCGTTCTCGAAGCCGAAGATGAAGCTGACGCCGATGCCGACCTCGCCCTTGCCGACGCTGCGCGCCTGCGCCTGGCCGCTGCGGGTGTACTGGGTGACGTTCTTGTTCAGCTTCTTGAGGTAGTCGAAGGCCGCGTCCTCACCCATGAGCTGCACCAGCCCCGCCAGGATGGTGTAGGCCGTGCCGCTGGAAGCCGGGTGCGAGGTTTCGATTTCGCCCTTGTAGATCGGGTTCAGCAGGTCCTTCCAGCACTTCGGTGGCGGCAGGTTCTTGCGCTTGAGCACCTCCTCGTTGTAGCCGAAGCCGATGGCGCTGGTGTAGAAGCCGCCCACGTAGTTCTGGCTCATCGCGTACTGGCGCACCGCCCATCCATGCAGGTCATTGATGTAGGCGGGCCGGTAGGCGTCGAGCAGGCCGATCTCGGCGGCCTGGTAGTACGGGTCGCCGGTGCCCCCCCACCAGATGTCGGTCTTGGGGTTGGCGGCTTCGGCCCGCAGCTGGGCCTGCGCCTCGCCCGTGGCCTTGTGCGTCTGGAAGACCTTGATGCCGGTCTGGCGGGTGAATTCCTTGGCGGCCAGCTCGCACCACGGGCCGTCGGTGCTGCAGATGGCGTTCACGGACGCGGTTTGGGCCTGCAGAGTGGCCGAACCCAGCGTCAACAGGACGCAGGATGCTATTGATTTGAAAGTGTGACGAATCATCGTGGCGTTCTCCAGCGGAGTCGGAACGCCGCCAGTATCGCGCAGTTTCCGCCCCGCCCTGCGCCTCGGGGGTCGAGGCTTTCAGGCCTGGGGTTCAGCCGGCGGCGTGAGCCACTTCAGCACCTGCTGCGTCACCTCCGGACGGCTCAGCAACTCCATGTGGCCGGTGTTGAAGGCGATCCACTGCGAATCCTTGGCGAAGATCAGCGAGCGCGCCGGGTCGTCGTGCTCACCCAGCCCGCTGTGCAGCGGCACCAGGCCGTCGCCGGTGAGCCGGTCGGCCAGGGCGCTGCGCTCACTCGCCAGGGTGGCGGCCACCGCGTAGCAGGCCACGCCCTCAGGCAGCGGCAACGGCACCCGGCTGTCAGGCTTGCGATGGAAACGGTCATGCCCCTGCCAGTCGGCGTCCAGCACGTGGCCGTAGCGCAGGTCAGTGATACCGGCGCTGCGCAGCTTGCCCAGACGCGCGAACGGCGCAGTGAACGGCGTGCTGCCCAGGATCGTGTCCACCCAGTTGCCGGCCCGCTCCAGCGGCGAGCCGTGGTGCGGCGTGCCGAGAAAAACGATGTTTTTCAGGTGCCTGGGCCAGGTCAGCCCGTCCTGGCGGGCGTAGTACAGCGCGCTGCGGATCAGCAGGCCGCCCATGCTGTGCACCAGCACGGTGATCTCTTCAAGCGGCACCGGCCAATGCTGCACCATTTGCTCCAGCTCGGCCGCGAGCTGGTGCCCGTTCTGCGAGGTGTGCAGGCCGGTGTTGTAGCGCACATGAATAGGGGTGTAGCCCAGCGCGGCGGAAATGGTTTCGCCATGATCGACCACTTTGCCGTCTTTTTCGGTGTGCCACTGCAGGTCGTTCATGCACAGGCCGTGGATCATCAGCAGCACCTTGGGCGCTGCTCCGGCCAGATGCGCCGGGCGCGGCTCGACGTCCCAGCGCAGTGCCTGGCCCTGGTGGCGTAGCGTCATGGAAATGGCCAGCGGGTTGCCGCTGGCGGCCAGGTGGTCGCCCATGACGCCATTCAGGATGGCGAGCACGGTTTCGCGCTGCGCGCTGCCCGCTTGCGCGGCGCCGGCGGATTCGAGCAACGGCATCAGCCCGGTGAGCGCCATGTCCAGCGCCTTGCCCACGGCTTGCGTGACGCCGTGGATGCTCTTGTAGACCAGGCCGGTCACCCCGCGCGTCTGCCCCGTGGCTGGGCCACCCGGCACGCCCATGGTGTCGTAGACCGACTGGTGCACACCCTCGACGATGCGGGTCACGCCCCGCGTGGCCTGGGTGGCGAGCTGGGCCACGCCGCGCAGGTCAGAGGGGCGCAGGTGGCGCAAGGCGTCCTTCGACGCGGATTTCTGGGTCATCAATCAGTCGTCGCGGAACAGGAGCCGCGATCGACGGTTCATTGTGGGCAGGAATGCGGCTGCGGGTTAGGGAGCGGCACCCAGAGCAGGCACAAGGTCTTGCCAGAAGTCGTCGGGCTTTCAACCAGCGGGTTCGCAGACGCTGCAATACGCCCGATCCGGACATTTGGGGCATCCGCTGCACTGCGGTTGCGTATGGTGTGGCTCAAATTCGCTGCCGCAATGTTGGCAAGTTCGCTCCGCGCGCTGCTGGGCAAGCTCAATGAGGCGATGGGCCTCGGAATTGGCATCGCGGTTGAAGTGGTCGCGAATGTAGAAGCGGAGATACCCGGATTTCTCTTTGACCTGCGCCGCGACCACGGGCGGCATCGCGCCGGCATTCACTTGGCGGGTGATCTCGGCGCACAGGTCATCGATGATTTCGAACCACCCGTCCCCACATTGGAAACCCCAGCACATGGCGGTTTCAGTTGGGTCGCCTTGGCGATTACAGAATATTGAAGGATAACGATAGCAGAGGATTGATTCAAGTTCCGGATTCAAAATGATTTAATAGATATCAAAGAAAAACAAACCCTTCAATGTCAAAAATCTATCCTATAAAGAACAAAGCCATAGGAGCAAATGTATCCTTCGACCTCTCCGGGAGGCTGCTTAGCAAAGCGATCAATCTCCTTAAACCGAAACTCTTTCAAATACTTTGTCCATAAGTCAAATCTATTTTCCAAGCCCGTCTTAGCGGCAAAAAGTGCTCCTTCTTTCTTGGGTTTTATACGCGCTTCACTATAGACAAGTAGATAACCACTTCTAAATACATCTCTGGCTTCTTTCCTAAATTCCAATAGCTTCTCTGCGTCCTTGCGGATCGGACGGATATCGTATGCAAGCTTAAGTTCAACAATGGCTCTCGGCGTGCCATTTTTCCACCACGTAACTAAATCAAATCTCTGCTGTTGACTTGTCTTGGGAGGTCGCCCAATCTTCACAATATTATGATCGGCTTTGACGCGTTTCGGCGAACACTCAGGATAAACAAGGATATCGGCCTGTTTTCTCAAATCGAGAGCAATTCCATTCTGAAGAAAAGATTCTGGTCCATGCATCAGCCACCAGCCACCTGTGAGCTTTTCGTAATCTACAAATGTCTTTCTCGCAGCCGCCATCAAGGATTTTTCAAAGTTGTTCATGTTGAGTGTGATAAATTATTTTGAGATTATTTAGTCGTAAATTCCAAAAAAACACGCCGAGAGAGCCTGCAAAAGTAACATTATTTTGTATTGCAGAAATATTTCATGGCTCTACCAATGCGGCAATTAAGAAAGCGAATATCCTAAAGTAGTTATTACCATAGATAAAAACTCTTTGTATCGTCATTATTTTCATAAGGGAAAATCAACTCTCCTAGAAAAATAAGCCCAAACCCGGACCATAGCTTCAGTATCAAGTCGGCAATAGTCTAGCAATTGCCCCTCAATCTCAACTTTGCGTGCACCCGCAGTGTCCGGGTGCAAAGCCTCCCGGAAAGCCATCATCGCCATCCCCCCATCCTGAACGCCATCCAGTTCGTCATAGCGCAAATCGGGTGCAATGGTCGGTAGCACGTTCTTGATGCTCCACCTGCCCTGCTGATCGGGATGGTAGTAATGCTCACTGGCAATGGGCAACAGATCAACAAGGCGATCGTCGATGGCCAGCAGCGGCCGCGCGAGCTTGGGGAAGCGCTTGGCCAGTTCGTAGATGCGGTTGCTTTCGAACGACGAGTAAACAAATATGGGCCCCCGCTCGCCGCAGGCGGCGATCAATGCTTCAGCGAACCGCCTGGAAGGGTCCTGACCCGACAAATCGATGAATTCCTTGTGAGTCAGTTTTCCCGTGCGGGACAGGCGATGTAGGCTGAACTGAAACGGGATTTGCTGGAACGGCCGCGTTCCTTTCCAGATTGGCACGGCGAAGTTGATGGTCTCAAAGTCCAGAAACAGTGCTGGAAGTTTGTGCTGGGCCAATTCGGCGGCTGCACCGTCAGCGTTGAAATAGACCGACCCGCCCAAGGTGTGGGTCTTGACCCGGAGTTGCTTGGGGTTCAGGAGTTCATCGGGCACTTGGCGCAAGTCGCTAACGCCTTCAACCTCGATCAGATTGCGCAGCTTGTTGTTCTTGTTGCCGGGCAACCAGGTCACCGGGAATTCAACTTGATCTGCATTGCGTTGGCAGTAGTCCAGAAAGCCGCACGGGTAAGGGTCTGAACAATGGCGGCCGACACCGATTTCAGGCTCCTTGCGTTTACGGACAATGGTCTGGGCAGAGGCAATCCAGCCTTTGACCTCTTCCTCGCGTCCGAAGGCTTCATCAGTCAGGTCAACTTCCTTCAGCAAGCCTTGATAGTCCCCGCCGCCGGGGTAGACCCATTGGCTCTCGATGTGTGCCAACGCCACAGAATCCAGTTTCAAGCCCGAGGCGCGCGCGACGTAGGCCTGGATGGCAACGTCGTCCCGGTGTGTATCTTTGACGTCGGCGGACGATTTCACCTCGACCATTCGCCAGACCTTCTGGCCTTTTCTGCGCACGGGCAACAGCACGTCCACGTAGGCACGGGCACCGCCAGCGTTGAATCCGGCCTCAAACAGCGGGCGTTGCGCGTCGATCAATGCGGCCGTGCGGCTGACCACCTCGTCATAGCCCTCCACCTTTGGCTCAAAAACCACGCCCTTGCCTTTGGGGTCGTATAGGTCCCGAGCGATCTCCCCGACTTCGTGACCAACCAGAAAACTGGCTTGGGCCTGATCGCTCCATTCGATCAGATCGGCGCGATGGACTTCCAGCCAGAGCCGTTTGGGGCACTGGCGAAAGGCCAGGAGTTTCGACTTCGACAAACTGCGCATTGTGTTTATTCCTTTCCCCGGATCGGTTGATTGCCGCGGTACCAGGTCACCGACTCCGACTCATGCGTTTGGGCTTGAGAGGTGACACTTGGCAATGATGCACCTGCCGGCCAGGACAAGGATAGTGTCAAAGCTCAGCGGCATTGCCTCTATGAATTGATCCCAGTCCAGCCATCCGGATGCATGAAGATCCACCGCATCGGGGAATCCCCCCAAGCGAACACCCTCAGCCTGACCAAAGTACGCTGCCAAGTCTGAAGGTATCCCGACCTGTTTGATTTCGGTCGCAAACGCTTCTGCGTCGTACCAATCCGCAAACCCGAGGTGTTCTGGTTGCCACTCCCCGACCATGGCAAGCAAGGGATTGGGGAACATGTGTCCCATCGGAATCCAGTCAACCCGCGGATCCACCCACCAAGCATCGTGATCAAGCCCATTGCCACCTTGGCTTTTATCCCGGTCCAGATCTGATGCCACGTCCAACAGGCAGGCATCACTGGGGGCGTCGGTCAATGCCGCCTCAGGGATATGCCGGATGAACGGTTCGTACTGGCTCAGATAGCGGGGCAGGACCACCTTCCAACATTGCAGCAACCCAGCGCCCAATGGCTCGCCCAGCAATTTGCCAGCCCGCTCCAGATTGATCTGCGCAACCGGCTGCAAGGGTTTCCCGTCGACTTGAGGCCAGGGCCATGCAGCGCTGGTGAACGGGAATCCCACGCCCACCTGATCCGCGAAGCGGTGTGCAGGATTCGCCCTATCCAGCGGCAGGTAACGCGGCAGGCAATAGGGGCGTGACAGCCGCGCGTGGGCTTCCACGAAGCGCCTGCGCACCGGCGTGGGCTGGGCCAGCGCGAGCGATTCGAGACGACGAAGGGCATCATTGTGGAAATGCGCTGGCGTCAGCGACGCCCTGACATCGTCCGGGACGGCGGGGTTGCGAAGCACGGCCAGTTGCTGGCCTCGGCTGCCATGCCTGGCAACCCATCCAAGTTGCGACGGCGGGCACAAGGGCTGCTCGCACAGCCTGGGTATGGCTCGGATCAGGCCCGGCTCTTCTTCGATCAGGCGGCCAATGGCGGGGTTGGCACAAGCCGATAGTGGATAGGTCGGAGCCAGGGCGCGATAGACGTGCAACGGGACATTGGGGTGCCGGACAAGTGCACGGTCAATCTCCGCACCCCTGCCCAGCAACCGCTCCAGTTCCGCAGGCGGCGTCGAGGGGTCAACCGCCAACTGACGGGCGGTGGCGTCGTCAGTCAGCGCGCTCAAATCGGCAAATGGAATGGAAGACACGGGCGACTCGGTCAATTCATGAAGCCCATAGCCCGCACACTGCCCAGCATGCCACGGCGGCTGCGCACCTCCTCCTGCACCAGCCCCACCACATCGCCGTTCAGCAACTCTGGCGTCATCCTCAGCACCCTTGCGATGTTGGCAAAGTCAGCCGGCACTGCGGAGCCAGCCAGGCGCTGCAACGCCATCACCTCACCCGGCGTGGCTTCGCGGCCAAAGGTCTGCACGAACAAAGCAACCAGCTGGTCCGCCCGCAAGGCCTCGAATTCCAGCCGAAACTGGAAGCGCCGCAGCACGGCGGCATCCAGACGATCCATCAGGTTGGTCGTGCAGATGAACAGCCCCGGGAACGATTCCATCTGCGCCAGAAACTCGTTGGTGTGAGAAATCTCCCAACTGGCCCTGGCGTGGCTGCGGTCACCCAGCAAGGTATCGGCTTCATCCAGCAGCAGCACCACTTCGTCCGAGCGGTCGGCGGCTTCCTCGAACATCTGCGCAATGAGTTGCTCGGTTTGGCCGACCCATGGGCTGAGCAAATCGCTGCCTGACCTAACCATCAACTCGCGCCCCAGGCACTTCGCGATGTGGTGCCCGAACTCGGTCTTGCCAGTGCCCGGCACCCCATAAAAGCACAGCGCCGCTCGTTGGGTCCGGCCCAGCGCGGGCAGCAAGGTCTCCGCGTTGTGGCTCCCGCGCAGGTTGACGTAACGGATGTCGTATGGGATTGCCGCGTCACGCCGCTTGAGCGGGACGGGTAAGCCCAGGGCCCGCCGGGCATGGGTGAGTTGTTGGTCCACAAAGGCGCTGGCCTGCTCCGGGCTCTCCGGTGCCGCCAGTGACACGGTACGCGCGGTGGTTTCGAGGTGCCCCGGGGTAAGCGCCGGCAAAGCCGCAATCGCGTCCAAATGAACGGCAGGTAGATTTAGTGCACCCAGGTACTGCTCCGCCAGTCGGCGTTTGACGCTGCGCGGTGGCTCGCCCATCTTGAGGATCAGCGAAAAGCGCCGCAAGGTCGCGGGGTCGATGGCGTCGATGCTGTTCGTGGTCCAGATCACCGGAACGGCCATCTGCTCCAGAAGACGGTGCATCCAGGCTTTGCCCTGGTCTTGTCTCCCCCTCGCGCGGCCCATGACCAGCAGCTGAAACAACGCGCCGTGCCCGCCGGTCGGGAACACGTCTTCGGCTTCGTCCAGCAGCACCATGGCGTCGCGTCGCCCTTTGAGCGATTGCAGGGCCAGCATCAGGCTTCCCAGCCGGTCGTTGGGACTCATGCCTGCGCCTTCGTCGTTCGAGCAGGCCACTTCGAATAGTTGAAGCCCCGCCTCGCGGGCCAGCAGCTTGGCGTACTCGGTCTTGCCCGTGCCGGGCGGGCCATACAACATGATGTTCAGACCGGGCGCGCCCTCCTCGGTGGCATGGCGCAGCGTGGGCAGGGCAAGATCGGTGAATCGATCCAGGTGCTGGACATCCGGCAAGTTCAGGCGAGTGGGCAAGGCCGGCAGCAGGAAGGACGCAAAGAACGCCTGCGCCGATTCAAATGTCCGAGTCAGCGAGGCGCGGATGCTGGGGTTGTGGCAAGCCAGCAAGTCATCCAAGGTGCTGTGATGATGGCGAATGCCGGGGTCCTGGCTGCTCTCCAGCACGCCGCAGCGGCGCAACAGGCTGTCGGGCCGGTAGAGTGATTCGACGTCAGCCTCCGTGCACTCGAACAGATCTGCCAGGACGCGCGCGGTGCGCTTGAAGTCACCCACCTCGATGGCCGCGAATGCCCGCAACAACCCAGGGACCTCGATGCAGAGGCCGATCAGCTCCAGCAGGCGGGCACCCGCCGCGTCCAGCCCCAGACCCTCAGCCAGATAGGCGGCGTTGATCTGATACGGCAGGGGTCGGGACGGGCACGCCTGACGAACCCATTGCAAGGTGTCGTGGGCCAACCTGCTGCGAAGGGAGTAGTCGTTGATCAGCGGTGAAAACCAGTCGTTCGACAGGACCGCCAGTTCGTCGGGGTCCACCAGTTCGCAGAGCTTCAGGTCGTTCTCGCCAACCCACTCGCCGTTGAGCTGAACCATCGCAAGCGGACGAGCATCCGAGAGAGGGTGAACCGAGCTGTCTTCATCGGCAGAATCAAACCGGGACCGGCGACGCGGCTTCTGCTGCAGTTCGTCGATCATGCGGTCGAGCAGGTACTCGCTCCAGATCATCAAACCGCCGGCGGCCGAGGCGCCCAGCCGCAGGAAATCGCTGCCACGCTCCATGGGCTTGCGAAACAGGATCAGTCGACAGACCACCTCGGCCACGGCACGCTCGACCGGTATGGCCTGCGCTGCACTCGGAAAACGCCTGAGGTAGCGCATGGACTGTGAGTCATTGGACGGAACCCGGCCGGAGCGGACACTGTGGCGACGCTGCGGGGTTTTACGGTTTGCTGGCATGTGACACCTCCTTGGAAGTGCCCATGATCGCGCCCTGTTGCGACAATATTCGTCGCTACAAAGATGACTTGAATGACTTCTTCGTACCCTGCCAGAACGGCGCAGGACAGCTGAGTTGCATTCAGACCGGGTCGGCCAAAGCCGCCTTGGCGTACTGGGCAGCCGCATCTCGCAGACGGGCGGCGACTTCACGGCGCAGCGCCAGAGGCTTCTCGACCAGGACATAGGGCCCGAAGCTGAGAAGCCACCAGATCAGGCGTTCGGTGTGCGCCACGGTGGCAACGAAGCGCAAGCGCCCGTCCGGAAGTTCCTGCACGGCCTGGTCTGCCGATAGCCTCGATTCAAGCAGATGCGCCCCCGACTGTGGACCGAAAACCGCCACGAGGCGGATCGATTGGGTCTTTGCATTGTTGTGGCCGAAACCGAAAGCACCCTGCTCGATGTAGCCCTTCAGTGTGAACCCAGCAGGGCAGGCGGACGGTTTGTCCAGCAGTTTGGCCGCCTGGATGCGTTGCAGGGGCAACAGGCGAGGGTCTTCGAAGTCAAAAAAGGTGGCAACGAGGTACTGCACCACGCCGTGCTGGACCAGCCCCAGCGGGTGCACTGTCGCAGACTTGTCTCCCTTGCCGCCGGGACCGGTGTATCGAATGTCCAGTTGTCGCTCGGAAAGCAACGCCTGGGTCACTATGTCATGTACCGAAGGTTTGACCGGTGGTGGCAGCAAGGGTTGCGTGGCCGGCACAATGGCCACTTTGTCGAGCCAGCGCTGCACGGCCGTGTCGCCGTAATGCTGTGTGAGCTTGTTTGCAGCCTCTTCGAAATAGGGCCGCAAATCCCGGACCGTCGATTCGGGCAGCAGATCAACCAGGTAGGTCTGCAGCAACCGCAGACTCAGCGCCTGGCTGGCGTCCATGCCTGGCACCGTGATCCGCCGGGCTTCGTTCGCCCAGTACCAACCGTAGGGTTTGTTACGGCGGTCGCATTTGAGGTCATCAAAGGAATCGGCCAGGGATTCGAGATCCCGTTGCACCGTTCGGGTGCTGACATCGTGGCGCCTGTCCTTCAGTCTCTGCACCAGCGTCGAGGTCGCGATCTTGCCTCGCGTCGGTATCAACTGAAGGGTATCGAGCAGACGCTTGAAGTTGCGATCCATGGGGGGATGATAGCGAGGGCGATCAACGCAATCGGGTGGCCTGTCCGGGGCATCAACTGGGTGCCGGCTCAATAGCCACGCGGCCGCCAACCAAGCCAAGGGCCGCTTGTCGAGTCAAGCGAAACAAGGTCGTTCGCAACAGCTCTCCCGGCAGGGCCATGGCTTCCATCCTGGAGGTGTGAACGACCGAAAGGTCGCATCCGCCCAATTGCCGCAGCCTTGCCAGGACGTAGATCGATCGCCAATATCGCCTTCTTTCTTCCCACGAAAAGGGTGTGCTCAGGGCCACCGTCACTCGCTTGTTCGCCCAGCACGCTTCTTGCGCCAGACGAAGTGTCAGCATGCTGCCAGCCACTCCCCCGGCTGCGGCAACAAGACCGACCGAACCTGCTCGGTCAATCAGGCACCGCAGTTCGGGCCAGATCTCAGCGTGGTGGCGGTCGTAATGCAGGACGATGTCGGCGATCTGGCGCATCGGTTTGGGCGTGCGACGCACGACCAGCACCCGGATGGCAAAACTCGATAGCAAGCCATCCTGCTCCCATAGCACCTGGCGGCCGAATTGCCCAATGGCAATCAGGATGCATCGATCTTCAGGTTGTATGTTCTGGCCCAAGGGGGAACATGGACTGAGCAAATGGTTGTGCATAAGGCAATCCTTTGGTTGCCTGTGATGATCCATACTCTTGCGACAACATTCGACGCAATCAGCGACACAGAATGCGTACCCGTGCCAGAGGGCTAGCCAAAGCGGTGGTGTACCACTGGTGCAAAGGTAGGTTGACTACGAGCTCTCGGCACTGGTTGGCGGAGTTCACCTTGATCGGATAGGTGGTCCAGATTTCGTGGGCTTCTTGAACCGAAGTGGTCCATGCGTCAATGCTGACCCAAATCGCATGGGCAGCGGCGACAAGGGCAATATCCTCGGGTTCACAGAAAACCAAAGATTTGTCCGACGATCGCCACAGAGCCTCGACCAACCGGACGCTGTCCGCAGTCTCACCTAAAACCGACCGGACGTCCTGCGTATCGAGACACGCCATCTCAGCCGAGGCGTCCAGACTCTGAAACATCATCAATGCCGAAAGCGCGGTGCGGGCCAATGCGCCGACTTCTGCGCGGATGCGACCGTGAAACGGCGTCGAACCAAATGGCCCATCATCGGTCGTCACTAAAACGCTCAACAACGCGCCGACCCGGCTAAGCACGGCACCAATCTGGCTGACGACTTCGTCTTGGCGATCTTCAGGCGCATGGACGATGGCCTGCGTAAGCTGAGGCAGGTCCTGCAAACAGGACTCGAGCGCTGCGACGGCATTCGCGCCTTCGAACCGTACATGTTCAACCCTTGCAAAAACGAAGGCCCGTCGCAATGCTTGCCATGCCGCGCGGGTCAAGGCATCCCTCGCGGGACTGAGCAACACAGTTGAAAGAATCGGCGCCGCGTCCGGAGCCATCCTGGAAGGGCGCTGGGTACTATGGATCAACCAGGCGTCAATACCCGGCACCTGGGCCTCATTCCTGGCGAATAGATCGTCCCATCCCTCTACAAATCGTGACATCGAAAGAACTTCTCCGGCGCTATGTGACTGGCGGAGAGCTCTGGTTGGGACCGATGAGCTCCGTCAGAGAGAATCACAGCATGCCCAATTCTTGCGACAGCATTCGTCGCTGAGACGTTGGGATCGCTGCCCAATGATCGCGCCGTGTCTCAACCGAGCGACGCGCCGACTGATCGACCTAAAACCGCTCGTGCGGCGCCAGGTAGCGCCACTGGCCCACGGGCAGGTTGCCCAGCATCACGCGGCCGATGCGCACGCGCTGCAGGCCGACCACCTTCAGGCCCACCAGTTCGCACATGCGGCGGATCTGGCGTTTCTTGCCCTCGGTCAGCACGAAGCGCAGCTGTTCGGGGTTCTGCCAGTCCACCTGGGCCGGCTTGAGCGGCTGGCCGTCCAGGGAGAGGCCGTGGCGCAAGCGCGCCAGCATCGCGGGCGGAAAGACGCCCTGAACGTTGGTGGTGACCGGGTCGTTCTCGTGGATGGTGCGCAGCGCGCCGGGGCGTTCGTCCGCACCGCGCAGGGGTTCCCCGGTGCCCAGGTAGCTCACGCGCACCAGGTACTCCTTTTCCATCACCGAGTCTTCGCCGATGAGCTGGCGCGCCACGCGGCCGTCCTGTGTGAGCACCAGCAGGCCGATGGAGTCGATGTCCAGCCGCCCGGCCGGGGCCAGGCCGCGCAGTTGCGAGGGGTGGAAGAAGAAGCGCGTGTTGTCGTCGCGCCAGCGGTTCTGCGCGGTGAACAGCGTCACGGCGGGTTCATGGCCATCCTCGGCCTGGCCGCTGACAAAACCCATGGGCTTGTTGAGCAGGATGGTGACCTGCGTGGCCTGCTGGCCCTCGGCCTTTTTGTCGATCTCAATGCGGTCGGTCGGCTTGACCTGCAGCCCCATGGTCGCGACCTGGCCATTGACCTTGACCCAGCCCTTGGCGATCCAGTCGTCGGCCTCGCGGCGGGAGCACAGGCCGCGCTCGGCCATGCGTTTGTTCAGGCGGACCGTGTCGGTGGGCCCGGCCACTCGCGTGAGGGTGCCGGCCGGTGCGGGCGCACGGCGGATGGCGCCCGAGGGGCCGGATGCCGGGGAGGCCGGCACAACAGGTGTGCGGGCAGGAGGTTTTTGCATCGTCATCGACTATTACTTCTGTAGCTACCAGTGACTCTTCGACGCTGGGAATTGGCCGATTGGACCATCAAAACTCGCTGGAGCGCAGTCCGGCGAGGTTCAGCACCCGCAGACCGCCGTATTCGACACGGATCAGCTCGCGGGCCTGCAGCGCGGCCAGGGCTTCGTTCACCCGCTGGCGCGACAGCCCCACCAGGTAGGCCAGCTCCTGCTGGGTGATCCGCAGCACCTCGCCGACGCCGGGGTACAGGACGGGGTTGAACAGCGAGGCCAGGTTGCGCGCCACGCGCAGCTCGGGGGTATTCATCCGGTCGATCTCGCGTGCGGCGATGAACTGCCCGAGGCGCTCGTTGAGCTGGTTCATCACGAAGCGGTTGAACCCGATGGAATGGTCCAGCAGCCAATGGAAGGTGTCGACCGGAATGCCGGCCACCACGCTGCGGCGCAGGGCTTGGATGTTGTAGCGGTAGACCTCACGCTTGAGCGCCGTGCCTTCGCCGAACCAGCCCCCCGGCGGCACACCGGTGAAGGTCATGGTCTGGCCGTCGGCGCTGTCGCTGCTCATCTTCAGCAAGCCTTCCACCACGCCGAACCAGTAGGTCACCGGCCGACCGACGCGGCAGACGTAGTCACCGGCTTGCGCGTCGCCCACGCGCAGCTCCTCGACCGCGCGCTCGCGCTCGGATGGCAGCAGCAGCGCAAGCCAGGGAATACCGTCGAGTTCGTCGCTTCGCGGATGGCGGCGGCGCTGATAAAGGGAGGCTTCAACGTGCATGGGCTGGCATGAATGTCCGTTATTAGGGAAAGTCCTGAGAGAAGACACCCGAAGATTGTCGTCGAAACGACAACATAACGTCAAATGGATGCCTACATTCAGGGCACAACAGCGAACCCGGACTTTTTGTTTCCGGGCAGCTTGACTCTGGAGACCAGGTACCAGCCATGTTGACCACGTTCCCACGACTTTTGCTCAAGCACGCCACCGAGCGCGGCAGCGCGCCTGCCATGCGCGAAAAAGAATATGGCATCTGGCAAACCCACAGCTGGGCCGACTTGGCGGCGCTGGTGGAGCATGTGGCCTGCGGCCTGCATCAGGCCGGGCTGCGACGCGGCGAACACATGGTCATCGTCGGTGCCAACCGGCCCCGGCTGTACGCCACCATGCTGGCGGCGCAATCGCTCGGTGCGATCCCTGTGCCGCTGTACCAGGATGCCGTCGCCGCGGAATGCGTCTTCCCGATCAACAACGCCGATGTCCGCTTTGCCTTGGTCGAAGACCAGGAGCAGGTGGACAAGATGCTGGAGATCCGCGACCGCTGCCCGCAGCTTTCGAACATCTTCTTCGACGACCCGCGCGGCCTGCGAAATTACATGGAGGATGGCCTGGCGGGGTTGGACGAGCTGATCGGCGCCGGCGCCGCATTCTCGAAAGAGCACCCGGATTTCTTCAAGGCCGAGGTCGACAAGGCCCAGGCGGCCGATGTGGCCGCGATGTTCTTCACCTCGGGCACCACGGGCAACCCGAAAGGCGTGGTACACACCCACGGCACGTTGATCGACCGCGGCCAGGCCGGGGCCGAGTTCGACAAGCTGAGCCCCAACGAGGAGGTGCTGGCCTACCTGCCGCCGGCGTGGATCGGCCAGAACATCTTCAGCTACGCGCAATGGCTGGTCTGCGGCTATGTGGTGAACTGCCCCGAGTCAGCCGCCACGGTCACGATCGACCTGAAGGAGATCGGCCCGACCTATTACTTTGCGCCGCCGCGCGTGTTCGAAGGCCTGTTGACCAGCGTGATGATCCGCATGGAGGACGCCGGCGCCCTGAAACGCAAGATGTTCCATGCCTTCATGGACGTGGCCAGGCGCGTCGGCCCTGCCCGCATGGACGGCAAGTCGATTGGTTTCGGCAACGCCCTGATGTACTGGCTCGGCAACCTGCTGGTCTACGGTCCGCTGCGCAATAACCTGGGCATGAGCCGGGTGCGCGTGGCCTACACCGCCGGTGAGGCGATCGGCCCTGACCTGTTCAGCTTCTACCGCTCGATCGGCATCAACCTCAAGCAGCTCTACGGCTCCACCGAGACCGCCGTGTTCGTCTGCCTGCAGCCCGACAACGAGGCGCGCGCCGACACCGTCGGTGTGCCGTGCCGCGGCGTGGAGATCAAGGTGGCGGACAACGGCGAGATTCTGGTCAAGTCGCCCGGCCTGCTGCGCGAGTACTACAAGAACCCGGCTGCCACGGCCGAGGTGCTGACCGCTGACGGCTGGTACCACACCAGCGACGCGGGCTTCATCGACGCGCACGGCCACCTCAAGATCATCGACCGCGTGAAGGACGTCGGCCGCATCAAGGGCGGCGACAACGACGGTGCCATGTTCGCGCCCAAGTACGTGGAGAACAAGCTCAAGTTCTTCCCGCAGATCAAGGAAGTGGTGGCCTATGGCGACCAGCGCGAGAAGGTCTGCGTGATGATCAACATCGACTTCGACGCCGTGGGCAACTGGGCCGAGCGGCGCAACCTGCCTTACGCCGGCTACACCGATCTGGCCCAGAAGCCCGAGGTCTACCAGCTGATCAAGGAGTGCGTGGAAAAGGTCAACGCCGACCTGTCGATCGACGAACTGCTGGCGGGCAGCCAGGTCAGCCGCTTCCTGGTGCTGCACAAGGAGCTCGACGCCGACGACGGCGAGCTGACGCGCACCAACAAGGTCCGCCGAGGCTTCATCGCCGAGAAGTACCAGCCGCTGGTCGATGCGTTGTATGGCGGCAAGACCGAGCAGTTCATCGAGACCGTCGTGAAGTTCGAGGACGGTCGCTCCGGCAGCGTGAGCGCCACGCTGAAGATCTCCGACGCGAAGACCTTCGCCCCTGTCAAGGCAGCCGCCTGAGAAACGACGCAAGCACCATGAGCAAGAAAATCGGCGACGTCATCCTTGACGTCAACAACATCAGTCTTCGGTTCGGCGGCGTCAAGGCCCTGACCGACATCTCCTTCAACGTGAAGGAGCACGAGATTCGCGCCATCATCGGCCCCAACGGTGCCGGCAAGAGCTCGATGCTGAACTGCATCAACGGCGTCTATACGCCGCAAGAGGGCAGCATCACCTTTCGCGGCAAGACCTTCAGCCACATGAACTCACGCCAGGTGGCCGAGATGGGCGTGGCGCGCACGTTTCAGAACCTGGCGCTGTTCAAAGGCATGAGCGTGATCGACAACATCATGTCGGGGCGCAATCTCAAGATCAAGAGCAACCTGTTCATGCAGGCCTTGCGCATCGGGCCGGCCGAGCGCGAGGAAATCCGCCACCGCGAATACGTCGAGCACATCATCGACTTCCTGGAGATCCAGGCCTTCCGCAAGACGCCGGTGGGACAACTGCCCTACGGCCTGCAGAAGCGGGTGGACCTGGGGCGTGCGCTGGCCATGGAGCCGCAAGTGCTGCTGCTCGACGAGCCGATGGCCGGCATGAACGTCGAGGAAAAGCAGGACATGTGCCGTTTCGTGCTGGACGTCAACGACGAATTCGGAACCACCATCGTCCTGATCGAGCATGACATGGGCGTGGTGATGGACATCTCGGACCGGGTGGTCGTGCTGGATTACGGCAAGAAGATCGGTGACGGCACCCCCGAGGAAGTGCGCAACAACGCGGACGTGATCAGCGCCTATCTCGGCACCAGCCACTGATCAAGGGAGCAATTCAAATGGCATTCTTTCTGGAAACCCTGCTTGGTGGCCTGATGGCCGGCATGCTCTATTCGCTGGTGGCGCTCGGCTTCGTGCTGATCTTCAAGGCCTCCGGCGTGTTCAACTTTGCACAGGGCGCCATGGTGCTCTTTGCCGCGCTGGCCATGGCCCGCTTTGCCGAGTGGGTGCCGAAATGGACCGGCACCAGCAACACCATGGTCGCGACCGCGCTGGCGTTCCTGATGGCTGGCGCCGTCATGTTCCTGGTGGCCTGGCTGATCGAGCGGCTGGTGTTGCGGCATCTGGTCAACCAGGAAGGCACGACGCTGCTGATGGCCACCCTGGGCATCACCTACCTGCTCGAAGGCCTGGGCCAGACCATCTTCGGCAGTGACATCTACAAGATCGACATCGGCATGCCCAAGGAGCCGATCTTCATGCTGGAAGGCATGTTCCCGGGCGGGGTGCTGGTCAACAAGGAAGATGTCATCGCCGCGGCCATTGCTGCGACGCTGGTGGCCGCGCTGAGCGTGTTCTTCCAGAAGACATCGACCGGCCGTGCGCTGCGCGCTGTCGCCGACGACCACCAGGCCGCCCAGTCGATCGGCATTCCCCTGAACCGCATCTGGGTCATCGTCTGGTGCGTCGCCGGCATCGTCGCGCTGGTGGCCGGGATGATCTGGGGCTCCAAGCTGGGTGTGCAGTTCTCGCTGGCCACCGTGGCTCTGCGCGCACTGCCGGTCGTGATCCTGGGCGGCCTGACTTCGGTGCCGGGCGCCATCATCGGCGGCCTGATCATTGGCGTGGGCGAGAAGTTGTCGGAGGTGTACCTCGGACCGTTCGTGGGCGGGGGCATCGAGATCTGGTTCGCCTATGTGCTGGCCCTCGTCTTCCTGCTGTTCAGGCCTCAAGGTCTGTTCGGCGAAAAAATCATTGACCGCGTCTAAGAAAGCCTTCACATGTTTTACCGCGAAAACGGTCAGTACAAGACCAGTTACCGGGCTGATCAGCAGATTTTCCCGATCTCGCAGGATCGCATCGCGATCGCGCTCATCCTGGCGTTTGCCTTCCTGGCGGTCCCGATGCTGGCCAGCGACTACCTGTTCAGGGCCATTCTGATTCCGTTCCTGATCTTCTCGCTGGCTGCCATCGGCGTGAACATCCTGGTCGGCTACTGCGGTCAGATCTCGCTGGGCTCGGGCGCCTTCATGGCCGTGGGAGCCTATGGCGCCTACAACTTCTTCGTGCGCGTCCCGGGCATGCCGCTGATCCCGTCACTGATCCTGGGCGGCCTGTGCGCGACGGCTTTCGGCATCCTGTTCGGTCTGCCCAGCCTGCGCGTCAAGGGGCTGTACCTCGCCGTGGCCACACTGGCAGCGCAATTCTTTGCCGACTGGATGTTCCTGCGGGTCAAATGGTTCACGAACGATTCGCCGTCGGGCTCGGTCTCGGTATCCAACCTGCAGGTGTTCGGCCTGCCGGTCGAGACGCCGATGGCCAAGTACCTGCTGTGCCTGAGCATCCTGGTGGTCATTGGCCTGCTGGCCAAGAATCTGGTGCGCAGCGCCATCGGACGCGAATGGATGGCCATCCGCGACATGGACGTGGCCGCGGCCGTGATCGGCATCCGCCCGATGTATGCCAAGCTCAGTGCCTTTGCCGTCAGTTCCTTCATTGTGGGCGTGGCCGGTGCGCTGTGGGGATTCGTCTATCTGGGCGCCTGGGAGCCGGCGGCCTTCTCGGTGGACCAGTCGTTCCGGCTGCTGTTCATGGTGATCATCGGCGGCATGGGCTCCATCATGGGCAGCTTCTTCGGTGCGGCCTTCATCGTGATTCTGCCGATCGCGCTGAACCAGGCCCTGCCGCTGCTGGGCAACCTCGTCGGCCTGGAGATTTCCACCGCCGGCATTTCCCACGCAGAACTGATGATCTTTGGCGCGCTGATTGTCTGGTTCCTGATCGTGGAACCACACGGCCTGGCCAAGCTGTGGTCCATCGGCAAGCAGAAGCTGCGCCTGTGGCCGTTCCCGCACTGAGTTACCGAGTTTTTTCGCCAAGCAACCCCGGCACGATTCAAGTGCCTCAACATCAGGAGACGTTATGAAACTACGCACTATCGCTCTGGCCACCTGCCTGGCCGCCGTGGGAGTCACGGCATTCGCCCAGGCCAAGGAGCAATTCTTCCCCGGCCTGCCCTACCGCACGGGCCCTTATGCACCCAACGGTGTGCCATGGGCCAACGGCTATGCCGACTACCTCAAGCTGGTGAATGCCCAAGGCGGCATCAACGGCGTCAAGATCATCTACGAAGAGTGCGAAACCGGCTACGACACCGCGCGTGGCGTGGAGTGCTATGAGCGCCTGAAAGGCAAGCATGGCGGCGCCACCGTGTTCCAGCCTCTGTCCACGGGCATCACCTTTGCCCTGACCGAAAAAGCCCCTGGCGACAAGATCCCCCTGATCACTGCCGGCTATGGCCGCAGCGAGAGCCAGGATGGCACGATCTTCAAATGGAACTTCCCCCTGGCGGGCACCTACTGGCTGGCCGCCGATGCGCTGGTCCAGCAGATCGGCAAGAAGGAAGGTGGACTCGACAAGCTCAAGGGCAAGAAGATTGCGCTGGTCTACCATGACAGCCCCTACGGCAAGGAGCCCATCGCCCTGTTGCAGGAACGCAGCAAGCAGCTGGGTTTCGATCTGCAGCTGCTGCCCGTGACTGCGCCCGGCGTGGAACAGAAAGCCACCTGGCTGCAGGTTCGCCAGGCCAAGCCTGACTATGTGCTGCTGTGGGGCTGGGGCGTGATGAACTCCACCGCCATCAAGGAAGCCCAGGCCACCGGTTACCCGCGCGAGAAGATGTACGGCGTGTGGTGGTCGGGTGCCGAGCCCGACGTGAAGGACGTGGGCGACGGCGCCAAGGGATACAACGCCGTCACCATGCAGCATGGCGCCGAGCCGGGCTCCAAGGTCGTGGCCGACATCCTGAAGAATGTGCATGACAAGGGGCAGGGCACGGGTCCGCGCGAAGAAGTGGGCCAGGTGTTGTACATGCGTGGCGCCATGAGCGCGATGTTGGCGGTCGAGGGCGTCAAGCGCGCCCAGGAACGCTATGGCAAGGGCAAGTGGGTCAGCGGCGAACAGGCGCGCTGGGGCTACGAGAACCTTGCGCTCGACCAGAAGAAGCTGGACGCACTGGGCTTCGCCGGCGTGATGCGCCCGATCAGCACCTCGTGCGCGGACCACATGGGCTCCAACTGGGCGCGCGTGCACACCTGGGACGGCAAGAAGTGGAACTTCAGCTCCGACTGGCTGCAGGCCGACGAGCAGATTCTGAAACCACTGGTGAAGTCCACCGCGGCCAAGTACGCCGCCGACAAGAAGCTCACCCCGCGCACGCCGGCGGATTGCAACTCCTGATCGGACCCACAACCCTCCCGTTCGCGCGGGAGGGCGGCGGCCCCGATGGGCCGCCAAATGAAAGGGTCGCCGTGCGGGCCTTTCATTTGGTTTGAATGGAACTACCACCATGAGTGATGCGAAAAATATCGTTCTCAACGTCAACGGCATCGAGGTCATCTACAACCATGTGATCCTCGTGCTCAAAGGCGTGTCGCTGCAGGTGCCGCAGGGTGGCATCGTCGCGATCCTGGGTGGCAATGGAGCGGGCAAGACCACCACGCTGCGAGCCGTCTCCAACCTGCTTAAAGGGGAACGCGGCGAGGTGACCAAGGGCTCGATCGAGTTGCGCGGCGAGCGCATCGAAAACCTCTCGCCGGCCGACCTGGTGCAGCGTGGCGTGGTGCAGGTGATGGAAGGCCGGCATTGTTTTGCCCACCTGACCATCGAGGAAAACCTGATGACCGGCTCCTACACCCGAAAGGACAAGGGTGAGATCGCGGCCAACCTGGAAAAGGTCTACAACTATTTCCCCCGGCTGAAGACCCGGCGCACCTCGCAGGCCGCCTACACCTCGGGCGGTGAACAGCAGATGTGCGCGATCGGCCGCGCGATCATGGCCAACCCGAGCATGGTGCTGCTGGACGAGCCGTCGATGGGCCTGGCGCCGCAGATCGTGGAAGAAGTCTTCAACATCGTGAAAGACCTCAATACCAAGGAAAAGGTCACCTTTCTGCTGGCCGAGCAGAACACCAACATGGCGCTGCGCTACGCCGACTATGGCTACATCATGGAAAGCGGGCGCGTGGTGATGGATGGCGCCGCGAACGACCTGGCCAACAACGAGGACGTCAAGGAGTTCTACCTCGGCGTCGGCGGCGGCGAGCGCAAGAGTTTCAAGGACGTCAAGAGCTACAAGCGGCGCAAGCGCTGGCTTGCCTGAGGCCCCGCCGACTTCGCAACCGTTTTCCTGCCGAGAGATATTCGCATGAGCCCATTCTTCGACGCGCTGGAACAGCGCCACCCCGACGAGCGCGAAGCGGCCTTGCTGCGCGCGCTGCCCGGCCAGATTGCCAATGCGCAGACCCGGGCGCCAGCGTTTGCCGGCATCCTTGCGGGCGTCGACCCGGCGTCCATCACGTCTCGCGCGGCGCTGGCCACGTTGCCGGTGACGCGCAAGCACGAACTGCTGGAAACCCAGAAGAAGCTACGCAGCGAGGGCGGCAGTGTGTTTGGCGGCTTCAGCGCCGTCGGTTTTGGTCCCGCCATGCCGCGGGTGTTCGCCAGCCCGGGCACGATTTACGAGCCCGAAGGCGTTGGCCGCGACTACTGGCGCATGGCCCGCGCCATCTTTGCCGCGGGTTTCCGGCCCGGCGAACTGATCCACAACAGTTTCAGCTACCACTTCGTGCCGGCCGGCTCGATGATGGAGACCGGTGCCCACGCCCTGGGCTGCACCGTGTTCCCCGGCGGCACCGGGCAGACCGAGCAGCAGGTGCAGGCCATGGCCGAGCTTCGCCCGGCCGGTTATATCGGCACCCCAAGTTTCCTGCGCATCATCGTCGAGAAGGCCGCCGAGATGGGCGTGGCCCTGCCCAGCGTGACCAAGGCCATGTTCGGCGGCGAGGCGTTCCCTCCCAGCCTGCGGGACTGGTTCCGGGAGCGCGGCATCGATGGCTACCAGTGTTATGCCACGGCCGACCTTGGCCTGATCGCCTACGAAACCTCGGCCCGTGAAGGCCTCGTGCTCGACGAGGGCGTGATCGTCGAGATCGTGCGCCCCGGTACGGGCGATCCGGTGCCCGAAGGAGAAGTCGGGGAACTGGTTGTCACTTCGCTCAATGCCGACTATCCGCTCGTGCGCTTCGGCACCGGCGACCTGTCGGCCGTGCTGCCAGGTCCCTGCCCGACAGGGCGCACCAACACGCGCATCAAGGGCTGGATGGGGCGCGCTGACCAGACCACCAAGATCCGCGGCATGTTCGTGCATCCTGGCCAGGTCGCCGAAATCGTCAAGCGATTTCCCGACATCGTGAAGGCGCGCCTGGTCGTGACCGGCGCGATGGCCAACGACAGCATGACACTCAAGGTCGAAACCGCGTGCACGGCGCCAGAAGGCCTGCACGCCCGCGTTGGCGAGGCCATTCGCGACGTGACGAAGCTGCGCGGGGACGTGGAGGTGCTTCTGCCCGGCAGCCTGCCCAATGACGGCAAGGTCATAGAGGACGCGCGCAGCTACGAGTAGGCTGCGGATCCTGGGGACTGGACTCCTCGAATTTCCGGCTGCCGGATGTGGGATACGTAGTTTTCGGGATGCCGAAAGGCTGACGGATGGCTACGATTGCTGCACTACTTCCATGGAGACAACATGATTTTTTCAAAATCCCTTGCCGTCCTCGCGGCTGCGGCACTGGCAACCACCGGCGCGCTGGCTGCTGACTTCCCCATCAAGGACAAACCGGTCACCATCGTCGTGCCTTTCGCGGCGGGCGGGCCGACCGATCGCGTGGCTCGCGATCTGGCAGAAGCCATGCGCAAGCCTCTGGGCGCTACCGTGGTGGTGGACAACGCCGCTGGCGCTGGCAGTTCCATTGGCTCCAACAAGGTGGCCAAGGCCGCCCCTGACGGGCACACCATCTTGCTGAATCACATTGCGATGGCCACGATGCCCTCGCTGTTGCGCAACATGCCGTTCAAGGTGGAGACCGATTTCGAATACCTGGGCATGATCAATGACGTGCCGATGACATTGATTGCCAAGCCGACGCTGCCGGCCAACAACTACAAGGAGTTGACGGCCTGGATCAACCAGAACAAGGGCAAGATCAACCTCGGCAACGCTGGCGTCGGTTCGGCCTCGCACCTGTGCGGCCTGCTGTTTCAGAACGCGCTGCAGGTCGACATGACGACCGTGCCGTACAAGGGGACCGCGCCGGCCATGACCGACCTGATCGGCGGGCAGATCGACCTGATGTGCGACCAGACCACCAACACGACGAGCCAGATCGAAGGCAAGAAGGTCAAGGTCTTTGGAGTGACGACGACCAAGCATCTGACCATCCCGGCGCTCAAGGATGTGCCCAC
>Ga0268298_10001463_pt1 | contig 27877 bp, 24 predicted proteins | sample WWTPWeurt_MetaG_FD_194462 | JGI IMG/M metagenome (GOLD analysis project Ga0268298, IMG submission 194462) | Activated sludge microbial communities from WWTP in Nijmegen, Gelderland, Netherland - WWTP Weurt | ecosystem: Engineered > WWTP > Aerobic digester > Activated sludge | place... | reverse complement strand
AGGATCGGTGCGAGCCAGAGCGAAAGACGAACAAACCGCACAGACACAAAGACACGGAGAATTTTATCTCTCAGTGTCTCAGTGCCTTCGTGGTTTAAATCTTTATTTTGCATTTAATTGTTTATTTCATTGCGACTGCCCATGCTTCGATCCATTCATCGCGGTTGGATGCGATTTCTGAATACGAAAGCACAGCAGGACTTTCTGCGACCTGTGCAAAGTTTGTAAAGACTTCTGGAAGTTTTGCGTTTTTATTAACTGGATAAACGAACATATTAAGCGGCATGTCTTCCTGAAATTTCTGGCTCAGCATGAAGTCTACAAACTTTTGGGCGAGGGCTTGCTTGGGCGTGTTCTTGAGAATGCCTACGAATTCGATCTGACGAAAGCACATATCTGATACAACAATGGAAGCGGTCGGAGATTCGGTCAACGGCTCGGAGGCGAAGAATACTTCCGCGGCAGGGCTCGAGGCGTAGGAAACAACCATTGGCTGGGGTCCTTTGCCTGAGGAGGCGGAGAAGTTGGTGTAGTAGGCAGTTTCCCAGCCATCTACAACGACGGTTCCATTGGCTTTCAGGCTCTGCCAGTAATCAAGATATCCTTCGCCAAAGTAAGCGCGGGTGGCAAGCAGGAAGGCAAGACCAGGCGAGGACGTGGCAGGGTTCTCCACGACCAGTAAATCCTTGTACTCAGGTTTTGTGAGGTCTTCAAAAGATTGGGGAACAGCGAGATTATTTTCAGTGAAATAGGCTTTATCGTAATTGATGCATACATCGCTATAGTCCACGGGCAGGGAGCGGTTGGAAGGGTCGAGTTTGAATTCGTCATCAATGTCACTTAATGCGGGTGATTGATATGTTTCAAAAATATCCGCTTCGAGTGCGCGGGAGAGGAAGGTATTGTCCACGCCGAAGATGACATCCGCGATGGGAGCGTCTTTGGTCAGGATGGCTTGATTGAGCATGGAACCTGCGTCACCGCTTTGGATGAAAGAGACCTTGGCGTTACTGTCCGTTTCGAAGGCTTTGACCACGTCCTCGCCAATGGCGAATGAGTCGTGGGTCATGACGGTAATGGTTTGGGGTCTTGTTGGGGTGGAGGCAGGCACGCAGGAGGCGAGGAATAAAGTAAAAAGTAAAAAGCAAAGTCCTGAGGCTCTTGAAGGGTAAAAAGCGGGGTGTTTCATTTCGTAGTCTCCAGTAATTGGTAATTAGAGTTATTGATTCGACGATGGACGATGAGCAGCAAGCCAGATTTGATCTGGACCGTTGCCGCCTCGCCTACCATTTCGTTGCTGATGCCGCGTGTTTTGTTTGGATATAAAGTTTCATTTTGTAAGGGCCACTTCAGACCTGTGGTGACGATGCCTGCGACTTCTCCCTGCCAGGGAATAAGCGAAACAAGGTCGTTGGGTGTTCCGTTAATTTCGCAGGTATCGTGGCAGAAGAAAATTTCTTCGATGCCGTCGTCGAGGTGAATGTCAAAGGTTGAAGGTCGAAGGTTGCTGATGAGGGCGATATTGCCGAGGGTTTGGTCAAGGCGTCCGCCTAGGGCGGCGAGGATGATGACCTGTTCGGGGTTCAAGGTCAGCGCATGTTGAATGGCAAGTTCGAGATCGGTTTCGTTTTTATCTTTGGGGTAAAGAACCACTTCATTTTCAAATTTTGAAATCTCGAAATTGGCAGGTAATGAGTCAAGATCACCTACGATTACGTTGGGTGTAAGCCCAAGTGCGAGCGCGTGACGTGTACCGCCATCTGCGGCGATAATGAGGTCATCTTCATGCAGAAGAGCTCGGGCTTTTTCCAAATCGGGCAGGTCGCCGTTGGCGAAGATGATGATGCGTTTTGGGAACAAAAAGTCCTCCGAGGACGGAGGATGGCTGTGAGTGAATCAAGAGTCCCTCCGCTGGTATTAACCAGATCAGGTAATGCGGGTCGAGCGGCTTGCGCTCCTCTCAGCCTGTCGAGCAGGCTCCCCGTTCAATTGTTAAAAAGAGTATATGACCGTGAAGGGGGAATGTCAAGGCAAAAATTGGCAAACAAAAAGACCGCCAGTGTTTGACGGTCTCTCTAGCGAACTCTGCGCTTCCATTCTTCCTTTAACTGCAGTTCCCGCGGACTTGCGCCTGAGTCAAGTGCAAGGAAATCTGTCATCAGGCGGTTGAATTGATTTGGATTATCCACCATTGGGAAATGCCCCGTCCCATCAAGGGTGATCTGATGCATGTGATTCGGAAAGTGATCGATCTTTTCCTGTGAAGGCGGCGCAACCGCAGGGTCGTTCGCACCATTGGCAAACAGGCAGGGAATTCCAAGGTTGCGGATCTCAGGAAACAACGGGGTCGACTCGAATCCCTTTATCGAAGCAGAAACAGCCAGCAGGTCGGCCTTGGATGCGTCTGCCAGAGCGGAAGCGCCATCGGGAGTCCGAACAGCCAGCCATTCGGCAAGCTCTGCCATGGAGGCAGTCCGCGTACGGATGTTGATCGCTTCATAATCCAGTGGGCAGTTAACTGCCATCATTCGGTCAATACTCTGCGGCCATTTCTTGATAAAGGATAAACCAACCAGTGCGCCAAGGTTATGACCAACGATCGCGACCTTGCCAATGCCCATTTCCTCCAGGAAGCGGTTGATCATGTCTGCCTGGCTGTCAATGGAATAGTGCTGCGGGTCGCGCGCGGTATCCCCAAAGCCGTAAAGATCAACCGCGTAAGCGCGGAACGATGTGGAGGCAATCTGCATGGCGTTGATCCAGTAACGCCATGAGCCAACCCAGCCGTGCAGAAAAACAATGGGACGGCCGCGTCCCAAAGCCTCGTAATGCACTATCGAACCATCAAGAATGATCGCGCTCATTAAAAACTATTTTCCAAATTTTGCGAGAATGGCTTTTACCCGTTCAGTAAGTTGCGTGGGGGCGAAGGGCTTAAGCATGTAATCCTCCGCGCCTACATCCATACCGGTTTGGATCTCAGAGTCTTGTCCCTTGGCGGATAAAAAGACCACTGGAATATCCCTTAAGATCGGGTCGGCTTTCATTAGTCGGCAGGCTTCATAGCCGGTCATTTTGGGCATACGCACATCCATGAGGATCAGGTCGGGGATGACCTGCACGGCCTGTTGGACCGCCTCTTCTCCATTGGCGGTGGCGGTGACCTCGTGCCCGGCAAACCGCAAAGTAAATGCCACAAGTTCACGAATATCTGGTTCGTCTTCTGCTATGAGTATCCTTGCCATACAAACTCCATTATTTATAGATTGGCAGGGTAAAAGAAAAAACACTGCCTTCACCCGGCACACCCGCACTGGACATCCAAATGCGGCCACTATGCATTTCAACCAACTGGCGTACGATCGGAAGACCGAGACCGGTGCCCGGGGTTGCAAGAACCAGCGGATGCTCGCCGCGGAAGAACCGTTCAAAAATACGCGGTTGTTCCTCCAGTGCGATCCCCACGCCGTTATCCTGTACATCCACCTGGATATCATCATTCTGTTGGCGCATATTCACGGTGATCGTTCCATTTTGAGGCGTGTAATTATAGGCATTGTCGACGAGACTCCCCAGAATCTGGCGGACACGTTCACGATCGCCCTTGATGGCGGGTAATTTTTTTGAAGCATCCAACGATAACGCGATCGGTTTATTCTCTATCCGTGAACGGCGAAGCACTTCTTCGATCACCTCTTCGGCGATCTCGTAGAGGTTTACGGATTCCGGATTAAGGGTGACGCGTCCCGCTTCGATGCGAGAAATATCCAGCAGATCGCCCACAAGAGTATTAAGACGGTCTATGTTATTGCGGACGACATCAAGGAAGTGCATTTGATTCTCATTCAAAGCGCCCGCCGCGCCCATGGTAAGGATGTCCACGTAGCCTTTGATGGCTGTCATGGGCGTGCGTAATTCATGGCTGACCGTCGCGACAAACTCGGATTTCAAGCGGTCCACCTCCACCTCATGGGTAATATCGCGGAAAATAGACACGGTTCCAAGAAAATCGTTTTGTAATATGACTGGCGCAAGGTGGACCAACGCAATGCGGTCATCCTCGAGTTCCAGTTGTTCGGCATACGTATCACCAGCGCGATAAGAGGCTGTGTTTGCAGACCAAAAGCGAATCGTATCCTTCCACGAAGTTGCGGCTTTTCCAAACAGACCGCCAAAAGCATCCATGGATCTGCCAAGCAGCTCGCTGCCAGTCACGCCAAGAATATTCTCTGCGGATGAATTGACAAAGGTGACGCGGTTCTCCTTGCCGGTGACCAGCACGCCATCGGCCACCGCTTCAAGGATGGCTTGCGAACGACTGGCATCCTCCTGTTCCTTGCGGAGCATGACACCAAGGCGCTCCGCCTGGTCACGGATCAATTCATAGAGATGCGCATTGTTAATCGCAACCGCCACCTGACTGGCAATTGCTTTAACGAGGATGAGCATTTCCGAATTGAAGAAATGAGCAGTGCGGTGAAAAACCATCAACACCCCGATCACATCCGCGCCGACCATCATCGGCACCACAATGCTGCTGCGGTGATCCTGCCCATACATTTTCTTTTGCAGCCAGCGCGGGTCTTTATCCAGTTCATCGACCAGTACGGCTTCGCAATTCTGGACAACCCAGCCAGCTAAACTTTCACCAATCTTCAGTGTGAGCTCCTGGCCAGCCGTGTCACCCTGACCAGATACAAATCCATAACCAGCGCGGAAATGTAACAGATTATCATCCGCATTCAACAGCAGAATCGTGCCTTGTTCGGCGCCGGTGGCGTCGTTTAGCAGTGACAAGGTACGACTTAAAGCACGGTCAAGGTCAAGGCTGGATGATACTTCAGTGAGAATATGAAGAAGGGTTTCTGTATTTTGTTGTTCGTGTTGTAACTGCGAAGTACGCTCGATAACACGCATTTCCAACATAGCCGCGAGATTTTGTGTTTCCGCAAAGAGACGCCCGTTTTGAATAGCGACAATCGCCTGATTCGCAAGCGTGCCAAGGATCTGTACATCCTCTTCAAAATACACGCCTGCCTGATAGCTTTGAACAGAAAGCATACCGAGGGTTTTTCCGCCCAGCATCATTGGAACAGCCACAACAGATTGAGTATCATCGCCAGCACGGGTCTGGACTGTATCCATGGTATTGGCCTGTTCCAACGTTGAGATCAGCACCGGCTTGCCACTCTTGATAACCTCGCTGCTTAATCCCTTGCCATACGGTACCCTTTCGCCAGGGATGCGTTTTCCGAGATCAAATAAATAAACCGGCTCGATCTCATTGTGTTCCTGGTCCAACAGGGTGATCACGACAGATTCTGCCGGCATCAGGCGTTCCGCCGCCTTATGCACAGAAGCATAGACTTCTTCCGGGATCAGACTCGCGCTGACCAATGAACTGGTTTCGTTGAGGATTGCCAACCGCTCGGCGGTCCGAACCGTGGATTGGTACAGGCGGGCATTTTCAAGCGCAATGATGGATTGATTGGTAATGGTGCGCGCCACCTCCACATCACTCGAACCGAATTGTTCTCCGCCTGCCATTTGTGCGAAAACCAACCCCGCTAGTGTCTGCCCGCTTATCAGCGGCAGGATGAGCAAAGCCGAAATATTTTCATCCAGCAGTTCCATCAGCGAAGCAAGATCAGGCTCATGGCGGGGATCATTGGTGTTGAAAATTCCCAACGATTCACTTAGGCGGCTAAATATAGGCGCATCAGGCAACTGGCGGGGGAATTTGATCTTCATGCGGGGAGCAGTGACTCTCCAGTACGCTCGGCCCCGCTCAAAGGTCAGAATGGAGACGCGCTGAACGTCCAAGGCTTTGAGCAATTCATCAGCGGTCAGATTCAAGATCTGTTCAGCATCCAACATGCCGGTCAAACCAGATGTGAAGCGGTTGAGTGATGTGAGCCGCTGGGATCGTTGATCCAGTTGCGTGGCACGACTGACGCTGTCTTCATACAAACGGGCATTATCCAACGAAACCGCGGATTGGCTCGCAAAGGTTAATGCCACCTGTAATTGTTCGCGGGTATAGAAATGCGCCTGCCATTTTTCGACAGCAAGCACGCCGATCAAATCACCCTTTGAAATTAACGGAATGCCAAGCCATGAAAGACGCGGAGCTTCCACCGGCATAAAACGCGAATCCTCACGCACATCCCTGACTGAAATTGGCTGGCCGGTTCTGGTCATTTCCTTGAAAAGTACACTGTCTGAAACCGAAACAGACAGCCCGAGGCGGGGCTCTGAATCTGGAAATCCGCGCGCAGAGGCCACGGAAAGGCGGTCATTGTCGCGCAGCCAGAGTGTGGCCGTATCATACGGAATGATGGGGGTTAATTGATCGAGCAGGGTATTGATCAATTGATCGCTGCGCAAACTGGAGGTGAGCGAAGCGGACGCGTTATTCAAAGCCTGCAATTGTCCGGCGCGCTCCTGTGTTGCCTGCACAAGGCGCAGGTTGTCAAGTGAAAGCGCGATCTGCTGGGCAAGCGACAACAGCAGAACCTCATCTTCGTGGCTGAAAGCCGAAGTGGTATTGAAATTATCCAGGACAAGCAACCCCAGGTTTTGTTCTTTGGTAACAATCGGAATGAGTAAGCTTGAAACCGGCAAACGGCCGCCCGTGGCCTGACGATACAATGCCAGGTTTTCAGGACTCAAGTTGTAATCACGCGTAAATTTCACTTCATCCACACGGCGCGCCGCTTTATTGGCAAAGGTATTACCGGGCAACGCCTCCCCCATGCGGTAATGGATCTTTAGCATACTGTCGTTATCGGCGTACCCAGAAACCACATGCGGAACTAGCATTTCAGTTTTCGGATTCCATATCAACACCATGCCCGCGTGTCCATGTTGGATGACCCTCCGCGAACTGTCGAGCAACGACTTGATCACCGCCTCAGGATCCATCCCCGAAAGCTGGTGACTAAAGTCAAGGAGCAGGTTGACTTCTTCGAGGCGGCGGCGCGTCTGATTCAACAGGGAGATATTTTGCAGGATCAGGGATGTCTGTTGGGCGATCTGCAAATAAACCTGATTATCTTCCACGGTGAAGGCAGGCATGGGTTCAGGGCTGACAGCAAGCATGGCTGCCACTGGTTTGCTATCGATCATGACGGGCAGACAAATGACGCCTTTTGCGCGCAACGCAATCAACAGGGAGGCGTCGCGCCACTCATCGCTTTCATCCAGATTTGCTATCAATATGGGCATGCCGTTTTGCAGACAGGCGCGCAATGGATTGCGCTGACCAAATAAAGCCTCCACGTTCGTGGAACGGGGCAAACTGCCGAGAACATGCAAAAGACGCGGACCGTCCAGTGTATTCTCAGCCACCAACGCCACAGACATGCCAAGCTGCGTCAGCGTTTCACGCCCAAGCGCAGAAAGCGCGGAAGATGCATCCAATTGGCGGCTGACTGATTCGGTAATAGCGAGCCCTGCCCGCACCCGCTGGGTGCGCCGATCCAAATTATGCAGGGAAATGGTTAACTCAAGATCCTTATGAAGCAGTACCGGCAGATCGTTCTGTGTTATATCAAGTAATTTTTGTTGACGCAGCAAGCCGGAAGCCAGTGAATCAATGCGCGCGTGTAATTCCTGCTGACGCAGAGTCGTGCTGATCAACAAAGCAGCCTGGGCGGCGAAAACCTCAACAGTTTCGATCGTCGCCCGATCCGGGCGAAGTCCATTCAATGGATCGTCAAGGCTGATCAACCCCACGATCTCGCCATCGGTATTTTCAAGCGGAATGAGCAGGGCATCATCCGCGTCCCAGGTATTCGCTGCTTTGGAAGCAGACGCGGATACATCCAATGTGATCATATGCACATCTGAAGGCACCACGGGAGATCGGTCAATCGGAATAAAAAAGGAACGGCTGATCTTAAATTCTGGACGCATGATCTGCTGCATACCTGCCAGCGGTTGTTTTCGGGCAAATAGTTCAGACAGCGTTTCCTGTGGAATCCCAACGGCGGCAACACGACGCAGCAAGCCTTGTTCCGCCTCCATGATGCTGATCAAAACCACGCGGAAGGGAGTTGCATCACGAATGCCGCTTGCAATGGTTTGCAATGCCTGCTCCAACGGCTGTTCATTACTAATGCCATAACTTACATCTGCCAGCCGTACAAGCGTATCCGCGCGGCGGCGCATCAGCTCACCACGCTGTTTCTCGGTTTGGTAATGCTGGGCATTGCTCAAGGCAATACCAGCCTGCACAGCCAGCGCTTGCACGAGTTCAGCCGTTTCCAGTTTAAAGAAATCAGGACGACTTGAATGCAGGGTGACCAAACCGATCACACGTGTCTGATAATTGATCGGAGCAATGATGGCAGAACGCACATTTTTGTGCGGTGCGGGAATATTTTCACGGGAGAAATCAGATATGACCTGAAGTTCATCTTTTTTCAGAATATCCTGCTCAACATCAAATAATTCACGCCCGCGTTCACAGCCAATGGATAATTCGATGCGCGGGTCAGACACATCACTGTCCGCTTCAAAAAGAATAATCGAAGAGCAATCCGCATGAGCCAAACGCAGCCCTTCATCATGAATGATCTGGAGTAAATGCCTAAGATCAAGCGACGCGCCCAATTCGCGGTTGACGCGCATGATCGCGGAAAGCTGTTCCACGCGACGGCGTAAAGATTCATCCGTCTGCGCGAGTAATGCGGCGGATTCAACCGCAGTCGCCAAATGACCAGCAGCTGTGGAGATGGTTTGAAGATCATAGGCATTGAAGAAATCCGCTTTGTAACTTCCCAACATCATTTCGCCAATACTTTGTTCACGCACCACCAGTGGCACCACGACCGCTGATTCCATTCGAAGGGCATCAGCCAATGGACGGTAAGCGGGTAATACCCTCCTATCCGTGCTGAGATGTCCTGAAAGAAATGATCTTTGGCTTCCAGATACCGTATGGGAATAATTGGGATCGTCCACGAAGATCTGAAGGAAGGATTTGCTGATCGCATCTGTAACACCAAATGTTGACTCACGGCGCAGACGAAGTTCACCGCGCGATTCATCCAACAGGAAAATCGCACCTGTATCAGCTTGAAACAGATTCGCCAATTCCTGCACAGAATATTTCAGGATTTCTTCAAGCGTGGCGGATGACCCTGAAAGACTAGCGATCCGATGTAACGCGTCAGACCGTTGGGCGCGCAAGCGCGTCTGCTGCACCAGCAACACATTTTCAATCACCGCCGCAGCCTGGTTTGCAACAATATTCATCAAGCGGACCTCTTGCGGGGTAAAGGAAAGCGTGCCGAGTGTATGATGACCGACCTGCAAATATCCAAGCATGCGCCCTGAAGACAACAAAGGCATAAGCGCCATGTCTCGTAAACTGGCGGCGGTTGCAATATCGGCAAGACCCAGGTCACGCCAGGTTTCATCGCCGGCCGCGCTTAGTGTAAAGATCGATTGTTGGGATGCAATAACCTTTTCAGCAGAGCCGCCCACTGGAACCGCAACTCGATAGATCTCCACCAAATGCGGCGGCAACCCGCGAAACGGGACCTTGCCTTCAAGCATGCGCTTATCTTCATCATAAAGAAGAAATCCGACAACCTCTGCTGGAAATAACGGGATGACACTCTCCAACAACCGCGCAAAAATATCCTGAAAATCGTGTACAGAACCAAGCGCCTGATTCAAATTGGCAAGACCGGCAAGTTCTGTCCCACGTTTTTGCTCCTCTTCATATAATCTCGCGTTGCGGATCGCGACCGCAACCTGGGCTGATACCAAAGATAACAGGTCAAGGTCATGCTGACCAAACGCGCCGCCTCCAACCTGACCCGCCTCCAGCGCGCCGACCAATTCGCCGCCCGCCATGAGGGGAATTCCCAAATAGGATTGGATCGGAAGCAGTTCCCCGTTCACGGTGAGTTCCGGCTGTGACCGAGCATCTGAGATCAGGATGGGAGCATGACGTCCGGTTAACTGATTGGTCAAACTGCCAAATTGAGAAAAGGATTCAAGTGCGACGCTTTCTGCGCTGACCACTGCTTCCTGATAACGATACGGAACCAAGACCTGTCTTTCAGAACTCCACAATTTCAACTCAAGCACATCCGAAGGTACAAGGCGGGTGACATTTTCCAGAATGGCTTGTACTGTAGTTTGCAGGTCAAGACTTTCCGCGATTCCCTGTCCGAAATCAGTGATCACTTGCAGGATCTCTTCCGAAGTGCCGTGCCCATCATCCAGCACGGGGAGCATATCCTTACCGCGCAAAGAAACCAGCATCATTGGAAAAACGCCTGGTATTTCATAAGACGCGATTTCTACCAGTCTGCCGTCGAGCGAAACCCTCTTAAGTCCAGGAACAGCACATATATCAAGAAAGTCACTGGAAGGACGAACCCGCCGCGCAAGACGCTCAAGGTCATAAGGCTCATTCTCGTGCAAGTTAAAATACGAACGCGCAAACGCGCTGATATACTCCACCCGTCCGCCCGGCTGGAGGATGATCACCGCTTGATCTGATTGTGTCGATTCGGGGAATATTAGGTGGGTGGAATTAGATTGTGCATTGACCTGTGGGCGCAAAAATATACGCAATACAACCCAGACCAGTATGATACATACCAGCCCGGCGATGAACAGGCTAACGCCAACTCCGGAAAACATGAAAAATGCCCGCCTTATCAGACGGAGGAATCGGACGCCGCATCCTGACGACGCGCTTCTGCCGCAAGCTCCGTGATCTCACGGATATCGGCAAAGGAATGCGAACTCGGCGAAACCAATCCCGCCGCAAAGGTCATGAAGGGAACTTTCTCCAAAACACCGTCCGTTCTGGGTGCTTGAATAAACCCCTGCTGACGATCAATAAAGTTATAGTGGGTCTGGATTTCTTCTGCAAAACGTTCCTTTAGCCTTTTGCGAATATTCGGTGCGGCCTCGTTCGTTGTAATAATAATAAAATTATCGCCGCCCGCGTGGCCGATGAAGTCACTCATTGTACCGAGTTCATCCACCACTTCTCCGATCACCATCGCAGCAAAACGGACAACGTCATCGCCCGCAACAAATCCATACACATCCTTGAAAGGTTCGAAATGATTCAGGCGCACATCCAGCAGCGCCCATTCTTTCTCGCGGATGATACGGCGCAGCTGCTCTTCGATCAAGCGGCCCGCAGGCAGGCCGGAACGCGGATCAGTGAGACTCTCCCGCTCTGAACGGCGAATGGCTCCCTGCACACGCAGTTTTAATTCTTCGATGTCAAAAGGCTTGGTGATGTAATCATCCGCGCCCAGCTCCAGCCCCTGCAGTTTGTCGCTGCGTTCATCTTTTTGTGTCAGGAATATCACAGGGATGTGGCTGGTACGCGTGCTGACTCGCAAATTGCGGCAAACCTCATACCCGTCAATATCCGGCAGCATGATATCCAACACGATCAAGTGCGGCAGAGCGCGTTTAACCTTCTCCAAAGCGTCACGTCCTCGATGCGCCACATCAACATCATATTTCATGCCTGAGAAATAGATCTTAAGCATGTTGGCGATGTCTACATCATCTTCCACTACCAAAAGGCGAGCATTTCCCATATAAGCCTCCACTAGCCGTGCAGCGCGCCAATGCGCGCATTTTTCTTAACGGCTGCGATCTGTTCAGTTGTTACTTCACGTTCGAACGAACGAAATCCGCTCATGCGAAAGCCGTGCTTCTCAGCGATCGCGGTGATCTCTTTAACACGCTCAACCGTGATATCCCTGCCCACGGTGTAATCTTCAAAGCGGCCTTCCAAGGCCAGTGCAATGGTCTCAGCCATGCAAGCGTACACCTTTCCTTCGGGAAAACCAAAGTTAAAGTGAAAATCCACATCACCCGGCACATCCACCATTCCGCCGTCAATCACTAATATATCATCTCTCACTGCCGCCACCATTGCAGAAACGTCACGAGGGCGCGCCACGTCGCAAACCACACTGCCTGGCTGTAAAAATTCAGGGCGGATGACATCGTGAATGGAGCTGGTAACGGTCAATATCAATTGCGCTTCCTTTAAAATATCCATCTTCGTATTGATGACAATTCCGCTTCGGGACTTAAGCTGAAGCCTGTCTCGCAAGGCCTCGAGTTTTTTCTCATCCCGGGCGAGGAGCAAAGTCCGTGCCGCATCTCCAGCCAACAGTTCAGCACAGACGCGCCCGATCGCGCCCGTGGCGCCCACGATGGCCACCGTCGCCTCTTCCATTTTTATATCCATCACGCGCGCCGCTTCACGGATGGCTTGCACCGCCATTGCAATCGTGTACGAGTCGCCGGTGGTGACGGGAATATCCAGCGCGTTTGCGATGGTTACACCCGCATCGCCGACCACGGAGGTAAATGCGCCGAGGCCAAGAATGTTCGCGCCCAGTTTTTCAGCCATGCGTCCCGTTTGAATAATTTTACGATAGACCGTGCGCTCGGGCAATTGCAGCATGCGGCGCGGAGTATATGGACAGGCAATGAACCAGCCCTTGATGGTCTTGCCCGTGGCTTGCGAGGTGATTCCTTCGATCTCTGAAATATAAACGGGCGGAAAGAAGGTGGAAAAAAAATCTATTTGTCTTTCGTTTAATATTTTTCCCAGCAACGGGAACTTGCGGCTTACATCCCGCTTGGGTTCAATGGGATGAATGATAAAGGCGAAGCTGTCCATTTTATCTCGACAAAACTCGATACCCATTTACCATGACTCAGCCTTATCTTTTACATTCTTGTGATACGGGGTCTGATGCAGGTGCGCGAGTTTTAAATTATGATGGTCGCTATCTTGAAATGAAATATCGCGGTCAATCACACGGCGTTTGTCAGAAGCCGCCAGCACAACATCCGATTCGATGGTGCGCGCGGGATACACGATCATGCCGGAACCGATGCGGCAGTTATGCCCCACACAGCCGCCCAGCACGGGACGATTGGACAAGCTCAACCTGCCATTTCCATCACGGGCACGGATGGGCGCGGGAATGAGGTTGTAATCTGTCCAAGTGGACCCGGCGCCTATAAATGTATTCCTGCCGATAACGCACATTTGCAGACAGGTATTTTGCGCCAGCATGCTGTTTTCCATAAGGGTGGTCATGAACAATGCAGCACGGAAAGGCAGAAAAGCGCCGTCTCCCACCACGGAAAGCATGACTTGCACATCCTGCGATATATTGACGTTATTGCCAATGTAACTGTTATCAATGACCGCACCCGCATTGATGGTGACATTGTCGCCGATGATGGCAGGTCCTTTAATCACGGCGCTGGGGTCAATGACACAGTTCTTGCCAACTTTTACAGCCACAGAACTTTCCAACACCTGCCGTCCTTCATAGATGGCCCTGCCAAGGATATTAAGTTTAAATGAAAGCTCTTCATTGGCACGTTTTTCAAAACGCGCGCCGCGCGCGAATTGACCGAAGACCATATCCGCGACAAAGACATGTACCCATGAATCAATGGCGAGCATGGCGCGCAACGGCACCTGGAAAACAAGGTCGCCGCTTTGATCTCCCATATAGGTCGGAACATGATAATAGCCTATCTCACGCGCCTGCATGTCGATCACAAGCGGTTCAACGCTCGCTGTTGGTCCATTGGGGTAATACCACAGGTCTGCCAGATACAAACTACCGGCGGGCGTAAAAGATGTAGAAAGAGGCAGGGCGTGTTCACGAAAGGCGGCGTCATTCGTGCTAAATGCTGCGCGCACCGGGCGGTTCTTTTTCTTCGCCGCTTCGATAAAGGCTTGAATATAGAATTCATCAAAAAACAGGTTGTCACGATAAACGATGGTGGGTTCTTTTACAGGCAGAAGCGGTTCCCCCGGCTTCAATTCCAGCTCACGGGTGACGTACGGCGCGAGCAAATTACGCTGATGCAGCCAGAGCGGCGAATTTTGGATCCGCAGTTCACGCGCGGTTTCACAAAATGGCATGATCGGGTTCTGCGCGTGCAGGATGATCTTAAGCATGGGCAGAATTATAAATCAAAGTCTGCGATAAAACGCCTCAACAAAGTCGTGATAGAGTTTTTTAGAAGAATTTTATGAGCAATAAAACTGACCTCGAACGTCTTAAAGACCTGCAAGATCCTGAGATCATGAAAACGGAGTTGTGTCTATCACGATCGTGCAATCCGCATCACCCCGGGCAACGCAGGTGGTCTCTTTTACATCGAATACCTTTCCGCCGCTTAGCCAATATAATGATTCCTGCAAGAGGCCGACAGCAAGATGGCAAACCGGCTCATCGGTAGTCCGCCCCCAGCACAATGGGCAGCGTTCTATATGCCAGAATATCTTGTTGCCCTTTTCTTCAACGCGTACTTTTTGATCGGTATGCTTGTTGAATAGGTCAGCAAAGGATTTGGTGCCGGCGCTTAATTTCGTGGGTAGTGAAAGCAGGCGGAAAGCCATTTCGGTCAAGCCAAGCATCGAGCCATATTCCTTAAGACCATACGAAAAACAAGCCCGCCCGATTCGCAGTGCCAGTCCACGCCCGCCGCGCGGACCGTAATTCTGCTCAAGCGTGCTTTGTAAAAGGCTGATCGTCTCAAATGGGAAATCACGCTCTGTACTTGCAGACGGATACCCCTGGATATATTGGTCTAGCGAGGCAAGGCGCAGGATGGCATCGACTCCATGCGAACCCATCACCTCCTCCATACCGGTTAACATGATCCTCCCCATTTTTTGAGGATAGAAGAAGGAGTCTGAGCTCATAAAGTTGAGGTTTCCTGATCAAGAAATGCCTTCAGTTTTTGAGTGAACGCGGTTGGTTCTTCGAGCATGATGAAATGCCCCGCCGTCGGGAAGCGCTCAATGACTGCATGCGGAATGCCCTGAAGCATCGGCTGCCACTGCTTCGGATGAACGATCACATCCTTATCACCGTACATGCCCATCGCAGGGATCTTGACCTGCGAAAGCATGGGAGTTAAGTCGGTGCGTCGCAAGGAAGCGATAGATCGCAGGAAAGATTCAACGGTCGTACGCGAAAGATCGCGATCCATCATCTGCGGAAAACGCGGATCCCTGCAGATGAGCGGGGAATACAATTTCATCCCCGCGCGAAAGACAGGCATCATATTGAAAAGCATGAACGCGACCCCGCGATAGCCTGCCAGTTTAAGCAGCGGCGCGAGCGAGGAACCGACCATCGGCGACCCGACCACGACCGCTTTGCTGACCCTTTGCGGATATTTGATCGCGACAGACAGGCTGACCGTGCCGCCCATGCTGTGCCCCACCAGCGGCGCGTTGACGATCCCCAACTGCTCCATAAATTGATCTACAAGACTGACAAAATCCGAGACCGCGTAGGTCTCGCGTTTTTTCCCTGATTCCCCAAACCCCCAAAAATCCAGCGCGTACGTGCGATAGAACGCGCCCAAATACGCCATTGTTTCCTGCCAAAGTCCCCACGAACCAAGCCATCCATGCAAGAGAATAACCGGACGCCCGCGTCCGTATACTTCGTAATGAACTATTCCCTGATCAGTGGTGATGGATGACACAGAAAATCGTAAACCCGCCGCCTACTTGCCGGATTCCATTTCCTTTAGGATGCTGTACAACAGCTCAAGCAATACCGATTTGACGGTATCACGATTGGTCGCTACACAGGGTAAAAGTTTTGTCTTGCTGTCCAATCGCAGGGCATGACGCACGTCTTCAAGATCCCAGGCATCTTCCATATCCTGCTTGTTTGCAGCTACCACAAAAGGTGTCGGCGCATATGCACGGAACGTCTCCAAGATCGAACGTGCCTCGCGGAATGTTTCCGGACGGGTGCTGTCAACCATCACGACAAATCCCAGCATGCCTTCCGAAAGGATTTCCCACATAAAGTCAAAACGCTTTTGGCCCGGTGTCCCGAACAGATACAGTACCAGATCCTCGTCCACTGTGATGCGTCCAAAATCCATCGCCACGGTTGTGGAAGATTTAACAGCACGTTCTTCTTCGGATGAGATCCTGCGTTCCGTGGCGACCACATCAATTTCACTGACAGATTGAATGAACTGAGTCTTGCCAGCGCTGAAGGGACCTGTCACTACCATTTTGACCGTTTGCATAATTTCTATCCTCTAAAACAGATAACTACATTGCCCGAATACGTCCGATCAATTTATTGATCAACGACCTTTGTTCCTGTTTATTCGGCGTTGGGAACATCTTCGGGTTTTGGACAACCGCCAGACCTGCGGGGCGCGCCAATTCAACCAGTCCGGCCTGTAATAGACCATATACGATCCTACGGATCTCGATCTCGCTCAATTTATTGGTACTGGCGATCTGGCGCATGGTATTCTTTGGGTCCACAAACTTGACCACTTTCCATTCATCCACGCTCAAATTCACATTCGTGCGCGGCCGATCCGTAAAGACAAGCGCCATGTCGAGACTGGGGATCTCATCCTGCAAATGTTCCAGTTCGCGAAACTGGCGCGAACCTTCCATAATAATATTCTCGAGGTCAAGGCGCACATTAATACGCCCATCCGGAGGCAGCATGTCAGTCTCAAAGCGGAAGATGCCTTCCACCCATGAGAACAGTTTCCGGACCACATCGGTAAAGTATCCCTGCAAATTCACGAGGATCTCTTCCTGAGAGACGTACCCCGCATTAATAAGAAGCAGTCCCAGTTCCTTATCGGTCATCTGTCCTGCGCGGTCTGCGATCGCCCGGTATTGATTGGCATTGATCTTATTGGCTTTATGCAGGACCAACGCCAGACTGCCATCCTCCTTGCCCACGCGCGCGTAGGCAAGTTTGCCGTTACGAAATGAAATATACGCCTGCTCCGAAACTCCGTCCACCACCAACGTACCGGTCTTGCTGGCAAGATTGATCAAATTTAGAAGTTGTGTAATTGTAAAATCACGTAAATTTCCACGCAGGGCCATTGATCCTCTACTAACCATCCCAAAGGAACAGTTTTCAAAATTATACATGCTAGCAGATAATGCGTCAATTAAACCACTTAACCGTCTTGCAAAGAAAAGGAAAAATGGATGAAATACGCGGCAGTTTTCCGAGCCTACTCTGAAACAGACTCGAATTCTCCGGCATCCGCTTCTTGCATGGACCGGGAGTTGGCTTTGCCTATGAGCAGCATGGCCGGCAAAAGCAGCAAGCCCGAAGTCGTGATCGCCGCGACAACCGACAGGAATTTTGCGATCAGGCCAACGCTTGGTCCGCCCGCGATCTGTCCAAACGCATCCACCTGCCCCGCCATTGAATGAACGGTCGCCCGAGTCTGCGGGTCGAGTTTTTGATTCACCCACCCTGAGTAGAGCGGACTGCTCACGCTGCGAAAAATATTGATGACGAGATACAGCCCCAAAGTCACAGGAAGAAGCGGGGAAATCGCAAAGCCGACCAGCGCGAACGCGATCAAGCCGGTCACGATCAGCATGGCGCGACCTATCGCGAGCGGACTCCCCGAGTCCACGCGCTTCTCGACAAAACGGATCGCAAAGATCGTCAGCACGGAAGCGGTGATTCGAAGAACGGCAAAGAAAGCAACCTGATTATTTCCAAAGATGACCGGAATCTCAAAGTTGTCAATTAAATGCTTCACCCACAGGCGGTCAAAGCCCTCACTATACAAACCATAAAATAAACCAACGCCGAGAATATTGATTAAACGCGGACGGGCACGGACCGACATCAGCCCCTGATTAAAAGTATGCCACATGTGCTGCCAGTTATTGCGATCTTCCCTGGAGGAGGGTTGATAACCAGTCTCAGGCATGATGAAGATAAGCACCAAACCAATCGCCAGCACGCCGGCGGAACCGAATTGAATCGGCAGGACAACATCGTTCGCGCCGATGAACATCGCCAATCCCATCCCGATCAAGGATGCAGTCAAGCCCACCCGTGTAGCGCGCAGAAAAAGCTGATTGGCAGATTCTTCGCCAACCTCGTCCGAGATCCACGCCTGTGTTGCGCCGCTGGTGAAGGTGTACCCCAACCCCCAGATCACCTGCGCAAGCAGAATGGGGATGAAAGCAGGAAAGAATCCCTCAATGAGAAATCCAAGCCCCATCAGAAAATAGCCGATGATGATGGACAAGCGCCGTGAATACACGTCCGCGACCACGCCGGTGGGAATTTCAAAAACAAAAGCCGCAACTTCCAAAGTCGTTCCAACCAGCACAAGCTGCAGCGGGGTCAGTCCGGCAACCGTTGCTTCATACAATGATGTCGTGACGAACATCATCGAGAAGAATGCCGATGCTGTAAACTCAATGAATAAATAGACTTTTGTGGCATCTACCTTTAAGCTGGAAAACATTTTTTCCTTTTAAAATAGTCTCTTTTGGAAATAACACACAACCATCGTCCCGAAGGTTTAGTTTGAGTAACTTGTGCGCCTGATTGATACCTGCGGGACGTTCTCTCTAATTACCGATACCATCAAATATTATTTATTTCCCCAAACTATTTTTTATTTTTTCAACAATCGATTCAACTGACCCAAACAATCCTGCGGATCCTTGAACAGAATTCCCTTCATCCCGGCCTTTTCACAGGCCTCGATATTGGCGTTCATGTCATCCACAAAGACCGCTTCCTTCGCGTTGACCTTTGCCTGTGCCAGCGCGAGCTCATATACTTTAGCTGCCGGTTTTACTACGCCAACCTCCGCCGAAATAATGACAGTATCGAAAATATCAATGACTTTTTCTTTCGTAATAAATTCGCGCAAACCGCTCCACGCGTTCGAGATCAAGCCCGTGTGGACCTTACCGCGCAGTGAGCGAATGGTTTCAACCAGGGTGCGGTCAATGACATCGCCGCCAAAGAACTCATCTACAAAGGCTTTCTTTTCAGAAACAGGGTGCCGCAATCGCTTCAGCACTTCCGCCCAATGTGCATCTTCGCTGATCTCCCCGAGCGAAGCACGGCGCGCAGAGTCACTTCCAAAAACCGCCTTATCAATATCGTCATAATCCATCTTAAAGCGCTCCGCCAAATGCTGGCGCGGAGCCTGAAATTCGGTGCGCATGATCACGCCCCCAAAGTCAAAAAAAACAGCACGGATCGTCATAGTGGTCTTATCCCATATTAAAAGACAAAGCCTTAAAGACACTGGGTCTTTTCGGCTTTGTCATGAAGTCAAAAGCTTTATTTCTTTTTGCCTTTTGCAGCCACCTTCTTTTCGGCAGACTTGGCAGTTGATTTCTTTGCTGCAGGAGCCTTCACAGTTTTTGCAGGAGTCTTCTTTTCAGCGGACTTGGCTTTAGCTGCCTTGGGAAGCGGCTCTGTCTTAGCTGCGGCAGAGGCTGGTGTCGCCTCGGCTTTCGCTTCCGCAGCAGCCTGCTTGGCGGCTTCCTGCCAATTCGGGAAGAACAATTCCATCCGCTGGCGGGATATGGAATTGGCACGGCGGCAACGCGGACAATGAGCATCATAATGAGTCTGACTCTTCTCATTCATTGTAACGATGGCGCCCAGCATCTCGGCGCGAGCAAGGGTGAAGGGAGTCTGACAATAAATACAACGCAGGTTCATAATAGTATCCTTTCGTAAAACCTAGAATAACTTGATTCTACACGAAATTCCCCGCTTTGCGGGTCGGGTTTTCATTTTTCCAGATTTTGGCCCGCGCGCAGTTCTTTCTCATAGGTGATGAATTCACTCGCCACATACATGCCCGCGCGTTGATACAGACGGGTCGCGCCCGTCGGGTTGGAGGCATCCACGCCCAGCCCGATGGTGTTCATGCCGCGCTTGTGAAATTCACCAAAGGAATGTTGGAGCAAAGCCAGCCCCAATCCTTTTTTACGCCACGGGCGCCGAACTCCGAGTGTGCCGATCCAGCCGATACCCATGCGGAAGCGGTTTTGCGAATAGCCGGCAATCTGATCTCCATCCCATGCGATCATCCACAAAGATGGGTCAAAATCAGATTTGCCAAATTTTCGATGCCGCCATTCTTCAAAAGTTGATTCATGACTTCCCCAGTGGTCGCGGAAGGCTTCATTATCCGCCTCCCAAACCAAACGATCATGTTGTTCGCGGATAAATGGACGCAATTCGATTCCGTCAGGCAGGATAGCCGCAAACGGCGCCTTATCCAATTTAATCTCCATCCGCCAGTGGTGGCGAATGACAGAATACCCTTCGTGTGCAAACATGGCGTTGCCTGTTTCATCCTTGCTATCTGTTGAAACGCGGATGAAAACGCGCAGGTCAGGTGCAGCCAGTGGAATATGTTCACCGGCGCGGACCTCTGCCGCATGCAACAAAGATGTGCCAACACCAAGTCCTTTGAATTTCGGGTGAACATAACCATCGGCGTTTAAGTGGACATGGGCGTTTTCGTTGAATAATTCTTCATAGCCAGCCAAACGCCCGTCCTGTGCCTCAACGACAAATGCATCCGTTTCAATATTGAATCCCTCCGTACCCCACCAATTCCTTAGTTCCTCGGGAGTATTCGCAACGGTCGTATCCCCATCCGCTTCGCAGACATCGTAGATGAGTTGAGCCACAGCCTCGAGGTCGGCCCAACCGGCGTGGCGCAACGTCAGATTTTTGGAAAGAGTATTCATGGTTGTCATTTTGTTCTCAGCTTTTTCTCTTTGTATATGTCAATAATTTGTGAATTTTTTCAAAGCCGACCGATTCATATAAATGGATCGCGGCTGGATTTGTACTGACTGCGCAAACAGACGCTGCGCTCATGCCCTCAGCCTTGAGCCTGCGCAAGCCTTCGAAGAGCAGGCTCTTGCCAAGTCCCATTCGCTGAAAATCCGGGTGTGTGCCTACAGGTTCGAACAGCCCAATCCTGTTTAATTCATCCGTCCAGATGATGCAGAACGCAGCCGCGCGTTCATCCGGCGCAATGACAAAGATCTCGTGTTCCGGCTCATACACGGGTGACTGCATGAATCGTAAAGTCCGCGGCCAATATTCTTCAAAAGGTTTTTTCGAGCCAAAAGCCGCGTGGGATACAACGGAACGCAAACGCGCATCCGCTTCGCCGCGCGAATTTCGCAGGCTGAATTCGACTGGTAATGCTGGACCAGCCAAAGGTCCAGATAAGACGCGCTTCAAAAGGACCAGATGCTCTTCCTCAGGTGAAAATCCATTTTCCAACAGCCAATGAATACGGGAGACGTCATTCTCAGCAACCCATACGGTTTGGACCTCATCAAGCGCGGACATTTGCTGCACCGCCCAAACCAGTAGTTCATATTCACGAGGCGTATCCCGCAAGACTGGATCTACATACACATCGAACGCACCCACGTCAAAAGACAGGAGCACCCATCCAAGCAGGCGCTCACCTTCTTTCAAAAGGCGGATATGCGTTTGCCAGGCCTCCTGCGGAACATCCGTATAAAAAAGCCACCATTGCAGATCACCGCGATGGACATAATATGTTGGAGTTTCTGCCCTGCGCCCCTCTGCCAGCAAGTCCAGCATCGCATACAGATCCTGAAGTCCTTTATAAGGGAGCAATTCCATAAATACCTTGAGTGTATTTATCCGCAGACTAGATGGGGGTTCACAGATTTTTTCTTGCAGAATTTCTCAATCTGTGAAATCTTTGGATTATTTCTGATACATCTATTGATTCAAACTGATCCACTCATCACGCAGGATGCCCATGAAAAACATATCCCAGCGTTTTCCATCACGCAATAACGCGCCGCGAATGCGTCCTTCATGACGGAAGCCCGCCTTTTCGTACGAACGAATGGCGCGCGGGTTATACTCAAAAACGGTGAGCGTGACGCGATGCAGATTGATCTCGGTAAACGCAAAACGCAAAATAAGATTCATGGCATCGGTGCCATAGCCTTTGCTCCAGTCTGCGCGGTTACCAATGACGATCCCAACAAAAGCGTTTCGTCCAAGCCAGTTATTGACCACATCCAGGTTGATATCGCCAAGCAAGCGATTATCTTCAAGCGCGCGAATACTAAAAAAATGATGTTCGGGCGAATTTTTTTCAACCATCTTTTCAAAAAAATCCTTACCCGCTTTTGCAGAATGTAAAACCGATGCACCTGAATCCATCAGGCGCATAAGCTCAGAGTCTCGGTTCCAGGTCGCGTACGCCCTGCCAAACTCTTCGTAATCCATTGCAGAAAGTCTGACCAGTTGGCCTTTGAAGATGTCCTTCATTTCGTCTCCATCAAGGCAAGCCATTCTTCGCGCAGAATACCCATCCACAAACTATCGTAGCGGACGCCATCCCGCAGCCCTTCGCCGCGCATCCTGCCTTCCAGTTTGAAACCAACTTTTTGATAGGATTTCAAAGCGCGCTCGTTATAGGCATGAAGCCCCAAAGAAACACGGCGGAGTCCAAGCTCGAGGAATGCATATTGGACCGCCAGGCGCATGGCATCTGTGCCGTAGCCCCTGCCCCAGTAATCACGCTCGCCGATCGAGATACCCAGCCATGTTTCGGCATGGGTCCATGAACTGATCCACAGACCCACACCTCCGATCAATTTATCTTCATCCAAAGTATGAATGGAAAATCGAAACGATTTCGAATTTGTTTCAGCACGCTTTTCCTGAAACTCCTTAATTTTCTTTTCAGACCACAATTGAGCCGGGTCGCTGTCCGCGAGACGGTGCTGCTCAGTGTCACGATCCCATCTGGCGAAGGCTTTTGCCAACAGTTCCGGGGAATCATCCGACAGGCGAACAAGGGTTCCGCGATAGATGTCTTTCATCGCTTCACCCTACGCCTTAACCTGCTCACGCCATTCAGTATTTAACAAGCCGAAAGAAATGAGGTCCCAAAATTGGCCGTCCCGATTCAGCGCCTGACGTCTGCGGATCTCTTCCACAAAACCGAACTTCTGAAATAGTCGCAGCCCGCCTTCGTTATAAGCAGGCACAACTGCGGTGACCCTATAGAGGTTCAATTCGCCAAAGGCATAACGCAGCAGCATACTCAAAGCCTGCGAGCCGTAGCCTTTACGGCGGTATTCCCCGTCGCCAATGCCCAGGCGGACAAAGCCGTTCCCATTCGTCCAATCCACCCATTCGATGAGGGCTTTTCCGATCAAACGATCGTCTGCGCGGGCGCGAATGGTGAAATAGAACAAATTCTTGTCCTCATCCATTTCCTTTTCGACAGCTTCGTACTGCTTCTTGACCATCGCAGGTGAAAGCGGACGGGCGGGTTTTAGATCCAGCAGACGCATAAATTCAGCGTCATGCGTCCATTTGGATTCGATCTCGGGATGCGCTTCGTGATCAATGGGACCAAAACGGACATCCTGCGCTTCGAACAATTGAGTTTGTATATCTAACATGATATTCTCCAAAAATAAAAAAACGACTACAGGTTTATTCCCGCAGCCGTCCAAAAGATTAAATAAAAACGGCCACGGATCATACGCTGTGCGCTCCGCGGCCGTAAGACAACAATCAGTACTGTCTAACGGTGAACAGGCGCACTACGAAAACCAAATGCAGGTACGGTGTAAAACTTATTCATTAACATTGGCGTGCGCCTCCTTTCCCAGATTTGCTTGTCTTTCAAGCAGGCGTGAGTTTATCATGCAAAAGAAAATAGAGTCAAGGATTTTGGAATCATTAGGGATTGGAGGTTAATATCCGACCAGCCAGCAACGCATCCAATGTCTCCTCAACAAGGCGGAGCTTTCCAGCGGATAGCAGGTCCGGATCCACGTCCGCAAGCCCGAGCGGGGACTGAACGTTGAGGCCACCCTGTCCGGAGAGCAAACCAGGCCAGGCCGTCTCTATCGCCTTGACCGTATCCGGGCGAATGGTCATCACCCAACCACCCGGGCGCGGCACAGGCATGGATGTCCCGATCAGCATGACGCCCTGCGTGCCAATATAGGAAAGCAGGTCCGGGTTCGCCAGTGATGGATAAATGTAAAGTGTATATACCTTGCGGTCGTTGATCAGGATGTTGGCGTACCCGCCATAAAGATCAGGATTCTCATCGGCAGGAATCTCAATGTATTGAGGATAGCCAAATGGGGAAATGTAGAATGTCCGGCATAATCCACAGTAATAGGTCATGCCGTTCTTGTATGCAAGAAAAGCCCGTTGCGCGTCTGCGTTTCCCTGCGGGATAACCATGCCAATGTGATATTCATCGGAAATCATGGCAGCAACATACCCGGCCAGAAAAGCGGGCAGCTCAACCTGTGAATCCCCCGCCAGCACGCTCAAGTTTCCGCCTGCGGTCAGGTCGGGGATATTGACTGCGAGAAACTGTACGCCAGGCGCTGTAGGAACAAGCGAAGCCAGCCCTGGGTCTGGAGGCAATACGATCACGATTTTTAAGGTCGGGTCGGCAAGGTCGGTGGGAGTCAGCGCATTGCGAACTTGAAAGCGGAAACCTGATGCCTGCGCGAGATCATAAACAGTCTTTTGATACAAATCCGAGGAGGTCTTGTCCATGTCTGCGGGCACAACAAGCAAAGCCAGCGGCGTGGACAGGGTTGGGATCATGGTCGGAGGCGGCAACGGAGTATGAGTCGGTACAACTGTGGGACCCGCCACAATATCGGTCGCTGCGCCGCCACAGGCGCTTAAGATAACAACGATAAGGATCGCAAAGAGGATATGTTTAACATGCACAGAAGATACTCCATAAAGTTAGTATGCTGGAATTATACTGCCTGATTTCATGGAAGAAGGCGGAAGCAAGGAACAAGGGAACCATTTGGGTACGATAACCGTCCATTAAGTTAAAATCAGACAGGAGATGATTACCATGAAAACCCTTTGGATCTCACTACTCGTTTTACTGGTGTTTATATTGACAGGCTGTGGTGCCGCTCAAGCCGACCCTTTTCCAGCAGACTCACCCGATCTACCGTCGCCAAGCCCAAGCAAACAACCAATTTCAACCCTCATCCCCGCACAGCCACCTCAACAAGGAGATGCAACTCAAATGAATCCAGTCTTGCCAACGCCTTCAGTTCCCGGCATAGAAGGTTTGATCGAAACAGCAAAAAAGGATCTGGCGCAGCGCCTGTCAATCCCAGCAAGCGATATTGTTCTTTTGGACGCAAAAGAAGTTGTATGGTCTGATTCAAGCCTCGGTTGTCCGCAGCCGAACATGATGTACACACAAGTTCTAACGCCAGGATACCTGATAAAGCTGAAATATGATATCCGTGAATATGAATACCATGCCGGGCTGGGCGGAGCATTAACATATTGTAAAAAACCGCTTCCACCGTCCGAAGGTGTACCGAACAACACGTGACATACTCGCCACACTTAAAGGCGGGGGCTGCTACCGTCGACATGGCTGCGAAGGCAAACCTTCGTCTTACTGCCACTCAGGTAGTCCGTTGATGTCCCAACGGTTTTTATATTGATGGCTGCATTATGATCGCGGCCAATGACGAGGTTACAATTTTCGCAGTGAAAAACACGTTCTCGTAGTTCCAGGTTCTGAAGATGTCCGCAGTTGGAACATTTGCCCGTCGTGCGTTCCCAGCGCCTAACTTTGCGAACAGATCTTCCGCGCTTGAAGGCTACCCATTCCAGAATATTCATGAAGCTGGAAAATCCAAGATCGGAAACTTTGCGACCCCACACAGCCTTCATGCCGTTGATGTTCAAATCTTCAAAACACATGACATCATATTCATCGCACAGATCATGCGCCAGTTGGAAATGATGCTCAAGCCGTTTGTTGGCAACATCCGCGCTATGTTTGGCAAGAGATCGCCGCGCGCGTTCGTATCTGTGAGACCCTTCGACCTTGCGCGAAAGTCCTCTATTCAGCTTGCGGGTCTTACGGATAGTCTGTGCGAAATATTGCGGGCTGGTATAGCCCGTGTTTTCGTCGTCAACCAGGAAGGTTTTCAGTCCGAAGTCGAATCCGCCGCTTTTACCCGTGCTGGATGCTCCAATGACCATCTTCTCATAGACTCTGAATACAAGCCACAACCTGCCCACTCGATCGCGCTTGACCATCAACGCTTTCACCTGCCCCTTGATTTCCCTGTGCAAAACAAACCTGTATTTCACGCCATCCATCGTGACGGTATTGCCACTCAATTTATAGCCCGATTGTGGGAAGGTGAACGAGGAATACTTTACAGCCTTCCTAAACTTTGGGCGGCCTTTTGCCAGTCCTTTGAAGAAACGCATGTAGGCATCGTCCACTCGCAAAACAACATCCTGGCAAACCTGCGAGTGCAAATCCATCCATAGAGAAAACCGCTCCGTCCTTCGCAGTTTCAAAACATGCTTTCGCATCCGGTTCAGAGAGATATATTTCCCGCTCAGTGTGTAGTACCGCCTCTGCAAAGCGATGAAGTGATTCCAAATTGTCGAAGCAACAAATATCTTATGTCTCAATGCGCGGTCTTTCTTATCACACCGGTACATTCTATATTTGTATTGCTTGTAGACTTCAACCACTTCGCTCAATTAAATATCCTTTTGCTTTTCGATATACTGTTTGATTCCTGCCAGCGGAGCACCACCCACAGTAGATATGAAATACGAGTGTGTCCACAGTGTCGGAAGTCTGCTTTTTAACGTCGGGAACTGTTTGCGCAGCAGGGATGAACTAAGTCCCTTGACCCGCTTCACAAATTTATGAACTCCGAAGTGCGGATCCACTTCGCAAAGCATGTGGACGTGATCGGGCATGATCTCAAGTTCGATGATCTCACATTCCAATTCATCAGCGACTTGCTGAATGATTTCCTTCAACCGAATATCTACGCCGTCTACAAGTACCTTGCGGCGATACTTCGGGCAAAATACAACATGGTACTTGCAGGAGTAAACAATATGACGATTGCTTTTATAGGTTTGTGGGCTCATCGTATAGGATTATGCAGCTATTCGCTATATAGTACAAGGTCAAAACCGTTCCTTCTATCTCCACGCCTAAAGGCGGGAGTTTTACGGAACGGTTGATAAAACTTGCTTTTGATCACTAAAAAAAGAAAACAGGCTGGCAAAAAATCTGCCAGCCTGTTTTCTAACTTATAAAACTAATACAAACTGTATTACGGATTAACACGTACAATGGTTTGGGCGGGCAAGCCAGCAACGCCGCTATAAGCAACACTGCCGAGATATCGGACGCCAGGGGTAAGACCGCTAAACGTCAGGCCAATCGTACCTACAGTACCCACTGTCGCAGAGGCTGGAGCAGTGACGGTCATATTACCAGTCGCTGCATCACCTAATGTCCAAGTATACAGGGTATAGGTAGACGGATCTGCAGTTCCGAAACCTTCCACCATTACATAGTATGTACCAGCGGCAGGGTTGACCAAATTCACTTCTTCATCAGAGGTGCCGCCACCACTACCCCCAACCTGAGCAAAAGCGCTATTGAATACATAGAGATCAAGATCGCTGCCTGGAGTGGTATCTGCATCAAACAGGGAGAAACGGGCATAGGTGGAGTTGGCGGGAACATCCACAACATACACCTGTTGTTCACCGGTCATAATCGAACCGCCAAATGTCGCCGCTGGGACCAAGCCGCGAGCTGTAGCGGCGAACGCGCCAGTGTAACCAAATTTAACACTGTAGCTGCCTGAAACCGTGGCAGGTGCCGAGAACAACACAGGACGGATCACAACCGGGATGCGAACAACATGACCCTTGTTACCAGTCCATGTGATATACCCGCCTGTATAGGTATTGACCGGCGCACCTGTGTTAGTGAAGGTTACCGAGTAAGTCTTCGTACGGTTATTCTTGCCATTATCAATAGTGAACGAGTTGACACTTGGCGTTACCGTGAAGCCAGCCAAACCGGTATAGGAGAAAGTGTATTTCTCTTTTTGACCAACGTTTGTAACTGTGCGGGTCACGGTCTGTTTACCAGGCATGTCTCCAATTGCAATGGA